>Ga0209415_10000193_pt1 | contig 104066 bp, 92 predicted proteins | sample PeaSoiSIISIP2007_FD_187696 | JGI IMG/M metagenome (GOLD analysis project Ga0209415, IMG submission 187696) | Peat soil microbial communities from Weissenstadt, Germany - SII-SIP-2007 (SPAdes) (version 2) | ecosystem: Environmental > Terrestrial > Soil > Wetlands > Peat | place: Germany...
TCGACCGGGCGCTGCCGGCGGCCGCTGAGGAATTGCGCGCGCAGTTCATCGAGCGGCCGGACTTCTATCGGGGCAGCCATGCGGTTGCCAACCTCGGCCTGCTCGAACCGGGCGCAACCGAAATCGCCGCTTTCCGCGACGTGCTGGCCGAGTTCGGCATCACGCTCGACGGCATCTCCGGCTGCGAGCGGCTCGCCGCGACGCTGGCGAACCTGCAGTTGGCCTACCTGGGCCCGGCGCCGGTAGCCGAGGTTTCGGCGCTCCCGCGCACCCGGGCGGCGCGTCAAATCGAGCTTTCGCCCGAGGCGCGCTCGCTCGTCGCCGACTTTGCCGGCGCGCGTTCCGATCTGGCTGCGCGCCGGATCGCGAAGGCGTCACCGCCCGCCGGACCGGGCGGCGGGCCGGCCGGCGTCGCATCGGCGGGCGTCACCATCCCGACGACCCCCGCCTACGCCCCGGCCGGCGTGTCGACGCTGTATCACCGCGGCACGCTGCGCGGCGGTCAGGCGCTGCACAACATGGGCAACATCGTCGTGATCGGCGACCTGAATCCCGGCGCCGAACTGATCGCCAGCGGCGACATCGTCGTCGTCGGCGCGCTGCGCGGCACCGCGCACGCCGGCGCGCAAGGCGACCGCAGCGCGCGCGTCATCGCGCTCGAGTTCGCGCCCACGCAACTGCGTATCGCGACGGTCATCGGCGCCGACGCGCTGCTCGCGGTCGGCCCCCAGCAAGCCACGATCGAAGGCGATCGCATCGCCGTCGCGCCGCTCGGCGCCCCATCCCGTCAGGAGATCTCTCTGTGAGAAACCGCCATGTTGTTACGCGACCCCGCGGGGAATGTTGCGCGTGCCGGAATCGTGAGGGAGCGATGGTCGGGGGGCCCCGCGCGAAGCGTGGGGGGCGCGCAGCCTGGGGCGGAGCGCCTTCAAAATGAGTGCGAGGCGCATCGTCGTTACCTCGGGCAAAGGCGGCGTGGGCAAAACCACCACCACCGCGAACTTAGGCGCGGCGCTGGCAATGCATGGGAAGCGGGTCGTGCTGGTCGATGCGGACATCGGGTTGCGCAATCTCGATCTCGTGCTGGGGCTCGAGAAACGGATCGTCTTCGATCTGGTCGAGGTCGTCGAGGGCCGCTGTCAGTTACGCCAAGCGCTGATCCGGGACAAACGCTTCGGCGAAGCGCTGGCGGTGCTGCCGGCGGCGCAAACGCGCGACAAGACCGCGGTGACCGAGAATCAGTTCGCCAAGGTGATCGACGACCTCGCCGAGCTCTGCGATTACGTCATCATCGACTGTCCGGCCGGGATCGAACACGGGTTTCGCAGCGCCGTCGCCGGCGCGCGCGAAGCGATCGTCGTTACCACACCCGAAGTTAGTGCCATCCGCGACGCCGATCGGGTGATCGGAAAGCTCAACGAACGCGGATTGCCGATGCGGTTGATCATCAATCGCATCCGGCCCGACATGGTTCGTTCGGGCGACATGCTCTCGGTCGAAGACGTGTGCGAGATCCTCTCGGCCGAACTGCTCGGAATCGTTCCCGACGACGAGGACGTGATCGACACGACCAACCGCGGCGAACCGATCGCGCTGCGGCCCGAATCGCGGCTGGCTGCAATCTACGCGAAAATCGCGCGCCGCCTCGAAGGCGAGATCGTACCGTTCAGCGCGCTGGGCGCGCCGAGTTTCCTGAGCCGCTTCCTCGGTCGAAAGGCAGGCTGACCCGTGCACGAACTCCGTGAAGAGCCGCTCGCGGCCCCACTGCCGGCGCAGCGCGGACGCTGCATCGTCGTCACGTCGGGGAAGGGCGGCGTCGGCAAGACGACCACCACCGCCAACGTCGGCGTGGCGCTGGCGGCGAGCGGCGCGCGCGTCGTCCTGATCGACGCCGACGTCGGTCTGCGCAATCTGGACATCGTGCTCGGGCTCGAGGCGCGCGTGCGCCATCACGTGCTCGACGTGCTCGAAGGCCATGCCGAACTCGACGCCGCGCTGGTGAGCCACAAGCGCCTGCCGTCGCTGAAGCTGCTCGCCGCCTCGCAAACGCGCGAGAAGGACGACGTCGACATCGCAGCGTTTCGGGGTTTGGTGGATCAACTGCGCGGGCGTTTCGACTACGTGCTGATCGACTGTCCGGCCGGGATCGAGAAGGGCTTTCAGACAGCCATCGCCGGCGCCGACGAGGCCATCGTCGTCTGCACGCCCGAGGTGAGCGCCGTGCGCGACGCCGACCGGGTGGTGGGCCTGCTCGGCGAACGGGTCAAGATCACCCTGATCGTCAACCGCCTGCGCCCGTCGCTCGTGCGGCGCGGCAAGATGCTCTCGGTCGATGACGTCAACGCGATCTTGCGCTTGCCGCTCTTGGGCGTCATCGCGGACGAGCCAGGCGTGATCGTCTCGACCAACAAAGGCGAGCCGATCGCGCTCGATGCGGCTTCGCCGACCGGTGATGCGTACCGTAAGATCGCCGGCCGCATCGTGGGAACGGACACGTCGCAGCCGGAAATCCCACGCGAAGCAACCTTCCTCGGCAAACTCTTCGGGGGCCAGCGCTAAGCCATGCTCGAGTTTCTCAAACGCCTCTTCAACCCGGAACCCTCGAGCGTCACCGCGCGCGAACGGCTGCGCTTGGTGCTGCTCTCCGATCACCTCGCGCTCGCGCCCGACGTGGTCGAGTCGCTGAAGACCGACCTGATCGCGGTGATCTCGAAGTACGTCGACGTCGATGCGGCGCACTGCGACGTGACCTTCGAGCAACAGGAAAGCGTGGTCGCGATGCTCGCGAACATCCCGATCCTCGGCATGAAACCGCCGGCCCGGACCGCGCGCCCAGCGGCGCCGCCGCTCGTCGATCCCGCGCCCGCGTCGGCTGCGGTTGCGGCCGAACCGAAGCCGCGCCGTCGCCGGCGCCGCCGGACGAACGTGAACGCCGCCGCCGTCCACGGCTAGAGGTGGATCGCCCCTGGTACACGCGCTTTAATTGGTTGCTCGCCGGCTCGTGCATCGCGCTCACGATTGCCGGCATCGTGTTCATTTCGTCGGCGACGCTGCACGAACCGTACAACGCCGGCGAGTGGAAGAGCCAGGCCGTCTACGCGCTCGTCGGCATCGTCGTGATGTTCGGGGTCGCGTTCATCGACTATCACCACTGGCAGCAGTGGGCGCTGCCGGTGTACCTTCTGACCTTGGGGCTGCTGGTGTTCATCGCGCTCAAAGGTCACAGCGCGCTCGGCGCGGCGCGCTGGATTCAGATCGGCAGCTTCACGTTTCAGCCCTCCGAGCCGGCGAAAGTTACGGTGGCGATCGTGGTCGCCGCGCTGCTCTCGCGCAACAGCTATCGGGCGCTCTGGCACTTGTTGATCCCGCTCGTTGCGGTCGGCATCCCGGCGCTGCTGATCCTCAAGCAACCCGATCTCGGCACGACGCTGGTGGTCGGTGCGATCCTGACGGTCGAGCTCGCGTTCGGCTTGCCGAACGTGATCGACTTCGCGATCTATCTCGGGAGCGTCGTCGCGGGCGCCGCCTACGTGCTCTCGAGCGATAACATCCTCAAGCCGTTCCAGCGCGCACGGCTGCTCGTGTTCCTCAATCCGAAGCTCGATCCGCAAGGCGTCGGCTACAACCTCAACCAGTCGAAGATCGCGGTCGGCAGCGGCGAGCTATTCGGCAAGGGACTCTACCACGGGACGCAGACCCAGTTGAACTTCGTCCCCGAGAACTCGCGCGATTTCATCTTCACGGCAATCGGGGAGGAGACGGGTTTCCTCGGCGCTTGCGCTTTGATCGCGCTAGCCGTCGTCGTCATCGTGAGCGCGATGCGCGCGGTGTTCTCCGCACAAGACCGCTTCGGGCTGCTGTTGAGCGTCGGCCTCGTGACGATGCTCGCCTTTCACATGATCGTCAACATCGGGATGACGATCGGCATCATGCCGGTGACGGGGATTCCGCTGCCGTTCATGTCGTACGGCGGCAGCGCCCTGATCACCGACTACCTCGCCGTCGGCATCCTGATCAACGTCGCGCTGCAAAAAGACCGGTTGGTCTTCGGCGACGCCACCCGTCGCGTTGAGGCCGCTTAGAAGTTCCTGCTGACGGTGGCTAGGGTGCGTTGGGCGAAGTGGAAAGCGTCATCGGGCGCCATCGGACGGGCGAACAGGTAGCCCTGCACGAGCCTGCAGCCGAGGTCGCTGACCAGTTCGCGTTGCTCGATCGTCTCGATCCCTTCAGCGATCACCTCGGCGTTGAGGCCGCGCGCGAGCGCGATGATGCCGGCCACGATCGGCACCTTGGCGGCGTCCTTCGCCGCCGAGATCACGAACGACCGATCGATCTTGATCGCGTCGACGTTGAAGTCGTTGAGGTGGCGCAGCGAAGAGTAGCCGGTGCCGAAGTCGTCGAGGCACACGCGCACGCCCAGCGTGTGCAGGTTGGTGAGAAAGCGTAGGACGGTATCGATCGAATCGATCGACGCCGTCTCGGTCATCTCGATGACGAGCGTTTGCGGCGGGATCTCCCACGTCTCCATCGCGTCGGCGATCGACGCGTACGTGCCGACATGCGCGGCCTCCATCGGCGAGATGTTGAAGTGCACGGACAGCGACTCGAGCGCTAGGCCCTGGGTGCGCCAGTCCGCGAGGTGGCGACAGACTTCGTGCACGATGCGCCGGCCGAGCGGAACGATCAGCCGCGCCTCTTGCGCAACGTCGACCAACAGCGCAGCGTCGATCTCGCCGCGCACCGGGTGCCGCCAGCGCACCAGCGCTTCGAAGCCGTGACAGGTGCGGTCGTCGAGCGAGATGATCGGCTGAAAGACGACACGCGGTCCGGTGTCGTGCGCGAGCGCGGAGCGCAAGTCGGCGGCGAGTTCGGCACGATCCACGATCGCAGCGCGCAGCTCGTCATTGAATACGACGACGCGGTCGCCGCCGTCTTCCTTGGCCCGGTACATCGCGATGTCCGCGTCGCGCAGTATGCTGTCGACCGTCTCGTGCAGCGCGTCGATGGCGACGATGCCGACGCTCGCGGCCAGCCGGTGTTCGACGCCTTCGACGCGGAGTGGTTCGGTGAACGCCCCGCAGATCGCTTCGCCGACTCCCAGCGCGTGCGCGGAGTCGGGGTCGAACTGACTTACGAGCACCGCGAACTCGTCGCCGCCGACGCGCGCAACGATATCGCCGAGCGGCACCGCATCGCGCAGCCGCATCGCCGCTGCCACCAGAAACTCGTCGCCGGTCTGGTGGCCGTAGCGGTCATTGACTTCCTTGAAGTAATCGAAGTCGATCGAGAGCACCCAGCTCGTGCGATCGTTCACGGGCGACCAGGCTGCCGCCGCCTGCGCTGCGGCCTGGGTGAACGCACGCCGGTTCGGCAGCCCGGTCAGCGCGTCGTGCATCGCTTGGTGCTGGAAAGCGGCGCGCGTACGGCGCGAGCGCAACTGCGCGCGCCAGACCTGAATCAAGAACACGACGACGATGGCCATCGTCGCCGCGATCGAACCTACGATCAGGGCGATCTCGCGCTCGGCACGATCTTCTGCTTGCAAAAGCCGGGCGTCGAGCAGCGGCAACATCGTCGCTTCGAGCTGCTGCAACCGCGTGGACGCTTCGGCCGCGGGCCGCAGCAAGATCGCGCGCCGCTGAAGCGCGTCGCCGTGCGCGATGTGTACCCGCAACAACTCGAAGAACACCCCGGTTGCCAATCGCGCGGCATTCGATTGGGTCCGAACTTGGAGCGGCAGGTCGTTTACCCATGACGGGTCGAGGGCCACGTTGGTGGCCGAATAGGCATCGGCGTAAATCGACGAGAGCGCGGCCCGGGTGAACTGCTTGCTGACGCCGCGCTCGTCCACCGCGGCGGCCAGCATGCTCGCAAGCCGCTCGAATTGGGCATTTGCACCGGGCAAGAAGAGCAGCGACTCCTCGGCCAGGACGCGATCGGCGGTGGCCGTCGTCCCGCGCATTTCGGTGTTGGAGCCGATGCGGATGTAGGCTTCGCGCACCGCTTCGTGGGTCGACCGGAGCAGGACCGGACTCGGGAGTCGCCTGCCGAGGGCGTTCCAGGCGCCGAGCAAGCGCGCGATCTGGTTATGCGGGATATTGCCGCGTGCGGCATTGGCCCGCATGTCCTGGTCGGCCCGGCCAAGGGCCGCGCGGAAATCGTCGATCTCGCGCTGCTGGTCGGCGGCGTTACCGTTCGGCCGGTAGGCGTCCAGGGCGGTCGAAACGTCGTTGAGCCGCTCGACCAGGCGCACGGCGATGCGGCCGGCCACAAACGAGGCGATCGCCGAGCTCCGCAGCCCGATCTGAACCGATCCGGCATAGAGCAGGAAAGCGAGAATGACGATACCGACCGCGATTAAACGTAGCACGAGCCTCACGGGGTGCGCCTTTCGGCGTCCGGCCTTCCGCCCCGCCTGCAGGCCGGCGCGAGGAGCACTTCTCCTCCCTCTCGAACATATGCGGACGAAATAGCTCGCCTCGTGATCGTGTCCCCGAAGGGTGGACGCTGGATCGGTAGGGCATTTCGAACAGTTTCTTACCGAATTTATGGGTCGCGGCCGCGGCCGGCGATACCCGCTCGATGGCGCAAGATATCACGTCGTCGCGATGCGTGTCGTAAGGACGGGCGCACCCGGGAGACACCAACTTGTCGACCGACCTTCTCATTTCGAGCGATCCGTGGGAGAACCGCGTCGCCATCCTCGAAGATGGGAAACTCTCCGAGTACTACATCGAGCGTGACGAACGCGTCATCGGCTCGATCTATAAGGGCAAAGTCCAAAACGTGCTGCCCGGCATGGGCGCGAGCTTCGTCGATATCGGCCTCGGCCGTAACGCGTTTCTCTACGTCGACGACATCAACAAGACGCCGCTGAACATCGGCGACGTCGAGATCACCGGCGGCCGCAGCGGCTGGACGATCAACGAGAAGGTCAGCAAAGGCGACGACGTTCTCGTGCAGATCGTCAAGGAGCCGCGCGGCCTCAAGGGGGCGCGCGTCTCGACCAATATCTCGCTCCCGGGCCGGTATCTGATCCTGATGCCGACGGGCAAATACTCGGGCGTCTCGCGCAAGATCGAGTCGGCCGAGGAGCGCAATCGGCTCAAGGGCGTGATGAAGGCCATCCGGCCCGAAGGCATGGCGACCGTCGTGCGCACCGCCGCGGGCGGCGTTTCCAATGCCGAGCTGATCGCCGACCTCGGCGTGCTGATCCGGATGTGGCACGGCATCCTCGAGAATTACAAGTCCGCACCCACGCCGTCGCTCTTGCACAAGGACATGAACCTCGTGTACAAGGCGGCTCGCGACTTCATCACGCCGGAGGTCCAGAACGTCTGGATCGACGATCCGGAAGAAGCCGAGCGCGTGCGCGATTTCATGCGCCTCCTCGGACCGCAGTACGTCGAACGCATCAAGCCCTATCCGAGCGGCGCGCAGCTCTTTGCCGACTTCAAGATCGACGAGGAAGTCGCGAAGCTGATGAAGCCGACCGCGAAATTGCCGTCGGGCGGCTCGATCGTCATCGAGACGACCGAAGCGTTGACCGTCATCGACGTGAACTCCGGCAAATTCACCGGCGGCAAGAACCTCGACGACACGATCGTCAAGACGAACATCGAAGCGGCAGCCGAGATCGCGCGCCAAGTGCGGTTGCGCGACATCGGCGGCATCATCGTTTGCGACTTCATCGACATGTCGTCGGAGAGCGATCGCAATAAGGTCATCAAGAGCCTCGAAGACGGCTTGCGCAAGGACCGCACGCGCTCGACGATCCAATCGTTCTCGCCGCTCGGGCTGCTCGAGTTCACGCGCAAACGCGTCGGCAAGGATCTCGCCGGGCAACTGCGCTCGACGTGCCCGATGTGCACCGGTCTGGGCAGCGTGATGTCGCCGGAGACGGTCACGATCTCGACGTTCCGCCAGGTCGCGCAGCACAAGAACGGCCATGCCGACCACGTGCACGTCGCCGCCTCGCCGCACGTTGCGGCGCAGATGGAATTCTGGTACGAAGAGGAGTTGCGCCGGCTCGCCGAGCGCGTCAAGATGCCGATCGACGTGCGCGTCGATCCCGCCGTCCATCCGGAATCGCCGCTCGTCGTGTGGGGCTCTGCCTTGCCGGAGCTCCCGCCGGTTCGCGTTGGGGACGAGTTCGAAGTCGAATTGCTCGACACGCGCTTGCCGGTCGCAACCTCAGCGGCAGCGGTCGTCAACGGCCGGCTGATCGAGGTCGAGAACGCGGCCAACGCCGCCGGCAGCGCGATCAAAGTGCGCATCATCGACGTCGACGGCGCGGACATCCTGGCCGAGCCGCGCGTCCCGATCGGTGCCGCTGCGGCCGCCTCCGGCGAGGGCAAGAAGCGCCGCCGGCGCGGGGGTCGCGGTCGCAAGCCGCTTACCGCTGCCGAACAGCAAGCAGAACTGCGCGAATTGGCCGAGGAAGCCGCCAAGGGTCTGGGCGCCCGTCCGGTTCCGGTCATCGGCATCTCGACGACCGAGGAAGCGGTGGCCGAAGAACTCGTCGGGCGCAACGAAGGGGCGCCCAAGCACGTCACGCCGGCCGCCGTGGCCGGCGGCATCCCGCCGGATGCGGCCGACATCCCGAGCGTCCATCCGCCGCGCGGCCGTGGGGATCGCGGCCGTCCGGCCGGACCGCCCGCCGCCCGGCAACCGGATCAGCCGGCCTTCCGCGCGGCCCCCTCAGGTGGCGTCGCGCCGCTGCCCGGCGAGTCCCTGTCGGGCGCGCTCGTCGCCAAGTTGCCGGGTGAAAAACTTTCCGGGGACCGCGTCAGCGAGCTGCTGGCCGCCCCCCCACCGCGTGTAAGCGCCGCCCCGGCAGCGCCCGAGGTGCCGGCGCTCGGCGCGGAGGATGCTCCCGGTGAAGCCGGCGAGGGGCCTGGCCGCAAGCGCCGCCGCCGGCGCCGTCGCGGTCGCGGTGGCAGCGTTGCCGCAGCCGATGTGACCGCCGGCGACGATGAAACGCCCGAGCCGGTGGTCGCCGCCGCTGCGCCGGCGCCCGCGAGCCCAGTCGCCACCACCGAAGTCGACGGCCGCAAGCGCCGCCGCCGGCGCCGCCGGCGCCGCGGTGGCAGCGGTGCTGCCGCGAGCGGCGTGCTCGGACCTGCGGCCACGCTTCCCGACCGGCACATCATTCGCGTCGACGGCGACGGCGGCGCACAGCCGACCGGCGAGGTCGCACCGCCGGCGCCGGTTCGCGCGCTCGCGCCCTGGAACCGGCCGAAGAAGGGCGAGATCGCAATCGAGCCGCCGCCGCCGAGTCTGACCGCTCCGGTCGAGGAAATACGCACGACCGCACCGTCGCGCCGCCGCGCGCCGGCCCGTCAGACGACGGCGGCCCGCGTAGCTTCGATCGAAGCGGCCGAGATCAAAGCTCTGCCCGCGCCCCGCAAGAAGGCCGCCGCCAAGAAGACGGTCGCGAAAAAGAGCGTTGCCAAGAAAACCACGGCTCGCGCTACCGCCGCCAAGAAAGCGCCCGCGCGCAAAGCTACGAGCGCCAAGAAGACGGTCCGCAAGAAGACCTGATTCGCATGCTCGAAGTCTTCGTCGACTTCGACGGCACGATCACGGACGTCGATACCTTCGACGCCCTGGTTCGTGCCGTTGCCGGCGATGCCGCATGGAACGCAATCGACGGACCGTTGCTCGCGGGCGAGATCACGCTGCGCGAAGCGCTCGCGCGGCAAGCCGCCGCCGTGCAGCTCTCGCGCGCCGAAACGCTGTCGTTCATGGAAGCGCACGCGCAGGTCGATCCGGCGTTTGGGCCGTTCGTCGACGCGGTGCGCGCGCACGGTGGGACGATCCGCGTCGTCTCGAGCGGCATCGCAACGGTGATCCACGATGCGCTCGCACGCGCCGGCGTCGAAGTCGAGGTGATCGCGAACGACGTCGACTTTGCGCCCGGCGGCTGGACGATGGCGTTCGTCGATCCCTCTGACAACGGTCACGACAAAGCCGAGCACGTGCGCGTTGCCCGCGCCCTAGGGTCACGCACCGTGTACGTCGGTGACGGCATCAGCGACTTTGCCGCGGCGCTCGAAGCCGACGAACGCTTCGCAAAAAAAGGCCGCGCGCTCGAAGCGTATTGTCGAACGCACGGCCTTGCATGCGAGTCGTTCGAGTCGTTCAGCGAGATCGAGCGGCGACTCTTCCGTTAAAGCGAGCGGGTTATGGCTGCGGTCGTGGTCCCACCGGTGCCGGCGATCTTCTGCTGCAGGAACGAGATCGCCGTGGTGAGCTGCGGGTCCTCATCGGGATAACCCGGGCGGATCTTCGTGCCCTTCGGGATGTCCGCTACGATCTGCGGCTGGATGCCGATCGTGTTGATGTCGTGGCCGTCGGGCGTATAGTAGCGGGCGGTCGTTATCTTCACGGCTGACCCATCGCGCAGCGGGAAGATCGTCTGCACGACCCCTTTGCCGAACGTCTTCGTGCCGATCAGCGTACCGACGCCGCTATCTTCGATCGCACCGGCCGTGATCTCCGAGGCCGAAGCGGTATAGCCGTTGACGAGCACCGCGAGCGGTCGCGGCGCAATCGCGATGTTCTCGGCATCGTACTCGGTGCTTTGGCCGGCGCGCGATCTCACGGTCACGATTGGGCCGGTCGGGATGAACTTCGAGCTGACGTCGATCGCGGCATTCAGGTAGCCGCCGCCGTTGTAGCGCAGGTCGAGGACGTACGCCTTCGCACCCTGGGCCTGCAGCCGGTTCAGCGCGGCGCTGAGTTCACTGCCGGTGTTCTGGCCGAACACGGATAGCTGCGTGTAACCGATATCGCCGGGCAGCAGCTTGGCGAACACGCTGGGCGGTTTGATCGTATCGCGCGTGATCGTCACCGGGTCGATCGCCATGTCCGAGCGCACGAGCGCGAGCTTGACCTTCGTTCCCGGGTCGCCGCGCAGCAATTTCTGAATGCGCGATTGCTGCACGTCGAGCGGCGCGCCCGCGATAATGTCCTTGACGTTGCGATCGTTGATGGCGCTGATCTCGTCGTCACCGCGCACGCCGGCTCGGTCGGACGGACCGTCGATGATGACGTTCTCGACGCGGATGTTTTTCGTCGTGTCATCGATCGAATACGTTAGACCGACGCCGCCGAACGACGTGCCGTCGAGTCCTTCGTTGAGTTCGGCGAACGACTTCGGATCGAGAAACACCGTGTAGCGATCCTTCACCGAGCCCAGGACGCCGGAGATCGCCGCGTAAGCGAGCTTCGTCGGCGATACCTTGTCGCCGTACGTACTGACCGCCTCGCTCACTTCGCGCTGCAGCTCGCGCACGTTGTTGAGGTCGTCGCCCGACGCGCGCGGCTCGGAGAGCTTCGGTTCTTTGATCCCTTCCGTCTTCAGAAGGGTCACGATGCTCGTGCGCGCGCTGTTGAGGACGATCTGCGGCTCGACTTTCTGGTAAAAGTCTTGCACGAGATAGGCGTAGGACGCCGTGAGCTCGTCGGCTTGTTGCGGCGACAGGCCGGCAGCCGCGGAAGCCGACGGGACGTGGGCGAGCGTGGCGGCCAGCCCGAGGGCAAATGCGGCGGCGAAGAAGCGCTTCATTGTTGGTCTTTCTGGCGAAGGATGGCTTTGGCGGCGACGAGTTGTTTGTCGGCTGGTGTATCGATTATCGGCAGATCGACGCGCTGATCCAGTAGGACATCCGGAACGATGCCCTTGTGCTGGATGTCCCGTCCGTTGGGGGTAACGTAGCGAGCAGTCGTAATCTTGAGCGCGCCCCGGTCAGGGAGCATGTAAAGACTCTGTACGACGCCCTTGCCGAAAGTTTTCGTTCCGACGAGCGTCGCGAGGCGATCGTCTTGGAGGGCGCCGGCGGTGATTTCCGACGCGCTGGCGGTGTATTTGTTTACCAGCACGACGAGCGGGAGCGGGTCGATCGCTCGGCCGCTTGCCGATCGGGTCTCGCGATGACCCGCGCGGTCGATCGTCGAGACGATCGGGCCCTGGTGGATCACCAGGCTCGAGATGTCGACGGCCGCGTCGAGCAAGCCGCCGCCGTTGTTGCGCAGGTCGAGAATGTACCCTTTGACGCCTTGTTTCTTCGCGGCGACGAACGCAGCGCGCACTTCGTCGGCCGACGTCTGCCCGAAATCGCTCAGGCGCACGTAGCTGAAACCGTCTTCGATCTTCGCCCGCACCGACGGGACGTGGACCACGTCGCGCGTCACGCGGATCGTCGTGAGCGCGTTGCCCGCATGATGCTTCACGCGCAACGCGACGACGGTGCCGCGCGGTCCGCGGATCAAGCGCTCGACCGCATCGAGCGGCAGCCCGGCGGTGAGCTGGTTGTCGACGGCGACGATCGAATCGCCGGTGCGCAGGCCGGCGCGAATCGCGGGGTTGCCTTCGATCGGATCGACCAGAACCGCGCCCGATTTCGGGTCCTTTCCGATGTACACGCCGATGCCGCCGAAGTTGCCGCCCTTGAGCTCCTCGTCGAGCGCGCGGATCGCGTTGGCGTTCAGGTAGGTCGTGTAGGGATCGCCGAGACCGCCGAGCATTCCGCCCAGTGCGGCATCGGTGACCTGCGCTCGGGTGCCGGCTTGCGGGTAGCGCTGGTTGACCGTGTCGACCGCGCCTTCCATCAGCGCGAGATCGTGGATCGACGAACCGGTGGCGTGGCCGGCCGCGAGCGGGCCCTTCCCGAGCGTGCCGGGCCGCCGCTCGCAGCCGGTGATCAGACAGTTGAGCGCCTTGGTCTCGCCGTCGACCAAGCGTTGCGCGTCGACCGGCTCGTAGTAGCTGTGCTCGACCTGTTCGTAGGCGGTTTCGAGCACGCGTTTGTCCGCGTCGCCCGAACCGAGCAAGCTGTCGAGGTCGAGATCGGCGACCGGGCGATCGGTGACGATCGAGGGGTCGGCTGCGGCACGGCCTGCATACGCCGCCCCGCCCAGGGCGGAGAGCGCGATGATGGCGGCAGCGAGGAACAGACGGATACGGGCTGACATAGCGGGACTCTATTCTACCGCAAGAACCTTAAGCCGTCGTGAGATGGATGTTGGAAATAACGTCGCTTTTATCTCCAATTCGTCTAATCGAGCGGCTTGGGCGAAGCCCAAACGTCACGGATTGGGCGTAGCCCAATCCGGTTTAGCGAAGAAAAGACATCGGATCCACCGGGTGGCCGTCCTGCATCACCTGGAAGTGAACGTGCGGACCGGTTGCATCGCCCGTCATCCCGACGGCGCCGATCGCTTGGCCGCGCTGCACGTCCTGCCCGACCCCGACGAAGATCTGGGACATGTGGCAGTAGATCGTCGACAACCCGCCATAGTGGTCGATGGCGACCATCTTGCCGCAGTCGCCTTGGTAGCCCGCCACGATGACGCGGCCGTCGGCAGCGGCGGCGATCGTGGTCCCCTGAGCCGCCGCGATGTCGATGCCGGCGTGGAGGATCGGGCGGCCGTACACCGGGTGCATGCGCATCCCGAACGGCGAGGTGATCGGACCCGAGAGGGGCCACATCAATTGCCCGGGCGCCCCGGGTTCGGGCGGAAGCGACTCGCCTGCGAGCAATGCGGCCCGGCGCGCGGACGCCCGGCGCGCCTCTTCCTCTTGTTGCTTCTCGCGCACCAGCGCTTCGAGCGCGGCTTCGGCGGCGGCCGAGGTGTCCTCGAGTTCGCCGACTTGGACCGCGACGTCTTGTTTCTGGTTTTGGGCGAGGGTCAGGAGGTTCTCGCGCTGTTGCGCGAGCGCGGCGAGTGCGGTCGCTTGCTGGTCGGCGGCGGCGCGCGCGTTGCGCAAGGTCGTCTCGTCGTCGAGCAGTCCGGCTTGGATCGCCTCGACGTGTTGGGCGTCGGCCCGGCGCGCGCGAATCGTGGCCTCGTTCGCCTTGACCACGAAGGCGATGTCGTTCCAGCGTTCGAGGAAGTCGCCGAACGACTTGGCTTCGAGCAGGACGGCGAGGTAACCGAGATCGCCGTATTCGTACGCCTCGATCAGCCGTCGTCGCAGGGCGTCGTTGTGGCGGGCCAGCGTTTTCTGCGCGGCGTCGAGCTGCACGTGGTTCCAGGTCAGGTTGGCTTCGGTGGTATGCATCTTCGCGTTGAGGAACTCGATCCGGCCGTGCACCGATGCGATGTTGCGGTCGGCGATCGCGAGTTGCTCGGCGATGGTCCCGACCTTGGCCTGGGCGGCATCGAGCTCGCTGCGCTTCAAGTCGAGTTGGGTGTGAACGATGTTTACTTTCGCTTGCTGCGCTTTGATCTTCGCGTCGAGCGCGCTCGTCTTCGCGCTCGCAAATCCCGGCCCGAGCGCGAGCACCGCGAGAACGATCACCAACGCTGCGCTGCGGAGCGTCATCGGTTGCGCTTGTCCATCGCCACGTACGATCCGGTCTGCCGCTTGGCGAACGATTTCAGTTCGGCCGCGACCTCGCCGATCGATTGGTAGCTCCTGATACGTGGCGATTGGGTCACGATCGCGAGCGAGAGCGACATCAACGGAAAGCGCACGTTGTTGCCGCGCCGGTCCTTGGCTGCGATCCAGCCCTTGGCTCGATCGGCCGCATCGTAGAGCGCCAGCACGTCGCTGTCGAACGTATCGGCAACGGTGCGCGCCAGCTGCTCGGCGCGTTGCGGGCTCGTGACGATGATGAAGTCGTCGCCGCCGATGTGGCCAAGAAAGTCGCTGTCGGTGCCGCTGTGCTTGATGGCGTCGCTCATCGTCGTTGCGACCAGGCGGATCGCGTCGTCGCCGCGGACGAAGCCGTAATGATCGTTGAATGCCTTGAAGTTGTCGAGGTCGGCGTAGATGACGGCCCAGGGTTCGCGGGTTTCGAAACGCCGGCGTACTTCGTGCTCGATCGCGATGTTGCCGGGCAGGCGCGTCAGCGGCTGGAGCGATGAGTCGACGTTGGCGCGGCGCACTTTGGCGCGCACGCGAGCGAGCATCTCTTGCGGCGAAAACGGCTTGGCGATGAAATCGTCGGCGCCGGCTTCGAGGCTCTTCACGGGCTCGTTCGTGTCGGCCCCGCCGCCGGTGAGCACGATCACCGGGATGTGCGACGCCGTCGCGTGGCGCCGGATGCGGCCGAGCGTTGCGTAGCCGTCCATCAACGGCATCACGACGTCGAGCACGACGACGTCGGGAAGACGTTCGTCGAGCAGCGCCAGTGCCGAGGGACCGTCCGGTGCGCTGAGCACATCGAAACCGCCGAGCTGGAGATTGGTGCCGATGATCTCACGCAGGGTCGTGTCGTCGTCGACAACCAGCACCGTCGGGCGATGGGCCGCGGGCGCGAAGCTCGTCATGCCCGCAGGTATCGGCCGACCGAGAACCAGGACGAAATCAGACCGACGGCGGCGCCGACCAGCAGCAGTTCGCCGGCGAGCCGGAGTTCGTCGACGTGAAACGGCACGAATTGCAAGGTCGAGGCGATCTTGGGCACGATCTGCGTTTGCGCCAGCGCCAGGATCCCGATCGCCACCGTCGCTCCGACGACCCCGGCGATGATGCCCTCGGCGATGAACGGCATGCGGATGTACATGTTCGTCGCGCCGACCAGTTGCATGATCGCGATCTCCCGCCGCCGCGCGAAGACGGTGAGCCGGATCGTGTTCGCGATGATGATCGCCGCGGTCAGGACCAAGAGCGCGATCATCGCCAAGCCCACCCGGCCGATAACGTCGGCCGCCTTCAGGAGCTTCGTCACCGTGTCGGCGGCGTAGTCCACCTTCGCGACACCGGGCAGTGCCGTGATCGAAGCCGCTACCGCCGGCACGTCGTCGGCGTCGCGCACTGCGACGCGGTACGCGTTGGGCAGCGGATTGGCCGTCAACAGCGAGGTGTCGAAGTCGGACCCCAAGCGTTGGCGCATCTCCTGCAATCCCTGCGCCTTCGGCACGTAGCGGGCGGAAGCGATGCGCTCGTCGGCCGCCAGCGACGCCGCCAGCGCTTTGGCTTGCGCGTCGGTCGCGTTGTCGTCGAGGTAGACCGCGATCTCGATTTGCTTGAGGATGCCCTGGCCGAACGTCGCGAGCGTGTCGCGGACGTAAAGGAATGTGCCGAGCATCACGATCGTTACGGCCACCGTGCCGATCGCAGTGAACTGCATCGCGGCGTTGCGGGTAAAGTTCGCGAAAACCTCACCCAGAAAGAACCGGACTCTGCCCCAATCCACGAAAGTAATAGCCTCGCTCGTCGTCGTGCAGGATGCGCCCGTTCTCGAGCCGGACGACGCGACGCCGCATCCGGTCGACGACCGCTTGATTGTGGGTCGCGACCAACACCGTCGTGCCCTTGAGGTTGATGCGCTGCAAGAGTTCGATGATCTCGGTCGTGTTGGACGGATCGAGATTACCGGTCGGCTCGTCGCAGAGCAGGATCTTGGGGTTGTTGACGAGCGCGCGGGCGATCGCGGCCCGCTGTTGTTCGCCGCCCGAGAGTTCGCCCGGCAGCATCCGGCTCTTGTGCGAGAGGCCGACGAGATCGAGGACGCGCGGCACTTGCCGCATCACATCCCTAGAGCGCGCGCCCGTCACTTGTAGTGCGAACGCCACGTTTTCCCAGACCGTCTTGTGAGTGAGCAGTTTGAAGTCTTGGAACACGACGCCGATGTTGCGCCGCAGCGCCGCGATCTTGCCGCGGCGCAGTTTGTCGACGCGAATGCCGTCGACGATGACCTCACCCGAGTCCGGGATCACCTCGCGGTACAATAGCTTCAGGAGACTGGATTTACCGGTCCCCGAATAACCCACGAGGAAGACGAAGTCCGCCTTCCCGATCTCGAGATCGATGTCGTCCAGTGCGCGCGTCCCGTTGGGATACGTCAGCGTCACACCGCGAAGTTCGATCACGTCCTACCCCACATTAACGTTCGCGTGGAAGAGGAGTTTTTCCGAACGTCATTCCTACATACCTGCGAAGAATGAATTTCGACCTCAGCGACGAGCAAAAAGCGATACAAGCGCTGTGCCGTGACTTCGCGCGTGAGGTCGTCGCGCCGGCGGCCGAGGAGCTCGATCGCGAAGCGCGTTTCCCCTACGCGATCGTCGCTCAGATGGCCGAGCTCGGCTTGATGGGACTGCCCTTCCCCGAAGCCTACGGCGGCGCCGGGGCCGATACGGTCAGCTACGCGTTAGCTGTGATGGAGCTGGCACGCGCCGACGCGTCGGTCGCGATCACCCTGGCCGCGCACGTATCGCTCGGCGCGTCCCCGTTCTACCTCTTTGGGACCGAGGCGCAGAAGCAGCAGTATCTCATTCCGCTCGTGCGTGGCGAGAAGTTGTGGGGCTTCGGATTGACCGAACCCAACGCCGGCTCCGACGCCGGCGGCACGCAAACGCGCGCCGAGCTGCGCGACGGTTGCTGGATCATCAACGGAACCAAGGCGTTCATCACCAACTCGGGAACCGGCATCACCGGCGGGACCACGATCACGGCGGTGACCGGCGCCGGCGCGGACGGCCGCAACGAGATCTCGAACCTGATCGTGCCCCAGGACACACCCGGCTTCACCCGCTCCAAAACCTACCGCAAGATGGGCTGGCGCGCCTCCGACACGCGCGAGCTGTCGTTCGCCGGCGCCGCCGTGCCCGAGGAGAACTTGCTGGGCACGCGGGGTCAGGGGCTCAAGCAGTTCCTGACGATCCTCGACGGCGGGCGCATCTCGGTCGCCGCGCTCTCGTGCGGCCTCGCCAGGGGCGCGTTCGACGAAGCGTTCCGCTACGCGCAGGAGCGGCGGCAGTTCGGTCAGGCGATCTCGAAGTTCCAAGCGATCCAGTTCAAGCTGGCCGACATGCGCATGGAGATCGAGCACGCTCAACTGATGATTCTCAAGGCCGCTTGGGAGAAGGACCAGGGCCGCGACTTCAGCCTCAGCGCCAGCCTGGCCAAGCTTTATGCGGGCGAGGTGTCCCGGCGGGTCGTCAACGAAGCCGTCCAAATCCACGGCGGCTACGGTTTCATGGATGAGTATCCGGTGTCGCGGATGTATCGCGACCAGAAGATCAACGAGATCGGCGAGGGGACGAACGAAGTCCAGCGGCTCGTGATCGCGCGCTTGATGGGATTGTGAGGACCATGCGACTTCTGCTCGGCTTCGTCATCGTGCTGGCGATCTGCATCGCGGCGGTCGTGCTGCCGGCACGCGCTCAGCTTCCGCTGAAGGCCGCGGCGCCGGAATTCACCGCGCAGGTCGCGCAAGGGGGAAGCGTTTCGTCGTTCTCGCTGGCGGCCGCGCTCGAACGCGGCCCGGTCGTGCTGTATTTCTTCCCGAAAGCCTTCACCAGCGGCTGCACGGCCGAGGCGCACGACTTTGCCGATCACATCGCGGAGTACAAAGCGCTGGGCGCGACGGTCGTGGGCGTCTCGGGCGATTCGATCGAAACGCAAGAGAAGTTCTCGACCCAGGAGTGCCGCTCGAAGTTTCTGGTCGCCGCCGATCCGGGATTGAAGATCGCCAAGTCGTACAACGCCGTCGTCATGGGCCTCTTCGCCAACCGCACCTCGTACGTGATCGCACCCGACGGCACGATCGCCTACGCGTACACCAGCCTCGATCCGGACAAACACGTCGCCAACACGCTGGCGGCGCTGCGCAAGCTCAAGAACTAAGCCGGGACGGTCGTCACCAGGTCGATGCGCGTGGCGCCGATACGTTCGGCGACGGCGGCGAGTTCGGGGCTGGCGGTGAACAGGATCGTCTGCGCGTCGAAGGCGTTGTGCGCGATGATCGGGATGCAGCGCTCGAGGCGCGTCTCGTCCCAGTAGGCGAACGGATCGTCGAGCAGCAGCGGCGGCAGTTCGAGACCTTCGGCGAACATGCGCGCCATCGCGATGCGAATGATCAGGTAGACTTGGTCGCGCGTGCCGGCCGAGAGCAAGTCGAGGTCGACGATTTGTCCCGTCTCCGGCACGCGGGCCTTGACGACGAACGTCGCCGGATCCACGTGGATCTCGCGGTAGCGGCCGCCGGTCACCTTGTGCAGCTCTTCGGCGGTATACGTTTCCAGCCGGTGGGCGAATTCGCGGTGCGCTTCGTGCGTCAGCCGTGAGACGGTTGCGCCGGCCAGGGCGAGCGCGCGATCGAACGTTTCGAGTTGCTCGAGCTCGGCGCGCAGCCGTTCGACGTCTTCCTCGATCGGTGCGAGTTCGGGGATCGCGCTCTCGCCCAGCTTGAGTTCGACCGTCAGGGTAGCGCTCGAAAGCTCGGCGTCGCGCATCAACCGGTCCAGCTCCGCGAGCTTGGCGTTGACCTCGTCGCGCAGAGCGCGGCCGTACGCATCGGCCGGCACGATGCCCGCCGCGGCAAGCGCATCGCGCTCGGTGACGAGCGCGAATTCGTCGTCGTCGCGTAAGATCTCGCTGCGCTGCAACGCCAGCATTGCCATGCCGTTGTCGACGCCGTCGCGTTTGCGCCGCCGTTGCGCGCGCTCGTCCGCCAGCGCGCAGCGTTCCGCGCGCGTACCGGACGCATCGGGGACGAGGCTCGCCGCTAAGCGGTCGAAGATCTTCGCCGCGCGCTGCTCCTCGTCGCGCAGTTCGGTCGCGCGTTCGGTCGCGCGTTCGGCCCGGCCCTGCATACGCAGCAGTTCGGCCAGGCGTTCGCGCCGGTGCGCGAGATCGTCGATGCTGGTCACGCCGAGCCGGTCGAGCACGGCAGCAACCGTGGCGCTCGCGTTGCGCTCGGCCGTCAGCGATTCGTCGGCAACGCGTTGCTTTTGCGCCGCGGCGCGCGCATTCCGAATGCGCTCGCGGCTGCGCCAGCCGACCACCGCGAACGCGACCGCGGCGACGGCGGCAAAGACCTCGGTGAAGGACCACCAGTGCGCGATCGCCATCGCAATCGCCAGCACCGCAAACGCCGCGCCGACCGCGAGCGCAACGCCGGCCAGGGTGCGGCCGCCGCTGCCTTCGCGCCGGGCGGCGGCGGCTTCGTTGGCCGCCGCGGCCGCGGCCGCGTGCGCCGCCGTCGCCTGCTCCGCGGCCTCGCGCAGGGCCCCGAACTCCAGATCGTCGATCGTGCCGGCGTCGGCGCGGCGAGCGGCGAGCTCGCTGCGCTCGACGACCGTGAGCAGCACGGCTTCGGTCTCGACTTCCGCGCCGGCGGCGCCACCCTCGGTGGCGCGCCAAGCGTAGAATGCCGCATCGAGCTCGGCGATGCGTTCGGCCGGAAAGTCGGCCACGTCGTCGTAGCGCGCGCGTTCGGCTTGCAGCGCCGCCAGGTCGTCGCGATAGATACGCAACTGCTCGAGCCGTGCGCGCAACTCCGCCGCCTGCAACGTCTTGAGCTCGCGTTCCGCGCCCGCGCGCCGTTCGGCCAGCCGGTCGCGTTCGGCGACGATCGCGGCTCGGCGCTCGCGCAACTGCGCGAGCGCGTCACGGCGATTGCGAGCCGTCTCCGCTTCGGCGGTGCGCCGGACGAGCGCCTCGCGCAGCGACTTGAGCGGGTTGTTCACGGTCGCGCGCGGCGTCCCGACGTGCGTTTTGCGCGCGTCTTCGAGCCGCCGAACCGCACCCAGCGCCGCGTCTTCCTTGGGGCCGCCGTCGAGCGCGCGCGCGAGCGCGCCGGCGATCGGGGCATTGCGTTCGGCGTCGATGCCGACGCTCTGCTGCAGCACGCACGACGCGTTGACGAACGCGTCGTAGGGGATCTGCAAGTGCACGTCACCGGGTGAAATCGTGCGCCCGAGCGCGACGTCCCCGGCTACGTCGTTGCCGTCGCGGTCATAGACGTTCACGCCCTTCCCGTCGCGCGAATAGTCGCGCCGCACCTCGAACGTCCGCCCGTCGGCCAATTCGTAGTACAGGGTCGTCGCGTAGGCGCCGCCGTTCCACGGCCGCCAGGCGTCTTTGCGCCGTCCGATGCCGTAGAGCGACGCCACGATCGCCGCCGCGACGGTCGACTTGCCGGCCTCGTTCGGTCCGTAGACCACGTTGAGCCCGTCGCTGAAGGCGAACGTCCGGCCGCTGAGCCGGCCAAAGCCCGCGACCGTCAAGCGGCGCAATTTCACGGCGCGATCTCCGCACCGTCGAAGGCCGCGACAACCAGCCCCAGCGCGCGGCGCGCATCGTCGTCACCGCCGTCGGCGGCGGCGAGCAGCTCGCGAACCGCCCGCCCGCGCACGTTGGGTTCGTGCGCGATCGCCGCATAATCGGCAACGACGCTGCGGTCGATGAGGTCGAGCGACCCGAGGCCCGCGCCGGCGCGTTCGGTCAACAGTGCCCGGTCGATGCGCGTGCCCGGCTGTACCGCGCCGCGCAGCGTCGCACGCACGAAGTCGTTCTTGCCGAACGCTTGCAGCGCGCGCTCGCAGGCCGCGATCACCGCACTCTCATCGCCTGCATCGTCGATGGGAATCGCGACCTCGAGCAAGCGCGTGCGCGCGATCGGGACGCTTTCGATGCCGATCGACGCGTCGTCGCGCACCGTCACCACGAGCGCGCCGTGGTCGCCGCGCTCGCCGAACTTCACCGGTTCGGGTGAGCCGGGATAGGCGAACACCGGACCCGCGGCGTCGGCATGGATCGAACCGCCGTGATAGTGTCCGGTCAGCGTGAGCGTCGCGCCGGAGGCGCGAATCTCCGCCGCCGTGAACGGCGCGGTCGCGCGTTTGCCGGGCGGGCAGCGTTCCTCGTCGCTGCCGTGCACGAGCGCAATGCGCACGCCGCTGCGGTCGAACGCCGCGCCGGCAAACGGCCGGCCGGGTTCGGCCGGCGTATGTCCGAAGCCGTACAACGTAATGTCGGGCGCGAGGTGCACCGCGGTCCACGACGCGTCGGCGAACACTTTGACGTTCGGCGGGAGATCGTCGCGCGCGTAGATCGAGCGCGCGGCGAACGGATCGTGGTTACCGGGCGCGACGAAGACCGGGCTGCCGAAACGCGCGAACGCGGCGAACAGAAAACGCGCGGTCGCCGGACCCGCACGTTCGCTCTCGTACAGATCGCCGCCGATGGTAAGCACGTCGGCGTTGCGTTCGAGGGCGAGGTCGACGATGCGCTCGAACGCATCGGCGAGCGCGGCGCGCCGGGCGCTGCCGCCGCGCACGTCCGGGAACACCGTCTCCAAATGCACGTCCGCGGCGTGAACGATCGTCGTCGCCATCGCCGACTACTTCGCGTTAGGGGGTCGTGAGATACTTCCCGTACCAGGCGGTCATTTTCGACCAGGCGTCGGTCGCGGCGGCAGGATTGTAGCTGGCACGCTCGTCGTCGAGGAAGCCGTGCTTCGCATCGGGATAGACCGTCACGTCGTGCGGTGCTTTGAACATGCCGTAGGCCGTCTGCACGTCCGCCGTTTTGATGCTGCCGTCGGCGCCGCCGTAGAAGCCGATGACCGGCGTCGTGACGGTCGCGGCCCAAGCGAACGCCGCGGCCGGCGGCGGTTCGGTCGACTTGAGATCGGCCCGCACGTAGCCGTAAAGTATCCCGGCCGCAGCGTAATTCGCATTGCCGGCCAGCGCTTGAAGGGCGAGACCGCCCCCGGCGCAATTGCCGTACATCCCGATCTTGCCGCGCGGCGTCTGCCGGCGGATGAAGTCGCGCGCCGCCAGCAAATCGCCGGTCACCGTCCCGGCGGCGGTCGTTTGTTGGAGCATCGGCAGCAACGCCCGGGCGTCCGTCAAGCCATCACCGGGGGTGGGGTTCACGCGATCGAAGATGCCCGGCACCATCGCGATATAACCGAGTTTGGCAAGACGGCGCGCAAGATCTCGGTACTGCGAGTCGATGCCCCAGATGTGCGCCGACAGCACGATGCCGGGCGTCGTCGCGGTGACGGTCTTGGGCATCGCGAGGTACGAGCTGATCTTCGCATCGGGGCGATCCAGCGTTGGGTGCCGGACGATGAGCGCCGGATCGTCTTCCGGAACGATGGGCGGATGGGGCTTTCCGAAAGCCGTCGTCTGCGCGTCGGCGGGAACGGCGTTCGCGGCAGCAATCACCGCTACCGACCCGCCCATGAACTTGCTGCGGTCGATCGTCGTCATGGAGATCTCCCTAAAAGCTCACCATGCTCGCGCGCGTCAGCGTCGTCTTGGCCGCAATCGTCGGCGCGACCGACAAGTAAAACGTCACGAACTGTGCGATGTACGGCGTCGTGGCCGGTGCGAGATCGATCGGCACGACGACGTTGTATCCACGTTGTGCCGCGTCGCTCGACGTGTTGAGCACCGCGCCGTGGGCAACCATTCCGGTAACGATCACCGTCTTGATGCCCTTGGCCTTGAGAATGTTGTCGAGGTCGGTGCCGATGAACTTATCCGCGGTTGAGAGGACGAACGGTTCCCCGCCGAGCGGCGCGACGTCCGGCAAAATATCGGTGATCGCCGCTCCGGGGAAGGCCGAGTACACCACGAAAACGCCCTTGGCGCGCGCCGCCGCCAGAAGTGACTTCTCGATCGGCAGCGCCGCGACACAGCGCGGCTGCGGAGCGCAGTTTTGTTTCAGGAAGTCGAGCACGAGCAGGGCGGTCGTCTTGGCGTCGAGCGCCGCCGGTTTGAGCGCCGGCGCCGGCGGGACCGTCACGTTGGTCCAATCGTCGACGATCGTTTGCGCTCCGGCCGAGGTGGCCAGACCAAGGGCTCCGGTGAACAGCGCGGCTAGCGCAAGGGTGCGGCAAATGCGGGACAAGACGATCGTCGGCATGCAAATCTCCTAGCGGTAGAGTTGCCCGCACGCGACCATGCGCGCGCCGGGGGTGTTGGTGCTGTACACGACCACGACGTAGTTGCCGGAGAGTAAACGGTCCTCCGTCATCGCCACCGTTCCGCGCGATATCCCGTGGGTCATGTCGGTGCTGCGCGCGACGAGGCCGGGCTGGATCCCCTCGCACGTCTTTCCGCGCTGGATCGCGACGGTCTGCACGCGGCCGGGCAGGGTGCCCTCGAGGGCGGTCACGATGCGCGTTTGCGCACCCGCCTCGAAGAGGGTGACGAACCCCGACTGGCCCGAGTTGTTCAGCGATTCGACCCCGCGTTGCAGGCCGGCGCCGAGGGGCACCCCGCCGGGCGGGGCTTGGGCCAAGGCCGGTGCGCCCGTTAGGAGCACCGCGGCCGCGACCAGTCCGAAAAAAAGTTTCATCAAACGTCTATCCCCGTGCAGAGCGGTTACGACCCCCTCCATTGGCACGCAGGAGCACCCGCACCCTGCCGGGGAGACGGGCTCGATGGCTTCGACCGCGGTGGCCCAGGAGGGGCCGGGGTTCCGGAAAGACGAGTCGCTCGGAATCGAGCGGCGCGCGATTTGGTTCATCTCGGGCGCGCACATGGTCTCGCACTTTTATATCCTGGCCTTGGCGCCGCTCTTTCCGCTGCTCAAGGTGCGCTTGGGGGTCAGTTTCGTCCAGCTCGGACTGGCGCTGACCGTCTTCAACGTCGTTTCGGTCGTGGCGCAAACGCCGGTCGGCTTTCTCGTCGACCGCGTCGGCTCGCGGAAACTGCTGATCGGGGCGTTGTTGCTGGGCGGCGCGGCGTTCATCTCGTTTGCGGTCATGCCGACCTACCCGTGGCTGCTGGTGGTGATGGCGTTCGTCGGATTAGCCAATGCCGTCTACCACCCCGCCGACTACGATCTGCTTCACGCGGCGGTCGCGCCGAGCCGCGTCGGGCGGGCATTCTCGTATCATACCTTCTCCGGCTACGTCGGGTTCGGTTTGGCGCCGCTGGTGATGATCGGTGCCGGAACGGCATTCGGCGTTTCGGCGGCGTTCGTCGTCGCCGGCGCATTCGGACTCGTCGCAGCGATCCCACTCCTGTTTGCGACCCAACTCGATCGTCCGGCCGCAGCGCACGCGGAAACCGCCGCGCCGGCGAAGACCGGCATGCGCGGCGTGTTGACGCCGGCGATTCTCAGCTTGACCCTGTGGTTCACGCTGCTCGCCCTCTCGACGAGCGGCATCCAGAACTTCTCGATCGTCGCGCTCAATTCGCTCTACGGCATCCCGCTGGGTTTTGCCAGCGCCGCATTGACCGCGTTCCTCGTCGGCAGCGCGCTCGGCGTGCTCTTCGGCGGACACATCGCCGACATGACGTCGCGTCATGCCGAGGTCGCGATGGCCGGATTCTTCGCGTGCGCGGTGTTCACGATCGCGGTCGCGACGTTCAATCTCGGCGGCTACGCGATCGCGGCGCTGCTGACGCTCGCCGGCTTTTCGTCGGGGCTCATTCAGCCGTCGCGGGACATGCTCGTGCGCCGGGCTGCACCGCCGGGTGCGATGGGTCGCACGTTCGGCATCGTGACGACCGGCTTCAGCATCGGCGGCACGGTCGGTCCGTTGTTCTACGGTATCCTGATGGACCGCGGAGCACCGCGCGACATCTTTTACGTCGGCGCGGCATTCATGCTGCTCACCGTTGCGCTCGCGTTCTTCAGTCAGCGCGGCGAGGGGCCGGCGACCGGTGCGAACGCGGCGGCCAGCAACTCGTAGGACCGCCGGCGCGTCGCGTAATCCGGCGCGATCGTCACGACCATGATTTCGTCGGCGCCGTACTGCTCCACAATCGCTTCGATGCGCGCGCGAATCGTTTCCGGCGAGCCGGCGATCATGTTGCGCGCCGCGTAGGCTTCGGCTTTCTCGCGCTCGGTCCAGGGGTAGGCTTGCGCCTCGGCGAGCGACGGCAAGGATGAAGCCATGCCGCGCGCCCGGCGTAAGCGCTGCAAGAGCGTCGGCAGCGCCAGCGCGTCCGCTTCCTCGTCGGTCGGCGCGACCATCGCCGCGATCGTGACCATCACGTGCGGCTGCGCGAGAAACTCCGACGGTTCGAACAGCTTGCGATAGAGCTGCGTGACCTGCGGATAGTCGCCGCCGATGAATTGCGCGAACGAGTACGGCAAGCCGAACTGGGCCGCCAGCCGCGCACCGAAATCCGACGATCCGAGCACCCATAGCACCGGTGACGTCTCACCCGCCGGCTGCGCGATCAGCCCGCGCAAGCGCGGATCGGGCAAGAGGCCGGCGCAGTAGGCAATCACGTCCTGGACCTGTTGCGGAAACAGGTTTGAGTCACCACTTTGCAACGCGATGGACACGGCGTGCGTGCCGCCCGGCGCGCGGCCCACGCCGAGATCGATGCGGCCGGGAGCAAGCGCTTCGAGCATGCGAAACACTTCGGCGACCTTGAACGCGCTGTAGTGCGGCAGCATGATGCCGCCGCTGCCGAGCCGGATGCGCGACGTCTCCCCGGTCAGCCGGGCCAGCAGCACCTCGGGCGACGCATCGGCATAACTCGGCACCGCATGATGCTCCGCCAGCCAGTACCGCTGATAGCCCAGCTCATCAGCCCGCTTGGCCAGCGCAATCGTCGCCATCACCGCATCGTGCGGTGAAGCCCCGTGCACGATCGGCGACTGATCGAGAATACTGAGCGAGATAGACATGGCGTTTACTTAGGACGCGGCCGCCCGCAAAAAGGATGCGTCCTTGATTCAAAAGCCGTCGTCGTGACGGAACGGAGTAATGCGTGCGACTAGGGCCGTTCTTTGAAAGCGACGCGCTATTTTCGACTCGATATTCAGGGCAAGAAGCGGCCGGAAATGACGGACCCGATATGCAGATATGTGTTGGCGAATCCCGATTGGGTCGAGCAGCAATCGGACGGTCGCCTTCGTTTTTTTCGCGCCGTCCCGGTTCTTGGCGGGCGGATCGTGCGAGTAATTACGCTGGCGGATGGCGAAACCGTACACAACGCTTTTCCGGATCGGAGGGCCAAGCGATGAAAATCAATTACTATCCGGAAACCAAAAGTATGTACATTCACTTGGTTGATCGGGCATCGGCTGAGACCGAGGAAGTGCGGGAAGGCGTTACGCTGGATTTTGATGGCGATGGAAACCTCGTCGGCATCGGCATCGACAATACGGACCTGCTGCCGGGTTTCCAACCAAATATAGAACTGGTGGCGCCTTAGCGTCGCTCTTTACAGGTCGCGTTCCCAGGTTTCGCTGGTGAGGTGCGGGCCCCAGAGGTCGTTGGACTCGGTCGCGATCATCGCGAAACCTTCGCTGGCGTAGATGGCGCGCGCGGCGGTGAGGATCGAGTGCGTCCACAGGATCATCTTGCGGTAGCCGGCCGCGCGCCCGAAATCGAGGCATGCGCGCACGAGGCGGCGGCCGAGGCCGTGGCCGCGCGCTGACGGTTCGGTCAGCAGCAGCCGCAGCCGCGCGATCGTTGGATCGTCGTAGTCGTGGACGACGAAGATGCAGCCGCAACGCACGCCGTTGCGTTCTGCGATCCAGCAGCGGTCGCGTGCGGCGTCGTAGTTGGCCACGTACGCCGCGATCACTTCGGCAACGTAGCCTTCCATGTGCGCATCGAAGCCGTACTCCGCTCCGTAGAGCGCACCGTGCCGTTCGATCACCCAGCCGTAATCGCCGACTTCGGGGTCGCGCAACGTGAACTGCGGTGACTCTTCCGGTGCCAGCGCCTCGGCGATGGTCGTCATCGCGCTGAGCACGCGCTCCTGACGTTCGACGGGAAGCGGTGCCAGTAACGCGGCGATCTCGTCGTGCGAGCGTTCGTTGAGCGGTGCGAGCGCGGCCCGCCCGGCCGCGGTCAGCTCGAGCACCGCCCGGCGGCCGTCGGTCGGCGAGGCCGTGCGCGTCACCAAGCCGCGACGTTCGAAACGCCGCAGGATGCGGCTCAAATACCCGGGGTCCAGCTCGAGTCCGGCGGCCAGCTCGGTCGGTGAGGTCGTCGCGCGTCGGGCGAGGTCGTAGAGCACCCGCCCCTCGGCCAGCGTGAACGGGGAGCGCAGGTAGCGCTCCGCCAGCACCCCGATGCGTTTGGTGTAGAACCGGTTGAAGCGCCGGACGCCCTCGACGCGCCGGTCGAGCGCGGAAGCCACGGAGGCTATTTAGTTGACGATCGTCAAGTACCCTGCATGGACCCCACGCAGACGTATCACTATCACGTGGAGGTGAGCTGGACCGGCAATCGCGGGACCGGGACCTCCGCCTACGCGGCGTACGGGCGCGAGCACCGGATCGAATCCGGCGCGCGCCCGCTGATCGAGGGCTCCTCGGATCCGGCCTTCCGCGGCGACGCGCGCAAGTGGTCGCCGGAGGAACTGTTCGTCGCCTCGATTGCGGCGTGCCACAAACTCTGGTACCTGCACTTGTGCGCCGAAGGCGGCGTGGTCGTGACGGCGTACGTCGATCGCGCCGCCGGAACGATGGTCGTCGAGCGCGGCGGCGGGCGCTTCACGAGCGTCGTCTTGCATCCGGAGGTGACCGTCGCGGAGCCGGCGATGATCGAGGGGGCCCGGCGCCTGCACGTTCCGGCGCACGCGAAATGCTTCATCGCGAACTCGCTCAACTTCCCGGTAACGCACGAAGCGACGATCCGCACGTGAGCACTGAGCTGGTCGACGTCAATTCATCTGGGGCGATACCGTGCATGTGCAAACGTGACCGTCTACCAGGAGACGGTTTCATAAAGTTGAAAGTCCTCGCGCGTGCTTTGCACTACTCGCTTAGTCGTTTTTCTGCTGGCCCTTTGCGCGGCTTTACTGGTACACCCGGTTACCGCCGCCGCGGAAACAGTCGACACGCAGACGAGCGATAATAATGCCGGTTTGACGTGCGAACCTGCCTCGCAACCAACTCAGCCGTGTTCGCCTGACGGCAGTCACGCCGCAAGCGTCCTGCACTTACATATTACTGCAACGGCTCGGAAGCATTTATCTAACGTTGCACTCACATGCATGTCGGGGCCCTGTTCGGGAGTGTCTGCCACGAAGGGCCCCTACGTCCAAGGCCTAGGCGCTAGCGCGGACGCCTGGGTCGTCACATGGAGCGGAAAGACCACCTGGCGGTTAAGCGGTCGAATTGCTGACGGACCCGCTTCCGCAGGTCAGGTTACCGCCCTCGCCTACACCTTGAATAACGCCAACGTTATGGACTGCAAGGATTACCCGGGCTTTTCGTGCTCGCCGGGTGGTGTATATCGTGCCAGTCGAGTAACGCTGACGATCGCTGCGCCCCCCAACTATCATGTCGCCAACCCCACGGTATCGTGCGATGGCGACCCGGGCTGCGAGTTTCTAACCGGCAACCCGGCCCTGATCTCCCCTAGCCGTACCTCAGCATCGGTCTCGCGCAAAGCCTGGGGTCTTCCGGTATTCTTGATACTCCAGGCTCGTATCGTTCCGTGACCGCAGCAATCAGAACCCGCGCGATTTCTGCACGTCGTGCAGCAGCGCGATATTGACGACGTTGTTGACGTCGACGGGGGCGGCGACGAGCTTTTCGTTCACCCAGAACTGTTGGATGCGCGTCAGCGACTCGAGGCTCACCTCACCGTGCGGCGAGGGATAGGTCGGGCCCGAAAGTCCGCGCAGCAGGTCGGGCGTGAAATGGGACCATTTCACCGCCTCGGCCAACAGCCCGGGCGTCCATTTACCGTTGCTCTTCAAAACGTCATCGTTGCCGCGCACGTAGGCGCGCAGAAACTGGCGAATGACATCCGGGTGGTCCTTCGCAAATCTTGCCGATGCGCCGAGGTACTCGAGCTGATACCACGGTGCGATCGTCGCGAACGAAACCCAACGGTGCCCGACGCCTTGCGCTTCGAGCTCGCTGGCCGACGGTTCGGTTGCGCCGATCACGTCGGCGGCCTTGTTACGGAACGCTTCGAGCCAGTTGTCGATCGTGCGGAAGCGTTCGCTGAGATGGACGTCGGCCGGCGTGAGCCCGCCGACGCGAATCGTTTCCTTGAGCAGAAAGTCGATCGGCGAACCGACGTTGGAGCCGTCGACGACCCGGCCTTTCAAATCCGCCGGCTGCACGATCGCTCTTGCGTCCCACAGATCCTGACGAACCATCAGCCAGGGAGCGTCGTGCCAACCGGGCTTGCTCGCGCTCATGCAGGCCAGCAGCACCACGTCGAAACCGCCGCTGAATTGGTTGAAGAAGGCCGGACTCGGATTGACGGTGCCGAGATCGTAGTCGCCGCGGGCGAGCATCGGCAAGAACAACGTCGAGGAGCCGCTGGCCGGCATGATCTGAAGATCGATGCCCTCATCCTTGAAATAGCCCATGTCGAGCGCGTGCAGCAAGGGCAGATGCGTATAGAACGTGGGGTCGAGAATGATCCGAACCGGAACGAGCGTCGCCGAACGAGCGGGCCGCATCGCCGTTCCGAACGAGGCCGCCAGCGCCGCAAGCGCCAGCGCGAAGCGAGACCGTTGCATGCCCGAGCCGTTCGCGGTTTCAATGGAAATTCCGCGCGCGGACTTGGTCGGTGGTGCCCGCGGTTTCGAAGTGCCAGCAGCGCTTCATGATCACGTCGATCGCGCCGGATTCCTTCTGCAAGACCCCTTCCACGATCAAGCATTGGGACGCGCGGATCGTGCGGCGGTAGCGCTCGTAGACGTCAGGGCGCACGATCACGTTGACGAGGCCCGTCTCGTCCTCGATCGTGAGGAAGACGAAGCCTTTCGCCGTGCCCGGACGTTGACGCGTGATCACCAGACCCCCAACCTTGCACACGAGGTTGTTGGGCAGCGCGGGAAGACGTTCGGCCGCCAGCACGCGGCGCGTGTCGAGTTGGGCGCGGAAGTGCGCGATCGGCTGCACGTCGGCGACCCCGGTCGCGGCGATGTCGAGCGCGGTGCGTTCGATGGCGGTGAGCGCGGGCAACCGCGGTGCGGGCTCGTCGTCGATCTCCATCGCGCGGCCCAGCTCGCCGCGCGCCTCGCGTTCGTCGAGCGCGCGCAGTGCCCAGATCGCCTCGCGCCGCGTCGCATACCACGGCGCGAACGCGCCGCCCGCGGCCAGGTTCTCGAGCGGTTCGCGCGCTAGCTGCGTGCGGCGTGCGAACTCGAGCAAGTCCTCGAACGGCCGCCCCTGGGCGAGCGCGCGCTGCACGTTCTCGCGCTGCGCTTCGCCCATGCCGCGCACGAGGTGGAAGCCCAGCCGCAACGCGCCGCCCGGATCGACGAAGCTCCACCATTCGCTGGCGTTCACCGCGATCGGCCGGACGACGACGCCGTGCCGGCGCGCGTCGTTCACCAGCACCTCGGTCGAGTAGAAACCCATCGGCTGCACGTTGAGGATCGCCGCGCAAAAGATCGCCGGCTCGTGGCACTTGACGTACGCCGACGCGTAGGCGAGCAACGCAAAGCTCGCCGCATGTGATTCCGGGAAGCCGTAATCCGCGAAACCTTCGAGCATGTGGAAGAGCCGGTCGGCGACCTCGCGGTCGATGCCGTTGGCGACCATGCCGTTCACCAAGCGCGGGTAGATCTGCGCCATCCGGTCGCGCGAACGCTTGTGTCCCATCGCGCGCCGTAACTCGTCCGCCTCACCGCCCGAGAACCCGGCGGTTTCCATCGCCATGCGCATCCCCTGCTCTTGGAAGAGCGGCACGCCGAGCGTGCGTTCGAGAATCGGCTTGAGCGAGGGATGCGGATAGGTCACCGGCTCCAGCCCGTTGCGGCGGCGCAGAAACGGATGGATCATGTCGCCCTGAATCGGACCGGGACGGATGATCGCCACCTGCATCACGATGTCGTAGAAACAGGCCGGCTTCAGGCGCGGCAGCATCGACTGCTGCGCGCGCGACTCGACCTGAAAGACGCCGATCGAATCGGCGCGGCAGAGCATCTCGTAGGTCGGTTTGTCGTCCCTGGGGATCGACTCGAGCGAGAGACCGGGCCGCTCGGGATAGCAGCGCGCGTACAGCGCGAACGCATCGCGCAACAGCGAGAGCATGCCCAAGCCCAGCAGATCGATCTTGATCAATCCCAGATCGCTCAGATCATCCTTGTCCCACTGCACGATCGTGCGGTCGCGCATCGTGGCCCACTCGATCGGTGCGACGTTCATCAGCGGATCGCGCGTGATGATCATCCCGCCCGAATGAATCCCCATGTGGCGCGGAAAGCCGTTGATCCGCCGGCAGAGCGCCAGCAAGAGCGCGCCCGTCTCCCCGCCGATGGGGCCACGCAGCGGCAGCACCTCGGAGCCTGCCCTGAGCGTAGTCGAAGGGGGTACCGCCGGCGAGCGCGTATCCGCATCGAAGTCGCGCCGCCGCATGACCGACGCCACACCGACCGTTTCCGCCAGCGATTCGCTGGCGTCGTACTCGCGCACGATCTGATCGACCTGACCCAGCGAGAGCCCCAGCGCTTTTCCCACGTCGCGAATCGCCGACCGCGTGCGATAGGTGATCACTTCAGCGACCATCGCGGCATGCCGGCGACCGTACCGGTTGTAGACGTACTGCAGCACCTGCTCGCGATCCTGATGCGCGAAGTCGATGTCGATGTCGGGGATCTCGTTGCGCTCTTCGCTCAGAAAACGTTCGAAGAGCAAGTCGCCGGCGATCGGATCGACCGCCGTGATGCCGAGCGCGTAGCAGACCGCCGAGTTCGCCGCCGACCCGCGGCCCTGGCCGAGCACGCCGAGCGCCCGGGCTTCGCGCGCGATATCCCACACGACGAGAAAGTAGCCCGAGAGATCCATCCGCGCGATGATGCCCAGCTCGTACTCCAACTGCCGCTCGACCTTCGAGGTAAACGGCCAGCCGTAGCGTTTGCGCGCGCCGTCGTAGACCAGCGTGCGCAGATAGGAGTGGTGGCTCGACTCGCCTTCGGGGACCGGAAAATACGGAAACTGCCCGGCGAGCTTCTCCAGCCGAAACGTGCAGCGTTCGGTGATCGCGAGCGTGTTCGCCAGCGCATCCGGATAGGCGTCGAACAGCCGCGCCATCTGGTCGGGCGATTTGAGCCCGTATTCGGCGTTCGGGCGCAACAGCGTTCCGGCGCCGTGCAGCGCGACTTTGTACTTCACGCAGGTCAGCACGTCGCACAGGCGAGCGTCCTCGCGGTCGACGTACGCGACGCCGTTGGTCGCGACGTACGGCACGTCGAGCCGCCGCGCGAGCGCCACCAGCGCCTGCACCAGCGCGCCGTCCTCGGGGCGTAAGTGGTGCTGCAGTTCGAGATAGAAGCGGCCGGGAAACAGATCGCGCAAGCGCGCGCCGATGGCGAACGCCCCGTCGTCGTCGCGCGCGCGCAACGCTTTTTCGACCAGCCCGTTCGCGCCGCCGGAGAGCGCGATGAGCCCGTCGCTGCGGCCGGCGAAGTCGTCGAGCCGCGCACGCGCATCGCGCTTGCGCCCGCGCAGTTGCGCGAGCGAGAGCAACTCGCACAGGTTCGCGTACCCGCGCGCGTTCTCGACCAGCAGAACGATCCGCGGCGTATGCGTCGGCACCTTCGGGTTGGCCGTCTCGAGCGTCAGCTCGGCGCCGCAGATCGCGGGCAACTTCGCCTCTTTGGCCGCCTTGGCGAAGCGCACGGCGCCGTAGAGCCCGTCGCGGTCGGTCAGCGCGAGCCCGGCCAAGCCCGCCGCGACGGCCGCGCCGACGAGTTCTTCGGGGTGCGAGGCGCCCTCGAGGAACGTGAAGTTGGACCAGGCGTGAAGTTCGGCGTAGCGCGCAAGGGGAGCCATGGGGCGTCATCATAATCGAACACGTGTTCGATTTCAAGCCGGATATTGACATTACTCGACATATCGAATAATGTCGAAAACATGATCAAACCGCATCCTCATCGGCGCCGGCCGGGGTTCGGCGAAGCCGAGCGCGGCAGCGTGAAATACGACATCCTGCGCATCCTGTGGGACGGCCCGCGGCACGGTTACGACCTCATGCTCACGATCGAGGAGCAGCGCGGCTACCGCCCGAGTCCGGGCTCGATCTACCCGGCGCTGCAGATGCTCGAAGAGGGCGACTTCCTCACCGGCCAAGACGTCGACGGCAAGCGCATCTACACGATCACCGGCAAGGGCAGTGAATTGCTGGCCAAACACCGCGAGACGACGCCCGACGAGCCGCCGGCCGAGGCGCGCGGCACCGTGTCCCTCATGGCGCGCGGCATGCGAACGATGGGCGGGCTCAAGCTGGCATTAAAAGAGATCGTCCGAACGCGCGACCCCGACATGTACGCCCAAGCGCTGGGAATCATGGAACGCGCGCGCCGCGATCTCTACGCCTTGCTCACGCACGAGTAATGGCCGCAACGCTGGCGGCCACGCCGGCGCGCCCGGCGACGTCGCCGTTCCTGATCTCGTTGACCGTCATGCTCGGCATGATCATGGCGATCATCGACGGCACGATCGTCAACGTCGGGCTCAACACGATCGCGGGGACGCTCGGCGCGTCGCTCGACGATGCGGCCTGGATCGTCACCGGCTACCTGCTCGCGAGCGTCATCACGATGCCGCTCAACGGATGGCTCACTGCGAAATTCGGGCGCAAGCGTTTCTACGCCGGCTGCGTCGCGATCTTCACGATCGCGTCGTTCCTGTGCGGAACCGCCACCAGCGTGGGGCAACTGACGTTTTACCGCATCTTGCAAGGCTTCGGCGGCGGCGCGCTGCAGCCGACGGCGCAAGCGATCCTCTTCGAGACGTTTCCGCCGGCGCAACGCGGCATGGCAACCGCGATCTTCGGCCTCGGCGCGATGATCGGTCCGGCGCTCGGACCGCTGATCGGCGGCTACATCATCGACAACGCCACCTGGCCGCTGCTGTTCTACGTCAACGTGCCGATCGGCATCGCGGCGTTCTTCATGACCGTTGCGTTCATCCCCGATCCGAGTTATCTCGAGAAACCCAAGGGCGGCGTTGATTGGCTCGGCCTCGCGCTGCTCTCGAGCGGAATCGGTGCGCTGCAATACGTGCTCGAACGCGGTCAGCACGACGACTGGTTTGATTCCTCGACGATCGTCATTCTCAGCGTCGTGGCAGTGATCGCGACGGCGTGGTTCCTGATCAAAACATTGCGCGATCGGCACCCGCTGGTGGATCTGCGCGCGTTCCGTTTTCCGACGTTCGTCTTCGGCAATCTCCTAATGATCGTGCTCGGCTTCGGGCTCTACGGGACCGCGCTGATCATGCCGCTCTTCTTCCAGACCTCGATGGGCATGACGGCCTACGAGACGGGCGTCGCGCTTTTGCCCGGCGCGCTCGCGACCGCCGCCTCGATGGTCGTCGTCGGCCGGTTGATGACGCGCGTCGATCCGCGCTTGCTCACCGCACTCGGCCTCTTGCTCACGGCATGGTCGTGCTGGTCGCTCGGCGACCTCAACCAGTATGCCGGCGTGGACGACGTTTTTTGGCCGCGACTGATCCAGGGCTTGGGCATGGGCCTGATCTTCGTACCGGTGACGACCGTGATGCTCGCGCCGCTGCCAAAGAACGAGCTCGCGAGCGCGACCGGCGTCTCGATGCTGGTCCGCCAACTCGGCGCGAGCGTTGGCATCGCCGTGCTGACGACGCTGCTGGCGAGCGAAACGACCATTGCTTGGATGGCCCTCGCCGGCGGCGTCACGCACTCCTACGGAGCCTCGGTCAACCAGATCAACGGACTGCTCGTGCAATCGGCAACGGTGATTGCCTACAGCTACCTCTTCCGGATCTGCGCGTTGGTCTTCATCGTGGCTATCGCGTTCGTCCCATTCATGAAGCCGGCGAAGGCTACGGCCGCAGCACCGGCAATGGAAATGTAGCCGATGGATACGTCCACCGGCGGGGTATCCGTCCCCGCGCCGATTGCCCTCGACGTTTACGAAAGCGATCTCGACGCCATGCGAGCGGATTTTCGCCGGCACGCTCGCGTGCCGCGCCCATGGATGTTGGGCATCGGCATCGCCTATCTCGGCCTGGCGCTGCTCCAAGCGAGAAGCCATCGTAGCGAGTGGTGGTTCTGGGCAGCGTGTGGTGCACTCTTCATCATCATGTCGACCAGGGCCGGTCCGCAGTTTCCGCCCGCCGTGCGTCCGACCGGCTTGCACTTTACCGCGGCCGGCCTCGACCTCGATGTTGCGTTCGAGAAAAACCCGCGGCGGCACTATTCCTGGCGTGAGATTCGCGCCATCCACGACATCGGCGAGGCGTTCGTGCTCGTCCCCAAGTTCGGCCGGCGCGTCGTCTTCCCGAAGCGGTCGTTTCCGGACGATGGTCGCGAAGCGTGGGCATTCTTCGCAGCGCACGGCGTGACGGCCCGAACGTCCCCCGCGCCATTGAGGCAAGGAACATAATTATGTAGGTCATATATGTAGTCACGACGACTATATATATGATACTCTGGGTCCAATGCCGGCTACACCCACGGGCCTCTTCGGGTCGACGACCCGCGAGGAGATCTTGAAGCTCGTCGTGGCCCTCGATCATGGCGCATATGCCCGCCAGATCGCGGACCTATTGGACCGCGACCTCATCACCGTGCAGCGAAACCTGCGCACGCTCGAACGGGACGGCATTCTGGCCTCGCGCTTTCTGGATCGAGTGCGTCTCTTCGAGCTGAACCGGCGCTACCGTTACTTCGCACCACTGCGGGCACTACTACAAACGATGCTCCACGACGACGCCCGTATCCGCGGCATTGTTGAAACAATTCGTCAGCGCCCGAGACGAAGCGGGAAACCCATCTAAGCGTGCTCTCCCCGGGTGCAACATTGATCGACGTCGCCTTTGCCGTTTGCACGGCATTGGACCGAGTCGGAGAACGGGCATTGCTGGTTGGCGGGAGTGCCGCGACATTTTATGCGCCCGAGGCCTATCAGTCGAGCGACTGCGATTTTATTCTAGCACTCGGTGACGATGCGAGAGGCGTTGTATCAGCGCTCGAGCAGATCGGCTTTTCGCGCGCAGCCGAAGGTTTCTTTCGTCACCCCGGTCTGATCTATACGGTTGAATTTCCCAAGGGCCCCTCATACATCGGCATCGATCGCATCGAAAAGTATGCGACCATCCACCGTGGTGAGGAGCTTTTATATGTCTACACGCCCACGGATGTGGTCCGCGACCGGATTATGCACTTTTGGGCTTGGGGCGATTTCAATGCACTCCGCGTTGCGCTTGACGTTGCAAAAACACAACGACCCAACGTTGACTACGACCTGATCGCGTCTTGGACTGAGCGCGAACTTCTCGAAGCCCCGGGCGCATACGATGTGGTCCGGCGCGATCTGTTCCTGGCGGACTTGCGAGAAATCCTCAAGACCCAGGGATAAGCATGCTCCGCAGGCTGGGATGCGAATAGCTGCGCATGCAGTATCGGCAGATCGGGCGCTGGGGGATGCAGGTTTCCACGGTGGGGCTTGGGTCCTGGCTCACCTACGGCGGCAGCGTTGAAGAGGCGACGGCGCGGGCGTGCATCCGGCGGGCGTATGAACTGGGCGTCACGTTCTTCGATACGGCGAACGTCTATGGGCGCGGCCGGGCCGAAGAAGTCGTCGGGCGCGCCGTCAAGGATTTCGCGCGCGATTCGATCGTGCTCGCGACCAAGGTATTCTTCCCGATGAGCGACGCGCCGAACGATCAGGGGCTCTCGCGCAAGCACATCCGCGCGCAAATCGACGCCAGCCTGCGGCGCTTGGACGTCGACTACGTCGACCTCTACCAGTGCCATCGTTACGACGTGCACGTGCCGCTCGAAGAGACCTGCGACGCGATGAACGATCTCGTCCGCAACGGCAAGATCCTCTACTGGGGCGTCTCGGAGTGGAGCGCCGATCAGATCGCCGCGGCCTGTTCGCTCGCGCGCCAGCATGGCTGGGCGGTACCGATCAGCAATCAGCCGCAGTACAGCGCGCTCTGGCGGCAGGTCGAACGCGGCGTCTTCCAAGCCTGTCGCGAATTCGGGTTGGGCAACGTCGTGTGGTCACCGCTCGCGCAGGGGATACTCAGCGGCAAATACACGTCGGCCCGGACCGTGCCGACGGGCACGCGTGCTGCATCCAACGCCGCCGGTATGATGACGGACTACTTCACGCAGCCCATCCTCGATGCGGTGCAGAAGCTCAAGCCGCTCGCCCAGCGCGCGAACTGCACGCTCGCGCAGCTCGCGCTCGCGTGGTGCCTACGCGACAAGATCGTGGCGGCCGTAATCGTCGGCGCAACCCATCCCGATCAGGTCGAGGACAACGTTGCCGCCGGCGACCTCAGCGTCGATCCGGAGATCTTCCGGCAGATGGACGAGTTGCTCGTCCCGGTCGCCGCAAGCTGACTAGCGGGGGCGGCCGCTCTTGCTCGGGGGGAGCGAGCGGAACTCTCGGCGCGGCGACGGGCTCTGCGCGGCAGATACGTTACGCGGCGAGCGGGCCCGTTGTGCACCCGGTACGTCATCGGTGTAGCGGACCGGGTTCGGCGCGACCGGCGGTAAAGCCGGCGTTTTCGAGCGGTCGAGGCGCTTGCCGAGCGTGCGCTCGATCTGCGCGAAATACTTCTCTTCGTCGGCGGCGACGAACGTGATTGCGTCACCGGTCAGAGAAGCGCGCGCCGTGCGGCCGACGCGATGGACGTAATCTTCGGGCACCATCGGCACGTCGAAGTTCACCACGTGACCCAGTTCGGCGATGTCGATGCCGCGCGCCGCGATGTCGGTTGCCACCAGCACGCGGAATTTTCCGCGCTTGAAGTCTTGCAGGGCGCGCGTGCGCTGCGCCTGCGAGCGATCGCCGTGAATGCGATCGGACGGGATGTTGTGCTTCAAGAGATGCGCGGCGAGACGGTTGGCGCGCGCTTTGGTGCGCGTGAACGCGATCGCGCTGAAGATGTTGTTGTCCTTGAGCAGCTCGACGAGCAGGTCGTTCTTCTGCATCTGGCCGACGCTGTAGACGGTCTGCGTGATGCCGACCGCCGGGCCATTGGCGGGCGAAAGATCGATGCGCAAGGGGTCGTGCAGCATCTCTTTACTGAGCTGCGCGATTTCGGGCGGAATCGTGGCCGAGAAGAAGAGCGTGTGGCGTTTGGCCGGCACGAGCCGCAGAATGCGGCGCACCGTGGGCAGAAAGCCCATGTCGAGCATGCGGTCCGCCTCGTCGATCACGAGGAACGAAATGTTGTCGAGCGAGGCGGTTTTTTGCGCCAGATGATCGAGCAGCCGGCCGGGCGTGGCGACGATGATGTCGGTGCCGCGCTTGAAGGCCGCGGCTTGCGGACCGAAACCGACGCCGCCGTAGACGGCCGCAACCTTGACGTTGGTGTGCTTGGCGAAGGCGGTGAGGTGGGCGGTGATTTGGGCGGCGAGTTCGCGCGTCGGTGCGAGAATGAGCGCGCGGGTCGTGCCGCGCGGCAGATCCATCAGCAGTTGTACGAGCGGCAACCCGAAGGCGGCCGACTTGCCGCTGCCGGTGGCAGCGCTGCCCAGGATGTCGCGTCCGGCGAGCACGGGCGGGATCGCCGCGCTCTGCACCGGGGTGGGTTCGGTGAACCCGAGATCGTGCACGGCACGAAGAAGCTGGGGCCGTAGCCCGAGGCTATCGAAGGGTGAGATAATCGTTCGTCTTTCGAAAATGCGCAATTGATCGGCAAACAAAGAACGAACGATCGCGCGGTGTGACACGCTATCCTCTCACATCCCCGTTCGTACGTCAACGTGCGAAGTCGCAGCCAGCACGGCGCTTGCATCGAACGGTTTGTCGATCAGCCCGTACTTTACGGCGAAATCGAGCGGGCGCTGCACGTCGGGAAGCGCAATCGACTCCGCGCTGATCGACCGGACGCCCCCTCCGAGCAACGCCGGATCTTGGCCGGAAAACGCGGCGACCAGATCGATCGTCGACGCTTGGTTAGCGTTTGTGTACCGGGCCGCTTCGGCGAGCCCCGCTGCGAAAGCGGCGACGATGTCCGGATTTTTCGCGATGTAGTCCACGGTTGCCACGAGGCACGAGAGCAAAAAGTGCGGAGCGATCGCGTCGAGCGGCTTCCCCAGCTCGCGAAACTTCCCGGAGTTCAGCGCAACGGTCAAGTACGGCGGTTTGAGCGCCGCGCAATCGATCCGGCCGGCCTCGAGCGAAGCGACCTGCTCCAGCGCCTTCAGCTCGATCATGCGCAGCGATTTCCCATCCCCGCCGTGCGAGTCCATCCAGGCGCGCGTCGATAACGAGGAGATGTCGTTGACGTCGTTGGTGCCGAGGATCTTGCCGTTGAGGTCCGCTGCCGAACGTATCGCCGAGTCTTTCCCGACGAGGAGAAACGTATCGGCGTGGTCGCTCGTGTAGACCGCAAGTGGGGCGACGATGCGCAACGGAACACCGTGCGCGTAGGCGCTAAAGACCGCAAAGAGGTTGCCGGCACCGAAATCGGCGGAGCCGCCGAGGACCGCCGCAAAGATCGCCGCGCCGCTGCCCATCGGTGCGATGTTGGCCTGGATTCCGTGCTTGCGAAAGAGATTCGCCTTCTGCGCATACAGGACCGATTTCGAGCCGTCGCTCGGCACCGTCAGGACCCGCACCGTCTTGAGGTCATCGGCAGCCGCCGCGCGCCGTGCAGAGACGACCGCGCCCAGCGACGCGAGCCCGGCAAACGTGACGAAGGCGCTGCGTCTCAACATGGGTCAATCATACACGCCGCGGATGCTCCAGGCGCTATGCTCGTGGGCGATGCGCACGAGCGAACCGTCGTCGAGCAGCACGTCGTACTCATCGCGGACGAGCGGCTCGCCGGCGCCGGCCGCGCCGGCCCACCAGCCCTCTTCGACCCGCCATGGGCCCGCTGCATCGAGCACCGTTTGGGCCGGCGTTCCGACGAAGCGCGGCGTGCCGCCGACGATGCGCACGGCCACCGCCTGCGGCGCGACGGGGCGAAATTGCAGCGTCGCCGTCTGCGGCAGCGGCGCCGGCGCGACGGCCGTCCAACTCGTGGTGACCAGCGGTTCGAGGGTGAACGGATCGTGCGCGAAGCGCCGCTCGACGCGCGGCCCGTCGACGATCCGGCTGCGCCGCGCGCCGCCGTCGCCGAGCGCCGCATCGAGCCGCGCCAGCGCGATGCCCAGGGCGTCCGGATCGGGATCGCCGGCCGCGAAGAGCGCGAGCGGGACGCCGCCGTCCTCGAGCCCCTCCGCCACGAGTCGCAGGCCCACGACCGGGGCGTCGAGGACGACGCCCTCGAGGCGGGCGCGCAGCAGGTTGAAGAGCGTTCCCGGGACGGCGGTCGGCTGGGCGACGCGGGTCGTCAGCTCGCGCACGTCCCCGTTCTCGCACTCGAGCGCGAGGACGAGCCGCCCGGCGCGCTTGCCGGCTGCGCCCAGATCGTCGACGATCCGGCCTACCAGCGAGCGCAGCGCGAAGAGCACCGCTTCCTCGGAGGTCGCCTCACCGTCGCCGTAGCTGCTGCGGTCGATGCGCAGGGCCCGCGGCCGCGGACGCAAGCGGCGCCGGTCGATCCCGCGCGCCCACTCGTGCCAGCGCGCCGCCGGCGGGCCGAAGCGCCGGACGAACGGCCCGTGCGGCAACGCCGCGAGCTCACCGAGCGTGTGGATCCCGAGCAGCCGCAACCGCGCGCAGACGTCGTCGCCGCAGTCCAACTGCGCGAGCCCAAACGGCGCGAGAAAGGCTGCTGAGTTGCCGGCGCAGATCGTGCCGTCGCCGCGAACCGCGGCGGCCGAGGCGACGAACGGATTGGGCCCCAGACCCACCCGCAGCGGCAGATCGAACCCGGCCAGCGCGTTGCGGACGGCGCCGATCCAGCCCGCGGCGCGACCCTCGATGCCGTGCATCTCAAGGAAGGCGCGGCCCCAACCGGCATCCTCCACCAGCGGCGAGGCGGCATCGAGTGCCTCGAGAACGGTCTCCCAAACGGCGGCATCCCGCGCCGGATCGTCGACGACGGTCCGGGCTTCGTTAGCGACCGCCTGGGCTTGAACGAGGGTCATCCCCGGGCGCACCCCCAGCGCCGCCGCCGGCAGCGAGCAGTCCACCACCCGGCCCCGCTCGAGGCGATCGGCCACGATCACCGGGGCGTCCAGCGCGACGTCGCCGCGCAGCCGGGCAACGGCCAGCCGGAACGCCGGAATCCAGACGCAGACGATCGGCATGGGGCGCGATTGTATCGAACATATGTTCGATAGTCAATCCAACTGCGGCCTACGCCTTCTTTAAGTTCGCTGCGGCCGGTGTGGCGGCCGGACGGCTCCCGATGAGGCGCCGGACGAGCACGGTGAACCCGCCGTAGAGGCCGCTCGGAAAATACAGCAGGGCGGTGATGAGCAAGACGCCCGACGCGAGCGTTTTGTAGGTATCCAAGAACTGGAACATCGTCGGGAGCAGGGTCAACAGGAGTACCCCGATCACGGGACCCACCAGCGTTCCCTCGCCGCCGATGACGAGCATCGTCACCATGAGCAGCGACGTGTTCGTGCTGACCATGTCGGGCGAGAGAAAACGGAAGTCGAACGCCAACAGGCTGCCGGCGATCGACGTGCACGCCGCGCCGATCAGAAACGCGTACAGCTTGTAGCGCGGAACGTCGATGCCGAGCGCGAGCGCGGCGGTCTGGTCGGTGCGGATCGCCCGCAACGTGCGCCCGAAGTCCGAGCGCATCGCGTTCGCCAACACCACCAACGTGACGATGGCCACGCCCCACACGAGGTAATAGTTGGCGACGGAACTCGCGAACGTGTAGCCGCCGATCGAAAAGTTCGGAATATTGGGCAGCCCCGAGGGACCGCCGGTCCAATCGCGGAGGTTGAGGGTCAGCGTATCGGTGAGCAAGCCGAACGCAAGCGTTGCCAGCGCCATGTACATGCCGCGCAAGTTCACCGTCACCAGCGATAACACGGTCGCGCAAGGCAGCGAGACGACGAGTCCGGCCAGCACGCCGGCGATCGGCGGCAGGTTGAATCGCACGCAGCAGATGGCCGCGATGTAACCGCCGATGGCCATGAACGCTGCGTTTCCGAGGCTGACCAGGCCGCAGTAGCCCATCAGCACGTCGATGCCGAGCAACGCGATGTAGAAAATCCCGGCGATCACGAGCGAGCTCAGCAGACCGGCGCCGCCGGACGCGTTGAGCAGGAGCGGGGCGATGACGAGCACGAGCAAAGCGGCGGCTCCGCACGAGCGCTTCTGAACGCTGTTGAGTTTGGTTGAAACGTGGCTTTCGTTGCGGGGCGGATCGCGTACGTCTTGGCGCCGCCGCGTGCGTCCGGCGATGATGCCGGTCGGCCGTAAGACGAGCATGATCAGCAAGAGCACGAGCGCGACGGTCGTGGAGAACATCGAGGAGATGTAGCCGGCCGCGCCTTGCTCGATCAGGCCGAGCCCGAGTCCGCCGACGATCGGACCGAAGAACGATGCGGTGCCACCGACGGTGACCGCGATGAAACCGGCCGTCGAGAACGCACCGCCGCCGCTGAATTCCAGCGAAATGATCGGTCCGATCAGCATACCGGCGATGGCGCCGATTCCGGCCGCCGCCGCGAACGAGATGATGACCATGCGCCGCACGTCGATGCCCATCAGCGCCGCGGCGTTGCGGTTTTCCGAGCACGCGCGAAGGGCCATGCCGAACGGCGTTTTCTGCAGCACGTACCACATTGCGAAGACGATGACGACGGTTGCCCCGGCATCCCACGGCGTCTGCGTCGGGAAGAGCAGGCCCCAGACCTCGTAGGGCCGATCTCCGGAAAACGCATCGAGCTGAAACGACGCGCTGCCCCACGAGAGCAGAATCAGGCCTTCGAAGAACGTCAGCAGACCGGCGGTTATGATGATCACGCCGGCCATCGGCAGCTTGCGGAGCGCGGGCTCGAACACGAACTGCGCGACCAGCGTTCCGATGATGACCGCCACGAGCACGGTGGCGAGAAACGCGAGCGCCAGCGGCCAGCCCAGCATCTGGCGAAATGTGTAGAGCAAGAAGGCGCCGATGATGACGAAGGAGCCCTGTGCGAGGTTGAGCGTTCCGGTGACGCGGTAAATCAGAGCAAAACCAAGCGCGACGAGCGCGAACGCGCCGCCCTGCAGCAATCCACCGATGATGATCTCAAGCGCTTGCTGCACGCGTTACCGACTCCTCGCCGCTTGCGGCCGAACGGCCCGGTCCGGCCGTCGGCTTGACTTTAACCGGGCCTGCTTGTAACCTCGTTGCTATGGCTCCTGGGTATTTGCAAAAAACTTCGTCGCGCGCCGTACGGCTGCTCGCGGCGGTTCTTGCCGTCGCGTCGCTCGCGATGTTGGGTGCACCGGCCCGCGCTGCCGAGCCGTACGTCATCAACGCGATCCTGCCGCTTACCGGCCGGACGGCGTTCGTCGGTACGACCCAGTTGCAAGCGCTCAAAGCGCTGGCGGACTACGTCAATAAGAACGGCGGGATCCAAGGCCGGCCGCTCCAGTTCGTCGCGGCCGACGATCAGTCGGATGCGAAGAACTCGTTGCAGCTCGCTCAGGGCTTGATCGCCAAGAAGGTGCCGATCATCATCGGGCCGGGAGCTCCGGACGCCTGTGCGGCGATTGCTCCGCTCATCGAGCCGAACGGCCCGCTCATGTACTGCTTGGCGAATGCCGGTCATCCGATCGCGGGAAGTTATGAGTTCCTGACGCTCTTTCCGTACGAACCGCAGTTCGTCGTTACGATGCGCTATTTCCGTGCGCGCGGTTATCACCGTCTCGCCTATGCGGTCGCCTCCGACGCGGGCGGTCAGGATGCCGAGAAGGCGTTGCTCTACGCGGCGAGTTTACCGGAATTCAAGTCGATCGAGATCGTCGATCACGAGTACATTAATCCCGGCGATATCAGCGCCGCCGCACAAATGGAGCGCATCAAAGCCGCCAAGCCCGACGCGTTGGTCCTGTGGGCGACGGGATCGCCCGCCGGTACGATGTTCCGCGGCGCGCAAGACCTGGCCATCGATTTGCCGACCGTGACCTCGCCCGGAAACCTCAACGCGGCGTTCTTGAAACAGTACGGCCCGAAGTTGCCCACCAACCTGTTGTTTGCGACGGTGGCCTATTACGCGGGCGATGCGCAACGCGACCCGGCGACGAGGGCTGCGGTCGCTACGATCACGAGCGCGCTCGCCACGGTGGGCGCGAAACCGGATACGATCGAAATTTCGGCTTGGGATCCGGGGATGTTGCTCGTCGCTGCGCTGCGCAAAATCGGGCCCGACGCGACGGCCCCGCAGTTGCGTTCCTTCCTCGACGGTTTGCAGAATTGGACCGGCGTAAACGGGACGTACGATTTCCGGGCCCAGCCGCAACGCGGGTTGGGGAACCGGAACATCGTGATGGTGGCGTACGACGCCAAAGACAGCGCGTTCAGTGCCGCCAGCAAACTCGGCGGCGATCCACTACCCGGCAAGTAGGCTAACCTTGGGACGCGTGCTCGATCTCTCGCGCCACGCGGGCGTGTATGCGGCGCGGCTGTTGGCCGAGCAAGGTCACGATGTGATTCGCGTCGAGTCACCGCTCGGTGATGCGGTTCGCCGTCAAGGGCCGTTCCTCGGCAACGTTCCGGATGTGGAAGACGGCGCGTATCATCAGTTCTTTAATGCCGGGAAGCGCAGCCTTGCGCTCGACCTGACGACCGGCACCGGGCGCGAAGCGTTCCTGCGCCTGGCCCGGACGGCCGATGCGATCGTCGCCGGTACGCCGCTGCCGGTCTCGGAAGCCGAACTTCGCGCGGTCAATCCCGAAGTCGTGCTGGTGCTGCTCACCGCGGACACGCTGCCGGAGTTGTGCGCCTATGCCCGCTCGGGACTGCTCTCCATCACCGGACACCTCGACCGTGCGCCGGTGCTGATGGGCGGTCACATCATGTATGCCGCGACCGGGCTGTGGGTGATGATCGCCGCGGCTTCGGCGCTGCTGGTTGCACGCATGACGGGCCAGGGGCAGACGGTCACCGTCGACATCCAACAGTGCTTCGAATCGTTTCTCGACCACGCGATCGAGAATTACATGGCCCGCGGACGGCGCGTCGAGCGCAGCGGCGCGCGTGGTTCGGTGACCGCGCTGGCCGGTGCGTTGCCGTGCGCGGACGGCTTCTGGATGTTGAGCCTGATGGACTCGCGCGAGCAATGGAAGATGCTGCTCGAGTGGATGCAAGATCCGGAGTTGACGAACGATCCGACGCTGGCGAAGTACGAGCAGCGGCTCGCGCGGCGCGACGAACTGCTCGACCGCATAGGTACGTGGGCCGGCGGGCAGTCCAAACTGGAGCTCGTTTCGGAAGCGCAGCGGCGCCACATCCCCGCCGCGCCGGTTTCGACCTCGCTCGACCTCGCCGCCGATGCGCAGCTGATCGACCGCCGTTTTCTGGTCGAGATCGAACACCCCAAACACGGGCGGATGCTGTTTCCGCGCGGGGCGCTGGCTACGATTTGGGATCGCGAAATGAAGCCGGCGCCGGGCCTGGGTTCGGCGAACGACGAAATCTTGAGCGAACTCGGTTACACGGAAGAAGAGCGCGTGCTGCTGTTCGAAGCGAGCGTGACATGATTACCCAAGAGCGGGCGAGCAGTCCGGCCGGCGTCAGCCCGATTTCCGGGCTGAAGATTCTCGACTTCACCCACGTCTTTGCGGGCCCGTTCTGCACGCGAACGCTGGCCGATTTGGGCGGCGACGTGGTCCACGTCGAGAGCCCCTCGCGCGATCCGGGCGACCGGCACCGCGCGACGTACGCGCACCGCAACAAGCGTTCGATCGCTTTGGACCTCAAGAGCGAGGCCGGTTATGCCGTCGCGGCGCGGCTGGCGGCCGGCGCGGACGTGATCGTCGAGAACTTCAGCGCCGGCGTGATGCGCCGGCTCAAGTTGGACTACGAAACGCTCAGCGCCGCCAACCCGCGCTTGGTTTATATTAGCCTGTCCGGTTACGGTCACACCGGTCCGCGCGCCACGTGGACGAGCATGAACATGAACCTGCAAGCGTACACGGGGCTCATGCTGACGACCGGCGCGGAAGGCGACCCGCCGACCGCGATCTCGAATTCGTGGAACGACTACATCGGCGGCTTGCACGGCGTCATCGCCGTGTTGCAAGCGCTCGACGAGCGCCTCGATTCGGGCCGCGGGCGGAACATCGACCTCAGCCAGTTCGAGTGCAGCGTTGCGACCGTGGGCGCGCTCTTGATGGCGTCGGCGGTGTCGGGTCGCCCGCCCAAACGGATGGGCAACCGCTCGAGCGGTATCGCGCCGCAGGGCGCATATCCGTGTGCGGGCAGCGACGAATGGTGCGTCATCGCGGTCGAGACCGACGCGCAGTGGCGGGCCTTGGCCGGCGTGCTGGCCCGGCCCGAACTCGGTCGCGACGAGCGCCTCGCGACCGCGGTCGGCCGGATGCGCCACCACGACGAGATCGACGAAGCGATCGCCGTCTGGACGCGCAGCCGGCCCAACACCGAGGTCGAACAGCGGGTTCGCGCGGCCGGCGTTCCGGCGGAACGGATGCGGCGCGTCGACGACGTCGTGCAATCGGCGGATTCCGGCGGTGCCTATCGGCCGGTACCCGGTGAGCGTCCCAAGCCCGTCGTAGCGCCGTCTGTACCGTTCGCGTTCAGCAAGAGCGCCGTGGAAGAATTTACCGAGCCCTGCAAGCTGGGCGAACACAACGAAGAGGTGTTGCGCGACTGGCTCGGGATGGACGCCCTGGAAATCGCCGCGTTGGGCGAACGTCACGCGTTCGGTTAGAATGGACACACTGATGGCCCCGCCCACTCGCGCTGCGGTCCTGGCCGGTCTCGCCGCGGCCGCAGCCGCCCCTTCGATAGCGCGTGGCGCGGATTCGCAGACCATTCGGATCGGGGCAGCGCCGACCGATGCGACGGCCGAGCACTACTACGCTCAGGACAACGGCACGTTTGCCGAAGCTGGGCTCACGGCGAACATCACCGAGCTGCGCAATGTCGGTGCGCTCATCGCCGGCGTTGTCGGCGGTTCGCTCGACATCATTACCGGGACGGTCGTGCCCATCGCACAAGCGCATAACAAAGGCATCGATCTGCGCGCGATCGCCGTCGGCAACGTGTACAACGGCCCACCGCCGCAAGCCGTGATCGTCGTGGCCCCAAACTCATCGATCCGCACCGGTGCCGACCTGAACGGGAAGGTCGTGGCGGTGAACGGCCTCGGCGATCTCACGCAGGTCGCCCTCGCCGCGTTTATCGATGCCAACGGCGGCGACTCGAAGTCGGTGAAGATTCTGGAGGTTCCGTTCTCGGGCATCACCGCGGCACTAGCGTCAGGGCGGATCGATGCCGCGCTCGACGTCGAACCGTTTACGTCGGCGGCCAAAGATCAGGTGCGGATACTCGGTGACGCTCAGGCCGCAATCGGCCGAGGCTACATGGTCACCGGCTGGTACGCGAAAGCGGACTGGCTCGACGCGAACCGAGATACCGCCCGGCGCTTTGTCGACGCGATATTGCAAACCGCGAAATGGGCGAACCGCAACCACGACCAGTCGGCGGTGATTCTCGCGAAATACGTCGGCCTGACGGCCGACGTGATCCGCGCGACCCCGCGCGCGATCTACGGCGAGGCGCCGATCACGCCCGCGGCGATCCAGCCGGTGCTGGACTTCTCGACGAAATATATCGGGCTCGACAAGACTTCGGCCGCGTCACTCATCTGGCGCGCCTAACGGATGGCCGAATCAGAACGAACGCGCTCCCGGGAGCGGGAACGGCCCAGCCAGAGTTCCTACGAGTTGGCCATTCAGTCCGACCGGGAGCGTGCGCAACGCCAGATGACCGGGCGCATCGTGCTGCGCTTGGAGGACTCCCCGCAAGAACAGACGCGCCAGGGGCTTCTGCGGACCTACTTGGACCCGTTCGTCGTCGAGGATACGCCGCTGCGGCACTGGGCCGTTTTTACGCACGAGATCCGCACGAAGTCGGGCAAGCACCGTCACCAGGGCGGTCTCGTGATCTACGTGATCGACGGCCGCGGCTACTCGGTCATCGACGGCGAACGGGTCGACTGGGAGAAGGGCGATCTCGTGCTGCTGCCGTTGCGGCGCGACGGCGTGGAGCATCAGCACTTCAATAGCGATCCGGCCAAACCGGCCCTCTGGATCGCGTTCATTCACTTTCCGATTCGCGATTACGTGGCGTCGGAAATGACGCAAACCGAAGTGGCGGTGGACTATCGTGAGTGAGCGCACCGAGCGGCTTGCCGCGCAGAACTTCTGGGACATGATTTTCGAGCTGCGGGACGAGCAGCGCGAAGCGCGCAAGAACGGGGTTCAAGTCATCAAAGAAGCGCAGCTGCCGCTGGAGGTCAACCGGCAGGGGCTGATGCGCTGGTACATGCATCCGGCCATCACCGACACGATCCTGTCAACGTATCTCGTGTTCTCGCAGGAGATTCCGCCCGGCAGCCGCTCGGGCCGGTTGCGCTTTCAGGGCGATCAAGTCATTTACGTCGTCGAAGGTCAGGGCTACACGTTGCTCGACGGCGTCAAGTATCCGTGGAAGGCCGGCGACGTTTTGAACCTGCCGCTGCGCAAGCCGGGCATCGTGGTGCAGCATTTCAACACCGATCCGGAGACGACGGCGAAACTCATCGCGGTCGAACCGAACTTCCTCGCGTGCGCGAGCGTCGATCGCGGCAGTGGTTTCGAGCAACTCGAGAATGCGCCCGAGTTCGACCGTACGCAGCGCCGGTGAGGCCTGAAATGCACGCGCACTCCGGCATTCCCCACGTGCACGCCACTGTCGATCAGCTCGGCGGGGCCGGTGGTCCCGGCACGCGCCAGAGCGTGCAGCTCGATCCGGCCTTGATGCAGCAGTTGCAGCTGGTCGCCGGCGATACGGTTCGCGTCGCCACCGAGCGCGGGCGCAGTACCGTCGCGCGCCTCGACGCCCCCGCGGCCGACGACGGTCACCCCGGTACGGTGCGCATGGACCGTTTTCTACGTCAAACGCTGAAAGCGCGGCTCAACGAAACGGTCGAGATCGAACCGCAGGAGCTCGCACCGGCGCGCCGCCTCGAACTGCTGCCCGCCGTCGACGTAACGACCGCGCACGACCTCGTGCCGCATCTCAAAGGCGTCCTGAGCGCGGAGCGCACGCCGGTCAGCCGCGACGCCGTGCTCTACCTGCCGTTTCCCGGCACGACCTCGGGCACGACCTATCAAGTCACCGCGGTCGACGATGGCCCGGGCTACGTTACCGCCGATACCGAGGTCGTGCTGCAATACGCCGACACGCATCTGCCCGACGGCGCGATGGACGTTACCTTCGAAGACGTCGGCGGACTCGGGGCGCAGATCCGCGCGGTTCGCGAGCTCGTTCAGTTGCCGCTGAAGTTTCCGCACGTGTACCGGCAGCTCGGGATCACGGCACCGCGCGGCATCATCCTGTACGGACCGCCGGGAGCGGGGAAGACGCGCATGGCGCGCGCCATGGCGAACGAAGTCGAAGCGAAGTTTTACTACATCAACGGACCCGACATCATCGGCACGTATGCCGGCGAGACCGAGGGCAACCTGCGGCGCATTTTCGGCGAAGCCGGTCATCACGCGCCGTCGATCATCTTCATCGACGAGCTCGATGCGATCGCACCGAAGCGCGGGGAAACCGGAGCGCACGCCGACATTCGCGTCGTGACACAGCTCCTCTCGCTGATGGACGGGCTCACGCGGGTCGATTCGGTCGTGGTCGTCGCCACCACCAACCGCCTCGATGCGGTCGATCCGGCGTTTCGCCGTCCGGGACGCTTCGATCGCGAGATCTTCGTCGGCCCGCCCGACGTCGCCGGCCGGCGCGACGTTTTGGACATCCACACGCGTGAGATGCCCTTGACGGCGGATGCGCTGGCGGCGCTCGACGAGATCGCGTACCGCACGCACGGCTTCGTCGGCGCCGACTTGATGGAACTCTGCCGCGAAGCCGGTCTGTCGGCGCTGCGGCGCAACACCTCGATGCTCGCGGACTACCGGGCCGCGTTTCGCCTCACCTCCGATCAGCTCGTGGTTGCGCGCTCCGACTTCGAGCACGCCCTGGCGCACGTTCGACCGTCGGCCCTGCGTGAAACGCTGATCTCCCGTCCCGACGTCACGTGGGCCGACGTCGCCGGCCTCGACGTGCTGCGCGAAGAGCTGCGCGAGCTGGTCGAAATGCCGCTGCACCGTCCGCAGGTGCTTGCATCGATGGGCCTCTCTTCCCATTCCGGCGTGCTCCTGTACGGACCGCCGGGAACCGGCAAGACGCTGCTCGCGCAAGCCGTGGCGAACGAATGCGGCGTCAACTTCATCGCAGTCAACGGGCCGGAGCTGTTCACCAAGTGGCTCGGAGAGTCGGAAGAGGCCGTCCGGCACATCTTCCGCATCGCGCGGCAAGTGGCGCCGGCGGTGATCTTCTTCGACCAGCTCGACGCGATCACGCCGATCCGCGGGGAGCACAGCGGTTCGATGACGACCGAACGGGTCGTCAATCAACTGCTCGCCGAACTCGACGGCATCGAGCCGCTGGCCGGAATCGTCGTTCTCGGTGCGACCAATCGCATCGATCTCGTCGATCCCGCGATCCTGCGTCCCGGCCGGCTCGGAACGCACGTGCACGTGCCGCTGCCCGACGAACGCGCGCGCCGCGCGATGCTGGAATTGTTTCTGGCCGGCCAGGACGTCACGGCGTCCATCGACCTGCTGCTGCCGCGCACCGCGGGCTTTTCGGGTGCGCAACTACGGGAGTTGTGCACGAGCGCGAAGCGCCTTGCGCTGCGACGTACCGGTTACGCCGGCGCGGTCGCCACGACGTCGGACGACCTCCTGCATGCGATCGACGCCATGACCACCAAGACCAGCGAAGTCACTCCGAGATGAGGAACAACCGATGACGCGACGGATTTCACGCCGAGCGAACCTGACGGCGATGGCCGGAGCGATCGCGACCGCGGCGTTGCCGCGCATCGCTCGGGCCGATGCCGCGCCGCTGCGCGTCGCCCTGGTTCCGATTTTCGACGTCGCACCGTACTATGCGGCGGATCAGCAAGGGTATTTTACCGCTGAGAATCTGGCCCCGACCGTGCAATTCGTGCGCGGCGGCGCGGCCGCCATCCCGGCGTTGGTCGGGGGTTCGTTCGATACGATCTACGCGAACGGAACGAGCATCGTGCAAGCGATCGCGCGCGGCCTCGATCTGCGCATCATTCTCGAGGGCTCGCCGATCGGGGCGCACCCGCCGGATCCCGGGGCCCTCTTGCGGCGCAAAGGCGAACCCCTGCGCACCGGCAAGGATATGGAAGGAAAGGTCGTCGGCGTCAATGCGCTGCGCGACGTGCAGTGGATGTTCGTCATGGCCTGGGTGAAAGAGACCGGCGGGGATCCCGACAAGGTACAGATCATCGAGGTGCCGCTGCCCGCGATGGTCGACGCGCTCAAAGCCAAACGCGTCGACGCCGCGCTCGTGCTTGATCCATTCATGACGATGGGGTTGGCCGATCCTACGATCGAGTTGCTCGATTGGGCCTTGAGCCGCGTCTATGCGGGCGGCCCGGTTGCGTTCTTCGCCATCACTCCGGAACTGGCCGCAAGCCGGCCCAACGACGTCCGGGCGTTCATCCGGGCCTACCGGCGCGGCGCGGCCTGGGTCAACGCCAACAGCGGCAAGGATCCCTACGTCAAGCTCATTTCGGGCTACACCAACATAACGCCCGATTTGGTGCGGCAGATGAAACCGGTGCCCGCGCAGGCCGACATCATCCCGGGCTCGCTCGGACATCTGACCGCGCTCATGACGCAGACCGGTTTGCTGACCGCCAACGTCGATCTGCGCTCGAAAATTTTCGTTTAGCAGGCGCCGTCATCAGCAATCCTCCGACCCTGATCGACGTGCACGCGCATGCCTTTAGCCGTGCGTACGTCGACCTGTTGGAGTCGCTCGGAGCCGACCCTCGCACTCTTCACGACGCGCGCACCGTCGTCACGGATGCCCCGGACAACGGCCTGGCGGCACGGCTCGACGTGATGGATTCGAGCCTCGTCGAGCGCCAGATGCTCTCCATGTCGGCGGTGTCGCCGTACCTGGGCGACCGGCCGGCTGCGGTTCGGGCCGCGCAGTTCATCAACGACGAGCACGCCGAGGTGTGCCGGATGCATCCGACGCGTTTCGGTTTTTTCGCCACCCTCCCGATGCCGCACGTGGACGCCGCGCTCGACGAAATCCGGCGCGCCTACGACGATCTGCACGCCGTAGGGGTCACGTTCACGACGAGCATTCAAGCCCGCTCGCTGGCCGACCCGGCCTTTGAGGCGGTGTGTGCGGAATTGGATCGGCGCGCGGCGGTGGTGTTTTTTCACCCGCCCGGATTCGCGTGCGAGTCGCGCCTGATTGCGGAGGGTGGCTTGACGTGGTCGCTGGGCGCCCCGATCGAAGACGCGGTATGCGCGATGCAACTCGTGCGGGCGGGATTTGTGCAACGCTATCCGCGAATGAAGATCGTCATTCCGCACCTGGGCGGCTTTCTGCCCTTCGTGCGCTACCGCATCGACCGAGGAGGCGAACGAAGAGTGCCGGCGACGGATCCTCCCAGCGTTCAGTTGCGCAAATTTTGGTACGACAGCGCGAACGGCGAACCCGATTCGTTGCGGCACGCGGTCAAAGCGTTCGGCGCGGATCGCATCCTGTTCGGCTCGGACTATCCGTATTGGACGAACGCTTCGTACGACCACGCGGTGCACTATCTCGAGCTGGCGGGTCTGGAAACGCACGACGTAACCGCCATCCAGCACGAAAATGCGCGCGCCCTCTTTGGTTAGCCGCAAAGCGGCGCTGCTGACCGGCGCCGCCGTGGCGATCACGGCGCGGCGCGCGTTTGCGCAATCTCCGGCGGCGCTCACGCCGCTGCACATCGCCTCGACGGCCAACGATGACGTCACGTCGGCGCTGTATGCGATCCAGCAAGACATGTTCCGCAAAGCCGGTCTCGACGTTACGCTGAGCACGCTGACGAGCGGCTCGGCGATCAGCGCAGCCGTCGCCGGCGGTGCCGTCGACATCGGCCGCTCGAGCATGCTGCCGCTGATCACGGCGCGCTCGCGCGGCATCGGCTTCATGCTGATCGCGCCGTCGGGACTCTATCTCGCCTCGGCCCCCGTTGCGGCGCTGGTCGCGCCCGTCACGTCGGCCGTTCACACGGCGAAGGATCTCGAAGGCAAGATCGTTTCGTGCCCCGCGCTCGGGGATTTGGACAGCCTCGCCGTGCACAACTGGATCGACGCCAACGGCGGCGATTCGAAGCTCGTGCAGTACGTCGAAATGCCGGGATCGGCGGTCGTCACGGAGCTCGCCGCCGGACGCGTCGCGGCCGGGACGCTGCAAAATCCGTTCCTCGCGCAAGCGGTCAAGGGCGGCACGGTGCGCGTGCTCGGCTACCACCTCTCGTCGATCGGAACGCGTCTAATGCAGTCGGCCTGGTTCGCGACCAGCGCGTTCCTGGAAAAGAATGCGACCGCGGCGCGAGCCTTTGCCCAAGTGATGCAAACCGCGTCCGCCTATTGCAACACGCACCAAGCACAAACGGTCGACTTGCTGGCGTCGTTCACCAAGATGGATCCCGCGACGATCGCCGGTATGGCGCGTACGGAGTTTGCACCGTCACTCGATCCGGCACTGATCCAACCGCTCATCGACACGGCGGCTAAGTACAAGTTCATCGGCGCCGCATTCGGCGCGCGCGAATTTATCGCGCGCTTGGCCTAGGCTTCGACGATCCCGGTCAAGCGCAGGTAGTAGCGCCACGTCGCGTCGCCGCGGTTCGCGTCGATCGGCTTGGGCGGGGCGTTCGGCCGCGGCGCAAACGTGGCGATGTCGGCGTCGGAAATCGGCCGCGGTTCGCCCAGCAGACGCGCCCGGTAGTTCATTTCCGCCAGCTCGTTGAGCGAGATCGCCCGCAACGCAGCCTCTTCGATCGTGGATCCGGTGGACGTGATTCCGTGGCCGCGCATCATGCAGACGTTCTTGGAACCGAGCGCCGCGGCGAGATCGCGGCCGAGCTTGGGGTCCGAGATGAGCACGGCGTGGTCGTACGTCGGAACGCCGTCGGTCATGATCTTCAGCGCCGAGGGGTCGTAGGCGCCGAAGATCGGCAACAGCGGCACGTCGGTGATCGTGAACAGCACGATCGTCGGCGGATGCACGTGCGCGACCGAGATGACGTCGGGGCGCGCGCGATACACCTCGGTGTGAATGAAGACTTCCCGCGGCGGATACAAGCCGTCTTTTGCGCCGCCCACGACCTCACCGTCGAGCGTCACCTCGACGATCTCCGCCGGCGTCGTGTACCGCACGCCGGCCTCCGCGGGGCCCCGCGCGCGGATCAGCAGGTTGTCCGAATCGGGGACCCGCACGCTCAGATGCCCGGTATTCCCGTTCGCGAGGCCCAGGATACCGAGGACCCGGCACGCGTCGGCCAGACGCTGGCGAAGATCCTGAAGCTGACCCGGTTCGAATGTTGTCGTCACCGGCCCGCCCTTCGCGCCGGGCGACGGCCAACCCGCCCGGCCCGGCGCAAGATGAAGCCCGCCTGAATCGGCGATGAAAGTTCGTTAACTCGGGGCATGCCGGTGCGGTGATTTGCGTAGACTCCAACAGCAGCCCATCACTTCTTTTGGAGCCATCATCAATGCGTATCAAAGCTCTCCTCGCCGCGCCAACGACGGCCACCTCAACGGGCGTGAGTACGCGCGCCTCAACCACGAAGAGAACAACCTCTCCGACCGCATCTACTTCGACAAGCACAACGAGGCTCGGCAATAACCGCTGGGCTGCCCGACGTGTCTCGCCGCCCCGCAGGGGGTGGCGGGGCGCTCGGGTGAACCACCTTGGGTACGGTGGAACCACTGCGGGTGACCTCTCTCAACCCCGTTCGTGACGCCAAGACGGTCGGCCACGACGTCGGGCTCTCGCGTGTCGCGCTCGAGGCGAAGAGCACGGCGCTGCAGCACCGCTTCGTGCGGCTGCTCGCCGACGGCGAATCGATCGCGTCCGCCGCAAGCGAACGCGAAAGCCGCAGCGCGCAATTGCTCAGCCAGCTACAGTGGGCGTACGACGGCATCGCCGACGACATCACGGCGCTCGAGAAGGCGAAGGATGGCCTCGAACACCGCGATCAGCTCTTACGCAAGACGCTCGACGAACTGGCCACCATGGCCGAACTCTCGACCGGCACCGCGTTCACCACGGCGACTTGGCGCCAGACACTCGACGCGCTGCGCGGTCACGTCGAGAAGCTGATCGCCTCCCCCGTGATCGACGCAGTCATCCTGGCCGACATCGATCTGGCCCTCGAACGCATCGAACACATCGAGAAAACGGCCGGGGAGGCCCTGCGGAGTTACCTGGGCTACATCTCCGCTTAGCATGGGGAGATTGGACGGCCGCTCGATCATCGTGACCGGCGCGGCTCAAGGCATCGGCGCGGTTTACGCGCGTGCGCTGGCGGCCGAAGGCGCGCGCTTGAGCATCTGCGATCTTACCGAACCGCGCAGCGTGGCCGACGAGATTCGGGCGGCCGGCGGTGAGGCCATCAGCCTCGTCACCGACGTCACCTCATCGGCCGCGGTGGCCGCGCTGGTGAAAGCGACGGTCGCCGCCTACGGCACCGTGCACGGCCTCGTGAACAACGCGGCGATGTTCGGTTCGCTGGCCCTCAAGCCGTTCATGGAGATCGAATCGGCGGAATGGGACAAGGTGATGGCGGTCAACACGCGCGGCGTATTCGAATGCGTCAAAGCGGTCGTGCCGGCCATGCGCGCGCAGCAGTACGGTAAGATCATCAACATCGCATCGGGGACGGTCTTTAAAGGCACGACGCACCTGTTGCACTACGTCGCCTCGAAAGGCGCGGTCGTTGCGATGACGCGCGTGATGGCGCGCGAACTCGGCGGCGATAACATCCTGGTGAACTGCATCGCGCCGGGACTCACGCTGAGCGCCGCGGTGCAGGCCACGTATACGCGCGCGGGGATCGATCGGACGACCGCCACCCGCGCGCTCAAGCGCGATGAAGTGCCCGAAGACCTCATCGGCGCGCTGATCTTTTTCGCCTCAGGCGAAAGCGATTTCATCACCGGCCAAACGCTGCTGGTCGACGGCGGCTCGGTGATGCATTGAGCGTTCGCGGATGGCGACGAGGGTGGGGCGGTCTTCGAACGGCAGGCACGTGATGACCGTGCTCGCGCCGGGTGCGGCGCGTTTGTGTTTGCGCACGGTCGCGCGGATGTCGTACCCGGCGAGTTCGCAGAGGTGGCCGCCGGCGCCGTTCCAGCGCACGCACTCGATCGCCGTCTCGAGCCGCACCGAGGCGAAATAGCGCAGTTCATTCGACGCTTCGACGCCGAGCGCGACGAGCAAGGCGTTCGCGCGATGGGCCAGGCTCGCCAGGCGCGTCCACGTCGCGGACCCCGTGCCCCGGCCGCTCGGCAGCGCGGGGATGACGACCACGCCGAACGCGCCCGAGCGCAGCACGATGTCGGCGGCCCGCGCCGCCCCGACCGGATCGCCGGCCGGGACGCACATCAAGCGTTCGAGCCGCACTCCGGCTGCGGCCAGGGCCGGCGGGAAGAGGTCGGTGCCGATCAGCGCCCCGAGGCCGCGGCTGGTCGCGACCGCCAAGAGCCGTGCGGCGAGCGCGCTGCGGCCGGAGCTCGGCGCGCCCTCGAGCGCGGCGATCGTTCCGCGCGGGAAGCCGCCTCCCAGGATGCGGTCGAGCTCGGGCAGCCCCGTGCGCAGCACCTCGTCCTCGCCCAGCACGAACGCGGCCGCCGAAGCGTCGCGATGGCGCTGGTCGAGGGCCTCACGTAAGGCGGCAAACGCCGAATCCTCTGCCATGGGAGCCCGATCGTATCGAACATATGTTCGATTGTCAAGCCGGCCCGCCCAGGGTGATGAACGCGGCGGTTCGCTGGCGGTCGTAGCATTCGCAGACGTTGGCGTGGAGCGCGCTGCGCGAGAGCACCGTCATCTGCTCTGCCTCATAGCGGATGCAGCCGAGCTCCACCAGCTCGGCCAGCGGCTCGCGGACCTGCGCTTCGGGGATGCCGAGCATGATCGAGAGAAACTCGGCGCGCATCGGAAAGTTCTCGTGACCGATTTGGTCCTGCGTCATCAGGATCCAGCGCGCCGCTCGCTGCTCGACTGGGTGGGCGAAATTGCACGCGACGGTTTGCTGGCTATCGAACCATTGGCGGCGCAACGATTCGCGCACCGCCCCGAGAAACGTCCGGCTCCGGTCGAGCGCGGTCTCGAACTGGTCGCTCGGAAGCCGTGCGACGCGACCCGCGGCTTGGCACAGCACTGTGCGCGAGGCCATCTGCGCACCAATGGCGATCTCGGCGCCGATCACGCCGACGCGGCCGACGACGTCGACCTCGTACATCTGTCCTTGCGCGAGTTCCACGATGATCGAATAGACGGCATCGATCGGAAAATGGACCGCGTCGATCGGCTGGTCGAGCCGGTGCAGCACGTTCGCTTCCTCTTCGAAGCAAACGCTTAACTGGGGCAGCAAGGCTTCGCGTTCGTCCGGCGCGAGCCGATCGAGGATGGCGTTGCCGCCGCGATACGCACCGACCGAAAAGCGCGAATTCATAGCGGTAGCCTACCCGATACCGGCCCATTCCATCGAGGCGCTAGCGTACGCTAGCTCCTCCCGGCCCGATGGCAATGACCCCTCCGGTTCGGACCCCAAGCATAGGAAGGTCGCGGTCCGAACGCGCATTGGGCGAATCTTGACCAGTACTGTTTCGGGCGCCGCGATCGCGGTTGCGCCCATCGACTTCACCGATCGCACGCTTCCCAACGGACTCCGCGTCCTGCTCGTCGAGGATCACCGCGTTCCTTCCGTCGCCATCAACGTCGGCTATCGCGTCGGCGGCAAGGACGATCCGCCCGGCCGCTCGGGCTTCGCGCACCTCTTCGAACACCTGATGTTCAAGGGCACGAAGAACACCCGGCCCGAGACGATCGACCGGCTCACCGAAGACATTGGCGGCCTCAACAACGCGTTCACCGCCGACGACATTACGAACTACTACGAGGTCGTGCCCTCGAATTATCTCGAGACGCTATTGTGGGCCGAGGCCGACCGCTTGGGTTCGCTCGCGGTGACCGAGGAACACTTTCATACCGAACGCGACGTCGTGATCGGCGAGTACGACCAGCGCGTGCTCGCCGAACCCTACGGCATGCTCGACGAATTGGTCAATCGCGAGTCTTTCGTCGTGCACCCCTACCGGCGCGGCGTCATCGGCGATCCCGAGAATCTGCGCGCTGCGACGCTCGATGACGTGGTTGCGTTCCACCGTACGTTCTACCGGCCCGACAACGCGGTGCTGGTCGTCGTCGGCGATTTCGATCCGGCCCAAACGAACGCGTGGATCGAGAAGTACTTCGGCCGCGTGCCCAAGCCGGCCGGACCGATTCCGCGCGTCGCGGCCGTCGAGCCGGCGCAAACGGCGGAGCGCACGTATACCTACCGGGCGGCGAACGTGCCGTTACCGGCGTTGGAATACGCCTACCACATCCCCGAATGGCGCCACCCGGACGCGGCCGCGCTCGACATCGTCGAAACGCTGCTCGGCATGGGCAAGAGTTCGCGCCTGTACCAGTCGCTCGTGTACCGCCGGCGCGTCGCGACGAGCGCCCAGGCCAGCGCCGACTTGCGCGAGCAGCCGGGCCTCTTTTCGCTGCGCGCAATCGCCAGCGCCGGTATGCCGATCAAAGCCGTGCGCGAAGCGCTCGACGCGGAGATCACGCGTTTGCACGCCGAGTTGCCCGACGCAGCCGAGATGGAGCGCGTGCGCACCCAGATCGCAAGCTCGTTCGTGCGCAGCCGTCAAACCTACAACAACATCGCGGTCGCGCTCGTGCGCAGCGCGATCGAACGCGACGATCCCGGGGCTTTGAACAGCGATTTGGATCGCTATCGCGCCGTGACCGACGCCGACGTGCAGCGCGTCTGTAGGCGTTACCTGACGGCTGAAAACCGAACCACGATCGAATACTTGCCGCTGTGAGCGAAACGATCGCCCCGCTGGAAAAGCCGCCTTCGCCCGGCGCACCGCATCGCGCCGAGTTACCGCTGCCCGTCGAGCGCACGCTCCCCAACGGACTGCGCGTGATCGCGTTTCCGCAGCGCAGCGCGCCGAAGGCGTATGCCGTGCCGATCATCGCCGCGCAACTGATTCTGCGCGGCGGCGCCTCGGCCGAAAGCGAAGCCGAGGCGGGTCTCGCCAACCTGACCACGACCTTGCTCACGCAGGGCACGCGCAAGCGCTCGGCAGTCGAGATCGCGCAGGCGGTCGACGGATTGGGTGCACGGCTCGACGCCTCGTCCGGCTTCGACGCCTCGACCGCTTCGGTGACCGCGCTGACGCACGTGTTCGAGCAGGCGTTCGCGCTGTTGGACGAGATCGTGCGCGAACCGTCGTTCCCGTCGGCCGAGGTCGAACGGGTGCGCGCCAAAACGATCGGCGATCTGGCGCTCAGTTACAGCAATCCGAGCGCGCTCGCGCGTTTCGTCGCGCAACGCGTGGCCTACGCATCCGCACCGTACGGCCATCCGGTGGCCGGCACCGCGGAAACGCTGGCCACGCTCGACCGCGAACGGATCGTGGCGTTTCACCAACGCTTCTTCCGGCCCGACAACGCGACGCTGATCGTCGGCGGCGACTGCCTGCCCGACGAAGCCTTCGCCTTAGCCGAGCGCCAATTCGGCAGTTGGCGCGCACCCGCAACACCGCTTCCGGTCGCGACGCCGGTTAGCGCGCCGCCGCCGCAATCGCGCGTCGTGATCGTCGACAAGCCCGATGCGGGCCGCACCGCAATCGTCGCCGGTCGCGTCGGGATCGCGCGCCGCTCGCCGGACTACCCGGCCGGCGTCGTTGCCACCGCAGTACTGTCCGGCTACAGCGGCCGGCTCAACCAGGAAGTGCGCGTGAAGCGCGGGCTCTCGTACGGTGCGGGTGCGCAGCTGATCGCGCGGCGCGAACCGGGGCTCGTCATCGCCTCGACGCTGGTCGACCACACCAAAGTTTCCGAAGCGGTGAACGTCGTGCTCGACACGTTGCACGGCGTTGCGCGCACGCCGCCGGAGGGGGCCGAACTGGTGACGCGCAAGGCGACGATCAGCGGCGGCTTTTCCCGTTCGATCGAAACGATCGACGGCATCGCGGGCGTGCTCGGCGAGCTGGCGCTCTACGGCGTGCCGCTAACCGAACTCGGCGACTACCTGCCGGAGATCGAAGCGGTCGATGCCGCAATGGTGCAGCGCTTTGCCGCCGCGACGTTCGACGAGCTCTTCGTGGTGCTGGTCGGCGACGCGCGCATCTTCGGCAGCGCGATCGCAGCGGCATATCCCAACGTCACGACGATCCCGGTCGCGCAGCTCGACTTAGGGCAGCCGGACGCGGTGCGCCGCTAAACCAGCAGCAGCGACTTGCCGCTGGTAGCGCGGGCTTCTAAATCGCGGTGGGCTTGCGCCGCTTCGGCCAGCGGGTAGGTGTTCGAGACGCGGATTTCGAGCGAGCCGTCGAGGATCGCATCGAACACGTCGGTCGCGCGTTCGGCGAGTTCGCCGTGCGTGCGCGCGAAGTGCGTGAAGGTCGGGCGGCTGAAAAACACCGAGCCGGCGGCGGAGAGCGTTTGCGGATCGATGGGCGGGACTTTGCCGCTCGACGCGCCGTAGAGCACGAACGTACCGCGCACGCGCAGCGAGCGCAAGCTGCGCTCCCACGTGTCCTTGCCGACGGCATCGTAGACCGCATCGACGCCGGCACCGCCGGTGAGCGCCTTGACCTCGGGCTCGAAGTCGACCGCGCGATAGTCGATCACGTGGTCGGCGCCGGCGCTTTTGGCCAGGGCCGTTTTCTCGGGACCGCCGGCGGTCGCGATCACGATGGCGCCGCAGCGCTTGGCGAGTTGCACCAGGATTCGGCCGACGCCGCCCGCCGCCGCGTGGATCAGAACGCGATCGCCGCGACCGATCGCATACGAGTCGGTGGCGAGGTACTGCGCGGTCATGGCCTGCAGCATGGCAGCGCAGGCGACGGTGTCCTTGATGCCGGCCGGAATTTCGACACAATAGCGCGCCGGAACGGCGACGAACTCGGCGTAGCCGCCGAGATTCGGCGACTCGGGGTAGCCGACGCGCATCCCGGGTGCGAAGCCGGCAACGTCGGCGCCGACGGCCTCGACGATGCCGACGCCCTCGCGGCCCGGAACGAACGGCAGCGCGCGCGGATAGACGCCGGTGCGAACGTAGACGTCGATGTAGTTCACGCCGGCAGCGGATTGGCGAATCAGCACCTCGCCGGCCTGGGCCTTGGGAACGGCACTCTCGGCCGGCACGAGCACCTCGGGCCCCCCGATACGCTCGACACGGATAATCTTCACGCGACTGCCAACCCGCCTCGCGGTGAGCGGGTTTCTTCCCCCATAAAAATAAACGTCGCTGCTTGAGTGTGGACGCGCGGTTTATTTGAGCAAGAAGGTTGCGGGGTGGGCTTGTTTTAGGTAGGTGATCTTGCCGTCTTTGATCGTGTAGTAGTAGAGCTGCGGCTGGAGCGGGTCGCCGAACGGGCTGAACGAGTACGTGCCGGTCATCGTATCGATCGGAACGCCTTGTGCGATCGCGGTGACCGTCGCGCCGCGCCCGGCGGCGTTGGTGCGCGCCACGGCCGAGATGATGATCTGCGCTGCCGCATAGCCGAATGCGGCTACCGGATCGAGCGTGCCGAAATGCGTCTCGAACTCTTCACGCCAACGCACGGTCGTCGGGGCGAACGGCAGATACGGCATCGAGGTCGAGACCATCATGCCGTCGGCTGCGGGACCGAGTTTCAGGGTTGCCGCATCGTAGAACCCTTGCGAGGCGCCGATGGGCCCCGTGTAACCCTTCGCGCGTAGCACGCCGACGATCGGGCCCATGTCGCCCACGATGCCGGCGAGGAACGCGTAGTCCGGCTGCACCGCGAGCGCTTTGTCGACGATCGCTCCGAAGTCCGGGCGGTCGTAGGAAAACTGCTGGTACTGCGCAGTCACTTTCTGCGCTTGCATCTCGCTCAAGAAGCCGTTGGCCACGTCGGCACCGTAGTCGGCGTCCTGCACGAAGACGTACGGCAGCTTGGGCTTGTACTGCGTGAACACCGTGCGCGCGAAGATCTGGCCCTCGAACGAATCCTTCGTCGGCAGCCGGAAGACGTTGCGATAGCGCGTGGCCGTGATGCGGTCGTCGGTGCAACAGGGGACGACGAGCGGCAACTGCGCCGGACCATAGTTCGCAATACCCGCGAGTGTCGCATCGGAACTGATGTGTCCGATCGCGGCGATGACCGTACTGTCGCCGGTCGCGAAGCTCGAGGCGAGCGCCGCGTTCGCGACGTTGTTCTGATCGTCGAACGTCCGCATCGCGTAGGTTGCCTGCAACGAGCCGGCGAGCTGGTTGGTGTATTGGATCGCACCTTGAACGCCCGCGCTCAGCCGCGCGCCGATCCCCCGCGCCGGCCCGCTGAGCGGCGCGCAGAGCGCGATCGAGATCGACGGCACCATCGGCGGAAAGGTGGTGACGGCGGCGGCGGTCGTCGCGCCGAAGCCGCCGAGGAAGCCGGAGCGCAGCACTACCCCTCCAAGCGGGCGCGCAACTCGTCGGGAATGGGTGCTTTCCCGATCCGCCCGTCGCGCACGGCGATGAACACGCGTTGTTCGAACCCGCGCGCGACGGTCTTGCCGGCCGACGTGCGCACTTCGTGCTCGACCCGCAGCGAGGACTCACCGATCGCCGCAACCGTTGAGACGATGTCGATCTCCTCGTCGAACTGCAGCGGAGCGATGAAGGTCGCGCCGCACTCGACGATCGGGAGCGGAAACTTCGGTCCGCCGCGTTCGTCACGCCCCGGCGCAGCGCCGCTCCGCAGCAAGCCGTGCGTTCCGGAGTCGAACCAGTTGAAGTAGGCCGGATAGAACACGATGCCCGCGGCGTCGGTCTCACCCAAGCGCACCCGCGTGCGCAGGATCGTTTGCAGTCCCACTCTAGGCCGCCGGCAGCGCGGGCAGCGTCAGGCCGAGCTTCTCGACGCGGGCGCGCGCCCGCTCGAGGTAGTCGGCGCGCATCGCCTCGTTCGTGCGTTCCTTGATGCCCCACTTGCGGTAGAGCTCGTTGTTGGTCGAGCCGGCGCGCCCGAAAAACGCGGGTAGGACCGGAAAGAGCTTATCGATCCCGGCTTGTACGTCGCGCCGGCCTTCGGGGGTCGCGACGAGCGCGGCGCAGGCGCGTTCGCCGAACGTGGCGTGAAACTTCTCTTCGGGCATCGTGATCTTCGCCGCTTTGCGCAGCGGCACGTAACTGCAGTGGAGCAAGTCTTCGACTTGCACGATCTCGGCCAGGTCGCCGATCATCTTGAGTGCGCAGAACTCGGCCCAGTCGCCGAGCGTCGTATCGAAGATGTTCAGCGCGCGCTTGGCGGTGCGGCCCGGGATCATCGCGTCTTCCGGAACGCCGAGCGCCGCGCCCATCTTCGCGAAGCGCACGTGGTGCCCGTATTCCTCCATCGCGATGCGGCAGGCGTGCCACTTCCAATACGGGCTCGGGGCGAGGGCAATCGCCGGCTCGTCGTACACCCGCGCACCGGCCAGCTCGTTGATGGCGTGGCTGACGATGATTTTTTTGACCAGCTCCTGATACTCGGCGGGCTGCTGCAGCAGCTCGGCGGGCGTGTTGACGACGAAGGGGGCGGCGGGCGTGGACACGGCGTGCTCCTAGAGAACGGGGGTGCTGGAAAACGCGTCGAGATCGGTTTCGAGCGCGCTGAAGTGTGAGGCGAACTCGCTCTCGACGAGCGCGGCGAGGTCGTCGAGCGACGGGTCCGGCGCCGTCGTCGCCACTGCCAACGGGCGCGGTTGGGAGAACACGAACGTTTCACGTCCGCGTACGCCGAACACCTGTCCCGTGATGTGCTGCGCCCGCGCCGAGCACAAAAATGCGGCGAACCGGCCGACCGGTGCGGCCGGGATCGAGAGCGCGTCGGCCTTGTAGGTCGCTTGCGCGGGGGTTGCCGGAACGATCGTCTCGGTCACCCGCGAGGCGGCGAACGGCGCGATCATGTTCGATGTGACGCCGCTGCGCGCCATGTCGAGCGCGGCGACGCGCATCAAGCCGAACAGGCCGGCCTTCGCGCTCGCGTACGCGGCTTGACCGTAGTTGCCGTAGAACGCCGCGGTCGAGCCGATCGTGATGATCCGCCCCCAAGCATTCTTGCGCAAGACCGGCGTTGCGGCGCGCAACAGGTCGTATGCGGCGGTCAGGTCGGTGGCGACGACCGCTTCGAAGTCCACCCGATTGCCTTTGAAGAGAAAGGCGTCGCGCAAGATCGCCGCGTTGTTGACGATGATGTCGAGCCCGCCGAATTGCCCGGCCGCCAACCCAACCGCCGCCTCGGCGAACCCGGGCGCGGTGATGCTCTGCGGCAGCGGAATAACGGCCGCGCCGCACTCCGCCGCAAAAGCAGCGATCAGCGTGGGATCTTCAGTGCGGCCGTCGATCGACGCGCCGTTGTCGGCCGCCACGACGCGTGCGCCGCGCGCGATCAACTCGCGCACGATTGCCGCTCCGACGCCGCGCGCGGCTCCGGTGACGATGGCGACACGGCCCGCGAGTTCGTTCACACCGCTGGAGTTACCGGGCCGACAGCGGCAAATACCTCTCCGGAATCACCCACCGCGCCGCGTTGATCGCGACGGTCGCCGTTTTGCCGCTCACGAGCGTCATGAAGATCACGGCGCTTTCCTCGTCACCGACGAAGAGGCGGCTCGCGCAAATCATGCGCCACGATCCCTTCCCCTCCTCGGGCGCCTCGGTGAGGCCCGGAAATGGCGGGTCGGTCCGCCAGCCTCGCTGCGCCTCCCACGCCGGGACCTTGATCGTTTTCGCCATCGCGATGAGTTCGCCGGCTGAGCTAACGTCCGGTAGCTTATAGCCGAGCGTGGAGACGATGTGATCGCGGTACATCGTCATCACGGTCGCTCGAAAATTGTCATCCATGCTTGGCCCCCGGTTGGCTGACGACCGGCCATCATCCCTGCCGGATAAACAGCAATGTGACAAAACGGGCCCCGGCATTTTGCCGTGGCCCGTTCGGTTTGCTCTTACGAGGCGCCGGAGCGATCAGTCGCGGCGAGGAGGACGGCGCCCGCGACCGCGCGACGCACCGTTGCGATCGCCCGAGCCCGCCGTGGCGGGTTCTTCGCTGCGCGCCGGCGCGCCGTTGTCGTCGCCGGCAGCCGAGCCGAGAACGGCCTTGCGCGAGAGGTTGATCCGGCCCTGCGAATCAATCTCGACGACCTTCACCATGATCTGGTCGCCGATTTTCACTACGTCTTCGACCCGCTCGACGCGCTGCGGCGCGAGCTGCGAGATGTGGACCAGGCCTTCCTTGCCCGGCAAGATCGCCACGAACGCACCGAAGTTCATCAAGCGCGTTACCGTGCCGAGGTAGGTCTCACCGACCTGCACCGACTTGGTCAACGCCTCGACCATGCCTTTGGCCTTCTCCGCCGCGACGCCGTCGGGGGCGGAGATGTAGACGCGGCCATCGTTTTCGATGTCCATCTTGACGCCGGTGTCGGCGATGATCTTGTTGATCACCTTGCCGCCGGGTCCGATCACGTCTTTGATCTTGTCGGGGCTGATCGTGAGCACGATCATGCGCGGCGCGTACGCGCTCATTTCCGTGCGTGCCGCCGGGATCGCTTCCTTGAGCTTGCCGATGATGAACAGGCGCGCCTTGTGCGCCTGCGTCAACGCTTCGCGCATGATGTCGATCGTGATGCCGTCGACCTTGATGTCCATCTGGATCGCGGTGATCCCATCGACCGTGCCCGCAACCTTGAAGTCCATCTCGCCGAGCGAATCTTCGAGGCCTTGGATGTCGGTGAGGATCGCGTGCTTCTTGCCGTGCAGGATCAGGCCCATGGCGATGCCGCCGACATGCTTCTGAATCGGTACACCGGCGTCCATCAGCGAGAGCGTGGAACCGCAGATCGACGCCATCGATGACGAACCGTTGGACTCGAGCACTTCGCTGATCAAGCGCATCGTATAGGGAAATTCGTCCTGCGGCGGCAGGATCGGCACCAGCGCGCGCTCCGCGAGGTGGCCGTGGCCGATTTCGCGGCGGCCCGGACCGCGCATCGGGCGGGTCTCGCCGACCGAATACGGCGGGAAGTTGTAGTAGTGCATGTAGCGCTTGTTCGGAATCGCCATGATGCCGTCGAGGCGCTGTTCGTCGCCGATTGACCCGAGGGTCGCGGCGGTGAGCACTTGCGTTTGTCCGCGCGTGAAGATGCCGGTACCGTGAACGCGCGGCAGGACGCCGACCTTCGTCCAGATCGGGCGGATTTCGTCGGCCTTGCGTCCGTCGGGGCGAGCCTTCTCGTCGACGACCATCACGCGCAGCTCTTCCTCTTCCATCGTCTTGATGATCTTCTCGAAGTCGTGATTGCTCTTGTCTTCGAGAATGTCTTTGATGGCTGTGTCTTTGACGCCGATCTTCTCGAGCGCGGCTTCTTTGGAGAACTTCGCAAACGCCGCGTTGCGCTCGACCTTCTCCTGGATGCGCATAGCCTTGGCGACGTCCTTTTTGAACGTCTTGCGGACCCATGCGTCGAGCGTCGGTGAGACGACGAGCAGCGGATACTCGCGTTTTTCCTTACCGGCTTTTTTCTGCAGCTGGTTGATCGCCGTAACGATCTTCTTGACCGCTGCGTGACCGAACTCAACGGCGCCGAGGAGTTCTTCCTCGGTGATCTCGTGACCGCCGCCTTCGACCATCATCACGCCGTCGAGCGTGCCGGCGACGACGATGTCCATGCCGCCGCTTTCGTACTGTGGCAGCGTTGGGTTGATGATGTACTTGCCGTCTTCATCGCGTCCGACGCGGACGGCGGCGACGTTCTTGGCGAACGGAATGTCGGAAACGGCGAGCGCCGCACCGGCGCCGCACACGGCGAGCACGTCGGCGTCGAGTTCGCGATCGATCGACAGCACCGTCGTCACGATCATGACGTCGTTGCGGAAGCCCTCTTGGAACAGCGGACGGATCGGGCGATCGATTTGCCGGGCACTCAGCGTGCCGTGCTCCGAAGGACGGCCCTCGCGCTTGATGTAGCCGCCCGGGATTTTGCCCGCGGCATACATCTTCTCTTCGAATTCGCAGGTGAGGGGGAAGAAGTCGACGTTTTGCCGCGGTTCTTCCGAGGCGGTGACGGCGGCGAGGACAACGTTGGCGTCGCCATAGCGAACGAGAACGCTGCCGTTGGCTTGCTTAGCAAGCTCGCCGGTCTCGATGATCAGGGTGCGACCCCCGATCTCGAGAGAGACGGATTCTGGCACAAATACTCCTAGTTTTTCTTATTGTTTGTCGTTTGTTGAACGAACAAGGATTCGTGCTCGGCCGTGCGCGCGCCTCGTACGGCCTCAAATGGTGATCACACCACGGTGTCACCCCGAGCTTTGAGGGGCAGTCGTAATGGCGGCGCTTGGTGGCGGCCCCTCGACAAGCTCGGGGTGACAATAGAGCGACCGTTTGCGGCGCAGGCCGAGGCCTGCGAGCGGGCTAGCGGCGCAGGCCGAGGTCGGTGATCAGCTTGCGGTAGCGCTCGAGATCGGTGTTCTGCAGATAGCTCAGAAGGCGCCGGCGCTGACCGACCTGCATCAGCAGGCCGCGGCGGCTGTGGTGATCCTTCTTGTGCACTTTCAGGTGCTCGGTCAGCTGGTTGATTGACGAGGTGAGGATCGCGATCTGCACGTCGGCTGAACCGGTGTCGTTGGGACCGCGGCCGTATTTGCTCGCGATCTCCGTCTTCTGTTCTTTGGTCAGTGGCACGAAACGTCAGGCTTTCATCAACGGATGTGTCTCGCTCGGCTCCAGAAACCCACGTCAATGACGTATCCGGTCCGGCGACCGACGAATGGTACCAAATCAAGCAATTCCTGTCAAAGACGTAGCGTACTGTAGCAAGGCGTCCCTCGCCGGCGCGCGAAGCTGCGCGCTCGTGAACACCGAGTCGTTCGTGCCCGTCGGAGCGGTCAACGGCATCGCGCCGGGCACGGCCAAAACCGTTGCGGTCGACGGCCGCGAGATCGCCGTCTTCAACGCCGGCGGCACGTTTTACGCCGTCGATAACTTCTGCCCGCATCAGGGCGGCTCGCTCGCCGACGGCTGGCTCGAAGGCACGACCATCACGTGCCCGTGGCATGCCTGGTGCTTCAACCTTACCGATGGTGAGATGACGCTGGGCGCGTGGGCGCGCGTCGACCCCTACGACGTGCGCATCGAGGACGGCCAGGTTTGGGTCAGCCGCACGCCGCGCTCGTAGCGGCTGGGGCGAAGCCCAATCCTGCTAAGGCAGCAGCGCCCGGCGCAAACCGGCGAGGCTCGCCGAGCCGGTGGCGAACATCGCGATCCGCAGCCCCTGCACCAGCGCCTCGATCAGCTCGTCGACCGCCGTTCGCGAGACGCTGGCGGCTTCAAGGAACGGCAGGGCCAGGCCGCACAGGTCGGCCCCGAGGGCGATCGCCCGGGCGATGTCGACCCCGCTGCGAACCCCGCCGCTGGCAATCAGCGGCAGCGCAGGGAAGCGCTCGCGCAACTCGCGCACGGCTTCGGCCGTCGGCTGGCCCCAGCCGCCGAAGGTCTCGGCCAGCGCCTCGCGCCGGTCGTCGCCCGAGCGCTTGCCCTCGACCCGGGCCCACGAGGTGCCGCCGGCCGCGGCGGTGTCGATCCCGGCCACCCCCGCGTCGAGCAGCCGGGCCACCGTCGTCACCGCGATCCCGGAGCCGACGCTCTTCGCGACGACCGGGACCTCGAGCGCGGCACATAAGGCCGCGATCTTGGGCAGCAGCCCGCGAAAGTCGGTGTCGCCGCCCGGCTGGAGCGCTTCCTGGAGGGGGTTGAGGTGGAGAAACAGGCCGTCGGCCTGGAGCTCTGAGATCAGCCGTTGCACCGCATCGACCGCGATCCCGTAGTTCAGCGAGACGGCGCCGATGTTGGCGAAGAGCACGGCGTGCGGCGCGAGCGCGCGCACGTCGAAGGTCGCGCGCAGCGCCGGATTCTCGATCAGCGCGCGCCCGCTGCCCAGCCCCATCGCGATCCCGGCTGCTTCGGCCGCTTCGGCCAGCCGGCGATTCAGTTCGGCGGCGCGCTCGGTGCCGCCGGTCATCGACGAGATCAGAATCGGCGCTCGCAGGCGGAAGCCGAGGAACCGCGCCGAGGCGTCGACGTCGGCCAGCGCGATCTCCGGCAGCGCTTCGTGACGCAGCCGCACGGCCGACCAGCCCGCATCCAGCGTCGATGCGACGTCGTCGTCGAGACAGACATCCAAGTGCCGCGCCTTGCGCGCTTCGGTAGCGTCGGACCGGGGCTTGAGCACGCGTCCGCTTTCGCCCCGCCGTCCCCTTGTCATCCCGAGCTTGTCGAGGGACAGCCGCAATCGCCAATCTTGGCGGCTGTCCCTCGACAAGCTCGGGATGACATAAAGGGGGACCGCGGAAGCGGTGGCAGCGATGGATGCGAGCGATGCGAGCTACGATGGAACGCTGGGGACGGCCGGCGGACCGGCGTTCGGGGCCGCCCTCGCGACGCTGGCCCAAAGCGCCGGGCTCGACGCGGCGGCGCTTGCGGCCAAGGCTGGACTGCCGCCCGAGATGGTGGCGCGCGTGCTGGATGGCAGCGAGCGCATCGGCGTCGCGGCGATGGCACGCCTGGCGCGCGCGCTGCGCCTGCGCGCCATCGAGTTTATGCAGAAGAGCGGCTTGCTCGGGCTCGAGGTCTACGCCATGGGACTCGACCCGCTCTACTTTTTGCCCGACGGCCCGATCCGGTTCGATGCGCGCATCTATATGCGCGAGATCAATCCGCGCCATGCCGTTCCCGAGGGCGACATGCTCAAGCGCAATCCGGTGCTCAAGGCGTTGCTCGACGATCCGGTCCTCGATGCGCCCGGCCGCCTGGAAATCGAGCTTGCGTACTTGCTTCGGGCGGCGATCCAATCGACGAATGGTAGGCTGTAGGTCATCCTACGGCGGTTTGGGGAAATAGAGCGCATGATAGAAATCGAAGGCAAACGGGTCGCCGCACTGGTCGGTGACGGATTCGAAGAATCAGAATTGCTGGATCCGAAGCGCGCGCTGGAAGAAGCGGGTGCCGTCGTCACGATCGTCGGCGTCGACGAGCGGGCGCTGCAGAAAATTCGCGGCAAGAAGGGCCTCGACGAAGGTCAGAGCGTCAAGGCCGAGGAGATCGTCGGCGACGTCACGGCCGACGACTTCGACGCGCTGTTGATTCCGGGCGGAACCTCGCCCGATCACCTGCGCATGAACAAAGAAGTGCAGCGCTTCGTGCGCGAGTTCGATCTGGCGAAGAAGCCGATGTTCGTGATCTGCCACGGGCCGCAAATCCTGATCTCGGCGCAGCTCGTGCGCGGCCGGACGCTGACCGGCTACGCCTCGATCGCCGACGACATTCGCAACGCCGGCGGCCTGTATCGCGACCAGCCGGTCGTCAACGACGGGAACTGGGTCACCTCGCGCAACCCGCAGGACCTCATGCTCTTCAACCGCGCGATCCTCGAAAAACTCGCCTCAGCGGGAGCCGTCCAGCCGGCTTAGTCGACGCGCGTGAGGCGCGGGTTGGGGCGTTCGGGGCGGCCTACTTTGTGGCACTCGCGCCACGTGCCGCGTTCTTCGAGCGCAACGATGTCGGCGGTGAAATCGTAGCTGCCGTTGCCGTCGAAGAACGCGCTGCCGACGGCGTACGCATCGACCGGCACGCGGTCGCGTTCGAACGCCTCGATGCGTACGGGGGTGAAGCCGCCGCTGGCAACGATCTTCACGAAACCGAAGCCCTCGGCGTCGAGCGCGTTGCGCACGTTGTGCACGAGCTGCGGGTTCACGCCCGTCGGCGGGAACGTTCCCATCTGCGGGATCACCGATGCGTCGACGAGCGTTCCGGAGGTGTCGAGCCGCACGCCCCAGAGGCGGGTACCGAGCTCCCGCGCGACGGCCACGCTCGTGCGCGCGCAGTCGTTGTCGAAGTCCACGAGCGAAATCACGTTGACCGCGGGATCGATGTGCTCGGCGAATTTTTTCGTTGCCAGCACGGTGTTTCCGGCATATGCCGCGATCAGCGCATGCGGTACCGTGCCCATGCCGCGCGAACCCCACCATTCCGCATTGGCGTCGGTCGAAACGCCGAGCGCACCCGAGATGTACGCCGCATAGCCGTCGCCGGTTTGCACCAGATGGTGGTCGAAGCGTGCCGGAAAGAAGAGCACGTCTTTGCCGCCGGCGGCGTCGACAATTGCACGCGCGTTCGTCGCGATGCGTGTGCGCCGCGAGAGGACGCCGAGATACGGCGTCTCGAGATGCGCGAAGAGATCGTAGGGGCCTTCGATCGAAAGCACGGTTTCGAACGGCTCGATGCGGTCGCCGTCGTAGAGCGCGCGGACGTCGAGCTGATTCCAGCCGTCGCGCCAGCGCGTTCCGTCGTGGTGGCCGCTGCAGAGCTTGAGGATCGCAACCGCTTCGTCGATTCCGCACAACACCGAGGCGCTGCGCTGGAAGACTTGCATCCGCACGCGCGGATGGTAGTCGTCGCGTTCCAGAATCTCGCGCGCCCGGTTGAAATACGTGTCCGAGTAGTACCCGTCACGCATTTTCTCGACCGGCAGATTGAAAATCGCCGGGTCGAGCCGATGCCGTTCGCGCTGCAGCATGGGTGGCTTGTACGCAGACGTGGTATGTTTTCCTCGTCATGACCGATACGCCCACGAACGCGGAGATCGCGCGGCGGCTCAAAGAGATCCGCACCTTAATGGAGTTTGCGGGCGAGCCGTTTTTCAAGTTCATGGCCTACGAACGTGCAGCCGAGACGATCGAGAACGCGGCCCCGCTCGCCGACGTGCTCGCCGGCGGCCGGCTGCAAGAATTGCCCGGCGTGGGGAAAACGATCGCCGCACGCATCGCCGAATTGTGCGCAACCGGGACCTGCGGCTACCTCGAAGAGCTGCGCGCCCGGTATCCATCGACGCTGCTCGAGGTGCTGGGCGTCGGCGGCGTCGGCATGAAGACCGCGCAACTGCTGTTCGAACGGCTGGGCGTCGCGTCGCTGGCCGACCTCGAGCGCGCGCTCGCCGCCGGCGCCTTGAGCGCGATTCCGCGTTTGGGCAAGAAGTCGATCGAGAACATCCAGCGCGGGGTGCTCGCCTACCAAGGCCGCTCCAAGCGCACGCCGCTCGGCACCGCGCTGCCGCTCGCGCGCGAGATCGTCGCCTACTTGGCGGCCGCGGCGCCCGCGCACGACCTGACGCCGGCCGGCAGCGTGCGGCGCAACGAGCCGACCGTCGGCGACATCGACATCGTCTGCACCTCGGACGAACCCGACGCCGTGATCGCGGCCTTCACCGCCTGGGAGCGGGCCGAAGCGGTGCTCGCCGAGGGCGGCACCAAGGCCAGCATCTGGCTCGCCGGGGGATTGCAGATCGATCTGCGCGTGCTGCCCGCCGCCGTGTACGGCAACTTGTTGCAACACTTTACCGGCAGCCGCGAGCACAACATCCAGTTGCGCGAACTCGCGGCGCGCAAAAGCTTGCGCGTGAGCGAGAACGGCATCGTCGATCTCAGCGACGGCCGTACGATCACGTGCCGGACCGAAGCCGAAGTCTATGCCGCCATCGGGTTGATGGAGATCCCGCCCGAGATGCGGCTCGGCGTCGGCGAGATCGAAGCCGCTCGCGACGGCACGCTGCCCCAGGTCGTGGCGCTCGCGGACGTGCGGGGCGACTTCCACATGCATTCCGACTGGAGCGACGGCGCCGACACGCTCGAAGCGATGATCGCCGCGGCCGCGGCCCGTGGCTACGAGTATCACGCGATTTCCGACCACTCGCCCAGCCGTGGGTGCGGGCTCGATCCAGCCGGCCTGCGTGCGCAACGGGACGCCGTGAGCGCGCTCAACGAACGCTACAACATCCGCACGCTGTGTTCGGCCGAGGTCGACATCCTGGCCGACGGAACGCTCGACTACGACGACGCGGTGCTCGCCGAACTGGACATCGTGGTGGCGAGCGTGCACGCGGGCCACAACCAAACGCGTGACGAGATGACCGCTCGCCTGATCCGGGTCTGCGAGAACCCGTACGTCTCGATCATCGGCCACCCGACCGGCCGCAACGTCGAGACGTCGTTTGCCGGGTTCGAGTTCGATTACGACGCCGTTTTCGCGGCCGCCGCCCGGACCGGGACGGCGCTCGAGATCGACGGTCAACCGTGCCGGCTCGACTTGCCCAGCGCCCTGGCTCGCCGCGCCCGCGAGTTCGGGGTGACGTTCGCATGCGACTCCGACGCCCACAGTGCGGCGCAGCTCGACCAAGTCGGCTATGCCGTCGGTCAAGCCCGGCGCGCGTGGATCACGCCGGCCGAGGTGCTCAACGCACGCCCCCTCGCGGGGGTACTCGCTTTTGTTAAGACGAAGCGTACAAAAGTCCGTTTATGAAGGAAAAGCCGGCGCCCACACGTGAGGACGAGCGCCTCGCAGCGCTCGTTGAATACGACCTCCTCGATTTACCGAACGAGGAGGTCTTCGATGCGTTCGCCCGCGTCGCGGCCAAAAGTTGCGGTACGCCGGTCGGAGCGATCACCCTCGCAACGCCCGACAAGCTGATCTTCAAGGCCCGCTACGGCGTGGTCGCCGCGGCGGAAGCGCAGCTCGCCGGGTCGTTTTGTTCGTATACGATCCAGGGCCGCGAGACCATGGAGGTCAAGGACGCGCGCCTGGACCCGCGGTTCACCAAACACCCCGAGGTCCAGGGTGAACGCAAGCTCGTGTTCTTCGCCGGGGCGCCGCTCATCACGCCGGGCGGGATACCAATCGGGTCGATCTGCGTCGTCGATCACAAACCGCACACGCTCAGCGCCGATCAACGGGCCGGCTTGCGCGCGATCGCCGATGTCGTCATGGAGCAGTTCGAGCTGCGGCGGCGGATCAAAGCCGACCAAAGCGAGGTCAACGAACGCTTGCAGCTTCTCTCCGCCGCGATGGAGGCGACCGAAGAAGCGATCGGAATCGCGCGCCTCGGCCCCACGGCCGACGATCCGGCGGAGATCATCTATGCCAACGAGGCGTTCCTGCGCTCGCGCGGCGCGAAGCGCGAAGACGTCATCGGAACGACGGCGCGTCAGTTCACCGGACCGAAGACCGACATGGCGGTGCTGCGCAAAATGCGCGAGACGCTGCTGCGCGGCGAGCCGGCGCGGGCCGAATACGTGACCTACCGGCTCGACGGTTCACACTTCTACGCCAGCGCCTCGGCGCAGCCGCTCCAAAAAGAACCCGGCGGCCGGATGCGCACCGTCCTCATGCTGCGCGACATCACGGAGTCGGTGCTGCGCGGCGCGGAACTCGCGATGCAGAACGAGCGTTTGACCGCGCTGACGGCGATCGCCCGCGGCATCTTCGCGGCGCTCGAACCGCATGCGCTCGTCGAGGCGCTGGTCGGCGGCGTGCGCGAACTGATCGGCGCGGAATCGCGCTTGCTCGTCGCGCGGCCCAACGGCGGCTTCGCGTTGACCAAAGATCTGCTCGCGCCCGAACGCGCGGTCGCCGCCGGCGATGCGTTCGTCGAATCCGCGAGCCGCAGCGACGGTGCACTCCTCGACGAGGGCGAACACCGGGCGGCGATCCGCATTCCCGGTTCGCTCGGCCAGACGCGCTACATCCTCGACATCCGCAGCGACCGCCGGCTGCACCCGGCCGACGTCTTCGCGGCCGGGTTGCTCGGGCAATACTTCGCGGTCGCCGCGCGCAACGTCGAACTCTACGGCGAACTCCAAGCGCGCCGCGCAGCGGTCGTCGAGCTCAACCAGGTCAAGAACGACCTGATCGCGATGCTGGCGCACGACTTCAAGGGGCCGCTCACCACGATCGTGGGCTTCGCCGACGTACTCGCGGAAGACGAGCGGTTCGATGAGGAGTCGCGCAAGTTCCTCACCATGATCTCGTCGAGCGCGATGCGCCTCGCGAGCCTTGCGACCGACACGCTGGCACTCTCGCGGCTGGAACAGAACGAGCTCACGCTCGAGCTCGAAGAGTTCGATCTGGTCGCGCTGGTGCGCGACATCGTGCGCGTGTTCAGCGTGACGCGGCCGATCGATTTGCGCACCGACCGCCCCGAACTGCGTATCGGCGGCGATCCGGGACGCCTGCGTCAGGTCTTCGAGAACCTGATCGGTAACGCGATCAAATACTCGCCCGGCGGCGACCCGGTCGAAGTCTTTCTGCGCGCGAAGGGGCGCGGCGTCGAGGTCAGCGTGCGCGACCACGGCATCGGGATTCCCGAAGCCGACAAGGCCAAGCTCTTCGGCCGCTTCGCGCGCGCGCAGAACGCCCGCGCGCTCGGCATCAGCGGTACGGGCTTCGGACTCTACCTCACCAAGACGATCGTCGAGATGCACGGCGGCACGATGAGCGTCGACTCGGTCGAAGGCGAAGGCAGCACGTTTCGCGCGTTCTTGCCGGCGGCCGTCGCCGCCCCGCGCCCGCGCCATCGCAAGTTCATTCTGATCGATCCCGAGGGCGATGCGAAATCGTACGTCGCCCACACGCTGCGCGACGACGGCTTCGCGGCGACCGTGGTCGCCGACGGTACCGAGCTGCTCTCGACGATCGACGAATTGCAGTTCGACGCCGCGATCATCGACACCGAACGCGTCGGCATGCCGCTCGAAGAATTCGTACGGCGCGTCGCCGGCCGCACCGCGTTGATCCGCATCGACTCGAGCGCGGTCGGCGAGACGCCCGGCTGGGACGGCTACATCGTGAAGCCGTTCCTCACCAAGGACTTGCAGGCGGCGATCGACGCGGCGATCATGCGCCATCCGAAGATGAAGGCCGAACCGTCGGTCGCCTACAGCGAGGTGTAGCCCGCGAAACGCCGTCTAACCGCTCTTTGCGCGCTGTTCCTCGCGCTCTCGCTCGCACCGGCACAGCCTGCGAGCGCCTATGAACCGCACGTCCTGCACTACTCCGATACGCTCGACATCAACACGCTCAACACGTGGATCGCGACGTCCGGTAATATCCAGACGCTGACCGAACTGACCGGTGCGTTCTTTACGCGCCTCGATCCGAAGGGCAACCCCATACCCGAATTGGTGACGGTCATCCCCACGCAGAGAAACGGGGGTATCAGCGCCGACGGCAAGACGATCACCTGGCACCTGCGGCACGGTGTAAAGTGGAGTGACGGCGTGCCGTTCGATTCCAGCGACGTGACCTACACGTGGCGCGTAGCGCAGGACCGTAGCAACGACATCAACGTGCGCGACGTCTGGGATCGGCTCAGCAGCATTACGGCATCCGATCGATACACCGTTGTCTTTCGCTTGAAGCAGCCGTATGCAACCTTCGCCGTCGACTACTTCGATACGCAGAGCAACAACTCGATCTTGCCGAAGCACATTGTGGGTCCTGGGACCAACTTCAACCAGTCGCCGTACAACGCGTTGCCGGTCGGCATCGGGCCGTTCCGCTATACGGCGTTCAACCGCGGCGCGACGGTCGAGATGGAGGCGAACCCCTATTATTTCCGCGGCCTACCGAAGCTGCACAAAATCGTCTACAAGATGATCTCCGACGACAACACCGACATGACGCAACTGACGACCGGCGAGCTCGATCTGTGGGACACCGTCAACGGCACGATGGCGGCCAGTGCGAAGGACTTGCCGGGGAAAGCCTGGTCGACGCGGCTGAGCATCTACATGTCGGCGATCTTCTTCAACACGAGCAAACCGCAACTCCGGGATCCGGCGGTCCGGCGCGCGCTGCGCCTGGCAACGAATCGCCCACTGATCTTCGACAAGGTCGTGCTGCGCAACGGCGCGTTGACCGAATCCGTCGTGCCGCGCATGGCGCACGGATTCATCGACCTGCCGGTGACCAAGTACGATCCGGCGGCGGCTGAAGCAATGCTCGATGCCGCCGGCTGGAAGCGCGGTCCGAACGGCGCCCGCCAAAAGAATGGCTTAACGCTCACGCTCGACATCGCCGTTCCGAGCGGCTACGGTCCCAGCGCGACCCTGGCCGCGCTCTTGCAGAGCGATTACTCGAAGATCGGCCTTACCGTCACGATCCATAACTACGCGAGCGGTACGTTCTTCGGGCCCTATTCGGCCGGCGGCATCCTGCAAACCGGGAAATTTGACGCGGCGCTGCATTCGCAGTCGCTCGGACCGGTGTACGGAAACGTCAACGGGACGCTGACGTGCGACTCCATTCCGCCGAACGGATTCAACGAAACGCGCTACTGCAACAAGAAAGTCGATCGGCTCAACGACGCCTACCTGCACTCCTACGATTCCGCGGTGCAGGACAAAGCGGCAGCCGAACTTCAGCGCATCGTCGACAACGACGCGCCGCTGATCATGATGTACGAACGCGCCTTCTTGGCCGTGTATGACAAACGGTTGACCGGGTACCACCCCAATTCGTTCTCAAATTGGGGCAGTTACCCGATGGGAATAGATATCTAGGCGCTTTGGGGATTGATATCTAGGCATCGTTGTTCTGTCATCGCGAGCGTAGTAATGTCATCCCGAGCTTGTCGAGGGACAGCCGCAATCGCCGAACTTGGGTGGCGGTCCCTCGACAAGCTCGGGATGACAGCGGTGGGTTACGCCGTCGCGCCGGCCGGCGCCGGCTCGGGTTTCTTCGTGATAAACGGTAGGACGATCGCGATCAGGAGCATGATCGCCATCGGCATCAGCGCTCCTGAGTACGAGCCGGTCTTGTCCTTCACCGTGCCGGCAATGAAGGGTCCGACCAGACCGGCCGTCCCCCACGCCGTGATGATATAGCCGTAGTTCTGGCCGAGATACTTCGTGCCGAAGTAGTCGGCGTTGAACGACGGCATCGTGCCGAAGCCGCCGCCGTAACACGCCAGGATGACGGCGAAGGCGAACAACACGAGGCCAACGCTGTGGAAGTTCGGCAAGAGGAAGAACATGACGACCTGGCAGCCATAGATGCAAACCCACGTCATGTTCCGCCCGATGCGATCCGAAACGGCGCCCCAGAAGAAGCGCCCGAGACCGTTAAAGACCGCGACGAATGCATATGCGCTGATCGCGGTTCCGGTGAGTGCTTTGATCGCGTCGGGATCGGTAACTCCCTTCGAGATGAGTTCGCGGATGATCGGTACGGCGTTTGAGACGATCAGAATGCCGGCAACGACGTTGACGAACAGCATCAGCCACAACAGATAGAGTTGGGGCATGCGCAGCACTTGTGCCGGCGTGTACGATCCCTGCTGCGAGGCGGCCGCGTTGGCAACGCCGCCCACGGTGTAGCCGGCCGGCGGATTCTGGAGCAGCATCGCCGCTAATCCGCCGACGATCGCGTAGACGATACCGCTGACGAGGAGGACGCTTGTAATCGTGCTGACGTCCGCCGGGCTCATCGCGTGCGCGGCCGCGTCGAACGGCGTGCCCGCAATGACCGCCGCCGACTTCGCATCGGCGTACGCGCCCGCGTCCTTCGACGCCGTGACGAACGCCGGGATCGCTTTGAGCACGAAGCCGTAGATGAACGCGCCGAGGCCGAAGCCCATCACGACCATGCCGCTGGCGAGGCCGCGCTTATCGGGGAACCACTTGGTCACCGTCGCGACGGGCGTGATATAGGCCATCCCGTTTCCGAGGCCGCCGAGCACACCGTAGGTGACGTCCCACCACCACACTTCGTGCGGTCCGACGGCGGCCAGCAAATTGCCGACGCCCCACAGGACGATGCCGGTGATCGTCACCGTGCGCGGTCCGACCCGGTCCTGCCAGCGGCCGCCGATCACGGCGCCGATCCCGAGCGCGAAGATCGCAATGCCGAAAACCAGGCTCGTTTGGGTGGACGACCACCCGAAACTCGCGATCAGCGGTTGCGTGAAGTTGCTCCAGGCGTAGACGGTCCCGGCCAGGACCATGACGACGACCCCCGCCCAGGCGATGGCCCAGCGGTTGGGCGCACTCGAAGAAACTGCCATGAGAAAAGCTCCCTCCAACGAGACAGGCCCTCACCTCGTAGGGCAGAGCCAGTTCTTCAGGGAGCTTGGTTGCCTAAAAAACAGTTCCTCTTGAAAACCTCCTCCGGGTTCCGCTTCGGTTCCGCAGCTTGCGCGGCCGGTTCGGCGCGTCAGGCGAGCGCCCCCGTAGCCGCGCCGAGCGCCGCGCTCGCAACCACGACGGCCCAGGGCGGGAACTTCCACACGGCGATCAGCGCGTACGCCGCGAGCGCGATGCCGATGCCGCTCGCGGTCGTTGTCAGCGACGAGAGGATCGGGTGGTAGAGCACGCCGCCGAGCAAACCGACGACGCTGGCGTTCGCGCCGCGCAACGCGGCGGCCGCGCCGGGTAGCGCACGCGCGCGATCCCACACCGGCGCCAGCGCAAAGATCAGCGCGAACGACGGCACGAAGATCGCGACCGTCGCGACGAGCGCGCCCGGAACGCCGCTCAGCGCCGAGGAATTCGCCGCGCCGATGAACGCCGCGAACGTGAAGAGCGGACCCGGCATCGCCTGCACGAAACCATAACCGGCGAAGAAGTCGCGCGCCGGCACGAGCCCGTCGCCGACGAGCTCTTGCAAGAGCGGCAACACGACGTGCCCGCCGCCGAAGACGAGCGTCCCCGCGCGCACGATCGTTTCCAGCAGCACCACCGGCGCGGCGACGAGCCACTCGGGCACGAACAGCACCGCGACGGTGGCGCTGAAGACGACCGCGCCGCCGATCGCCACCGCGCGCGGCACGCGGATCGGCAGCGCGGACGCGGTCACCTCGGCGCCCGTTCCGCGCAGAAACAGCGCGCCGACGAGCGCACCGAGCGCGATCGGCAGCCAGCCCAGGCCCGCGCTGCCCGCGACCGCGATGGCCAGAATCGTTGCGCCGAGCGCGATCGTTTGCGTTTCGCGGTCGGTGCACAGCGCGCGCGCGAGCGCGAGCACCGCTTGCGCGACGACCGCGGCCGCCGCCGCGGTGAGGCCGCCGAGCAGGCCGATGAACCAGCCGCTCGCGGTCACGCCGCCGTGCGCTTCGAGCGCGTGCAGCGCGAGCGCGAAGCACGTCATCACGATCGCCGAAGGCGCCGTGAAGCCGAGCCAGGCGGCAAACGCACCGCCGGCGCCGGCCCGCCCCAAGCCGATCAGCATGCCGGTTTGGCTCGACGTCGGGCCCGGCAGCACCGAACAGAAGGCGACGATGGCGGCGAAGGTCGGCTCGTCGAGCCAGGCGCGCCGCTCGACGAATTCGCGCCGGTAGTAGCCCAGATGGGCGATCGGTCCGCCGAACGACGTCAGCCCGAGCCGCAAAAAGATCCGGAAAACCTCGCCCATCGCCGCGCTCCCCGTTCGGCGCCGGAGCAAACGGGCCCGTTGCCGAACCTCGACGGCATGGATCCGGGACTCACGGTTTACGCCAAGGGACGCTTCTGCCGCTACGATGAGGCCAAGATCGGCCTCATGACGCACGGGCTGCACTACGGTACGGGATGTTTCGAGGGCGTCCGCGGCTTCTGGTCGGCCCGCGACGAGGAGCTCTACCTCTTCCAGCTCGAGGATCACTACGAGCGCCTGCACGCCTCGGCGAAGATCCTGATGATGACGGTGCCGCACACCGTTGCGGAGCTGATCGAGATCACGACCGAGCTGTGCGCGCGCAACAACTTCCGCGGCGACGTGTACGTGCGGCCGCTGATGTACAAGTCGAACGAAGAGATCGGCGTGCGCCTGCACGACGTGCGTGACGAGCTGGCCATCATGGCGATGCCGTTCGACCGCTATTTCGATGCGACGGCGGGATTGAATTGCACGGTCAGCGCGTGGCGGCGCATCGACGATACGACCGCACCCGCGCGCGCCAAGGTCACCGGCGTCTACATCAATTCGGCGCTCGCCAAGAGCGAGGCGGTGCTCAACGGCTACGACGAGGCGATCCTGCTCTCAGCCGACGGTCACGTCTCCGAGGGCAGCGCCGAGAACATCTTCATCGTGCGCAAGGGCGTGATCTACACCCCGGACGCATCGCAAAACATCCTCGAAGGCTGCACGCGCAAGACGCTGATGACGCTGGCCCAGGCGGAGTTCGGGCTGACCGTCATCGAGCGCGCGATCGACCGCAGCGAACTCTTCACCGCGGACGAGATCTTCATCTCCGGCAGCGCGGCCGGATTGCAGTTCGTGCGCGCGGTCGATCACCGCACCGTCGGCGACGGCACCCAAGGCCCCATCGCAACGCAGCTCGCCGGCCTCTACGAAAAAGTCGTCCGCGGCGAAGTGCCCAAATACTACCACTGGCTAACCCGAACCTACGCCAGCCGAAAGACCGCCACGGTCTAAACGGAGATCCCCACGGATCCGAACCGGCGCCTCGTTCTGATCGCGTTCACGGTATCGTGCGCGTTCTTCATGCAACAGCTCGACGGCACGGTCATCGCGACCGCCCTGCCGCAGATGGCGCGTTCGTTTCACGACACTCCGGTGAACGTCAGCATCGGCATCACGGCCTACCTGATGACCGTTGCCGTCTTCATCCCGAGCAGTAGCTGGGTCTCCGACCGGTTCGGCGCGCGCACGATCTTCGCGACCGCGATCGTCGTCTTCACGCTCGGCTCGGTGCTGTGCGGTTCAGCGGAAACGTTGTGGGAGTTCGCGGGCGCACGCATCCTGCAAGCCGTCGGCGGCGCGATGATGGTGCCGGTCGGCCGGGCGCTGGTGCTCCGAACGGCGCAAAAGCACGAGATCATCCACCTGATGCAGGTGATCACCGTTCCCGGCCTCGTTGCGCCGGTGCTCGGACCGCCGCTCGGCGGCTTCATCACGACCTACGCGTCGTGGCGCTGGATCTTCTTCCTCAACGTGCCGATCGGGCTCGCCGGCTTCGCGATGGTGCTGCTGCTGATGCAGAACTTCCGCGAGCCCGACCGGCGGCCGTTCGACGTCGTCGGCTTCGTGCTGAGCGGCCTCGGTCTGGCAACGCTGATGTACGGGCTCATGCTGCTCGGCCGTTCGTCCGCCGGTTGGCTGTCGGGCTTCGGCATCATGGCGGCCGGCGCGGTCGTCCTCGCCTTCGCGGTGCGGCACGCGCAGCGGCACCCCACACCGCTGATCGACCTCTCGGCGGTGCGCATCCCGACGTTCAGGGCTGCGATGATGACGGGCGGCGCGCTGTTTCGTCTGACGATCGGCGCGACGCCCTTTTTGTGGCCGCTGATGTTTCAGGTCGGCTTCGGCATGACGGCGTTTCTCTCGGGCGGGCTCATGATGGCGTGCACGGGCGCCGACATCAGCGCACAGCTGTTCGCTCGGCGCATCATCCGGGACTTCAGCTTTCGGCGCGTCATGGTGCTGTGCGGCGCGCTGGCCACGCTGTTCATGCTCGCCTGCGCGCTCTTCACGCGCAACACGCCGCTCGTGGTCATCGTCGTCGTGCTGGCGATGATCGGCATCTTCCGGTCGATCGAATACACCGCGATTTCGGCGCTCGCGTATTGCGACATTCCGCAAGAAATGATGAGCACGGCCAGCACCTTGGTGAGCACGAGCAACCAGATGACCAACGGGGCGGGCGTTGCGGTCGCCGCGATCTTCCTCAACGCCATCTCGTCCGTGCGCGGCAATGCCGGTCACGCGCTCGACGTCGCGGACTTCCAGCTCGCATTCGTCGCCGTCGCGATCCTCGGCATCATCGCGACGGCGACCTTCGCAGCGCTGCCGGCGGATGCCGGCGCGAGCATCGCGCGACCGGCACCCAAAACGGCAGCAGTCTAGCGGCCGCTGCCATTCGCCGCTAGGCGAGCGGCGAGTTCGGCGGCGGCGACGGAATCGAGCCGTCCGCCGGCCGCGAGTAGGTCGCCGAGGCGTTCGGCGGAGAGCATCCCGCGCAACCGCGCGAAGAGCGAATCGCGCAGCGTCTTCGTCACCGTTTCGCGCCGGATGCCGAACGACGCGAACGCGGAGTCGGCGAAGCCGGTGAGACGCGCAGCGGTTTCGGGCGCCGTGCCGGAAAACGCATACGCCGCCGCGGCTTGAATGACGAGCGCGAGCCCGAGCGTGTTTTCGGTGCGCCGCACGATCTCGAGCGCTTCGCCTAACGCCTCCGCGACGCCGTCGGTGCGCCCGAGCGCGAGCGTAAACTGCGCGACGTCGGCGAGCGCGTTGACGAGGCCGCGGCGGTCGTTGATTTCGCGCCGCACGCCGGCGGCGACGCGCGCGGCGGCGATCGCTTCGTCGAACCGTCCCAACCGGAAGTAGAGTTGACTCATGCCGTGATAGGAGAGCGCGAGGCCAAAGTCGTTTTCGAGCACGCGACAGAGCGAGATGCTCTCCTCGTACATCACCTCCGCTTCGAGCGGGTCGGAGCCGGTGAGAAAACTCGCCAGCCGGCGCAAGAAACTGGCCTGGTAGACGAAGTCGTGGTTGTCACGCGCCAACTCGAGCCCTTCGCGCGCGATGGCCGCCGCTTCTTCCATCTGGTCGCCGTGCGATAAGGCCGTGGCGTACGCGTTGAGCATCTCCAAGCGCCACTTTGTTGCGGGCGCCTCGCGCAGCAGCTCGTACGCTTCTTGCGCCGCTTCGAGCTCGGCCTGCGTTCCGCCGAACGCACCGTAGCGCGCGGCGAGTTCGGCCCGTCGCGTCAATACCCGTCCGCGCAGGTGCGGCCGCGCACCGCCGGCCAGCGCATCGCGCGCGAGGGTGTTCCAGTTCGCCCACTCGCTCCAGCGGCCCAGCGACGACGTCTCGACGAGCGCGGCGCAAATCTCGACGCCGGTCAGCGGATCGTGACCGTCGCGCAGCGTCCACTCGAGCGCGGCGCGCACGTTATCCAACTCGTCGATCACCGGTGCGATCCAAGCGCGGTACGAGCCCTGGCCCTCGGCCAAGCTCGCGCGATCGACTTGCACGCGGTAGTACGCTGCGTGGCGCGCGCTGACCGAGGCCCGATCGCCGCCGGCATCGAGCCGCTCGGCGGCGTACTCGCGCGTCGATTCCAAGAGCCGGTAGCGCGGCGCCTCGAACACGACCAGCGACTTGTCGACCAGCGCCGAGAGCGCGCTGAAGACTGCGTCCGCTTCGAGTTCGCCGCCGGTGCAGACCTCGAGAATCGCCGGCAGCGTGCAGCCGCCGGTGAAGATCGCCAGGCGCGCGAACAGCGTGCGCTCCGCCGCACCGAGCAGGTCGTAGCTCCAATCGATCGTCGCGCGCAGGGTCTGCTGGTGCGGTAGCGCGCTGCGGTCGTTGGTCACGAGCAAGCGGAAACGCGAATCGAGCAAGGCGGCGATCTGCGCGACGTCGAGCACGCGCACGCGCGCGGCGGCCAGTTCGACGGCCAGCGCGATCCCGTCGAGGCGGCGGCAGATCTCGGCGATCAGCGGCGCGTTGACGTCGGTGAGCGCGAAGCTATCGTCGGCGGCGCTCGCGCGCTCGACGAACAGCGCGACCGCCGAATACGCGCCGGCATCGACGGCGCGCGGCGTGATGTGGGGCAGCGGGATCGCGTGCGGCGGGACGCGATACGTCGCCTCGCCGGCGACGCCCAGCGGCTCGCGGCTCGTAGCGAGGATGCGGATGCGCGGCGCATCCCGCACGATGGCCGCGATCGTGCGCGCCGCGGTCGCAACGAGATGCTCGCAGTTGTCGACGACCAGCAGCAACTGGCGCTCGCGCAGTGCGGAGAGCAGCGACGAGAGCGAGGAGCGGTCGGCGTGCTCTTCGACGCCGAAGAGCGTGGAGAACGCGGAGACGACGTGCGCTTCGTCGCCCAGCGGCGCCAGCTCGACGAGCCACACCCCGTCGGGATAGCGCGCGAGTTGCCGCCGGGCCGCTTCGAGCGCGAGCCGCGTCTTGCCCACGCCACCGGCGCCGAGCAGCGTGACGGCGCGGTACCCGCCGAGCAAATCGTCGATGCGCGCGAGGTCGTCGTCGCGGCCGATCAGCCTGCCCGTCGCGACCGGAAGATTGTTGGCCGTCGGCAGCGGCGACGACGGGCGTTCGATCACCGCGATGTCGGTCGGATCGTACACGATGATGCGGTCGCGCCCGGTGCCCTTGGCGCGGTAGAGCGCGCGGTCGGCGTTCTCCACGAGTTCGCGGTGGTTTTGGCCGCGCTTCGGAACGATCGACGCGACGCCGATGCTCACCGTGACCACGCCGCGCGGGACCCCTTCGTGCGGGATCGCTAGGAGTTCCACCGCCGCGCGCAAGCGATCCGCGATCTTGGCCGCGCTGCGGCCTTCGGAGTCGGGAATGACGAGCGCGAACTCCTCGCCGCCGTAGCGCGCGAAGCAGTCGGTGGCGCGCACGACGCTGGCTTTGCACGCGCGCGCGATTTGCTGCAGGCACGCGTCGCCTTGCGGATGACCGAACGCGTCGTTGTAGAGCTTGAACCAGTCGATGTCGAGCAGCGCGATCGCGATCGCTTTCTTGGCCCGGATCGCGCGCGTCCACTCACGTTCGAGGGCCGCATCGAAAGCGCGGCGGTTCGGCACGCCGGTCAGCGCGTCGATCACGGTCAGCTCTTCGAGGTGGCGCGCGCGCTCGTGCAGCGCCGCCTTCTGCAGCGCCAGCGACAGGTAGCCGGCGAACGCCTCGCACAGCGCGAGCCCGTCCTCGTCGTACACGTCGCGGCGCGAGGTCATCCAGACCGCGCCGCTCACGCGCCGGTCGTCGCGCAGCGGCGCGTAGGCGCGGTTGAGGTCGATCCGCGGCACGCCGTCGGCGAGCACCGCGCGGGCGATCGCGTCGTCGACGACGTCGTTACAGGCGACGAAGCTCGAGCGCGAGCGGCGCCAGCGCACCGTGCAGCCCTGCGAATCGGCCAGCGCCAGCGTCACTTCGGAGGCATCCGACGCCCGGAGCAGCCGCGTGCAGACCGCGTCGAGGATCGTCTCGAGCGGACCGCTGCCGTTGATCAGCGTGGCCGTTTCGCGCAAAACGTCGCGAACGGCCTGGCGCTTGGAGTCAGGTCGGGGCTGGAACATGAACGGGCTCCTATTCGGAGCGCGCCCTCACGAACAGTTGGCCGTTGGGCCCGCAGGCAAGCCGTGTTGCGCTACAACAGCCGTTCGGGCACGATGGGGAGGTCCCGTACGCGCCGTCCGCTCGCGTGGTAGACCGCGTTGGCGACCGCGGCGGCGACGCCGGTGATCCCGATCTCCCCGATGCCGCGCACCCCGAGCGGATTGAACGTGAGGTCGGGGACCTCGACGAACCCGATATCGATCGGCGGGACGTCGGCGTTGACCGGCACGCGGTAGTCGGCCAGGTTGTTGGTGACGATGGCGCCGCTGCGCGGGTCGCGCACGGTTTCCTCCATCAGCGCCATTCCGAGGCCCATGACGATCCCGCCGATCATCTGCGAGCGGGCGGTCTTGGGGTTGAGGATGCGCCCGCAGTCGTAGACGCCGCACGCGCGCGTCACCCGCAGGCGCGCGAGGTCCTCGTCGTAATGCACCTCGCAGAAGACGGCGCCGAACGAGTGGAACGAGTGCTGCTCCTCGTCATATTCGCCCGCCGACGAGGCCAGGCCGTCGAGCCCCGCCGGCGCGCTCGCGACGTCGCCGCCGGCGCGGCGTTTGAGCTGTTCGCAGGCCGCGACCAGCGGCGGCATGACGCTAGCCGTGCTCTGCGATCCGCCCGCGACCGGGGCTCGCGGATAGGACGAGTCGCCGATCTTCACGCTGACGTTGGCGAGCGGAATGCCCAGCGTGTCGGCTGCGACCTGCGCGATGATCGTGTACATCCCGGTGCCGAGGTCGTGCGTTGCGCACTGCACGGTCACGCGCCCGCCGCCGTCGGTGCGCACGCCGACGTCGGCGGCGCCGGCCATGGCCGGATACGTCGCGCTGGCCATGCCCCAGCCGACGAGCTCGTTGCCGGCGCGCATCGAGCGCGGCTGCGGCGTGCGGCGCTCCCAGCCGAAACGCCGCGCGCCCTCGCGGTAACACTCGAGCAGATGTTTGCTCGAGAACGGCAAGCCGCTCCCAGGATCCACGGCCGCGTGGTTGCGCACGCGCAGCTCGAGCGGGTCGACCTGCACGGCGTAGGCCAACTCGTCGAGCGCCGACTCGAGCGCGAAGAGTCCCGTTGCTTCACCGGGCGCGCGCATCGCGGTCGGCGCCGAAACGTCGAGCGGCACCGCGTGATGCGAGAGGCGCAGGTTCGGAACAGCGTAGAGCATCGGGGTGGCTTTGCCGGAGGGCTCGGTGAAGCCACCGACGGTGCCCGTGGTGTCCAGCACCTCGTGCACGAGCGCGCCGATCGCGCCGGAGGCGCTCGCGGCGATGCGCACGCGCTGCTCGGTTTGCGAGCGGTAGCCGCTCGAAGAGAAGAACTGGCTGCGGTCGAGGACCAGCTTCACCGTTTTGCCGGTCGCTTTGGCCGCCATTGCCGCGATGACCGTGTGCGGCCAAGTGAAACCTTTCGAGCCGAAGCCGCCGCCGATGAACGGCGAGATCACGTGCACGCGACTCGGGTCGAGGTCGAAGAAGTGCGCGAGCGTGTTCTGCGTTCCGTTGACCCATTGCGTCGCATCGTAGACCGTGAGGTCGCCGCCGGACCACGAGGCGACGGTCGCCGAGGGCTCCAGCGCGTTGTGCGTTTCCTGCGGCGTCGTGTACGTCGCGTCGATGGTCGCGGCGGCCGACGCGAAGGCGGCGTCGACGTCGCCGCGCTCGAGGTTGAGCGGGGAGCCGAAGAACGTGGCGACCGGTTCTTTGCGCGCGCGCGTCTGCGCGTCGACGCTCACCGCGGCGCGTTCTTCGTGATAGCTGACGCGCACCAGCGCGGCGGCGGTCGTCGCGGCTTCGAGCGTCGTCGCGATCACGGCGGCGATGTGCTGGCCCCAGTAGCGAACCTCATCGGTTTGCAGCGGCATGAGGCCGGGTTCGGTGTACGTCAGCGGGGTCATGAAGTCGAAGCCGGTCGGCGTAACGCGTGACGCGTTGCGATACGTCAGCACGTCGACGACGCCGGCGACCGCACGCGCGGCGCCCTCGTCGATCGCGCGAATGCGGCCGCGCGAGATCGTGCTCAGCACCGTGACCGCATAGAGCGGATGCTCGACCGGCGCATCGGCGGCGTAGCGCGCGAGGCCGGTGACTTTGAGCGGTCCGTCGACGCGATCGACCGGACTGCCGGCCTGGGTGGCCGGACGCTCGAGCGTCGTCATGATGTGCCCTCGGCGAGCGTGCTCAGCACGCGCACGATCGCGCGCTTGGCGAGTTCGACCTTGAACGCGTTGTGCGGCGTCGTCTCGGCGCCGGTGAATGCGGCGTCGGCCGCGCGGCGGAAGAGCTCGATGGCCGGCGCCGCGCCGTCGAGCATGCGTTCGGCGTCGCGGGCGCGCCAGGGCACGGTCGCGACGCCGCCGAGCGCGAGCCGCGAGCGTGCGATGGTCCCGTCGTCGGCGAAGTCGAGACACGCGCCGGCCGAGACGAGCGCGAACTCGTACGAGGCGCGGTCGCGCAGCTTGAGGTAGCGCGAGCGCCGGTGCAGCGGCGAGGGGGCGATGTCGACCGCGACGATCACGTCGCCGCGCACGAGCGCCGTCTCATCCTCCGGCGTGCTTTCCGGCAGCCGGTAGAACCCGTCGAACGTGAAGCGCACCTCGCCGCCTTCGCGCATCACGACCACGTGCGCATCGAGCGCGGCCAGCGCGACGGCCATGTCGCCGGGGTGCGTGGCGATGCATGCATCGCTCGTGCCGAGCACGGCGTGCATGCGGCTATAACCCTCGCGCGCGTCGCAGCCGCTGCCCGGCACGCGCTTGTTGCAGCGCGAGATGTTGTCGCGGAAGTACGGGCAGCGCGTGCGTTGCAAGAGGTTTCCGCCGACGGTCGCCATGTTGCGCAGTTGGCCCGAGGCCCCGGCGGCGAACGCTTGCACGAGGACCGGAAACTCGCGCGCGATCGTCGCGTCGTCGGCGACGTCGGAATTGCGCGCCAGCGCGCCGATCCGCACCCGCTCCGGGCTGACCTCGATCGCCGCGAGCGGCAAACGGTTGATGTCGATGACGACGTCCGGCCGCTCGACGCCGGCCTTCATCAGATCGAGCAGCGTCGTGCCGCCGGCGATCACTTGAGCTTGCGGATGTTCGAGCAGCGCCGCGCGCGCATGCGCGACCGAATCGACGCTGTGATAGGTGAACGGCTGCATCACCCGCGCTCCGCAACCGACGCGATCGCAGCGACGATGTTCGGATAGGCGCCGCAGCGGCACAGGTTGCCGCTCATGCGTTCGCGGATCGTCGCGGCATCGAGTGTGCGGCCTTCGGCGAGCAGCCCGACGGCCGACACGATCTGACCGCTGGTGCAGAAGCCGCACTGAAACGCATCGTGTTCGACGAACGCCTGCTGCACCGGGTGCAAGCCTTCGTCGCCGGCGAGACCTTCGATCGTCGTGACCTCATCGCCGCCGTGCATCAGCGCGAGGGTCAAGCAGCTGAGCACGCGCCGGCCGTTGACGAGCACGGTGCACGCGCCGCACTGCCCGCGGTCGCAGCCCTTCTTCGTGCCGGTCAGCCCGGCGTGTTCGCGCAACGCATCCAGCAGCGTCGTTTCCGGAACGAGGTCGACCTCGCGCACGGACCCGTTGATCCGAAGTGAAAACCGCATGCGGAGCGGTTCTAGCTTGCGGGTTGGTCTTCCGGCGGTTGAATGGTGACGGGGAGCGCGCTTGCGGGTCCGCTCAGCGGCGTCCACATCTGCAGGTCGCGCTCGGGGCCGGTGCTCGGCAGCGGGGCGAAGCCGTTTGCCTCGCGCCATTGGCTGAAGCGCTCGAGTTCGTCGTAGGCCACGCGCGAGACGCCGCGGATGAAGCGGTAGCCGGCATCGAGCGTGGAGAGATTGGTTGCCATGACCGCGATCGCATACGGTTCGCTGTTCAGAAAGACGATGCCGACGTCGTTGAGCGTGTCGTGCAGCTCGCCGGTCTTGTGCGCGATTGTCGTGCCGGGCGGCAAGGGCTCGGGGATCAGCCCGTTGTGGTGCTGGCCGGTGAGGATCGAGATCATCTCGCGCGACGACCACTCGTCGATCAATTGATTGCGCGCCATCGCGGACAGCAGCCGGATCATGTCGGAACAGCTCGAGCGCAGCGCGTAGTGGATCGGCCCATCGGAGCGGATGTAGTCGTGCAGCGACGTCTGCGTGAGGCCGAGGCCGGTCATCTCGTCGTTGATTGCGTGCCGGCCGACCAGGCGAATCAGCATGTTGGTGGCGGTGTTGTCGCTCACGGTGATCATCAGCGTGAGCAGCTTGGAGACCGGGTAGCGCGAGCCGGCCGGCGCGTCGGAGAGATCGCCCGAGCCCCAATCGCGATCGCTCGGCTGCAGCGTCACCTTGCGGTTGAGGTCGAAGTCGCCGTGGGCGAGCCGCTTGAAGACCTCGACCATCACCGGAATCTTGATCGTCGAGGCGGCCGGCATCTGCGCGCCGGCGTTCACCGAGGAGCTCAGCCCGGTCGCCAGATCCTCGACCATGATGCCGACGTGGCCCGGCGCGTGCATCGACATGCTGGAGAGCTCGGCTTGGAGCGTGCCCAGTGGCCCCGGGGCATCAGCATCCGCGCGCGCCACCAGCGCACCGAACAACAAGAGAGCTACGGCAACGAAAACTCGTCGCAGCAATCGCATTGCAGCCATTCTGCCCCGTCGTGGCACGCCGCGTCAACCCCTCGCCGTCATCCCGAGCTTGTCGAGGGACCGCCACGATCTCGCCACCTCGCGCCGGAGCCTGTGCCGAGCGCAGCGAGGTGCGCTCGGCTTCTCATGGCAGCGTCCCTGGTGAAAGTGAACACCTCGCGCCTACGCGCTCGGCTTCTCTGGGTAACGTTGCCCTCAATGTCACCCCGATCTTGTCGAGGGGCGGCCGTAACCGCCGCTACTTGGGGGATGGGAGATGCGGCTTGCGGCGACGATTGCGGCTGTCCCTCGACAGGCTCGGGATGACGTGAGAGGGGGCGGCTATCGTGAATGGTGGCTCATTTGCGGCCATCGTCAATTTATGTCACCCCGAGCCCTTCGACTACGCTCAGGACAGGCTCCGTCGAGGGGCAGCCGCAATCGCCGTCCTTGGTGGCGCTCCCTCGACTACGCTCGGGATGACATAAGGGGGGACGTTGCCTTGAGAGGCCGAGCGCGAAGGCGCGAGGTGTACATTTCTCCTACGGGGACTTTGCCTCGAGAAGCCGAGCGCGCAGGCGCGAGGTGTCCATTCCTCCCGTCTTTAGCGGCTTGCGTCGGCGATGTAGGGGATGCCGTCGGAGGCGGGGGCGCGGACGCGGCCGGCGAGGCCGGCGAGGGCGACGAGGGCGGCGAGATAGGGGAGGGCTTGCATCAGTTCGCTTGGGATGCCGGCACGTTGGAGCGTGTATTGCAGGGCGGAGAAGAAGCCGAAGAATAGCGCGGCACCGGTCGCGCCGAACGGCGTCCAGCGGCCGAAGATCACCGCGGCCAGCGCGATGAAGCCGCGGCCGGCGGTCATGCCGTCGGAGTACAAGTCCAGCTCCGCGAGCGAGAGGTACACGCCGCCGAGTGAGGCGATCGCGCCGCCCGCGACGACCGACCAGAAGCGCGTGCGCAGCGGATCGATCCCGGCGGCCGCTGCCGCGCGCGGGTTCTCGCCGCACGCCCGCACGCGCAGTCCCCAGGGCGTGCCGTTGAGGAAGAGCGCCAGCGCGCCGGCCAACACGAACGCCAGCACGGTGAGCACGCCTTCGCCGGTTTGTCCGAAGGCCGGCACTTCGCGCGATGCGCCCGGTTGGCCGAACACCAGCACGAGCCCGAACGCCGCGCCGCCGAGCGCGACGATGTTGAGCCCAGTGCCGGCCACGATCTGATCGAACGCGAGACGCGTTGCAACGAACGCGAGCAGCGCCGCCAGCAACGCGCCCGCTACGACGCCGGCGAGCGCGCCGAGCAGCGGGCTGCCGGTCGCGCCCGACACGCACACCGCGGTGAACGCGCCGCCGATCATGATGCCTTCGAGCCCGATGTTGACGACGCCCGAACGTTCGGAGAGCACGCCGCCGAGCGCGGCAAAGATCAGCGGCGTCGCCTTGACGAGGGTGAGCGCGGCCAGCGCGACGAGTGCGGCGGCGAGCGCGTTCACGTCGAGCGCCGCGACGCGACGTAGCGCCGTCCCGCGAGCGCGATGATGACCAGACCCTCGACGACGTTGATCACGTCGCGCGGCACGTTGGCTTCGGCTTGCATCGAGAGCGCGCCGTTCTGCAAGATGCCGAAGGCGAACGCGGCGACGCAGATCCACAGCGGTTCCAAATTGCCGACGAGCGCCACCGCGATCGCAACGAACCCGTAGCCGGGACTGAGGCCGGTGTTGAAGCGGTGCAGGACGCCGGTGACGAGCGTCGCGCCGCCGAGTCCGGCGATCGCGCCCGAGTACGTCATCGCGAGCAATGCGATGCGGCGCAGATCGATTCCGGCGCGCCGCGCCGCTTCCGGTGCTTCACCGGCTGCGCGCAATTCGAACCCGAACACCGTGCGGTTGAACACGAAGCGCAACGCCACCGCAACGGCCAGCGCGATCAGGATCGCGATGGTGAGCCGCGTGTCGGGGACGATCGTCGGCAGCCACGCGGTCGGGGCGAGCAGCGGCGTCTCGCCCTCGTTGGCGGTCGCGAAGTGTAACGGTCCGTCGACCGCGTAGGTCGCGAACAGCGCCGCGACGACGTTGAGCATCAGCGTCGCGATCACTTCGTTGGCGCCGAAGCGCGCCTTCAACCAGCCCGCGATGCCGCCCCAGACCCCGCCCGCAGCCGCACCGGCCACGAGCGTCACGACGATCGAGACGACCGGCGGACCCGGCACGAACACGCCCGCAACGCCGGCCGCGAGCCCGCCCAGCACGAGCTGTCCCTCGGCCCCGATGTTGAACAACCCGGCGCGAAACGCGAGCGCGATACCGAGCGCGGGAAAGAGCAGCGCGGTCGCCGACACGAGCGTTTCGGCGAACTCCGACGTCGTGCCGAACGCACCGTCGAAGAGTGCGGCGAAACCGTCGATCGGCGAGACGTGCGCCAGCAGCATCGCGATGCTGCCGACGCCGAACACGACGACCAGCGCGATGAGCAGATCCCGGACGATGCGCAAGCGGAAAAACGCGGCCATCAGTGGCCCCCCGCCATCAGCGCGCCGACGCGCCCGCGGTCGACGGTCGCGCGATCGAACGCGCCGACGAAGCGCCCGCCGCACATGACGAGCACGCGATCGGCCAGCGCAAAGATCTCGTCGAGCTCGAACGAGATGAGCAGCACTGCGACGCCCGCGTTGCGCGCTTCGATCAGCCGCGACTGCACGAGCGTGGCCGCGCCGACGTCGATGCCGCGCGTCGGCTGGTAGGCGACCAGCACTTTGGGATGCGCGCCCAGCGCGCGGCCCACGACGACCTTCTGCTGGTTGCCGCCCGAGAGCGCATCGACGATCGCTTGCGGATCGGGCGGCCGCACGTCGAAGCGTTCGATCACTTCTTGCGCCGCGGCGAGCTCGGCGGTGCGATCGAGCAGCGAGCCACGGCGCAACGGCGCGGTGAGGTGGCGCCCGAGCGCGACGTTCTGCGCGACCGACCAGCTCAGCACGAGCGCTTCGTCGCGGCGGTCTTGCGGGATGACGCGCACCCCGGCCGCGATCCGCGCCGCCGGCGTGACCGCATCATCGAGCGGCACGCCGTCGAGTTCGATCGTGCCGGTGTACGGGGCGACGCCGGCCAGCGCGTCGGCGAGCGCGGATTGCCCGTTGCCTTCAACGCCCGCGACGCCGACGATCTCGCCCGCCGCAACCTCAAAGGACCCCGCTGCGAGGCGCACCACGAGGCGCGGCCGCGGCGTGACCGGCGCGCGTTCGGCCAGTGGCGGCACTTCACCGCCGACCATCGCGCGCGCGATCTCGTCGGTCGAGGTGGCGTTCGTGTCGTAGCGAGCGACGACACGCCCGGTGCGCATGACGGTCACGCGCGTACTGTAGTCGATCACCTCTTGCAGTTTGTGCGTCACGATCAACACCGCGGCACCGGCTTGTGCGAGCGCGGTGATCGTGCGAAAGAACGACGCGATCTCGGTCGGCGCGAGCGACGCCGTCGGCTCGTCGAGCAAGAGCACGCCGGGTGCGCGCTCGAGTTCGCGCAGCAGCTCGACGCGTTGCTGCACGCCGATCGGCAGGTTCTCGACCACGGCATCCGGATCGACCTCGAGCCCGTGCTGGGCCGCGAGCGCCCGCACGCGCTCGCGCGCCGCGGCAGCGTCGATGCGCCAGCCGCGCTTCGGTTCGCGCCCGAGCAACACGTTCTCCCACACGTTCAGCCGGTCGACGAGCTGGAAGTGCTGGTGCACGAGGCCGACGACGGCCTTCGTTTCAACGGTGCCCTCATCGGGGATCACCGCGCCGAACGCAATCGCGGCCAGCGTCGACTTCCCGGCACCGTTCTCGCCGACCAGGGCGTGGATCTCGCCGGCGTTGAGGTCGAGGTCGACGCCGTCGACCGCCACGACCGGGCCGAAGCGCTTGCGAATTCCGCGCAGCGTGAGGGCCGGCTCGCTCACAACGTCACCGGCTTCCAGGTAGCCAGCTCTTCGCGCGTCGTGGGCGGTACGATCTTGTGCGCGATGATCGCGCTGCGCAGCACGTCGAGTTCGTGGAACTGCGCCGGCGTGAGCGCGTTACGCGTGTACTTGAAGTCGGTCAGGCCGATCGCACCGTCCTTGAGGCCGAGTTCGATGTGGCCGTGCGGGACCTTGCCGGTCGCCGCGACGCGCGAGATCGTCAGCACCCCGATGTCGACGCGCTTGACCATGCTGGTGAGGATCTTGCCGGGAACGAGCGCGTCCTGATCGACGTCGACGCCGATCGCGTAGGCGCCGCTGCGGTCCTTGATCTGCTCGATCGCGCCCAGCCCCGCTTTGCCCGCGGCAACGTAGATGACGTCGGCATTTTGCGCCAGCAGCACGCCGCCGATCTCTTTGCCGGCGGCGGGGTCGTCGAACGAGCCAACGTACTTCACCAGCACGTTGACGCTCGGATCGATCTGGCGCGCGCCCGCGGCGTAGCCCGCTTCGAACTTGCGCAACAGCGGGATGTCGATGCCGCCGATGAACGCGATCGTCTTCGTCTTCGTGGCCATGGCGGCGGCGGCGCCGGCGAGAAACGAGCCTTCCTGTTCGCGAAACGTGATCGAGGCGACGTTGGGCTGGTCGACGACCGCATCGATGATCGCGAAGTTGCGCGTCGGAAAGCGGCTCGCGACCTCGTCAACGTCACGCGCCATCAGGAACCCGACGGCGAAGATCTCGTCGTATTCCTTGTTCGCCAGCACCGTCAAATTGGGCTGGTAGTCGGCGGCCGAGCGCGACTGCAGCACCGCGATGTCGGCGTGCAGTTCGTTCTTCGCGTCGACGAGGCCGCGGTACGCGCCGTCGTTGAACGACTGGTCGCCGAGGCCGCCGGTATCGGTGACCATCGCCAGCCGCACGTTCCCGCCCTGGGCGATCCCTTTGGGATGGCTGCAGGCAGCCAGGGCGCCGCCCGCAAGCGCCGCGCTACCGAGCATGAACGCGCGGCGCAGAATCACCCTGCCCCTCTACGCGCTCCGTGCGGGTTGGCCTTTCGCCTCTCGCGAAGCGCGCAGCGGCATGAGTTCAACCGATTTAGCACGTAGCTCGCCGCCCCGTTGGAGCGATGCGGTCGAGGGCGTCGTCTGGCTCCCGCGGCTGGCCGCGAAAGTGCGGGCCTACGACGCCGGTACGTTGGGCTCGTACCTGCTCGGGCAAAGTCCGGTGGACGATGAATTTCTGCGCGCGGCGCAACTGCGCTACGTGGATTTTATCGCGCTGGTGCGCACGTCGCCGGACGATGCGGCGCTGCTCGCGGCCATCGGCGCCGCCTCGCCCGGCGCGGTCGACCGCCTGCGCTTGTGGTCGCTCGAAATGCCCGTGCGCCGGCGGACGTTCCTGCGCATGCTCGACCTCGACGACGGCTACGACCGCCCGGCGTGGCTCGACGCGCCGATCGCGATCGGCAACGCGCTCGTGACACCGCTGATCGCGCTGTTGCGCAAAGTGCGGCCGCTGAAAGCATGACCGAACCCGAGGTCGTGCGGCGCCTGCGCCGCCGATTGCCCTCGCGCGCCGAGCGCCGCGTCACGTTCGCCTTGAAGGTGCTCGCGCTGATCGCGGTAGCGATCTATCTGCTGGTCGGCGTGCTAAACTTCTTGGGCGCGATTCGCGCGACGGCCTTACTCATCGTCGGCGCGTTGATTCTGGCCTATCTGATCTATCCGCTCGTGCGCCAGCTCAACGTGCACATGCCGGTGATCGGGTCGATCTTCGTTGTGTACGCGTTGGTCGCACTGATCGGAGCCGTGGGGTTGACGTTCATCGTGCCGCAGGTCGGCCGCGACCTGAACAGCTTCGTGCACGCCGTGCCGGGGCTGATCGCGCAGTTCCAGCAAGAAATGATCGCCCCGACGAGCGAGTTCGTCAAACGCATCCCGGTCGATGACCGGATGTATCTCGCCGACCTGCCCTCGCAATTCAACTCGCTGGCGCAGCAATACGGGGCCACCACGCTGCAACGGAGCGTATCGGTTCTGCTGTCGGCGGCGTCGGTGTTCGGAACGGTGATCATCGTCCCGATCCTTACGGCCTACATGCTGCTCGACGCCGGCAACGTGCGCCGTCAGCTGTTGGGCCTCTTTCCGGCCCGGCGCCGGACGAAGGTCAACACGATTATCGACGCCCTCGACGGTGTGATCGGCGGGTTCATTCGGGGGCAATTGATCGACGGCGCGATCGTCGGCACGATGATGTTCGTCATGCTCACCGCGACGCACGTGCCGTACGCGCTCTTGATCGGCATTGCCTCGGGCATCTTGAACTTCATCCCCTATGCCGGCGCCCTCATCGGTTTCATCCCGTCGGTGCTGCTGGCGCTGGCCTATAACGGCCCGGGCAATGCGCTGCTCGTCGCGCTGCTCATTGCCGTCATCCATCAGATCGACGGCAACTTCGTCTCGCCGCGCGTGCTCAAGGAGAACGTCGGGCTCTCGCCGCTCTACATCATCCTCGCGATCATCGCCGGCAGCGAACTGTTCGGCCTCGCCGGAACGTTTCTCGCCGTGCCGGTCGCTGCAATGCTGCGCGTGTTGCGCGAACAACTGCTCCCCTCGCCCGCACCGTCGAGCGAGGCGCCGCCGGAACCCTCGTGAGCGTCACGCGCGTCGACGTGATCGGCGTGCCGATGGACTTGGGCGCCGACCGGCGCGGCGTCGACATGGGTCCGTCGGCCGTGCGCTACGCCGGCTTGCGCGCCGCGATCGAGCGCCTCGGCATCACCGCGGTTGACCGCGGCAACATCCCGGTGCGCGTCGTCGAGTCGGCCTCGCCGGAAGAAGCGAAGGCCAAGTACCTGCCGATCATCACCGAGGCGTGCGCGCGGCTCGCGGACGTGGTCGACGAGATCGTGCGGGCCGGCAATTTTCCGCTCGTGCTGGGCGGCGATCACTCGATCGCAATCGGCACGCTGGCGGGGGTTGCGCGGGCGCGCGGCCGCGCGCCGGGCGTGATCTGGGTCGACGCGCACGGCGACATCAACACGCCGATCACCTCGCCCTCGGCCAACGTGCACGGCATGCCGGTGCACTTCGCGCTCGAGGCCCACAGCATCTCACCCAAACGCATCGTGTACATCGGCCTGCGCGACGTCGACGCGGGCGAGAAGCGCACCATTCACGACCTGGGCGTGAAAGCGTTCACGATGTCGGACATCGACCGCCTCGGCATGGCGGCGGTGATTTCCGAGGCGCTCGCGATCACGTGCGACGGGCACGGCTCGCTGCACGTGAGCTTCGACATGGACGGCATCGATCCGAGAGAGGCGCCGGGTGTCGGCACGCCCGTGCGCGGCGGCCTCTCCTACCGCGAGGCGCACCTGCTCATGGAAGCGGTCGCGGCATCGGGGGCGCTCGGCTCGCTCGAGATCACCGAAATCAACCCGATCCTCGACAACCAGAATCAAACCGCGATCCTGGCCGTGGAGTTGGTTCTCAGCGCGTTGGGAAAGACCACCTTATGACGTTCGACCGCGAACAGTTCGAAGCACGCCGCCGCATCTTCGAGGATGCCGGCCGCGACACGTGCCCCGCCTGCGGCTACCCCACCATCGCCGAGCGCTGCGCCTACGAAATCTGCTCGCTCTGCGCCTGGGAAGACGACGGCCAAGACGACAACCCGCACCGTCCCGAAGGCTACCACGACTACTTCGCCCCCGACGACGTCGCCGGCGGCCCCAACCACGACTACTCCCTCACCGAAGCGCGCGAAAACTTCGCGCAAAACTTCACCTCATACCGCCCGGCCGACATCGACTTCGAAAACGAACGCGCCACCACCAACATCAAACGCGAAATCGCCAAAGCCTACGACCGCGCCGTCCGCGGCCTCACCGACGTCGACCAAGCCGAAGAAGAAGCCCAATACTTCTACGCCCGCCTCTACGGCATAAACGAATAAAGTACTAGCTGAACAGGTCCTTGGCCGGGAAAGCGTTCGGAATCATTTTGTACTTCGCCGCGGCGTCGATGCACGGTTGCATGAGCGATGGGTCGGACGATGTCGCGCCTTGCACGCGGGCCATGCTCGCGATGGTCGCGGCGGGAATCTTCGTCACGTCGGCCATCATCTGGACCGTTTCTGCGTGGTGCGTGTTCGTGTACGCCGCAGCGGCGTACGTCGTGCGCACCCAGCGCTTCACCACATCGGCGTTCGCTTCGGCCCAGGGCTTGTTCGCGAACACGTCGGCGAAGCAGAAGTGTTCGGAGATGGCGTTGTAGACCGGCGCCAGCGCGCGGACGTGGCCGGTGGCGATTTCGGCCGAGAGCTGCGGTTCCTGCATCGCCGCGACGTCGATGCGATGGTCGGCCAGCGCCGCGCCGAGTCCGGAGTTCGGAAACTCGATCCACTTCATCGTCTTCGAGTCGCCGCCGTTCTTGTCGACCCAGGTCGAGATGACGAGCTGGTTGAGGTCGTTGAGCGCCGGCGTGGCGGCGGTCTTGCCGTTGAGGTCGGCGCCGGTGCGAATGGTCGAGTCGGCGGCTACGAGGGCTTCGTTGAAGAGCACCGACTTATCCCAAATCGAGCCACATGCGATCACGGTAATTGGCAGGTTGCGCAAGTGCGCCACCAGCGATGCGATGAGGCTGCCTTTGCCGAGCTGGTAGCTGCCGGCCACGACGGCCGTCGTCGCGATCGTACCGCTCGCGGTCGCCACGATCTCGAGGTCAATTCCCTCCTTCGCGTACATGCCCGTCTTGATCGCCCAGTAGATCGGGGTCATGTCGTCGGTGGGCACCCCGGCGAACTGGACCTTCACGGGGGCCTGGGCCCGCACGATGTTGGGAACGAAGACGGCCGAAGCAGCAGTGCCAGCCAATAGCCTAGCGCGCGAGATTTTAGCCATACCGGTAGCACTCCTTACGTGATGAACGTCCGAGGGTTTCCGGGCCCTTGCGGGCCCTCCTCCACAGAGCGAATCTAGCGCCGTCGGCGTTCCGCGATGTCGTAGGCCTCGTCATGTTCAGCAATAGCCAGGACGTTGACCTCAAGAGCGTATTCGTCGACATCGAACACTGCGCGCCAGGTGCGGCCGCGAGGGCGTCCAGCAACTCTTTTAGCGTTGGCTCGAAGTCGGGATTCGTGAGGCCCCAGCGACGGATGTTGTTAGTGACGTTACGAGTGAAGTTAACTTCCCATGCGTGGTCGTCCAGCGCCGCTATACCTCAGGGCTGCTCGTCCGTCAACCTCTTCGAGGGCCGCTAAGTAATCGCGGGCGTTGACGCTGTCTTCGCGAGCGGTTGCACGACGGCGCTCGAGCTCGTCATCGTCCACCGGCCCGTAATTGACCTCGATGAAGAGCCGAGCGATCGGGATGCCGAGAGCGGTAGTAATTCGCCACATCACGTCAAGCGTAGGATTCGCGACGCCACGTTCGATCTCAGAAATAGTCTGTCGCGTGAGACCCGAGGCTTCTGCGAGAGCAGCCTGCGAGAAACGGGCTCGCGCGCGTTCAAAGATCAAGTTCGCGGCGAGTAACTCATGCGGAGGTATATCAGATTGCGAGGTGGGAGAATTCAAGGCGCGGCGCTTTCTTTTGCCAGCCGGCTTAGCGCGATTGGTCGTGGACATCATTCACACCCTAGCGTCACCGCGGCAAGATGTCAACTATAGCCGTCAATTATTACCAGCCTCGCCCTTGAGAGCCCAACCGAAGGAGGTCGCACCGTAATGCAGCGCTTCAGTCTCCGCCGCTTCGTCACATTTGCAGTTCTGGCGACGATGATCACCGCCGTAGTCGGCCCCGCGACCGCGGCCGACGACACGGTCGATCTGCCCACGTTCCTCTCGGTCACCGGCGGCGCTGCCTTCATCGGCAAGGAAGCCCTCGAATCGGTCCAACTGTGGGCGGATATCGTCAACGCGCAAGGCGGGATCCGCGGCAAGAAAGTGCACGTCGTGCTGCAAGACACGACCTCCACGCCCGCCGTCGCCGTGCAGCTGATGAATCAAGCCATCAGCAACCACGTGCAGGCGACGTTCGGCCCGACGTTCACCGCCGAATGCAACGCGCTCGCGCCACTGATCGCCAACGGCCCGCTCGTGTCGTGCTATTCGCCCGGCGTGCATCCGCCGGCCGGCTCGTTCATGTTCAGCGGCGGCGTCGGCAGCGACTCGATGGCCGTCGCGATCACCAACTACTTCCGCGCGCGCGGCTGGACGCACATCGCCATCATCAACTCGACCGACGCCAGCGGTCAGGATTTCGCCGACAACTTCGATAAAGCGATGGCCCTGCCGGTCAACAGCGGACTTCAACTGGTCGCGCACGAGCATTTCGCAACCACCGATCTCAGCGTGCAAGCCCAGATCGCGCGCATCAAGTCCGCCAATCCACAAACGGTGATCGTGTGGACCGCCGGCACGGGCCTCGGTGTCGCGCTGCAAGGCGTGCACGACGTCGGCCTCGACGTCCCGATCATGGCCGGCAACGGCAACATGGTGCGCCAGCAACTCGACGGCTACGCGGCCTTCCTTCCGAAGACACTGCTCTTCCCGGGCATCCTCGGCATCACGCCCCTCGCAACGTCAGCGGCCGGCATCAAAGCAGCGGAGGCGCAGTTCACCGCAGCCTACGCGAAGGCCGGCATGAAGCCCGACCTCCCCGGCGCGCTCTCGTGGGATCCAACGCGCCTCTTACTCGACGCCTACGCCGCCCTCGGCTGGAACGCCACGTCCGATCAACTCCGCGCCTGGATCGTCTCGCAGCACGCCTGGGCCGGCATCAACGGCATCTACGACTTCGCGAAATACCCCCAACGCGGCATCGGCGTAGACTCCTGCGTCATCACCCTATGGAACCCCACCACCCACGACTTCACACCCGCCAGCGGCCCCGGCGGCACCACCCCCCGCTAATCTTCAGCAACGTCCGTTCCCGCATGTCATCCCGAGCTTGTCGAGGGACAGTCGCAACCGTTTATGGGCGAGCCTCCAATGCTTCGATCCGGGCTTCGTGGTGATCGAGTTTGTGTTCTACGCGTTCGAGTCTATCTTCCACCCGTTCGAGCCGTGTTTCGACACGGTCCAGGCGACCCTCGATGCGGTCCACCTTGCCTTCGATGCGTCTCACGTCAATCGTGAGGCCTTGCACGTTAGTCGTGAGGCCTTGAAGGTTGGTTTCGATACGCTGGACACCAGCCGCAATCAAGGCTAAAGGGTCGTCCACTATAAACTCGCTTTTCGGGGGCGCCCACCCTTGGCCCCGTTGCGCCGCGCCGCTGCCGTCTTCGCAGGTGAAGTTTTCGAGCCGGCTTGACGAGCGAGTTCAGACATCCATCGCTTTCCGCCGAAAACACCGGCGAGAAGTCCAACGACTTCGAAGTCGGCATCGACATCACGCCATTCGAGGCAGGTTCCGCTCCCCCAGATGGCCCCTCGCCGCAATTGCGCTGGCGTGGCTTCCGACAACCCTTGCATGAGGCGTCTCGGAATCACGAGCGCGGCGCCGTTGTTCATTTCGATGATAACCGTGTCACCAACGCCGTCGTAGCGCACGTCGATGGCAAGAGGCTCAGTGCGCAGTCTCTCTTCATACCGTTGGTATTCTGCCTCAAATTCCGCGTCAGTAGGTTCCTGGCATTTGGTCGGCATCAGCAAAAGCGCTCCCAGATCTCCACGAGTTCGGCAAAGTGTTCATCCACGATTTCCACGACCTGTCGCCGGTCGGCCCGCGATATTTCCCGATGACGCCCTCGGACTGAAGCGGTTCCATCTTCGTTGAGCTCGATGATCACCTCAGGGGCACTGCCCGTTCCTAGGCGCGCGTGGACGTGTCGCGGATAGTGGTCACGGGGAATAATAACAAGCCGCCACCGGCCGACTCGGATCGATGGCACCTAGGATAACCCAACTGTTCGGTTTTGTCTAGCCCAATGCAACGCCTCTCATTCACGCGCCGGCGTTGCTCCGCTACGGACGAATTACGACTGCACCACCCAGTTCGAAATCATCCCCGTCGTGCCGTTGCCGCGTATGGGGCCTTACAGTCGAGCGAGCCTAGCCTCGTGTAGAATCATCCTCATGAAGATCATCTGCCTCGGAACCTGAAGTCCGACCGAGCCGGCGAGTTACGTCGTGTATCCGGACATTGTCGACAACCCGAAGCCCCCGCCACCGGCGGTCACAGCGGTAGAAGATGCTGAGGGCGTCGGAATGCGCCTAGACGTTACGGCCTGATCAAGCCAGGCGCTAGGCCGCGGGCGCGGCGACGCTGATCCGCTCGATCCGTACCCCGTCGGAGTCGCTCGGTGGGATGTCTTCGCCGGACTCAGCGCGCATCTCGAGGGCGAGCTCAATGACCTCCCGGGCGTTCGCGAGGCACTCGTCGACGGTCTCACCCTGGGTGTGGGCCTCGGGCAGGGCCGGGATCACCACCGAATAGCCACCGTCGGCTTCCGGTTCGAGCACGACGGCGTACGAAAGTTCCCGCATCGTCCTCATAAGTTCCCGAGAACCCGCGAACCTACCCGCGCTTACGACTGCACCACCCAGTTCGCGATCGTCCCCGTCGTGCCGTTGCCGTAGGTCACCGTACCGGTGCCTTGCAGGTTCACCGAATACGATGCGACGGTTGCGCCGCCGGCGTTGAGCGTCACGGCGCCGCTGATCGTTTGCGAGCCGGCGTTGTAGACCGCGCTCACCGCCGCGCCGTC
>Ga0209415_10000196_pt1 | contig 103630 bp, 96 predicted proteins | sample PeaSoiSIISIP2007_FD_187696 | JGI IMG/M metagenome (GOLD analysis project Ga0209415, IMG submission 187696) | Peat soil microbial communities from Weissenstadt, Germany - SII-SIP-2007 (SPAdes) (version 2) | ecosystem: Environmental > Terrestrial > Soil > Wetlands > Peat | place: Germany...
TCGAACCCTCGGTACAGGTGTTAGCCCGTACAACGGTTTAGCAAACCGCCGCATTCGGCCACTCTGCCACCTCTCCGTCCTGTGTTTACCACTACTTGAGCGATGTTGCGGGAATCATCGCTCCTTGCTAGCTCCTCGTTTCTCAGGTTCCGCTAGCGCGGTGCTGAGACGGCTCATTGCGTCCTCCAACTTCGGATCACGCAGTTTTATGTAGTGAGCCTGAGTCACCGTAACTTTAGCATGGCGAAGGACGCGCTGAACAGTCAAGTCATCCGCTCCCAGCTCGAACAGGTTGCTTGCGAGCCCACGGCGGAACGAATGCCAGCCACGCCATTCGATGTCTACCGACCGACAGGCCTTCTTTATCGCTCCTCGCCCCAAGTGGTCGAGGTCCATCGCAAGCCGTCCCGCATCGCTACCGCCACGGTGCGACACCGGGAACATCGAATTGTCCACGACCTCGGTGTCTTCGTCTACGATCTTCCGGACTGGCTTCCACGCTGCGCGATACTCCGCGAGAATCGCACCCAGTGTTGGGATGACCGGCACCCAGTTCTTCGACGCCGCACTCTTGGGCGGGCTGAACGTCCCGCGCCAAGCGGTCTGCCGCACTTCGAGCGTGGCATCTTCGGCGTCGTAATCGTCCCACGACAAGCCTTGAATTTCCGCCAGCCGCAGCCCCGCGTACGCAGCAACGCCCACTGCGGCCTTCGCCGGACCCGACAGCACGGAGAGAATGGATTGGATCTCGGGGAGTGTGTAGACGCCGGGAACCTTGCTGGGTGCTGAGGACTTCGGCAGCAGGGTGAGCGTGACCGGGTTGGCGCCGTCGCGAAGTCCTGCGGTGATGGCGTGGCGGAACACGCCGGAGAGGAACGCCTTAATGTGCTGGAGAGTCGCCTTGCTCAGTTTCGGGTTGTCGTGGGCGATGCCGTTCAACAGCTTTTGTACGTCCACGGTCCGGAACTGCCAAAGTGGGCGCTTCGCCTCGGAACGTCCACGCAGGTAGCGCTCCCAGAGCCCGCGATAACCCGCCGAAGTCGAAGGCCGCAGCCGTCCCTCCGCCACCGGAAGATACCAATTTTCGAGGAACTGATCGAGGCTGATCCGCACCGCAGTGCCGGCCATTTCCAGCTTCATCAGTTCGCGGTCCGCAGCCTGACGGACTTCGCGCTTGTTCATGAACTCGCGCCGGTGCCCCAGCCGGATTGCGCGCTGTTTCTTACCGATGTAGACCTTTATGTACCAGGCGTCGTGCGAGAGGAGCAGGGAGCCGGAGCGCATAGCGGGGAAATCATAGCGCGGATTCGTGAGGGGTCAAAACTTCCCAAATTGGAAACGCGGCTGCTGCGCATTTATGCTTGCCAGCGAGCAGGCTTAGCGCTTAGCATCATGCTCAGCCGCTAAGCATCTAGCAAGCAAGGTGGCCCTCGAAGTCGCGGCAGGAATCGAACCTACATCTCCGAGAACTGGCAGTGTCGGCTGCCCTTGCGCAAGACCAGCCTTCACTCTCGGTGCTCTCTCCGTTGAGCTACGCAACTTGAGGTTGCCGCATTATAACCTCGACCTCCGTTGCGTCTCCGGGATGTATCTTTATATCCGCGAGAAAAGTATCGGTTGCCAACCAGTTAATCGTCGCAACGTGCGAGCGTAATTCAGAGATGATCGAGTCGCTGGGTGGAGTAATGTCAATTGCGGCAACATCCGCGGTCGGATGCGTTGTAAACAAGTCCCTGCCGCCATCGCGTATCTTGAGACGAAAAGTCAGCAGCTCCGCGTCTCCCGCAATGTTGCGTTTCCGCATGTCAACCGTGGCGATTTCTCCCTTGATGTCCTCAAATACGTGCTTGGCCGTCACGAGAACAGGATGGCCATCGTCTGACGATTGATTCATCCGCCTTAAGATTACGAAACCCGTACCCGTCCTTCCGTGACCCTCCTCTCCCGGCCTTGCCGAAGGCCCCGATATTCTAAATGTCGATTCCATTAGAATGCTGTTTATCTCATTCTCATACACAAGCGGCTCGTCCTTTTGGGAGCTTTGAGCAGCTCTTAGTTGGGACACCGTACAGACTACTAACGCAAAGGCAAGCAATCTCTTGCTCATAAGACCATTGTATGTCAATGGTTGATAGTGGGCTTTACGACTGAGGCTTTTTTTCTTCACGGCGAGTTCGGGCCGCCATGCAATCCTCTCGTGCGCGGGCTTGTCTTTCCCAAAGAAGCGCAACTCCGATCCTCGAAGAACGCCACTCCCGCCCTACCCATGCGGGTCGAAGCCGTTACTTTCGGCACCTTTCCGAGAGTAAGCCGTCGGCAGTACGATCCGGGGAACAATCTTCCCTCAGAAAATGAGGATTGTCGTATGAGTAGCTCTACTGTTGTTGTTGTTCCGCCTTCCGATATTCGCCGGCAAAAGTGGGATCGGCGTTTTCTTGAACTATCAAACCTTGTTTCAACGTGGTCCAAAGACCCAAGCACCCAGGTCGGGGCTGTAATCGCAGATGACGCTCGCATCGTTTCGGTCGGCTATAACGGTTTCGCCGGAGCGATGCCCGATGTGAATGAGCATTATGAGAACAAGGACGAAAAGTACAGTCGTATCGTTCACGCCGAAACGAATGCGCTGCTTTTTGCCCGAGTGGACGTGCGCACCTTTACCTTATATTCGAACTTCCCACCGTGTGATCGGTGCGCTGTGAACATCATTCAAGCTGGAATTGCGCGAGTGGTGTGCCCAGTTGTTATGGGGGAAGCCGCACTTCGCTGGCGTTCTGAAGCAGACAGGGCTCGAAAGTATTTCGAGCAGTCGGGTGTAACCTTTGTAGAAATAGGAGGAGCAAACGAATCTGGCTCAGAATGAAAAGGTGGGCGGAGCGCTTGTGACCCGTTCTTTGGGAGGCTCACTGCGCTCCGCCCGTTCCCTGTGCGGGCAGGGAAGTCTAGTTAACGAATCTAGCCACCGGAGCCTCCAGAAGCCGGAAGTACTCCGCAGCATTATGACGGACGGATTCTTTCAACGCTCCTTCCGCAGCTGCGACTTCCCGTTTCAGCGCTGCGTTCTCAGCGTGGAGCCGGATATTTTCCCGCAGCGTTGTGCCGTGTTCTTGCAGGAGCCACGTCTGTTTACGCAGCGCTGAGAGCAACTGACGCTGAAGCTTTCGCACGCTGTCGGGCGAGGGCTTCGTACTCCGCGCAGAGTTGGCGGACAGCTTCGCGGTAATCTTTGCGGCTGACTTCGCCGCGCTGGACTTGCCGGAGCCAGTAATTGCGCTGCGCGATAACGTCCGAGAATTCCGTTTTGTCGTTGACGTATTGCATTTCATTCGCTTCTCCCATACAAAATTAAAGGCCCGATGTCGGACGCTCTCCAACACCGGGCCAGTACCGTTTCGGAGTCGGGCACGGTCGAGCCCGTCGAAGTTTGACGCCTCCGCTGCGCTGAAAGCCCCCAACTAGGGGGAACTTTAAGCCGGGTCCGAAACACCTTCCTGGGATTTCGGACCCGGCTCCCCCGCGCTAAAGTGGCGGGGAATATCGGTTTGCCACCTTGTCCATCAGGCGGTCCAGCGCAATAAGCTCGTCAAAGTACGCGCCGTTGACGATTTTCCAATCTGCGATCTGCTGCTTATGCGTGTCCGCCATCCGCTGGTTGTGATCGAGGCGCTTCTGATCTTCCTCCAGCTGTGATTCGAGCCGTGCCACTTCGCACTCTAGGTTGTAGACAGTGTCTCCCGCCTCCCTCAGCCCCGCGTTGCCTACGGATTCCCGGAACGCCTCCAGAGCTTTGCGCTTGGACTTTAGGTGATGCTGGGCGTCCACGACGTGGGGGCGAAGCCTCGATACATTCTCTTGCCGCCCGCGCAAGTGCTCCAGGAGGGACGAAAGTTGCTGTCTCAGCGACTCCAAATCCGACAACCGGGGAACAGTCGGGCGGCAAGCCGTGGGCTCAACCTTCTTGACAGGCTGCTTCTTCAGGTCCGCTACCGCCGCCGTGATCTTGTCTGCGTTCAACCCCATCGGCAAATTCATCTGCATGATTTCACTCCTGCCGCGATTTCAGCTGCTTCCTTCGTCATGCCCATGTTGCGCATGAACGAAGCAACGAGCTTCGCCTTCGGCTGTTTCGGGTCTACTTCTACGATCTGCGCGGGCGTGATACCCGCGAACACGTTGGCTTCTTCCAGAGTCAACTTGAATCCGCGAATAGCGCTGTCCCGGAGAGCTAGTTGACCCTTAGTGGGACCTTCCACGGACTCGCTAACGTTGATTTTCTTGCGGAGGGCTTCGTTCTCTCTGGTAAGCCTCTGCATGTCGCGTTCGATATTGTAGTGAATGCTCATGGTTTGTTACTCCTCTACACAAGCCTATCTATTCCCCGGCTCCTAATTCTGAATCCCACGCAACGTACAGTGGGACCAGCCACTTTCGCAGTGTGTCGGGCGGAATCCGCACTCCGAAGCGCTGCGCCAGCGCTGGACTGATAGCCTCCGGCCTTACCTGCCCGCGACTCATCATTAAAGCCGTGAACTTCACCTGGTCCTGCGCGTGGTCAGGAAGTTCCGAATAATGACGCAGCGCATTCGGAGGTTTTCCGGCACGGCGTGGCTGACGCTTCTTCATCGCTTTCTGTCGTTCCGCCAAGGTGGACATCAAAATCCCTCCGGCCAGCCTTGTTCGAGCGAGCAATCCGGGTCGGCAACGCTGCGGCTCCGGTATCGTTGCTCCACGATTCGGGCAAACGCCTCCAATCCCAGAGGCGTCTCTAGCGTCAGTCCTTCGGCATATAAGTCATCCAACACCAGCGCAATTTCTGCCCGCGCTCGTTCGCCATCTTCGCGTTCCCGGCGCTTGGCTATGGCGAGAAGCCGTGATGCTTGCGCGAAGTCCACTCGTGTCTTTGCGATGCTTTCCTGATTCGCGTTCTTCATCTAGAAATTCTCCCTTCCGAAATTGTTCGTCCCCAACGTGTCGAACGCCGGCAGTTCACCGCGAATGACCACGTCCGCAATCTGTCCATCGCTCATATCCGCTAGGTTGCGGGGCGCGGGTGGGAGATAGTTCCATTCGGACTTGAACTCGCTCCCGGTCGTGGTAAAGATTTTGATCCCGTGAACGAAGGCGTCCACGAAGTGGTCTCGATCACTCGCCGGGAAGTTCGCAAGATCAGCAATAAATTGCGCGTTCCAATCCGCCTTCAATAAAGAGACTCCCCGAGCGGACGTGATCGGCGTGATGCCTTCGGCTCGCACGATCTTGCTGTGAATCGCCTTCGCCCTGACAAGCGGGATTTTCGGATGCGTTGTCTGTATCAAGTCGGCGAGTTGAGTGCCGGAGCTGGCATCCTCGATCACTAGCAGTGGGAGCTGTTTCATACGTTCCGCCAGCAACCGGGTCCGCTCGATCACGACCGGAAACAGTTTGTCGAACGACAGGCGGAACTCTGCCGCGTCCAAGACAACGAAATCGCCACTAGCGCGCCTCCCCACGACAACGTTGGCACTGGGATCATTCGTGTTCTTGTCTTTCGCGGCAGTGTCCCATCCCGAGACGATCATCGTGTAGTCCTCCGTAATCACCGGAGATTCCACGGTACCCCAGACCTCGGGAGGAAACATCTGCGCTTCCTGAGCCACCGGCGTCTGCATATAGAGCGTGGAAAACATCACCGGCCCGAGGTCCGCTTTCTTACCCCGGATTGCCTTGGGACTGAAGCTGTATGGCTGACCCTTCACCGTGGCCAGGGATTTATAGGGCGCGAGGTAATCCATGCTCTTGTCTTGCGTTCGGAATACGAAGCTCTGACCTCCCGAGTTGGTTGCGGCGAAACTCAGGTAAGTAAACTGTCGGCTATCGGGGTTGTCAGTGGCGCGGGCCAGTAGTTTTCCGATTGGATCTTGAAGATGCCAACGGGTCTGAATCCCGAACACGCTCCCGTTAGGAAGTAGCCGGGTCTCTGCCGCGCTATTGAAATTGTTCCAGACCTTTTCCCGGACCGTTTCCGAATACGCTTCGCTCAGGGACTTGAGCAGATCGTCGAAGATCAGGTATTTCGCCCGGTGGCCGGTAAGCTGACCGTTGATCCCTGCGGCGTGGAGCGTAGGACGGCCATCATTCCCCTTCACGAGGAAAGTTTGCTCGGTGGCCTTGTCGAGTTCCATCGGGCAGATTTCCTGAAACGCGGGAGATTGAACGAGGCGCAGAATGTTCCCCGCAGCCATGCGGCTCAGGCTGTCGCTGTTCGCTAGAGAGATGACGTGCGTGTTCACGTCCTCCGCAATGAGCCACGCGGGGAACAAGATGGACACTAGCTCCGTCTTACCGCTGCCAGGAGGAGACGACACCAGAACGTTCTCCCCGGTGCGCACGGCTTCCTGAAGATGATCAATGACGAAGGAATGAAACCTGTCGGCTACGTACCCCGGCTTTACCTGCTGAATGAATTCAAGAAGCCTCATTGGGTTCTCCATCCTCCTGCCAAAGTTCGCAATCGTCCGGAGGCAGGAACTTAGTGGGCGGGCTCGGGACATTCAGCGTGCGGGCGAAGGCGTACACCTTCTCTAATCCCTCAGCATCGAGACCCGCAGTCTCTCGCACGAATCGCCGGTAGCCGACGAGCTTTTCCCCGGCTGCGGCATCCACTTTGACGCTTACACTTCGGTCCGGCGCATTGAGTCCGTCAAGTCTTGTCAGTCGGTCTATGATTGCCAGCGCAGCGTCTATCGCCTCCTTGGGCTTTAGCTTTTCCGCGTCCCGGCGCAGACTGAGAAGGTCGGCACGTACTGACAGACGGTAGGCTTCCCACTCCTGACGATTCGTCACCTGCAACTGCGATCGCAGCGCCGACAAATCACTTTGGACGGTGCGATATGGCGCCTCTACAGCCTTCGCTATCGCCGTCACGGGCTCCCCGATCTTGACGCGGGCTAATACTTTGCTGCGACGTACCGTGACCGCGGCATCGGAACGGCGATTTCCACCACCTGTACGCTTTTGCTTTTTCACTGCGCCCCTCCCTGACCTTTCAGTTTTGCGGCGTTCTTCATCGAATCCACCCATTTAGCAACCGAGCCTTTTTTATGGGAGGTGCCGAACCTCTCGTTCACCCGGTCAGTGAATTGTTGGAGGGTCAGCTTTTCCCCGGCTTTCATCAATTCGAGTATGTAATTCTTCTTAGCTTGCGTCTCCGCATCCTCTGGACGTCCACCTTTAACCGGCTCCGGTCTCTCCGCGCCGTAGGCTTCGCAAACGCCGGGAGGCTTGTTCACTCGGAAATCGCCTTGCTTGTTGATGTATGGGCGACCCTGCACCTGAAACGGTCGGAATGGGTCTTGGTCCCGAGGTTTCAGGTTTTCGATATGGATGATGTTTTCTTCTGCGTTCACCTGCGCGACTCCCCACGCTCCCGATAACATGCCGCCGATGTCACCAGAACCTCGGCTCATGTTTTCCAGCGACATGTGCTTGGCTTCGCCGAAACTTTTTGGGGAGTGGTGAGTGCCGAGAACGATCAAGGCTCCGGCTTCGAGCAAGCGAAAACACTTTGTCGCCAGTCCATCGCGATTGTCTTCGGCAGCGGACTCTTTGCCTTCCATGAAGCGCACGGCGGTGTCGATGACAACGACCGCGCCCCGAGCAGCTGTCAGTATGTCCGGGTCCAGAAGGTCCGGCGATGGGCCTTCGGTCAAGGTTCGAACTAGAAGGTGTCCGCTCTTAACGAATTCCGTCAGGCCAAACAGATTCAATCGGAGGCGTGCCTGACCAAGCTGGATTTCGGGAGATAGGTACAGAATCCGGTTTGCCTTTGTGACGACTTCGAAATCCTTAAACCCGAATAGCGGGGAGCCGGTCAACAGCGCCTTGATCACGGACATCAAGAGCATCGTCTTGCCGTGGCCACTGAGACCGTGAATGAACGTCGTGCCCTGATCCTGTAGCAGACCCTTTATCAGAAAACTCGGTTCGGGAGCCTTCATCAAATCCTCGTAGGTAGCGAACATGCCACCTAACAACCAAGGCTCCCGCGCCTGGTCGATCAGTTTCCAGAATTTCCGGTCATCTTTATGGGCTGCGAGGAAATCGTCTGGCCCATTGACTTCGAGCGGGAGCCGCACGCAACGAACGGACCGCGCCTTGACCTTGCAGAGAAGGTGCATTGCCAAATCTTTTTCCGCACGTTCAACCTGACGCTTGATCGCGACGTTGGAGTCCAGACACAGGACAACGTCACGATCTTTCAACAGGTCGAGGTCCGCTAGGGGCTGACTGGTTTCGTCATCAACCTTTTGTTTCCACCCCCAGCATCCGTTCGTTGCGATGGGAAGCACGTTGCGCCGGGAACGTTCCGCTGCGCTGGCGACGGCCAATACACTCTTGGGCGACTCCACCACGATGACCAGCGAGTTTTTCTGTTTGTCGGCTCCGGGTAAGCAGTAGAGATAACGATCATCGCTGCCCGGCTTGGAGCGGTATTTCCCCTCCTCTATATGGTCGAGCCGTATGCAGTAAGGCCCGCGCTCCTTGCCAAGCAGATCATGGCCGAGGAAGCCGATGCCGCTCACGTCTCCCCGGTCGCCGATCTGGAACACTTTCCGGGCCTGTTCGTCGTTCAATCGGCGAAGCTGAGCAGCCGCCTCGACTTTCGGCGTGATGTGGAAATGGGCGATGAGTTTCTTGCGATCTTCGGCGGTGAGCTGAGCGCTGAGTGCTGATTTCCTAACCACGGCGCACCTCCCGGCGATTATGGGAGTGGGTGCCGGACTGGAAGGCCAGCTTTCCGTCCGCCTTACGCTTTTCCTCCTGAAGCCGTCGAAATACTTTGTTGAACCTGAACAAGCTTACGGACGGATCACTCAGGTAGAGGTTGTCGATGATGTCCTTAGCGCGGTGAGCGTGATCCCAAAATAAAAACAACCGGCGCTGGGCGTCGTAGAAGGGAGTTGCCGGAGGGAGATGCTTGGCGTAGGTGAGCCACGCCGCCACGAGCGTACTGCGGGTGGAGAAAATGTATTGAGGTAAGTCGGACGGGTCTTGCGTGGCCATGGAACACTCCCTTTAAGTGAACGTTCCTCCTGTAATGTCGGAGGTGTACTTAAAGGGATTTTGAAAAGGTGTCCCACTAACCTCGCAGGCCGATTAGCAAAGCGCCTCGCGCTTCTACGGCGGCTCCGAAGAAGTTTCCTTCTCGAAGTCACTTATAGTTATAGCGTACTCGGTGTTGAGAGTCGAGGACAGCTTTTCGATGATCTTGGAAATACGTGCTGAGTGCTGGGTTTACTGGGCGTCGCCAAACCGTCGCCAAACTCGCGTCCTGTGTTTAATGGGCGTCGCCAAACCGTCGCCAAATGATTCGAAGATTCGCGGGAAAACGGGTAGAGCCTCATAATTGTTCCAATTATGGGCTCCCGTTCCGTCGCCAAACCTCCTCCCCTAGGCCGGGAGGTTTGGCGACGATCTATTTGTGGCGTGTTGTGGCGTTGGTTACTAAAAGTAACTTGGGGTTGATTTGGAAACTATTGGGAATTCTGCCGCTCCTTGTCCGCTCCTCGCCGCGCCGGGAAAGCTCTCGGAACCGCCGTCCGAAATAGGTACTCCGAAGTAACACGCAGTCCGGCTACAGCACTGCGTTTTCAGCACCTTGTCGATTGTTATCAGTGGGTTGTACTACAGGGAGTGTACGTACAATTATCGCCTTAGCAAACCGCCGCATTCGGCCACTCTGCCACCTCTCCGTCGCTGTGCGGGCGAGCACAATTGTAGCAGTTGATGGGTCAGGCTGGCTGTGGCGTGTGCGGGATTTGCTTTGATTTTCCGGGATTTGGTCAGGCGATACTGCGCTTGATTCTTGGGCGGCCGGAAATGGCGGCTTCCACTCGATTGCGGCCCGAACGCTTGGCGCGATAGAGAGCTTGATCCGCGGTGTGAATGACCTGCTCGATTTGGCGCGCGCGAGCGGTTGGCTCGGCCGCGCCAATACTGACGGTCACACGGAGTTCTCCCGAAAAAGATCTCGCGGGAAAACTTCGGAGCCGGCTGGCTTTGCGGCGGACGGCTTTTCTTCGGTCCGCCTGCGGCTGAGGAGTGCGGCGGCGGTCTTCAGGGTCGCGCACCCGGAAGCTGCAGTTTTCAATATCGGTGCGCAGCAGTTCCAGATGGGGCAGCGCATCCTTGAGGGATTCTTCTGGAAACAGAATGTAGAATTCCTCGCCGCCCACGCGAAACGCCTGACCGCCGCCGCTAACCCGCGCGAGTTTCGCCGCCACCATCCGCAGAACCTGGTCGCCGGTCTCGTGGCCGTGGGTATCGTTGAACAGCTTGAAGTGATCGATGTCCACGACAGCGATGGTGTAGGTTTCTTTCAGGCGGAGCAGCGCGCCATTGAAGGCGCGGCGGGCCGGCAGTCCAGTCAACTCGTCGTGGAAGGCTAGCACGTACGAATTCTCGATGATGGAGCTGGCGAGAATCAGGCCGGCGGTTGCCATGTAAGCGCTTGGGATGCGTCCCACGCCTCCCGCTTGCAGCCCCAGGAACGCGGCGGCGAGCGACCACAGCAGGCCGCTTTCGACCGGCTTGCGGTAGAGCAGAAAACGCACAAGCAGAATCGCCAGGGCAGCGGCGAAAGCCAGCCAGGGAAGTTGCGGAATCTTGGTCCAGGAGAAGAGCCGGGGATCGACGAGCGCAGGATGGAGGAAAGCCGGAGCCGTGGCGGCTCCGGGACGGCAGAGGACCGCGACGAAGACGGACTCGACGAACAGCAGGCCGAGCCGGGCGGCCATGGCGGAAGACCGCCAACCCCGTTCTGGCATCCACGACACAACCACGAAGTTCAGCGGAAGCAGCAGGGCGACCGCCTCCAGTGCGCTGCGCCCGGGAACGGTAGAGACCGCGCGCCCCGCGGAAAAGAAATCAAGCGCGCGCTGCGATAAAAGCAAAACGAACAGCGCCAACAGGACGCGACTGGAATGGAAACGCGAGGCCAGCAGAAGGCCTGCAACAAACACCGCGTAATAAGCGAAGTTGATCGCCGGAGCGGACAGCGGCACCACCCCGCTCCGCAGCATCGCCACGGCCGCGAGCAGCAGCACACCTCCGGGCACAAGCAGGGGCTTGAGCGCTCCCTTGCTCGAAAAATCCACGGGATCCTTTCCTTCGGCCAGAAAGGTTTTGTTTCCGACTGATTATCTCCGGCGAAGGGAAGCTGGGGCGAGTGGCGGGGCAGGTTCGGGCGGGGGCGAAGGCGGTTCCGTTTTAGCCCGGACTCCGTTTCGGGAGACCGAACACCTTCGTGCGGAGCCGGAACCCTTGCCGCCGCGAACACGCTGATTTAAGAATCAGAGTGTCCACATTAAACCAACCTTATGCGCATGCTGATCGCGGAAGACGACCCGGCTCTGGCCGGTTTTGTGAAAAAGGGCCTGGAGGCCGAACACTACGCCGTCGACATTTCGGCGGATGGCGAGCGGGCGCGGGCGCTGGCCAGCGAATTCAACTATGACCTAGTGGTGCTCGACTTGAACTTGCCGCGCTTGGACGGAGTTTCCTTGCTGCGCCAGGTGCGAACCCGCAAGCCGAGCATGCCGATTCTGGTGCTGACGGGAAGGAACCGGGTAGAGGACCGGGTGCAATGCTTGGATCTCGGAGCAGATGATTACTTGGTCAAGCCGTTCTCCTTCACCGAGCTGTCAGCGCGCATCCGCGCCTTGTTGCGGCGCAGCCATTTGCCAACCGAGTCGGTGCTGGCGGTGGAGGACTTGAAGCTGGACCGGGTGGAACGGCGAGTGGAACGGGCGGGGCGGCGGATCGAGCTGACCTTGAAGGAGTTTGCGCTGCTCGAATACCTGATGCGCAACAGCGGCCGGCGCGTTACCCGCGCCATGATCATCGAGCACGTGTGGAACCTGTCTTTTGATACTTCGACCAACGTAGTCGATGTATACATCAACTACTTGCGGCGCAAGGTGGACGATGGGTTCAGCAAGCGGCTGATCCATACCATTCGCGGAGTGGGGTACGAGCTGACCAGCCGCGCCGCAGCGGCGGGAATGCCGGCTGGGGTGCCGGAATGACAGCGGCGTTCGCCGGAGGGGCGGAGACACCGGGGTCCCAAACCGTAACTCTGCCGCCGAAAACGATGGCGGTAGAAAAAAGCGCGGGCGAAAGCGCTCAGGCCGCCGGCGAAGACCGGCAGCTGATCGCGGATTTGTTCCACGCCTTGAATCAGCCGATTACGGCTTTGCGTTGTGCGTTGGAATTGAGCCTGCTTCAGCTGCGCTCCGCGGAGCAATATCGCGCTACGCTGCAGTCCGGCCTGCAACAGGCGGAACAGATTGCCGGATGGGCCACGGGGATTCGCGAACTGCTGCAGGCCGACGATGCCGGCGATGACCTCCAGATTCTTAGGCTGGAAGGTTTTCTGCGGGAGGCGGTGGCCGATCTGGAGCCGGTGGCGGAATCGTTGCAGGTGAGTCTGGCATTACGATGTCATTCCTTGGCGGGCGTGCGCTTTGAATCACGGCGGCTGCGGCAGGCGCTTTTCGGCTTGCTGGAGTTCGCTCTCGGCGCGAGCCGCGCCGGGAGCGGGTTGCAGCTGGATGCTCGATACCGGAAAGGCCAGACCATCATTCTTCTGGCAGCGTTATCCGGCGACGCCGATTCGGGCGATGGATTGGCTCGAACTCTGCCGGAAGAGCCGGAAGAGGAAGATCGCGGGCTGGCTTTGCGGCGGCGGCTTAGCCTGGCAATTCCTCGCCGCATGGTGGAAGCCGCGGGAGGCAGCCTGCAGGTTGGGAACGGCCGCGAGGGCTTGCGCATCGAGATTTGCCTGCCTTCGGCGCCGGCGCCCGAAGAAGGACAGAAAGGAAACTGAAGATCGAAAAGCAAGAGAAGCGGCGTAAATGAAGAACAGCCGGCAAGAAAAAGACGAGAACTGGAATGCGGGCAATGAATCCACCACTGGGCAATGCTTTCCCGTTTTTATCACTCCTCCCAAGACTGGGAAAGATTTGCCCGCAAAAGAGTTTCCTAACCTGCCTCTAATTGCGTTCTAACCTTCCAAGACTGCAATCGGTAACATGACGACTTCAGCAATGCTAGCCCCGCCCAGCGGCGGAGTCCTGGTGGCGAGCGCGAGCTCTTCGCTCCGCGAACAAGTGCGCTACCGTTTTAACGACCGGCGTTGGCCGGTGCAAGAGGTTTTTGGCGGCGCCGATGCGCTGGTGAAACTGGAAACTGGAAACTGGCAGGTGGTGTTCCTGGATCGCCGCGTGCCCGATCTCGACGCAGAGGAGCTGACGCAGATCATTCAACGGCGCTTTCCGGAGATCGAAGTGGTGATGCTTGACTCCGAGGGTGGGCACACCCTGCCTGGGCACGATCTGCCGCAATCCGCAGCGGGGGCGTCGCCTTGGTCCGAGTGGCGGAGACCTCATGCGACGGTTGCGGCCAGGGTGGCGATCGCGGCGAGCCTTCGCCTAGCAGAACCAAGAAGCGGCGAAACGGCGGCGGAAGTCCTGCCCGCCAGGCCTTTGCCCGAGGCCAAGCCTTTGCCGGAAATGATTGGCGCGACCGAGGCCATGCGGCAGCTTTACCGGCTGGTCCGCCTGGTGGCGCCGCGCCCGACCACGGTGCTGGTGCTCGGTCCGACCGGCACCGGCAAGGAGCTTCTGGCCCGGGCTCTGCACCAGCTGAGCCCGCGCGCCACCAGGCCTTTCGTGGTGGTGAACTGCGCCGCCATCCCGGAAAGTTTGCTGGAATCGGAAATGTTCGGCCATACCCGGGGCGCGTTCACGGGGGCGGTGCAGGCCTCGGGCGGGCGCATCCCCGCGGCCCATGGAGGCACGCTGTTTCTCGACGAAGTGGGCGAGCTGCCGCTCAGCTTGCAGGCCAAGCTGCTGCGTTTTCTCGATCAGAAAGAAGTGCAGCGCTTGGGCAGCGCGGAAGTGATGCGCATTGACGCGCGGGTGGTGGCGGCGACCAACGCCGATTTGGGACAGCGCGTAAGCCAGGGCAAATTCCGCAGCGATCTCTATTACCGCCTGTCGGCCTTCCCGCTGGAACTGCCGCCGTTGAGTGAACGCGTGGCCGACATTCTGCCGCTGGCGGAACACTTCCTGCGGCGCCTGACCTCCTCCGACGGCCCGGCTCCGCAATTGAGCCCGCAGGCCATCCGAATTCTTGAAGCCCACGCCTGGGAAGGCAACGTGCGCGAGTTGCAGCAGGTCATGGAGCGCGCGGCCATTCTGGGCGATGGGGCGGACACCATCCTGCCCAGCCATCTTTACTTTTTTACAGGAGGGCGAAGCCGGCTGGCGGCCGAGGAAATCCTCCCTCCCGGAGAACTCTGAGAAGAATCTCAGCCGCGGGCTTGGCTTGCTGGCACGCTTCTTGCACAGCTCAAGATCATCCATGTCATCCTCTCTCCATCCCACGTTCCCCTCCGTCCAGCCCGGCGGGCTTCCATCTGGCGCTCTTGACGAGCGCTCCCTGGCGTCCGCTTTCGCCTCGTTCACCGAGGCCGCGGGGTCGCTCGAACGCTCCTACCTCCAGTTACAGACCGAAGTGTCGCGGCTGCGGCACGAGTTGGAGGACACCAATCGCGATTTGATTCGCAGCCTGGCGGAAAACCGCCGCATGCGCGAGCACCTGAACCGCATTCTGGAGGGCCTGCCCTGCGGGGTGCTGGTGACCGAGGCGGACGGCACGATCACGATCGCCAATCCCGAAACCCGGCGTCTGCTGGGCACTCTGGCTGACGCTGGTCTCGACGCGCTGGAGCGGATTCCGGTGTGGATGCAGGAATGGCTGGACGATATGCGCGACGGGAGCGTGGAACGGGAATACCGCTGCGGCAGCGGAAGCTTGGAGTGGATTTCCATCCGCCGCGCTCAACTCGCCGCGGCCGAGGGCGGGAGCTCGATCTTTATCCTGCAGGATGTCAGCGAGGCCAAGCGCCTGGAAGAAGCGCAGCAGGCGCTGCGCCGCCGCCAGGCGCTGACGGAGATGTCGTCCTTGCTGGCCCACGAGATTCGCAATCCACTGGGCAGTTTGGAATTGTTCGCCGAGCTGCTGGCGGAATCCGAACTGGGCGAATCCGAGTCGGGAAAAGAACGGCGGCAGTGGGCGGAGCAGCTGCAAGCCGGCCTGCGCACGCTGGCGGCGACGGTCAATAACGTCCTCCAGTTTCACAGCCAGCCGCAGCCGGAACTGGCGCCGACCGATCTGGGGCTGCTGCTCGGTTCGATTGGCGAGTTTCTGCGCCCGCTGGCCAATCAGGCGGAGGTGCGCCTGGAGTTGGACCACGATCTCGCCGGCGTGCAGGTGGCGGCCGACCGGCACCGTCTGGAACAGGTGCTGCTCAATCTGGCGCTGAACGCCTTTCGCTTCATGAGCGGCGGCGGGACGCTGAAGATTTCCGGCGGGATCGCGCGCGCGGACGGGCGGCAGGCGGCGCGGGCGCGGGTCAAGATTGAAGACAGCGGCGCGGGCATTGTGGCGGAGAATCTGCCGCATATTTTCCGGCCCGGATTCACCACCCGGCCGGGCAGCCCCGGCCTGGGGCTGGCCGTGTGCAAGACCATCGTGGAGCAGCATGGCGGCGACCTCGCGGTGGCCAGCCGCCCCGGATCTGGAACCACGTTCTGGCTGGAATTTCCTGTGCTGGGAGCGAACCCATGAAGCAAGTGCTGGTGGTTGACGACGAACCCGGAATGCGCGCCGCGCTGCAGGCCAGCTTCACCCGCCACGGCTGGCAGGTGGAAAGCGCCAGTGGCGCCCTCGAAGCCATCGCCCGTTTCCGCTCGGGCCTGCATCCGCTGGTGGTGACCGACATCCGCATGCCGGATGGCGACGGACTGGCGGTGCTGCGCCAGGTGCGGGCGCTGGCTCCGCATACCGCCGTCATCCTTTTAACCGCTTTTGGCACGGTGCCGGATGCGGTCGCCGCCATGAAGGACGGAGCCTGCGAGTACTTCGTGAAGCCGGTGGCGTTCGAGCCCCTGGAGCGGGCGGTGCGGCGGATTCTGGAACGGGTCCGCCCTCAAGAGGCTGGGGAACTGGTGGGGCACTCGCCGGCGTGGTTGCGCGCCGTCGGCCGCGCCGGACAGGTGGCGGCGAGCGACGCCGATATTCTGATCCAGGCCGAAAGCGGAACCGGAAAAGAGCTGCTGGCGCGCATGATTCATCGCCTCAGCCCGCGCCGCGACCGCCCGTTCGTCGCGGTCAATTGCGCGGCATTTCCGGAAACACTGCTGGAAAGCGAACTGTTCGGCCACGCCAAGGGAGCATTTACCGGGGCGGTCGGCGCCCGGGCGGGCAAGTTCGAGTTGGCGAATGGCGGTACGCTGTTGCTTGACGAAGTGGGCGAGATGCCGCTGTCATTGCAGCCGAAGCTGCTGCGGGCGCTGCAGGAGCGGGAGTTTGACCGCCTCGGCGACACCCGCGCGGTGAAAGTGAATATCCGCGTGATCGCGACCACCAATCGCGGCCTGGCCGGGATGATCGAAGCCGGGCGCTTCCGCGCCGATCTTTATTATCGCCTCAACGTGATTCCCCTCAGCCTGCCGCCGCTGCGCGCGCGCCGCGAGGATATCGCGGAACTGGCGGCGCACTTCGCGCGCTTGTACGCCCCGGCGGGAAGCAGTCCGCGGCTGCGGCCGGAATTGCTTTGCTGGCTCGAACAGCATGCCTGGCCGGGCAACGTGCGCGAACTGGCCAATCTCATGCGCCGGGCGGTGGCGTTGTCCGGTTCGGAAATCGGAGTCGATGTGCTCGATCCCGAGGAAATGCCGGCCGCGGACGGCGCTCTCGCGACCGCGGTTTCCGGAGACCATCTCCGTCCGGGACTTACCCTGGAAGACATGGAAAAGCGTCTCTTCCAGGTGACTCTCGACGCCACCCGCGGCAACCGCTCGCGCGCCGCCGAAATGCTGGGGGTGAGCCTGCGCACGGTGCGCAACAAGATCCGCGGCTACGGCTTGCCGCCGCGAAGGAGCTATGCCCATGTCAACCAGTCCCATGCCAATGCCAACGCCAATGACTGACATCGCGCCGAGCATGATGGATACGCCGGAGATCGGCGGGCTCAGCCGCTTTCTCGACCTCACCGTCTTCCGCAACGGGCTGATCACCTCGAATCTGGCCAACATCGACACGCCGCATTACCGCACCCGCGACATCAATTTTCTCGAGGAACTGGAACGCGCCCAGGGAGAGTTCGAGTACGCCGACTACACTCCGGTGGCGCGCCCGGTGCGGGGATTGCTCGAGCGGCCCGATGGCAACAATGTAAGTCTCGAGCGGGAAAGCCTGCTGCTGGCCGAAACCCAAATGCGCTACAACCTAGGAGTGCAGCTGTTGCGCGATTGGTTTCATACCTTGTCGAGCGCCATCCACGAAGGGAGCAGCTCATGAACTTGTTTGGCATGCTCGAAATCAGCGGCTCGGCGCTTACGGCGGAGCGGCAGCGGGCGGAAGTGGTGACCAGCAACATGGCCAACATTGAGACCACCCGCACCCCCGAAGGCGGGCCTTACCAGCGGCGGCTGGTGGTGTTTCGCGCCCGGCGCATGCCGCAGTTTCCCCTGTTGCTGGCCAGCTCTTCCGCCGGCATAGGGGCGATGACGACGACCGGTTTTGCCATGAACGCGGCGCGCGGGGTGCGCGTCGACCAGGTGCTCGGCGATCCCACTCCCGCGATCGAGCGCTATCAGCCGGGACATCCCGATGCCGACGCCAAGGGCTACGTCGCCTACCCGGCCATCGATCCGGTTGAGGAAACCACCGACCTGCTGGGCGCGGTCCGCGCCTACGAACTCAATGCGTCGGCGGTGCTGGCGGCGAAAACCATGATTCAGAATTCCCTGGACCTGTTGCGCTGAAGCGCGCGGCCAGCGGCGGGGCCAGGCGAAAGGCAGCCGCGAAACCCGGGAAACCGGATGATCAAAGGTGAATGATGACGAATCCGATCTCAAACGTTGCGGCGCCTGCCGCCCGCGCCGATGCCGCATCGCAAACCACGGGAGCCCGTGAGTGGGGCTTCCTGGAAACTCTGCATGGCGCCGTCGATCAAGTGAACCAGCTGCAGGGGGCGGCCGACGCCCAGGTCGGCGCCTTGCTCGAGGGCAACGGCATGGACGTGCATAGCGCTTTGATCGCGGTGGAAAAGGCCGACCTCTCCTTCCAGCTGATGATGCAGGTGCGCAACAAGATCGTAGCTGCCTACCAGGAGATCTCCCGCATGCAGTTTTGAGCGCCGGCTAGGAGCCTGCATTGGAATCACCCAAATCATTCCGCCAGGCTTTTGACCGGGCCGCCGAACTGCTCAACGGGCTCACCCCGGGCCAGCGCTTTCTTTTGGGCGCGGCCGCGGTGCTGGTGGCGGCGACGCTGTGGGCTTTCGTGGCGCTGATTGGCAAGCCCAAATATGTGGTGCTGTATTCCGGGCTGAAGCCGGGCGACGCGCAGACTCTGGGCAACCGCCTGGGAGCGAAAAACATTCCCTACGAAATCTCCCCGGACGGCGGCAGCTTGCTGGTGCCGCAAGATCAATTGGACGCCAGCCGCCTGGAAACCGCCTCCCAGGGATTGCCGCGCAACGCCCGCATGGGGTTCGAGCTGTTCGACACGCCCAACTGGGCGGGATCGGATTTCACCGAGCAAGTCAACTATCAGCGCGCGCTCGAAGGCGAGCTGGAACGCACGCTGCAAACGCTCAATGAAGTCGAGGCGGTGCGGGTGCATCTGGTGCTGCCCCACCAGTCGCTCTACAGCGAGCAGGAGACGGAGGCGAAGGCGGCGGTGATTTTGAAGACGCGCGGCGGCCAGCTTTCCGAACAAGCGCAATTGGCCATCCCGCAACTGCTGGCCAGCGCGGTGGAGGGTTTGCGTCCGGAAAATGTCACGGTGGTCGATGCCGACAGCAACACCCCCCTGCTAAGACCGCGTGGTCCCGGGGAAGTTTCCTACGACCTCGACGACGAACTGAGCAAGACGCTGATTCGCACGATTGAGCCCGTGGTCGGTGCCGGCCACGTACGGGCGAGCGTGCATGTGGAATACGATCTGAGCACCTCGGAGGACACCGAAGAAGTCTACGACCCCAAGGCCACGGCCACGCTCACACAGCAGAAATCGGAGGAAAACGCCGGCGGCGGCGGGCCTGCCGGGGTTCCGGGCACGACCAGCAATGTTCCCGGCGGAGCGGCGGCGGCGACGGCGGCGGCAGTGGCCGCTGGCGCCGAGACTCAGTCCTCGCGTTCGGAAAGCGCGACCTTCGCGGTCAGCCGCAGCGTGCGGCACACTTCCCAGCCTCCCGGCAGGATCAAGCGGATGGCCGCGGCCGTGTTGGTGGACGATGCCGTCGAAACCAGCGAAAGCGGGGGGAAACGAGTCGTCACCCGGCGCAAGCGCACCTCCGACGAAATGAAGCAAATCGAGGCTTTGGCCGGCGCCGCCATTGGCCTGGAGACGCAGCGCGGTGACTTGCTCTCGCTGCAAAACCTCTCCTTCGAGCAGCCTCCCGCGGAGGCCGTGGAGCAGCCATCGCGCTTGGATTCGCTGCGTCAGCTAGTGATGCAGTGGCTGGGGCTGTTGCGGTACTTGGGGATTGCCGCGCTATTTGGGATTGTCTACTTCCTCATTCTGCGGCCGGTGAAGAAGCAGTTGCTGACCGCCTTCCGCGAGTTACCCGCACACGCGGCGCGCCACGGAAAAGAACTGGATAAGGCAACGGCGCCGGTGGCGGAGATCGAAACTCCCGTGGGCAGCGAGCACTCCCAGCGCGCAACCCTGCTCAAGCGGCAATTATCGGAGAAAATCAAGTCCGAGCCGGCAGCGGCCAGCCGGCTGGTGCAGAGTTGGATCCGGGAGAACAAATAGCCCATGCCGATCCGCCCATCTGCGCCCTCGGGCATGCAAAAAGCCGCCATCCTCCTGGTGTTGCTGGGGGAGGAAATCGCGAGCCAGATCTACCGCAACCTCCCGGAGCGTGATCTGGAGCAGTTGACGCAAACCATCGCCGATCTCGAATACGTCGATCCCGAGACCGCGCTGGAGGTGCTCGACGAATACCACAAACTGGCGATCACCCAGGACTACCTGGCGCAGGGCGGAACCGATTACGCGCAGAAGCTTCTGGTCAAGGCCTTCGGCGAAGATGGCGCCCGGCAATTGCTGAAACAGGTTTCGCACTCGGTCGAGATGAGCGCCAGCAAGCTCGATTCCCTGCAGAAATCGGATCCCCATCAACTGGCCAAATTTCTGGAAAGCGAGCATCCCCAGACCATCGCGCTCATCCTGGCACACCTGGATGCCAAAAGCGCTTGCGCCTTGCTGATGCGTTTTCCCGAAGCTTTGCGCGCGGAAGCCATCAAGCGCATGGCGCAGTTGCGCCAGTTCTCTCCGGAAATCACGCAAAAGATTGCCGTGGTGCTGAACAAGCGGCTGGAGGCTTTGGGAGAACAGCGGCGTCGGGCCTATGCCGGCGTGCAAGGCGTGGCCGATTTGCTCAACCGGCTGGACCCGGTGAGCACGAAAACCATTCTGGAGAGCATCGAGAAGGACGATCCGAAAGTCGCGTTAAGTATCCGCAACCTGATGTTTGTGTTTCAGGATTTGCTGGGTGTCCCGGAAGTTGGCATCCGCGAGCTGCTGGGAAACCTGGACAAGAAGACTCTGGCCATGGCACTGCGCGGCGCGACCGAGGAATTGAAGGCCTTTATCTTCAAGTCCATGTCATCGCGAGCGGTGGAAATGCTGAAAGAAGACATGGAGGTGCTGGGTCCGGTGAAGGCCCGCGATGTCAACAAAGCGCAGCAGGACGTAGTCGCCGTGGCCCGCAAGCTGGAAACCGAAGGAAAAATAAGCCTGGGAGCGGACACCGAAGATGAGTACGTCGTCTAGGGCGGCGCTACATGCAAACGATAAGCCGGAGGTTCGTCCTTTTTATTACACCGAAGCGGATGCCTTCGGAGCCCCGAGGGCAACCCGCGCCGAAGGGCCTTCGAGCGGAGCGGGCCAGCCTGGGGTGAACTCCGCCCAAGCCAGTTGGGAACAGACGGCGCACGAGGCGGGGCGTCAAGCGGGAGAAGCCCAGGCCCGCGCGCAGTTTGAAGCGCTGCTGCAGCAATTGCGCGCGAGCGTCGCTCGTGCGCTCGAAGATTTTGTCCGCGAGCGAGCCACCTACTACCAACAAGTTGAAGGCGAAGTCGTGCAACTCGCCCTGAGCATCGCACGCAAGATATTGCATCGCGAAGCTCAGGTCGACCCGCTGCTGCTGGCGGGGATAGTCAGAGTAGCGCTCGACCAGATCGAGAACAACACCAAGACCACGATTCGGGTGCATCCGCAGCGCGCGGCGGATTGGCGCGAGTTCTTCGCCCGCCACGCGGATCCGCAGAACCTGCCCGAGATTGTCGACGATCCCACGCTCAACTTGGAAGGATGCGTGCTGCAGACGCAGTTGGGCACAACCGAATTGGGAATCGAAGTACAGCTCAAAGAAATCGAGCAGGGCATGCTGGACCTCCTGGCGCAGCGGCCGCGGATGGGAGCTTGAAAATGGCGTCGCCCTTGGCCCCTTATTTCAGCCGCCTGGAATCCTTTTCCACCTTGCGTTGGCAGGGTCGGGTTACCCAGGTGATCGGGCAGCTGGTGGAATCGGAAGGGCCGTTTTGTTCGGTGGGGGAGCTGTGCCAGATCGTCGACGCGGGCGGGCGTGTCATGCCCGGCGAGATTGTCGGATTTCGCGGGACCACGGTACTTTCCATGCCGCTGGAGAACCGGGGCGGGATTCGCTACGGCGATCGGGTGGTGACCTGGGGAGCGCGACCCATGCTGCGCGTGAGCTCTGACTTGCTGGGCCGCGTGATCGATGGCATGGGAGACCCTTTGGATTCGCTGGGCCGGTATGGTGGGCGCAACTATCAAACTCTCGATGCCACCGCACCACTTCCCTTGCAACGCAGCTCCATCCGCGAGCCCCTGGGCTGCGGCATTCGCGCGGTGGATGGTTTCCTGACCTGCGGCCGCGGCCAACGGGTGGGAATATTCGGAGGCAGCGGCGTGGGCAAGAGCACTCTGATTGGCATGATGGCGCGCCACACCAGCGCGGACCTGACGGTGCTGGCGCTGGTCGGAGAACGCGGGCGGGAAGTGCGGCACTTCCTGGAAGACGCCTTGGGCGAGGAAGGCCGCAAACGCGCCGTGGTCGTGGTCTCAACTTCCGACCAGTCGCCCTTGCTTCGCATTCGAGCCGCCCTGGCGGCCACCGCGGTCGCCGAATATTTCTGCGCTGCCGGAAAAAACGTTCTGCTGGTAGTCGACTCCCTGACTCGCTTGGCGATGGCGCAGCGCGAGATCGGCCTAGCAGCCGGCGAACCGCCCACCGCCAAGGGCTACACCCCGTCGGTGTTCACCATGCTGGCGCGGCTGCTGGAGCGGGCGGGGAAATTCAATGGCGGCAGCATTACCGCGTTTTACGCGGTGCTGATGGAGGGCGACGATCAGCAAGATCCGCTGGTGGACGGCGTGCGCGCATTGCTCGACGGCCACGTCATGCTCGACCGGCGCCTGGCGGCGCGCAACCACTATCCGCCCATCGCGATTCTCGACAGCATCAGCCGGCTGATGTCCTCGGTCTGCTCTCCAGAACACTTGCGCAAGGCGCAAACCTTGCGGCGCCTGTTGGCCGCGTATAACGCGTCGGAAGACTTCATTCGCATTGGCGCCTACCAGAAAGGAAGCGATCCGGAACTCGACCAGGCGCTGGCCTTGATGCCGGAACTGGATCGCTTCCTGACGCAGCGGCCGAACGAGGCCGCAAGCCTCGAAGCCACGATCACCGGTCTCCTGGCGATTCCCACTTAGGGTCATGGCATTCCAATTCTCTCTCGCCGCAGTGTTGCGCTTCCGGCAAAGCCTGGAACGGCAGCAGGAAATTCTTTTTCGCGAAGCTGCGCAGCGCATGGCGGGCGTGCGGCGGGAGATTGACGCGGTGGGCTCCCTTGTAACGGAGATGGCCGCGCAGGAAGCCGGCGCGCTGAAGGCGGGTGTAAGCGCCGCCGAATTGCATTTTGCCATGCTGCGCCGCGCCGTTCTCCTGGGGCGCAGAAAGCAACTGGAAAAAGACTTGTCTGGGGCGGAAGCTTTGTGCTCCGCGCGCAACCTGGAACTGCAGCGCGCGCGCCAGCAGCGCGAAGTCATCGAGACGCTGCGCCGGACCCAGCTCCAACTCTATAATCAGCAGGAAAAGCGGCAGGAGCAGCGCCGCGTCGATCACCTCTTTCTGTTGCGGCGCGAATTTCTGCGCCGCAGCTAGCCGCAGACCACGGCGGAGAATGGCAAGGCTTGCCGAGGCTGGTGGACAATCCTTGCCCAGGCGCGCCGCGCGCAGCCATCGCCTTCAAGTTTTCCCTCGATCGGCAAACCGCAACTTTCCTTCAGTTATCAGCTGGTTGTCACGATCCCACAGGACCTATCGGCAGGCGCGAATTTTGGCGCTGCAGATGCAATGGTTGGGGCGGCTACAAGCTTTGCGGCTGGAATCCTCATGGGAATTGTTCCAATTCCGTCCGAGACTGAGCTGCCGATTGTCGCCGCTCCCAGCCCGCCGGGGCAGCAGCAGACTCAAGGGGCGGCGACATTCGCCAACGTCTTGCAGAATGTCAATGGTTCGGCTGGACCGCCGCCGCAAGCGGCGCTAAGAGAAGAGCCAATTACGATGAAGTCACAAGGCGATGCTGCGGCGCAGGCCTCGCCGAGCCCGGCGGGGAGCAACCGCGTCGCCAGCAAGAAAAACCAGACGATCACCCAGGACTCCAATAGCTCGACGATGGCGTCCATCGTGGCGCTTCCGCTCACCATCATTCCGACAGCATTGCTTCCGGCGACAGTCGCAGGGACGCCATGGTTCAGTACGCCTCCTAACTCCGGCCAAGCCGCCTCCCGCTTGGCCGCAGCCGCGGCCGTTGCGCGACCGCCGGCGGCCAGTTTGGCTGTGGCAATTCCATCGCAAGCCGAAAGGAGTGCCGTTGCAGCCCTGAACTTGCAAGCCGGCGGCCCAGTTACGTCACAGCAACTCGCATCCGTGCCGTCATCTTCTCTTCCGTTGATTGAGACGACCCAGGCCGGCCGCCCTGCGGCCACTGCCGCGACTGTTCCAGCCGGGGGCTTGCCGACGAAGGGTGAGATCACGAATGGAATGCCGCATTCCGTGACGGGGCTGACGCCTTCTTCGAGTAGTGGAGCGCAGCGGACGCAACCGCCGGCATGGACTGCGCCGGTGGCGGGCGCGCCGTCGATTGCCGCCAACCTGGATCAATCGAAAACCGCCGCTTCGACCACTGTTTCAACCTCGGACACGAGGCTCCTGAAGGCGCAGGTTCAAGACGAGCAAACTCAGAACGGCGCGACCCAGAATGCCTCGGCTCAGACCGGTCCTACCCAGGACATCCCTGAGCAAAGCAGTTCAGTTCCGAGCAGTGCGGTTCAGGGCGGCGCGGGGCAGACTGGTCCAGTGCCCAGCGCTTCAGCTCAGAGCAATCCAGCCCAGAGCAGCCCGACTCCAGCGGCCGATCCGACAGCTGGCGCAGGAAATCCCAATGTCTCTCTGGCGGCAATCATCAACCAGCCGGCCAGCGAGAATGCTTTGGCCGGAAATGCGATGCTAGGAGGAACGGACAACCTCGCGGTGCGTTCGGCACAAACGACGCCTCCCGGCAAGCTCCAACTGGAAGGAGAATCACAACACCCCGCGCATGCGGCGGTCGCCTCGCCGCAGATGCCGGTCGCCTCCATGGCACCCGGAGGCCAAGCGTCGCCGCCCGCCATTCCCGCGGGCACAACCGCGACACAACTTCTCGCAGCCACGCAACCGCGAGGCTCAGCGGACGCTCATTCCTCGCCCGATCAAAGCCACGCCGAGCTGAAGACGGCAACTAGCGCTGGCAAAGCGGCGGACGGCAACTCGCTGCCCCAGGCGCCGAATTCTTCCGCGCCGGCGGTCGCTTCCGGAAGAGCGCCGGCTGATGCACCAGGCAGCGCGGTCTCTGCACCGCAAGCCGCCCTGCCAGCCAGTCAGAGTCCGGCAACCCAGAATTCCGCAGCCCAGGATCCAGCGGCTCCCGCGGCCAAGACTCAGCCAAGCGCGCCTGCGTCCGGTCCCTCCGAAGCTCCGCCACCCGGGGGTGGCATGGTGCAGAGGGCGCAAATCGCGGACGGCGCGAGTCAGTCCGAAATGCGTATCGACCTGCGCACGCAAGCGTTCGGCAGTGTGGAAGTGCACACCGTAGTCCACGGCACCCAAATTGGCCTGGAGGTGGGTAGCGAGAAAGGCGATCTGCGGGCGTTCTTGTCGCCCGAGGTTTCGGGATTGCAGTCGGCATTCCGCCAGCAGGACCTGCACTTCGACAGCATTCGCTTCTTGAGTCGTGGTGCGGGAGTCGAGACTGGACTGTCCGGAGAGGCAGACGCGCAATCGCGTTCTTTCCGGCAGGGGCGTTCCGCGCCGCTGGGGGATCCGGGAAACAACGCCGGGGGGCAAAGCCTGGGAGAACCGGAAGTGTCCGCGAACTCACCCACCGGGCTGAACGTGCACGCATGAAAAAACATGGGCTCACGACCGGTTAGTAAGAAGAATCGCCACTGAGGAGGAGACACTATGCAGGTCAATCCACTCGCCAGCGCCGCGGCAACATCCAGCGCCCCGGCCGCTTCCACCAATCCAGCGACCAGCACCAACGATATGTTCATCGATCTGCTGACCGCGCAGCTGCAAAACCAGGACCCGCTCGATCCGGTCGATCCCACCGAGTTCACCTCGCAACTGGTGCAATTCAACATGCTGGACCAGCTCACCCAGATCAATCAAACCCTGACCAATGCTTTCTCACCTTCGTCCACGTCCGCGAGTGGATCGACGAGCGCGACCCAAGGAGCGCAATAATGCCGAATTTTTCCATTCCCCTGTCCGGGCTGACGGCCGAAGGCACCGCGCTTTCCGCTATTGCCAACAATCTGGCCAACCAAAACACTACCGGCTATAAGGACACGCGAGTGCTTTTCAACGACCTGTTCTATCAAAACCTGGGTACCACGGGAGCGGGCGACCCGGTGCAGTTGGGGGCGGGCGCGGCGGTCGGTTCCATGCCTCCCACATTCACCCAGGGCAGCGTGCAGTCGACCGGCGTGCCCACCGATGTCGCGATTCAAGGCAACGGATTCTTCGTGGTACAGCAAGCGGGTGTTACCAGCTACACCCGCGCTGGCGACTTCTCCGTGGATGCCAATAATTTTCTGGTGACCAGCGAAGGACAGCAGGTCATGGGTTATCCCGCGGTCAATGGGGTGGTCAATACCGGCACAGCGGTGCAGCCTCTGCAACTCGGCGCCGGCAGCATCAGCCCTCCGGTCGCGACCGGCAACGTGCAGGTGCAAACCAATCTCGATGCCGGCGCGGCCGTCGGCAGCAGCTTCTCCACGCCACTTACGGTCTTCGATTCGCTCGGAACCAGCCATATCTTGACGTTCACCTTCACCAAGACCGCAGCCAACACCTGGAACTACGCGCTCTCCATCCCGGCGGCGGACTTGAATCCGGCTGTGCCGCCCGGCGGCGGCGCGCCGGTTCCTCAAACCGGAATTCTGGCCAGCGGCGCCGTGGGCTTCAACGGCAACGGCGTTTTGACGGCCACCACGGCTGGCACTGCCGCAGCGCCGGTTTTCGCGGGAGTTGGAACCGGAACCATGACCGGCGTGGCCGCTGAAGCGGACAGCGCCGCCGAGACCATCACCGTCACCGCGTTGGATGCCACGCACTTCTCGGTAGTCGGTTCGGTTTCCGGTCCTCTCGGCACGGCCACGGTTGGAACGCCTTTCGTGTCCGGGCAACTCGGCTTCACGATCAACGCAGGAGGTACCGCCTTTGTGGCTGGCGATAAATTCACCGTGGCCACCACGGCTGGCACGCTCGGCAACGTCACGGCGATTCCCATTACCGGGTTCGCCGACGGCGCGACCAATATGACCTTCAATTGGAATCTGCTGAACGGAACCACGCCGCAGATCACGCAAGTGGCCGGTCCCAGCAGCACCTCGGCCGCGCAGCAGGATGGCAGCGCCAGCGGCTCGCTGGTGAATTTCAGCATTGGCAGCGACGGCACGGTCACCGGCTCGTTCAGCAACGGCAAGACTGCAGCGCTGGGACAAATCGCCATCGCGAGCTTTGCCAATCAGGAGGGGCTGCAGCTCGAAGGCAACACCGACTACGGCCTAAGCCTGGCTTCTGGACAAGCCGTGATCGGGGTCGCGGGCACGGGAGGGCGGGGCACGTTGTCAGGCGGTTCACTTGAACTATCGAACGTGGACATCGCCACCGAGTTCGCTAACCTGATTGTGGCGCAGCGGGCATTTGAAGCCAATGCCAAAGCCGTGACCACCTTCGATCAGGTAACGCAAGACACCATCAACTTGATCCAAGGCTAATCAAGTTGCTTTGCGCCCTGCTTCAATTCGAGCCTGAAGCAGGGCGCCTCTGTAACGCCTTCTAATGAAGGGTCCCTAATTCTCGGTTGGACAGCCGTTGCCGCCGCATCTTCACGGGTCCGACGCCGGCTTGCGCTCGGCCTCGTATCTGCCGCCATTGCAGGCGTTTTCGACGATTCGCGCTGTCGAAAGCCAGCCTAAGAAGCAATTCTCAGATCGCGGTACGCGACTTGCAAGCTTCTCCCTGTTCCTAGTCCATTCCTGGCCGTTACGCACATGCCCGAGCCCGCAATCGCACCGCAACCCGAGGCCAAACTCGCCGAAACCTACCCCGGCTGGGCGCGAGTGCAGGAGTTGACCTGTGAGCTGACTGTCGAATTGCCGGTGCCGGGTTTGAGGGTGCGTGACTTGATCGGACTGGAGCGGGATTTGGTGATCGCTTCGCATTGGCTGGTGGGCTCCGACATTCCCTTGCGAGTCAATGGGCAGCTGATTTCCTGGGGGGAATTTGAAGTGGTGGGACAAAAGCTGGCGGTGCGTTTAACCGAGCTGGCCTGAGCTTGCCGCGGGGAGGAGGGCGCGTGGCGGAAGACATCGCGGTCTGGTCGAGGGCCGGGGGCGCGGGCGGTCTGGTCCGCGCTGGGCGCCGGCTGCTCGTGCTGATCGGGCGTTGGCGCGCCCGGCCGCCGCGGCAGTTGCGCCTGTGTGAAAGCCTGGGGTTGGGCGAACGCAGGTTCGTGGCGGTGGTTGAGTGCGGGCCCCAGAGATTTCTGATCGGCGGCGCTGGGAATTCCGTGGCTCTACTGACGCAGCTTCCGCCGAACGCCAATCCGGAACCGGCGACTGAAACCGGAGACGACTGCCAGTGAGAGGGAACCCGCAAACGAGGGTGAGGACAGGGAGGGTGAGGACAGGCATGAAGCGCCGTTCGGCAATCTGCGGCGGGATGTTGGTGGCTGGCGGTGTGCTGCTCGCAAACCCTTCGGCCTGGGCAGCCCGGCTGCATTCGCCGCCGGTGATTCCCTGGAGCGGCCCGGCGGGAACGGGCGGGTCGGTGCCTTGGAACATCCTGGTGCTGCTGACGCTGTTGACGCTGCTGCCCGCGCTGGTGCTGTCCATGACGCCTTTCGTCCGCTTGCTGGTGGTATTTCACTTTCTACGGCAGGCGCTGGGAACGCAGTCGACGCCCACCAACCAGACTCTGATTGGACTGTCTCTGATTCTCACGTACTTCCTCATGCAGCCCGTGGGCCTGGCCATTCACGAGCAAGCGATTGTGCCCTTCGAACAAGGCAAGGTGGACGCGATGCAGGCAGTCGCGCGCGGCGAAGGGCCGCTGCGCCATTTCATGCTGAAGTACGCGCGGCAAAAAGATCTGGCCTTGTTTCTGGAGCTGGCCAAAGAACCAAGGCCGGCGCGTCCCGAGGATGTCGATATGCGCGTCGTGGCGCCAGCCTACATCCTCTCCGAGCTGAAAGCCGGATTCCAGATTGGGGCCGCGCTTTATCTTCCGTTTCTCGTGGTGGACATGGTGGTGGCCGCCATCACGACTTCGGTCGGAATGTTTCAGTTGCCTCCGGTGGTGATTTCGACGCCGCTCAAAATCTTGTTGTTCGTCATGGTGGACGGCTGGAATTTGCTGGTGGGCTCGCTGATGAAGAGTTTCACCTGAGAGGCGCAATAGCAGGGCAGAAGAGGGAACGATGGCAACCGATTTGGTGGTGGAACTGGCGCGCCGGACGCTCGAGGCTGCGGTCTTGCTGGTGGCGCCTCTGTTAATCATCGCCACCATCGTCAGCCTGCTGATCAATCTCGCGCAGGTGCTCACCTCGCTGCAGGACACGACTTTATCGACCGTGCCGCGGCTGACGGCGGTCGCCGCCGCGGCTTATCTGCTCTTGCCCTGGATGGTGCGCCGTCTGGGCCTGTTTACCGTGGCGCTGCTTTCCGATTTCCGTCCCTACTTGCGCTAGGTGGATGCGGTTCGTGGATTGAAATTCGAAGCGATTTTGGCAAGGAATGACATGGGCGTTTTGCATCTCGAAACTTTCATCGCGGCGCTGGTTTTCGTGGGCGTGCGGGTGGGCGGAGTGATGACCTTCGCGCCGTTTCTCGGCAGCGACAGCATCTCCCCGCAGGTGAAAGCGGGATTCACCGCCCTCCTGACCGCGCTGCTCTATCCGGTTTCGGGTGTTGCCGGCGTGGCGGTCGATGCGCTTGGCTGGGTGCGCGTGGTCACGGGAGAAGCCCTGATCGGTTTGCTGCTGGGACTCACCCTGCAATTGATCTTCGAGGCGGTGCAGGTGGCGGGGCAGATCGTGGGCATCCAGACGGGGTTTTCGCTGGTCACCATCCTCGATCCTCAAACCCAGGCCGACACGCCCGTGCTGGCCATCTTTCACCAGTTGATTGTGCTGCTGATCTTTCTCCGGCTCGACGTCGATCACTGGCTGTTGCGCGGTTTAGCGGCCAGCTTTTCCTATCTGCCGCCGGGAGCCGCGCTCTCTGGCGCGGTTCTGAGCACGGCTCTGCTTCGGGCCGCGGCTGGCATTTGGCTGGTGGGCCTGGAGATCGCGGCGCCGGTAGTGGCGGCCACTTTGATGGTGGATGTGGCGCTCGGTTTTGTGGGGAAAGCGTCGCCGCAACTGCCGGTGGTGTTTGTCGGCATTTCGATTAAGACCCTGCTGGGCTTGACCGTATTGGCGGGAACCCTGGGGCTCTGGCCGCGCTTGTTTGAGCGGCGCTTTTCCGAGGCCATTCTCCTGGGCGAGCGGATGCTGCATTTGGCACGGTGAAGAAGAAGACCGGTTGAACCAGAGGAACGGAACGAAAAAATTTAGGAAACCATCGGCATGCCCGAAGACAACAAGACAGAACGAGCGACACCGCGGCGGCGGCAAAAGGCGCGCGAGCAAGGCCAAGTCGCGCGCAGCCGCGACTTGGTGGCCAGCCTGGCCACGCTCGCCGCCGTGCTGGCCATGGGTTCGCAGGCTGCCAGCTTCGCGGAGCGCTGGCGAGGGTGGCTTCGCCAAGACCTGGATGCGGCGGCCACGGCGGATTTTCGCAGCGACTCTCCGCTGCTGGCCGGAACCGGTCTGGCCGCCTTCGAAGCCGCGGGGCTGGTGATTGGACTGGCTTGGATGGCCGCGCTGCTCGGAGCTTTAGCACAAGGCGGCTTGGTCGTTGCCCCGGCCGCGCTGCAACCCAAGCTGTCGCGGCTAAGTCCCGCAGCACGCCTGCAGCAGATCTTTTCCTTGCCGTCGATCGGCCGCTTGCTGAAATCTCTGCTGCCGGTTGCGGCCGTGGTGTCCCTTGCACTCACTATCCTGAGCCGCGACTGGTTCGCCCTGCTCAATCTCCCCCGGCTGGCGGCGAACGGTCTGGTTTTCTTCAGCTTGGGGCGGGTGTTCGAGATCGCCTGGAAGTCCGGCCTGGTGCTGCTGGCCTGGGCGGGCGCGGACTACCTGATCGAGAAACATAAGCTGGAGAGCGATTTGCGCATGAGCAAGCAGGACTTGCGCGACGAATACAAAGAGACCGAAGGCCACCCCGCCATCAAAGCCCGCATTCGCCGCATGCAGCGCCAGCTGCGCCGCCGCCGCATGTTGGAGGAAGTGAAGCGCGCCAGTGTCGTCATCACCAATCCCACCGAATACGCCGTGGCGCTCGAATACAGTCCGGAGATGCCGGCCCCGAAGGTTGTGGCCAAGGGGCTCAATCTTTTTGCCCAGCAGATTAAGGATGTGGCGCGCTGGCAGGGCATTCCGTTGGTGGAGAACCCGCCTCTGGCGCATGCCCTCTACCGCGCGGTGGAAGTCGGACAGTCGATTCCTCCCAAACTCTATACCGTGGTCGCCGGAATTCTGGCCGCCATCTACCGCGCCGAACAACAGGCCCGCGCCCGGCAAGCCGGCATCACGGCCCGGGGAGGCCGCTAGCCCATGGCCGAAAACGTCAGCTCCGCACTGGCCGTGCGCCGGCCGATGGTGGAATGGGTGGTCCCCATCGCGGCCGTGGGCCTGGTGTTCGTCATGCTGGTGCCCATGCCGTCGTTTCTCCTGGACTTGCTGCTGGCGGCCAGCATCACGGCCTCGGTGCTGGTACTGCTCTCCGCATTGCACATTCTGCGCCCGGCGCAGTTTTCCGTGTTTCCCAGCTTGCTGCTTTTGCTGACCCTGTTCCGGCTTTCGCTGAATCTGGCCTCCAGCCGCCGCATTCTGTTGCACGGCAGCGAAGGCGCGTCGGCCGCCGGGCAAGTGATTCAGGCCTTTGGCCAGTTCGTGGTCGGCGGAAACTACATCGTCGGCTTCGTCTTGTTCGTGGCCTTGATTGCCATTCAGTACATCGTGGTCAGCCACGGCGCGGTGCGCACCGCCGAAGTCACGGCGCGCTTCACTCTCGATGCCATGCCCGGCAAGCAGATGGCGATTGACGCCGATTTGAACGCCGGCTTAATTGACGAGTCGCAGGCCCGCTCCCGCCGCGAGCAGATTTCGAGGGAAGCGGAATTCTATGGCGCCATGGACGGCGCCGCCCGCTTCAATCAGCGCGACGCCCTGGCCACTATTCTGATCACCGCCGTTAACATTATTGCCGGTTTCCTAGTTGGCGTTTTCCAGCTCGACATCCCTTTTCGCGAAGCGCTCAAAACTTACACGGTGTTGACCGTCGGTGACGGCCTAGTGACCATGATTCCGTCTCTGTTGGTCTCGATGGCCGGCGGCATGGTGCTGACCCGCGCGTCTTCCGACAGCGGTTTGTCCGCCGATCTGGGCAAGCAACTGCTCTCCGCCCGCCGCCCGCTGTTTCTGGCGGCGGCGGTCATGCTCGCCCTGGCCGCCATTCCTGGGCTGCCCAAGTTTTCTTTCCTGCTGATGGGCGGGCTGATGGCCTTTCTGGCGTGGCGCGCTCCCAAAGGCAAGAGCGACGCGGGCGCGATTCCGGGAGTGAACGACAAAGACAAGAAGGACGAAAAGGGCAAGAAGACGGCGGCGGAATCGTTCGACGATCTGTTGAAGCTTGACGAGTTGAGCCTCGAAGTCGGCTATGCGCTGGTTCCGCTCGTGGATCAGCAGCAAGGCGGACAGCTGCTGGCGCGGGTGAAGGCCTTGCGCGGCAACCTGGCCCAGCAGTTGGGATTCATCGTTCCTCCGGTGCACATCACCGACAACGCCCGCTTGAAGCCGCGCGAATATGCCATCTCCTTGCGCGGAGTCGAAATCGCGCGCTGGGAAATGCGCGACGATAACCTGCTGGCCATCAGTTCCGAGGTTTCTCCGCCGCCCCTCGCAGGTACTGCCACCCGTGAGCCTGCCTTCGGCGTCTCCGCGTTGTGGATTGCGCCGGCGCTGCAAAACCAGGCGCTGGCTGCCGGCTATGCGGTGGTCGACCAGACCTCGGTGCTGGCCACGCACTTGGCCGAAGTCATCAAGCAACACGCTTCCGAGCTGCTCACCCGGCAGGAAGCCAAGCGCCTGCTCGACCGCCTGGCCGAGAGCCATCCCAAGCTGGTGGAGGAACTTGTTCCGAAGATACTCAGCCTGGGCGAAGTGCAGAAGGTTCTGCAGCAACTGCTGCGCGAACAGGTCTCCATCCGCGACCTGGCCGGAATCCTGGAAACTTTGCTCGATACCTCCGCCATCAACAAGAACCCGGTGCTGCTGGTGGAAGCTGTTCGCCAGGCTCTCGGCCGGGCGCTGGTGCGGCCGTTGCTGGCCGAGGACGGCGGCCTGCGCGTGGTCACGCTCGACAGCGGCATTGAAGAAGAACTGGGCCGCGCCTTCAGCCCGCCGCCGGCCGGGGCCGCGGCCGCCACGCTGCAGCCTTCCCTGGTGCGCCGCCTGCTCGATGGGATGCGGCGCCTGGCGGGCGAACAAGCCGCCGTCACCAGCCCGGTGCTGCTGTGCTCCACGCCCGCGCGTTTTCATCTGAAGCGGTTGCTCGAGCCCTTCATGCCCAAGTTGGTCGTGCTGTCGCCGGGCGAGATTCCGCCCGCGGTTTCGGTGCAGTCGGTGGGAGTGCTGCGATGAAAGGCGGCGCGACCGGCGGAAGCGGAAATTGAGGGACTCCATGACAGAAGCCAGCAAGCAAGCCTATAGCGCGTGGCAAAACGACGAAGAGCGGGAGCGTCTGCTGATGGAGCAACTGCCGCAGGTGCGCTATATCGCCCGCCGCATCCACGAACGCCTGCCGCGCCATGTGCCGCTCGAGGATCTGGTGCACGCCGGAGTGGTGGGGCTCATCGACGCCCTGCACAAGTTCGACCGGGGCAAGCAGGTGCAGTTCGGTTGCTACGCCAAGTTCCGCATCCGCGGCGCGATTCTCGATAGCCTGCGGGAAATGGACTGGAGCCCGCGCGACTTGCGGCGCAAGGCGCGGCGGCTGGAAGAGGCCCACTGCAAGCTGCGCTCCGAGCTGGGCCGCAATCCCTCCGAACCCGAGTTGGCCGACGAGCTGAAAATGGATTTGCGCGGCCTGCAATTGCTGCTGGGCGAAATCCATGGACTCGAAGTGGGCAGCCTGCGCGTGGCCTCGCCGCGCGACGGCAAGGAAGAAGACCTCTGCGAATATCTCCCGGACGATCCCAAAGAGACGCCTCTCCTGCTCTGCTTGCACTCCGAAATGAAGCATCTACTGGTCCGCGCCATCGCGGACCTTCCGGAAAAAGAGCGCCAAGTGCTGGCTCTTTATTACTACGAGGAGCTGACCATGAAGGAAGTCGGCGCGGTCCTCGGGGTGGGAGAGTCGCGGGTCTCACAAATCCATTCCATGGCGCTGGTCCGCCTGCGCGCCCGCTTGAGCGAACTGACCGGGGAACGCACACCAAGGCCTTTGGCGGCGGGAGCGGCGGGCGGAGGTTGAGGAGAAGAGGCGACGATGGAAAAAGTTCTCGACCAGCAACAGATTGACGCCATGGTGCGCGCCGCCCGCGGGGGGCGCGCAGCGGAGCCGAAAACCCGTGCCCCGATCGTCGCTGCCTGGGATGTCCGCCAGGCCGGCCAGATTGGGCGCGAGCAGATGCGCTCCATCAGCACCTTGCACGAAAATTTCGCCCGCGACCTGACCCATTCCCTGGGCGCTTACCTGCGCATCGTTTTCGCGGCATCGCTGGTGTCGGCCGAGCACCTGACCTACAGCGAATTCTTGCAGCGGATTCCCGAAGTCACCTACCTGTCCTCGGTCAAACTGGCGCCGGCGGGCGCGATTGCCCTCCTGCAACTCGATTTCTCGGTGGCCTTTCCGTTAATCGACGTGTTGCTAGGCGGCGAGGGCGCCAGCGCTCCCCCGAGCCGTGAGATTACCGAAATCGAGGAGCAGATTCTTGAAACCATCATGCGCATCATTTGCCGGGAACTGGAGAAAGCCTGGTCGGCGTTCGCTCTGGAGTTTCAATTCGAACGCCGCCAGCGCCCCGACCAGGTGCGGCACCTCATGCCGTCCGAGGAGAAAACCCTCTCGCTCAGCTTTGAAATCACCCTGGCGGAAAGCCGGGGAATGCTCAACTTCGTAGTTCCGGCAGTGGTGTCGAACACCCTGCTGCGCAAGATCTCGGCGGGGTGGACGGCGGCGAAGCGGCGCGTGCTCCCGGAGTCGGAACGGCGCCTGCGGGCTCGCCTGCTCGATTGTCCCTTCCGGGTCGAACTCGGCATGCCTTCGGCCGATTTCCCGTTGCGCGATCTGGTAGGCCTCAAACCCGGAGACCTCGCGGTCCTGCGCTGCGGTTTCGAAAAACCGGGCGCGCTTCTGGTGGCGGGCCAGCAAATGTTTACCGCCGTGATTGCCCGGCGCGGCCCGGCGCGGGCCGCCCAGGTGCTCGCAGCCAGTGCCACGCGGGAACCGGAAAGGAAAGAAGTTCCATGACCACGCCTCCCATTCCTCCCAGCGGGGACCAGGAAGCTGTCGAATGGATGGCAATGTGGGCGCAGAGCTTCACCCAGGTCCTGACCCAGATTGCGGGAACCGCGTTCGCCGTGGAGTCGACAGCGACCGCGCCGCCGGAAGGCTTGCCTCCCGCTGAGACCGATCTGCACGCGGTCGTCACCGCCGCGGGAACCCTGCGCGGCGAAATGAACTTGCGTTTTTCCCGAAGTGCCGTTCTGGGGTTAGCACAGCTCTTCCTCAGCGAAGCCCAGGATGCGGCCGCTGAATTCAAGCCCGAACACCGCGAGGCGGTGGAAGAATTGTTGCGCCAAGTCGCGGGACATGCCGCTACCGCCCTGAAGCCGCGCTGGGGCGAGGTGCACCTGCGCATGGAGTTTGGCGCGCCGCCGTCTTGGCCTCCGGGGGTCCGCGGCTGGATGGGGTCCACCGCCGGCGCACCCTTCATTCTTTGGCTGGAGTGGCAGGTGAGCGCGGCCTTGGTGGCGGCGCAACGTGTTACGCATGCCCGCGCCGGCGCGCCCGAGCCCGCTTCGCCGGCTCCCGATCCAGCCTCGCGGGTCGCCGCTCCCGCTTCTTCCGGAGGCAAGCTGGACCTGGTCATGGATGTCGTGCTCGGCGTTAGTTTGCGCTTTGGGGCGCGGAGCCTCCGGCTGCGGGAAGTTCTCGAACTAGGGCCGGGCTCGGTGGTCGAACTGGACCGCCAGGTACAAGAGCCGGTTGATCTCTTGCTGGATGGGAGATTGATCGCCCGCGGAGAAGTGGTGGTGGTCGATGGGAACTATGGACTGCGCGTGCTGGAAGTGATTGCTCCCGCCGTCCCCGCATAGAAAGAAGCTTTGTTACAACGCACCAAGCGCAACTAAAGAGTTGTTGAACGCAAGCCGCCTCGGGACGGAGTTCACTCGCATGGATTTGGGAGCCTGGGCCTCAAGAGCTAATCTCCGCCGGGTTCAAGTGTTTTCGCGTTGCGAATTGCAGAACCGGGGCTGCTCAGGCAGAATCTGGCGGCGAATCCGCGGACGGCGTGGTGGGACTTGGCTTCATACGGCGTGGTACTGCACTCCGCAATGCCTGGAAACTGCCTTGGGCCAGCGCCTTGCGCAAGCACTCTCTTCCCCGCTTGCTGCGCGGCCCGTCCCCCACCGCATTCCGCTAGGGCTGCTCATGCTCTCCCGCGGCCAGCTCAGCAATCCTCAACTGCGCGAAGCCCTGGCGGCGCAGCGCAAGAATGGCTGCGGCCAGCTCGGATACTGGCTGGGGCAATTGGGGTTTGCGGCCGAGTCCCAGATCACGGCGGCCTTGGGCCTGCAGTGGGCTTGCCCGGTCCTTCCCGCCTTCGCTCCTCGCGATTCCTTCTGTGCCACGCTGCTACCCTTTCGCCTGCTGGAAGAATTTCGCATGCTTCCGGTTCAATTCGTGCCGTCCACACGCGCCCTGTATGTGGCTTTTTCTCAAGGTGTCGATTACCCCGCGCTCCATGCAGTCGAGGGAATCCTGGACTGCCGCACCGAAGCCTGCTTGCTCAACCAAAGCGCCATGGACCAGGCATTGCAACGCATCGGAGATGAAGGTCATGCAGATGAGCGCGTTTTTGAAAGCTCGCGGGATGCTTCGGAGATGGCGCGTATCGCCTGCGGATATGTTCTCAAGCTCAACGCGCGGGCGGTTCGCACCGCGGCCTGCGGAAACTATATTTGGGTGCGTTTGGAGTCCGGCCAGGGCCTCACGCACTTGCTGTTCCGCCGGCCCAGCCCCGCGCCGGAGAATTCTGTGCCGGCCCTTGCTAACTCATCCCGCCCGCGCGTCCCATTTTCGGACCAAGCCTCGGCTCCACAATCTGAATCCTCGGCTATTGTCCGGTAGGCGGCTTGAAGCGCATAGCTTTTCCCCAGTCTCCACCGGAATAGTGGTCGAGATTGTAGACCAGCTTCAACACCGGCGACCAAGTCGCCAGATGGGTGTGGTTCAGTTTGTTCTCGTAATCGATGCGCTCCAGTCCGGGCGCAATGCTGAGATTCGGCCAGATGGGAATCCGGACGGTGCCGCTGGCCAGGTTGCGGTAAAGCGTGTCGGAACTGTTGTCGAGATGATCCTCACGAAAGTATTCGCCCTGGTCCAGAGCGACAAACGACAGTCTCCAGAACAGGGGCAGGGTCCAGTCCAGATCGACGTAGTAGCCGTCGCGGGTTCGCGTGTCCCGAACCTGGTGAATCGTGCCGGGCTGAAGCGTGATCGGTTGTCCGGTTAAGCATGTGGTCAGGGTTTGCTTGGCGGTGAGGTCGCATTCCGCCGGTTTCCCCCCCGCCATGAAAGTCAACTTCTCCAAAGCGTTGGTTTCCCAGCCGCCTTCATATCCAACCTCGAAGGAATTTCCCTTGTTCTGGAAACGATAGCCCAGCCGTCCCAAGTACATGCGGGTGCGTTGCAGCGGCACTTGGAAAGCGGGACGATCCAGCACGCCGGTCGAGCTGTTGTAGTGGGAGTTGATCGATAGTTGTTCCTCGATCAGAGGTGTATCGAAGTGGAACGGCTCGAACACGATCCCTTGTTGTGGGTAGTATTTATTTCTCCCCAAGCCATGCCAGAAAAAGCCCGTATCAAGTAGTGCTTGGTCTTTAGGCTGGGAAAGGTTCGGCAAGGCCTGAACCACGGTGCTGGCTGGGCCAACCGTTTTGGTTGCCCCGGTCGAGTTGGCTTTGTACAGCAATTGGCCGCGAATGAATTCATCCACGGAAGTTGTGTTGCGCTCCCAATCCGCGCGCGTGGCGTAGTCGATTCCGTGGCCCTTAGCGGCGTATGCTGCCGGATCGGAAGCGCCCGTCAGCTGAGTGACCCGTTGTACCTCGGTAAGATTGTTCCTTACCGAACTAAAATTCCAGGACAGCTCCTGCAAGGAGAGCAGCCAGGTTGGCCGGTTCTGGACCGCTTGTTCGGCGGTCAACCCGGTTGGGTATTTCTCTTTGGGCAACAGCGGCCGATCCATGGAGGTCCGCGACCAGGCCACCATCCTCGTCCACAAGTCGGCTCTCGATTGCGGCGCTTGCTGATTACTGGATGCAAAAAGGCCGTTGCCTTCGTCGGTGATGCATCCCGGCTGCATCGCGTTGTCTTCTTCGAGCAGGTGCCTCATTTCCTCGCAGGCCAGTTCACTGATTTGCTTGCCTTGCGCGGGCCCGTCTTCCGCTCCTTCGTAGCGATTCAGGTTCACTTCCTCCTGGGATGATTGCGGCAAGAACCGGTTCGCCAACTGGGGATCGTTCAATTCCGGATAGCCCGTATCGCCCGCCGAAATGTGGCTGGTAGTGGCGACGGTATAGAGCCGGTCTTTATCCAACAATTGCCCGTCCACTAAGTAGTTGCCGTCTTCGGTGGTCTGGACTCCGTAGAGCAGCAATCCGCGGCCACTTTCCTCCCGGAATTTAGTGGGTTGAATGTCGGCTTGGTCGAATTGCTTGGATTCCCCGAACACTTTCTTCAGGGTGGCCCCGGTCGCCGTAATCACCTGCAGCACGTCTCCTTTCCAAAGCACACCCGCGATGTTTTCTCCCATGTGAGCCTGCAAGCGAAAATCTCCAAAGTAGAAATCGCGCTTTTGCATCATCGCCAGGTCGGCGTTAGTCGCGTCGCGCATGATCTTCAAGGTGGCGATGACAAACGGTTCGTCCTTGGCCCCCCCCGGGCCCAGCCATTCCTTCGCGGTATCGTCGAGTTTCTTTTGCAATGAGCTTTGCAAATGCTGCTGGGGATCTCCCTTGCTGATGGGATCCCAGTTGGTTTTCACCACCAGTTCCCGCCGCGCTCCGCCCGGCGAGGAAGCGTCGAAATCGTGCATGGCGAGTTCACGAATGGGGTTCGTCAGTTTGCGACTGGAGTCGAGACTCCTTTCCGGAACCACGACCACGCTGCGAAAACTTTGGCCGGGTGAACCGTCGGCGGCCGGTTCGGGATAGAGGGTGAGCCCGATGCTGCCGGTCGCGTGGCCACGGTCCGCGGCCTGCGCGATCACCACATCAAAATCCAGGTGCGAAGCCAATTCCTCCGCCTTGGCCCGGTTCATGTGCGCGAGCAGGACCCTGCGCAACTTCGATTTGTCGATGTTTCCTTTCTCTTGTTCCTCGAAAAGCTGTTCCGCCTGCTGCAGCGCCTTCACCGGGTCTAGCGTGGCCACGGTGGTTTGCAACCGAGGGTCGGTATTCTTCCAGGAAAGGTTGTCGCGCCCCACCAGCGACGGCAAATCGGGATCCACCACGCCGAAGATCACCACCTGGCGGCCATCCGGCCATCGCCGGTAGAAATAAGGCTTTTCCCACTCCTTGCACGACTCCGACGTGTCGGTGCAGGTTTTCGTGAAGGCGGAAAGCAGGTAAGGCCGGGCCACGGTGAAACGAACGCAATGGGGCTCGGTCTCACCGAAGTCCGAGCGCGGCGCTACGCACAAGCCGTAATTCACCTCAGCCTCAAGCCCGCCTAGCGGATAAGTCAGTCGCACTTTGTCTTCCTTGTCCGGGCATGCTTTCAGTTTCATGTCGTTGTCGCACCAGGTTGGCGCGAGCGCTTTTTGCTCCGCCGCGGGACACGGAAGTTCGTAGTCGGGATCATCCTCCATCGAAAGCTTGCACAAATAAGGCGCAATATTCAGGTCTTTCGACACTCGGAAAGTGACGGTTTGCAGAAACGGCAACACCGTGCCGTGGTCGGTGATCTCCACCGCCTGAACGCCCTCCGGCAAGCCGGGAACAAAATCCAGCCTTTTCTCCGAATCCGGAATCTTCCGCGGCTCCTTCCAGTAGGTCGTGTGCTGGATGAGATTTACCGCCAAGGTTTGTACGGGATGAAACGTCTCGCCCTTTTCCGGATGGTCCTGCCCGTTTGGTTCCGGGACCGACGCCAGCCTCTGCGCGATCCGCCGCAATCGCTCCGGGCCAAAATAAAAGTCCAGCTTGCCAGGCACAATCACGTCGTACCCAGCCAGCGACATGAAACATCCAACGTTGTCGCCAATCTGATCCGGCGCGGTCATGGGCGGCCACGGATCGTCGGGATTCCGCGCCACTCCCCCCGGCGCCATCGCCGCTGGAACCGCACCCGGCTTGCTCTGCTTGGGATGCCGCCGACCCTTCTCGCCATAGATCCGCGAGCCCAGATCGATCCCAAAATTGTCGCCCATGCCAATCGTCAGGGTCTCGTCGTCGCGGTTAAAGGGGATGTCTTTCTTCTTGTTGCTAAAATCCTGCACTGCCGGCGAAGCATTGGCCCATGGATTGTCCGGCGTCGCGCCTTCCCAGCAACTCCCCAGGAAGTCTTGCGCTTGGATGTTGGGCACGCGATAGTATCCCAGCAGATAGCCGGTGAAAATAAGCCGCAGGTTGGGTTTGTCCGGAGGAGGCGTGGCGGCTGCCGCGCCCTCCTCTGGCTGTTGCGCATACGCCGCTTGGGCCGGAAAAAGCGCCAGAACAACCGCAGTTGTCAGGATCAGCTTCCGGAGAGTCATGTCTGCCTCCGGGGGGAGCGGGTTTTTGGTCCCAACAGTCTAGCGATGGCGCGAAGCTTGTCAAGCAAATCCGAGGAGGAAGAGGCCGAGTCCAGCGGGTGTTGCCGGGACCGGCGACGAAGTGCAAGAAATGCAAGAGGACTCATGCGGCCCGCCAAGAAACGGAATGGTGGGCGCAGCCAAACGTCGCGAGATGCGATGCGACTCAACTCCCACGCAGAAATGACGCTCGTTCTCCTGTCCATTTCCGAACAGCCCAGTTCACTACCGGGCATCCTCGCCCTGCGCATTCCAGTCTCCGCCTTTTGGTTCCAGGAACTTATGAATCCAGACAATGGCAATGCGATGGCATTATGGAGCTGCTAGGAAAAGAAGAACCATGGCTCAGCCCCGCATTAGTTCTCTCATTGAAGCCTTCCGCCGCGATCTGAGGCTGGCCGTGCGCAGCCTTCGCCGCAACCCGGGATTCACGTTTGTGGTCGTCCTCTCGTTGGCGCTGGGGATTGGAGCGAATACCGCAATCTTCAGCGTGGTAGATGCAACCCTGTTGCGTCCTCTGCCGGTGCCCCACCCGGACGGGCTCATACGGATCGATGTGCCGGCCTCGCGCCTGACGCAGTTCGGCAACGCCTCCTATTTGGATTTGATGGATTTTCGCAGCCGCAGCCGTGCCTTTGAAAACTTGGCGATTGCGCACCAATTCTTTGCGGGCATGAGCACCGGCGAAGGCGAGCCGCAGGTGGTTTATGGCGAGCTGGTGTCGGGGAATTTCTTCTCTACCATGCAGATCCGTCCCGTGCTCGGCCGGGATTTTCGCCCGGACGAAGATGTGGAGCCAGGGAAATCTCCGGTGGCCATCATCAGTTACTCGCTCTGGGGCCGGGCATTCGCCAACGACACAGGGGTGATTGGGCAGCAGATCAAGCTCAACGGCAGGAGCTTCACGGTTATTGGCGTGGCGCCCAAGCCGTTCACCGGACCGAACCTGTATTACCGTCCGGACTTTTATGTGCCGGTTACGATGGCGGAAGGACTCACGAGCGACGGCAATGGCGTGCTCACGCATCGCGGCTGGCGCGAGTTCAACATGATGGGCCGCTTGCGGCCGGGAGTGACGGTCGCGCAGGCGCAAGCTGAAATGGACGCCATCATGCGCGATCTGGAGAAGACTTATCCAGATACGAACAAGGACACCGCCGCGATCGTGCGCCGGGAAATGGATCGTCGCATGGCCGAGGGATACTTGTTTCCCGCGGTAATTATGGGATTGGTGATTCTGGTCCTGCTGATTGCGTGCGCCAATGTGGCCAGCCTGCAGGTGGCCCGAGCGACTTCGCGCATGAAGGAGATTTCTACTCAGTTTGCGGTGGGTGCGACGCGGGGAATCCTGGTGCGGCAGCTGCTCACCGAGAGTGCGGTGCTGGCGAGCCTGGGTGGAGCGTGCGGCATCCTACTGGCGCACAGCTTAATTCGGAGCTTTGCGGCCCTCCTCCCCTACTCAGCGGCTCCGTCGAACCCGCAATTTCATCTGGATTCGCGGGTGCTGATCTTTGCCATGGCGGCTTGCCTGATTTCGGTTTTTCTGTGCGGGCTGGCCCCGGCGCTTTCGACCGCGAGAGAAGCAATGATAAAGGCCAGCACCAACGTTCGCGCCGGGACTTCGAACAGCCGCGCCTACGGAGCGTTGGCGCGAAAAATTCTAATCGCAGGACAGATCGCGCTCTCCACGCTGCTGCTGATCGGTGGGGGGCTGTTTCTGAAAGCGTTCCTGCGGGCGCAGCAAGTGGATTTGGGATTCAATCCCGATCATGTGTTGCTGGTAGCGACCAACCCCAGCATGAGGGGATATTCCACCGAAAAAGCCCGGCAATTCCAACGGCAACTTCTACAGCAGACGCTGAATCTGCCGGGAGTGAAGTCGGCGAGCCTGGCCTCCTTAGTTCCGTTTCTTTCCGGCGATTCGTGGGACCTGGCGATTGACGGCTACACCGCGCCGGGGGGCGAGACATTTGTAGATACTGACACCAATCAGGTTGCCCCCGGATATTTCGCGACCATGCAGATTCCCGTGCTGCGCGGCCGGGAGTTCAACGATCACGATAATCAAGCTGCGCCGCTGGTCGCGATTGTGAATGAAACCCTGGCCCGCAGATACATTGTGAACGGTGGCGACTTGGAGAAAGCCATTGGGCATAAGATCGCGCTGCGCGACCATAGTGCCATTCCGATTATCGGCGTGGTGAAAGATTCCAACTACGGCGACATCGGGGCGCCGCCCAGTCCGGTCTTTTACCTGTCGTACGCACAGGTGGGACGGCCGATCGCCACACTGTGCGTACGTACCCAAGGCGACCCGGCTGCGCTGACCGGGCCGATTCGCGCGGCGCTCAGAAGCCTTGATCCGGAAATAACTCCGATATCCGTTCTCACGCTTACCAACGCAGTATCGAGCCAAGGGCTTTTTCTGCCTCGTCTCTCTGCCATTCTGGGGGGCGCCTTTGGCCTGGTGGCATTGCTGCTGGCGGTGGTCGGACTTTATGGCGTGGTCTCATTCCTGGTCGCGCGTAGAACGCAGGAGATCGGAGTACGAATCGCCCTGGGCGCGCAACGTGGCGGGATTCTGCGCATGATCCTGTCAAGTGGACTGGTCTTGGCCTTGATTGGCTTGGCCATTGGCGCAGGCGGAGCGCTTCTTCTGACGCCGATGATGGGCGGCCTGCTATTGAACGTTAACCCGCGCGATCCGGGAGTTTTTCTCGGGGTGGCGCTGGTATTAATTGCCGCGACCCTGGGGGCTTGTTGGATTCCAGCGCAACGCGCCACGCAGGTCGATCCCATGGAGGCGCTGCGCTACGAGTAGAGTCTTCTCGCCCGGACTCCTGGAACGCGGACTGCCGGGTCAGCCACGCCGCCGCTGCCCATTTCGTTCGAATCCGCTCCCGCCGGTCACAAACCGGGTTCCTCCTCACTTCGAGCTTGCTTTCCTCCCATGATCTGATGTAAAAACCCAGCCGCTCTGTCTGCGCCAGTCATGCGCACTCTCGTTCTTGAATTTCGCCAGCAAGTCCGGGCTGGCCGTCCGTTTTTCGCCCGCCGCAACTCTGCGGGCGTTTCGATGGAGGCTTTATGTCCCTGCGGCAAGTCGTCTCGCTGACGGTGCTGATGCTTCTCTCTACCATGCGGCTCTTCGCCCAAGGCGCCGCCACCGGAGACCTGCATATCACCGTAAAAGACTCAAAAGGCGCGCTGGTCACCAACGCCAATGTGACGGCGCGAGATGAGGCCCAGGCCTTCGAGCGCTCCACCACCGTCAATACCGCGGGCGAATACCGCATCGTTGCGCTGCCGCCGGGACAATACACCGTAACCGTGCAAGCGCCAGGTTTCGCAAATGTGCAAGCCACCGGAATAACCGTAACCGTAGGTCAGATGGCCGACCTGCCCGTGGTTATGTCGGTGTCTGGCGGCAAGGAAACGGTCACCGTTAGCGCCGAATCGGAGTTGGTCGAGACCACGCGTACTTCGACCACCGACACCGTGAATCAGCGCCGCATCGACAACTTGCCCATCAACGGACGCAACTACATCAACTTCGCGCTCACCGACTCCCAGGTGCTGCGCGACAACGCGCCCAGCATCGGCGCCGCCCCCACCTCCGGGCTCAACATCAGCGGCCAGCGCGCCCGCTCCAACCTGGTAAACGTGGATGGCGCCAACGCCATCGACAACTCCACCAACGGGGTCCGGTCCACGGTTTCACAGGAAGCGGTGCAGGAGTTCCAGATTATTCCCAACGGCTACGCGCCGGAGTATGGTCAGGCTTCCGGCGGCGTAGTCAACATCATCACCCGCTCGGGATCGAACGATTTTCACGGGGATGTCTACGGATATTTGCGCAATCGCAACTTCCAGGCGGTGAATCCCTTCAGCAATGTTCCCAACCCTGCTTACACGCGAGTGCAGGCGGGAGCGGCGTTCGGCGGCGCCATTAAGAAGGACAAGACGTTCTACTATTTTTCCTACGAGGTCACCCGGCGGCATGAGACCGGGTTCGCCAGCATCGGCCAGGACAACTTCGGCCTCGTGCCCTTCGACGCGTCGCCCTTTTTCGGAGCGCCCGCGGGAACCTTCGGCATCCAGGTAACGCCGCAACAGGCAGCGTTTTTGGCTAATCCCGGCCCGACGCCGCTCCCAGTCGTGCAGGCCTACGCTTTCACGGCCGGCGCAGCTTCCGCGATCGCCATCAACGGCAGCTATCCCGCGTCCTTCGCGCTTTTGCCGTCCACCCTTGTCCCCGCGGGACTGAAGCAGTTCCCCAGTTCCTGCAACCCTGCGCTTCTGGGCGCGAACGCTTATTGCACGGGTTTGCCCGCTTCTTTCCAGACGCTGGCCTCGCAAATCGGCAATTTTCCAGTTTTCGAAGGCACCAGCCTGTACATGCTGCGCTTGGATCACAACATCAATAACAACCATCGCCTGATGCTGCGCGTTAATGTCAGTCCCAGCACCGTCACCGGCATCGAAGTGAATGGCGAGAACCAAACCTTCGGCCAGAACGCCTACTCGCGCACCTCGCAGCAGACTTATCGGGACGTCGCCGGTGTGGTCCAGGAAACCTGGACCCTCGGCAACAATAAGGTCAATGAATTCCGCTTTCAATACGCCCGTCGCGGTTTGGACTACACTTTCTCCAGCGCTCCCGGCGGCTCCGACCCTGCCGTGAACATTCCGGGCTTTGCTTTCTTCGGCCGCGAGCCCTACTCCTACATTCAGCGCACCGAGACGCGTTACCAGTTCACCGACAACTTTTCCTGGACGCTCAGCCGTCACGACACGAAGTTCGGCGTGGACTTCAACTACATTCCTCTCACTGCCATCTTCACCGTGAACTACGGCGGCGTCTATGACTTCGGCTCGCAGAGCGTTTTCCCGGGCCTGCCTTCGTTCAGTCCGGTGCAAGCTTACGGCCTCGGCCTGCCCGGCGATTTCATCCAGGGCATTGGCAATCCGCAAGACTCATTCTCCAACAAACCGTTGGGAGTGTTTTGGGAGGACTCCTGGCGAATGCGTCCCAATTTGACCGTGAACTACGGCCTGCGTTACGACATCGAGTTCCCGCCGCAGTTCACGCCGCCCGACGCCCTGGCGCTGGCCGCTTACAACCAGCTCGGCTTGCAGAAGGGCATTCAGCCCGATACTCACATGTTCCAACCTCGGGTCGGCCTGGCGTGGAATCCGAAGGGTGACGGCAAGTCTGTGGTGCGCGCCTCGTACGGAATCTTCTTTGATCACCCTCTGCTCGGTCTTTATTTTCTCGGCGATGCTTCTGACGGATCCAAATCCGGGCAACTCGCCTTTCCCGGCACCGGCCTCTGCTCCGTTGGTGTCGCCGGAGTCAACCCCTCCAACTTGAACGGGATTCCGATTTTCCAGGGCAATCTCACTACTGCGCCGCAATGCGCGGCCGGCCCCCCGGCATTGGTCAGCCTCCTGGGATATGAACCGGCCCAACAACAGTTCAACGCCTTCCTGCCCAACTCGCTGTTCATCAACCAGACCTACATCGCGGCCGGCTTCCCGCTGGGGTTCCAACCCTTCGGCTATCCCCAGGGCAAGAATTTCGTGTATGCCAACTCCCAGCAAGCCAACCTGACGGTGGAACAGGATTTAGGCGGCGGCTTCGCGCTGAGTCTGGCCTACAATTTCAACGCCGGCCGCCATCTGAATCGCCCCATCAACGCGAACGCCTCGCGCGGAGATTTGCTGGTGGCGAATCTGAGAGCAGCCGTTGCCGACACGGCCCACACCGGCAATCAACCCAGCGATAACCCGCTGCTGGTGAGCGCATGCGGCGTGGGTCCTGGTGGACCTTATGTCCCCGCCTCGCTCGTGAACTTCTTCCGGCCTTCGGGACTGAACCCGTCGGTAGCTAATTTCATCATCGCTAACCAGCCTGGCGGCGCACTGTGCGTGGGGCTTGCCCAGCAGGTCCTGCAGGCCGACGGCCTGAACGCGCTCTGCAATCCTGCCACCCTGGCGAACTGCGTTCCCTTCGGCGACATGGACGCGAACTTCTCTAACGGCTCCTCCGCCTACAACGGCTTCACCGCCAATCTGCGCAAACGTTTTTCAAAACGCTACGAGTTCCTGGCGTCCTACACCTGGTCGCATGCCATTGACGACTCCACCGACCTGCAATCTCCGCTGGCGCCGCAGGACAGTTACTTCCCTGAACTGGAGCGCTCGAATTCCACCTTCGATCAGCGCCATCGCTTCGTTTTCAGCGGGATATACCAGAGCGGCAAATTGGCAGGCGACAGCTTCGCCAAGAAATTCTTCAGCGACTGGACCGTGGCCCCAATTATCGAGTTTAGTTCCGGACGCCCATTCATGATCATCACCGGCGACGACGTCAACTTCCAGTTGGCCAGCAATTCCGCCCGGCCCAGTGTAGTCAGCGCGAATGCGCCACCCTCCCCGTGCGGCGCTCCCACGATCGCATCCCAGTACTCGCCGACAGGATTCCTCCAGGAACCGTGCTACATCCCCTATGCCACTCCGGGAGGCCCAACTCCAACGCTGCCGGCTCTCGACGGTACCCTCGGCCGCAACGCCGGCACTTCGCCGTGGACGGTTTTTAACGATCTCCGGATTTCCCGCCTAGTTCGTTTCGGCGAGCGCGCAAGCCTGGAAATGAGCTGCGACATCTTCAACCTGGCCAACCGGTTTAATGTCTCAGGCGTCAACGTCCTATGGACCAACGCCGGCCAGCCTACCTCAGCTTACGATCCGCGGCAGTTCCAGTTCGGGTTGAAGGTGAAGTGGTAGAAACAGTGTGATCAAGCCTGACTATTAGGTCTGTCGAGAGTAGAATCGCTGCCGCCGGAGGCCGCGTGTCCGAACTTTGGCAATCCGTGCTGGAGCGTTGGAGCACTGCGGGACTAGTTGACGCCGCCACTGCCGAGCGCATTCGCAGCTTCGAAGCATCCCGCGAAGAACCCAAACACCTGCGCTGGCCCATCCTGATTGCCGTGGCTTTCGGCGCCATCATGCTGGCCGCCGGCGTTTTGCTCTTTGTGTCCGCGCACTGGGATGAACTCTCGCCCGCCGGCCGTTTTTCCCTGGTTCTTTTCCTGGTGTCGATTTTTCATGTGGCGGGAGCATTCGTCGCCGATCGCTTCCCAGCATTGGCCACCGCGCTTCATGGCGTTGGAACCATTTCCTGCGGCGCGGGAATTTTTCTGGCTGCGCAAATCTTCAATCTGCAGGAACACTGGCCGGGCGGCATCATGTTGTGGGCAGTGGGCGCCTGGATCGGCTGGGGCCTGCGCCGCGATTGGGTGCAGGCCGCGCTGGTCGCGATTCTGACTCCCGCCTGGCTATCGGCGGAGTGGATTGACGCAACCCAGCGTGATTCCTGGAACAGCGAGCGAATACTGGCGCAAGGCTTGTTCCTCCTCGCCATCACTTACTTGACTGCCTTTTTTAACGATCATCGCGGCAACGCTCGCCGTTGCCTGGCCTGGGTCGGCGGCATCGTCTTGATTCCCGCCGCGGCTGCGTCCATGCCGGTCTTTTACGACTACGGGCTTCACGCCTCCGCCCACCTCGTGTTCTGGGGAAGAACTATCGGCTTGGCGTTGCCTCTTCTGTTGGCTTGGTGGCTGCGTGGCAAAGCCGCATGGATGAATGCTCTCGCCGCCTTCTGGGTCATCGTGCTCATGCTGCTGCTCTCCCACGGCTACTCTGGGGGATCGTTGCTTCGCTGGAGCATCCGCACCCTCGGCCCTTACTTGTGGTGCACCGTGACTTCGCTTGGCTTGATTGCCTGGGGACTCAAAGAAACCCGGCGCGAGCGCATTAATCTAGGCATCCTGGGCTTCGGCATCACCATTATGGTCTTCTACTTTTCCGACGTCATGGACAAGCTGGGCCGCTCCGCCAGTCTGATTGGCCTCGGTCTTCTGTTCCTGATTCTCGCCTGGGGCCTCGAACGCACGCGGCGGCGGCTCGTCGCGCACGTGAAAGGCGTCACCGCATGAAACCTCTCTACAAAGGCCTGCTGCTGGCGCTGCTGCAAGTCCTGCTGGTTTGTACTTTGGGAGTGAAGCTCCTTTACGATCGCGCCCATCGTCCTCGCCTGTGGATCAAAGTCGCGACCTATGATCCGGATCTCCCCATTCGCGGCCGCTACCTCGCCATCGCGCTCGAAGTTCCAGCGGAAGGGTTCACCAGCCGCATGGAGCCTTCGTATTATGAAGGCCCGAACAAGCCGGTAATGACTGAGTTTTTTTCATCGAATCGCTGCGACCTGGTGATGAGAGATGGGCAGTTAGTCGCGGTCGCCAACGGCGACGGCGAGTTCCGGGTGAACCTGCGTCATCAAGACGATAGACTCGTCGCCACCGTGAGCGAAGATATGGTTTACTTCCTTCCCGAGCACGCCAACGTTCCCTCTTTCTTCCATCATCCGGAAATTGGAGAACTCTGGGTCGAGGCCACCATCCCACGCAAAGGCCCGCCCCGTCCCATTCGCCTGGGCATAAAGAAAGACGGCGTGCTCACGCCTTTAGCCATAAACTGAAGTCTGACGACTGAAGACCGACGACTGACCTCTTAGCAATCGCCCCGCCTGCTACACTTTTCTTTTCCATCCTTGGCGCTTGCCGGAGCTTTACCCTCCATGTCCGACTCTTATGTTCCCACTGCACGCACCCGCATCGTCCGCGAGGCCGAGCGCGCCGTCTATGACCGCGCCGTCGCCTACGAAATCCTAGACGAAGGCTTCATTTGTCACGTCGGCTTCGTCGCCGATGGCCAACCGTTCGTCATCCCTACCAGCTACGGCCGCAAGGATGACAATCTCTATATCCACGGGTCCGCCGCCAGCCGCATGTTGCGCAATCTGGATCAAGGCATCCCGGTGTGCCTAACCGTCACTTTGCTAGATGGCCTGGTCCTCGCCCGCTCCATCTTCAATCACTCGATGAACTACCGCTCGGTGGTGGTGTTAGGTACGGCGGTCGCGGTCGAAGATGCCGCTGAAAAGCTCGCAGCCTTGCGCGCGCTCTCTGACCACATCCTCCCCGGCCGCTGGGATGATGCGCGTAAACCGAACGAGAAAGAACTAAAAGCCACCATGGCACTGCGCCTGCCCATCAACGAATTCTCTGCGAAGGTTCGCCAGGGCCCGCCGGTGGATGATGAAGAAGACTATGCGTTTCCAACCTGGGCAGGAGTGATCCCGCTGAAGATGGTGCCCGGAGAGGCAATCAACGATCCGAGGCTCGAGCCTTTACGCCAAGCGCCCGCCTACGTTCGTAACTACACTCGCAAGCGCTGACCTCGGCAACCAACGTGGGGACAGCCGCCCCCGGCTGTCCGCGGAGCGAGGCTCCGCTGCGTCGTCGAATGAGGGACTGTAGTTTCAACCCAGCCGAGCTGGAGCCCCCCGCTACGGCAGCAACAGCAACTTCCCTGCAGTCGTCCTGCCTTCCAAATCCCGATGCGCCTGCTGCGCCTCGGCCAACGGATAGGTATGCGCAATCCGCAGCTTCAATTTTCCTGAAGCGATCATGTCAAACACCGCGCCCGACCGCGCCAGCAATTCAGCCCGCGTGGCCGTAAAGTGCGCCAGCGTAGTACGCGCCAAGAACAGCGATCCCTTTTGCGCCAGCACATTGGGATCAAACGGCGGCACCGGCCCGCTCGACGATCCATAATGCACCAGCGTCCCGCGTGGCCGCAGCACATTCATGCTTTTGTCGAACGTGGCTTTGCCCACGCTGTCATACACGACATCCACGCCTTTGCCGCCGGTCAGTCGCTTGGTTTCAGTTTCAAAATCAGTTTTGGTGTAGAGAATCACTTCGTCCGCGCCCGCTTCCCTCGCCAGCTTGGCTTTCTCTTCGCTCGAAACCGTGCCAATCACCCGCGCCCCCAGATGGTGCGCCATCTGCACCAGCAATAGTCCAACGCCTCCTGCCGCGGCGTGCACCAGCGCCGTGTCGCCAGGCTTCAGCGGATAAGTGTCGTAGCACAAATAATGCGCGGTCATGCCTTGCAGCATGGCCGCAGCCGCGTTGTCGTCGTTCACGCCTGGCGGCACCGGCACCAAAGCATCGGCGGGCGCGGCGACATACTCCGCGTACGACCCCAAGACGCCGCTCCAAGCCACCCGGTCGCCCAGCTTAAGCGACTTCACTTGCTCGCCCACCGCCGTGACTACACCCGCCCCCTCCTGCCCGGCCACGTAAGGCATGGGCGCTTTGTAGGTTCCGTCGCGCAGGTAAACATCGATATAATTCACGCCCGAGGCCGCAATCTTCACCACCGCCTCGTTGTTCTTTGGCTGTGGCACCGGCAATTCCACCAACTGGAGCACTTCCGGCCCACCGGGTTGTCGCACTTGAATGGCTTTCATGTTCGTTTCCTGATGAGGGATTCCCTGCGGACTTCTCGCAGCTAGCTTATCGTGCCAGCGGGGATTTGTCCCCTTGGTGGAAGCAAGCAACGTAAGATCGATCGAGCGACAGCGAAAGCGTGTGGCCAGCTTCCCGATCCAGCTTATCGCAATACCAGCTATGCTCCCAACCCGGAGACCAACACGCACCCTAGCACTACCATCCACGGCGGCAATTTCCCAAACGTCAGCAACGCGAATGCGCAGAGCGCGACAAGAAAGTCAAAGCGTGAATGCACGGCGCTCGTCCAGACGGGCCGAATGAACGCCGCCATCAGCACGCCCACCACAGCCGCGTTCACCCCGCGGAGAGCCGCTTGCACCTGGCGCCTCTCACGCATGGAGTTCCAAAAGGGCAAAACCGCCACGACCAAGAGAAGTCCGGGGAGAAAGATCGCCACCAGCGCGACGACTCCGGTCAGCGGTGGGTTGGAGTTGGGGCGAATCACCGCTCCCAAGTAAGCGGCAAAGGTAAACAGCGGCCCCGGAATGGCTTGCGCCGCTCCGTACCCTGAAAGAAAGGTGGCCTGATCCACCCAGCCGCGCGCGACCACCGTATTCTCGAGCAGCGGCAATACCACGTGACCCCCGCCAAAGACTAGCGCTCCGGCTCGATAAAAAGCGTTGAACACCGCCAATGGCCGCGCGCCGCTGACGCGGGCCGCAGATGGCAGCAATAGAAGAAGAACCAAAAACAACGTCGCCGCCAGCGCGCCCTGGCGTTTTGAAATTGCGATTGGAAGAGGACGAACTGCCAAAGCTCGCCGGGAGCGAAGAAACACCCAACCCAATTGCGCGCCGCTTCCAATAGCCAGTAAAGTTGCGAACCGGGTCGGTATGAAAAAAGCAATGCCCGCCGCGATCAATGCAAGTGCCATGCGCAGCCAGTCTGGGGCCAGCGATTTCTGCATGGCCAGAATGGCCTGCGCCACCACCGCGACAGCCACCAGTTGCAGACCATGCGCCACACCCAGGCCCAGCCTTCCGGTGAGGAATTGATGACCAAAAGCAAAAGCCAGCATGAGCAATGCTGAAGGAGTGGTGAAGCCCACCCATGCGGCAACGCCGCCGGTCCAGTTTGCTCGCAGCCAACCCAAAGAGAAAGCCACCTGGCTGCTGGCCGGTCCCGGCAAAGACTGCGCCACCGCCACAATCTCCGCAAACGTTTCTTCTTCGCACCACTTGCGGCGTTCAACAAACTCCCCGCGAAAATATCCCAAGTGCGCGATCGGCCCGCCGAACGAAAGACAGCCCAGGCGCAAAAACGCCATCAACACTTCCCTTGCGCTGCCCCTTGCCACCGGCGCGCTTTCGGTTTGATTCATAGCCGGTCCGCGCGGGTTTTTCGTCGCAATTGATCGAGCGAGAGCCTTCCCGCTCCGAGCAGCATGATAGCGATCAGGCCCAGCAACATGCAGAAGTCAGTGCGGGCTTCATGCATGGCGGCCCAGAATCCTTGTTTTAGCAGCATGGGAATCTTGGTGGTGGCGATGGCTACGGCAATGTCGACGAGCAGCGGAATCGCCGCCAAAGATGTGCATAGCCCTACGATAAGCAGGAACCCGCACACTATCTCCACGACCCCGACAAAAGGAGCGCTATATTGCGGGGCGGGAATGCCGATCTTAGCGAGGCGGCCCACCCCCAGCGCGGCGGGAAAGAGAAACTTTTGAATTCCCTCCGAGGCAAAGACCCATCCCACAAGAACACGGACTAACAAAATTCCCCAGTCCGCCCGGTTGTTGGAATCTCCGCGATTGGTCATAGAGCATCTCCGTGCGCAGGCCACGACAGGCTACACGCACCCAGACCACGGGCGCCAATTCTTGAAATCCGTACGCGCAGCCTAGAAGACCACCAACGGTAACCCGCCCCGCCCGTCATTCCCGGAATGAGAAGGCAATTTGGCGATTCTCGAAACTCCCTCCAGGCCCCCAATCCGACCCATTCAAGACGGCAGGCCACCTGCAGCCAAGACGCTTGCCGGTTGGAAAGCGGCCGGAGTATGATGCCCGGCCTGTGCCCAAGGTAACCTCGATTGGCCACTTGGACAATTGACCCGGTGGGTCAGCGGAGAGTAGCATTTAGGCTCGATTGCTATGGGAGCAGCCTAAAGACGCCGCAGTAACTGATAGATAAAGTTGCAGATACAGTACGGCGCTTATGAAGTTAGCAACCTATTTCCCGGTCGCAACGTTGGCTGTTTCGGTCATGGCGAGTACCGCCTGCCAGACCGCTCGGCCCACCGCAATGTTGCCTCCGGCTCAGGCTAACGCTCCCGCCCTCGTTGCCCCTCCGCGTCAAGATCCGGCTCCAAGTGTCAAATTACGGCAACCGGGCGATCCTATCGCCGCTCCCAAACCTGATCCCGCGGCCGTGCTGATTGCCGCTGTGGATAAGGAGTACCAATCCGGGCAGGAGAATTTCAAGGCTGGAAATCTGGAACTGGCGCGGCAAAGCTTTAACCGGGCCTTTGACCTGCTAATGGCCAGCCCACTCGAAATTCACTCCGACCCGCGCGTGGTCTTGGAGTTTGACCAGGTAGTGGCCGGCCTGAACGATGTCGATGCAACCGATCTGCCGGCCGACGCTTTGGCGCAGAAGTCCGAGCCAGCCCCGATCGACGAGGCCAACGAAGCCACCCCGCCAGTCGATCCCAACGTGAAGGCGAAGGCCGCCGCCGAAGTTAAATTCACCCACTCCGATCTTCCTTTGATGATGACCGACCCGGTCGCCGGCTACATCAACTACTTTTCCGGCCGTGGCCGCGGCGTGCTCGAGCGCGGGCTCATCCGCGACGGCCGTTATGACGCGATGATCCGCCAAATCCTCAAGGAAGAGCACGTTCCGCAGGATCTCATCTACCTGGCGCAAGCCGAATCCGGTTTCCATCCCTTGGCGCTTTCCCGCGTCGGGGCGCGCGGCATGTGGCAATTCATGGCCAGCCGCGCGCGTGGCTACGGCCTCGAACGCAATCAGTGGGTCGATGAACGCCAGGACCCCGAAAAATCCACCCGCGCCGCCGCCCGCCATCTGCGCGATCTCTATAAAGAATTCGGCGACTGGTATTTGGCCATGGCCGCTTACAACTCCGGCCCCGGCACGGTGCAGCAGGCCGTCAAGCGCACCGGCTACGTCGATTTCTGGGAACTCTACAAACGCGACGTTCTGCCCAAGGAAACCCGCAACTACGTCCCCATCATTCTGGCCGTCACCATCATGGCCAAGAACCCGGCGCAATATGGCCTGGATAAGTTAGTTCCCGAGCAGCCGGTTCCCGACGATGTGGTGAAGATCGATTATCCCGTCGACCTGCGCCTGGTCGCCGAATGCGTGGATACTACGCCCGCCGCGCTGCAAGACCTGAACCCCAGCCTGTTGCGCTGGACCACTCCCCGGCCCCAAGCGAGCGATGCCCAGCCTTTCGAGCTTCATCTGCCCGAAGGCACCAAGGATCAATACCTCGCAACCATCTCGGCCATTCCGCGGGATATGCGAGTGTGGTGGCGTTACCACAAGGTGGTTCAGGGTGACACGTTAGCCTCAATCGCGCGTTCCCATCGCACTTCCACCCAAGCCATCATCCAGGCCAACAAGCTCGACACCAAGGCGAGCCTCCTGCCGGACACCCAGTTGATCGTTCCCATTACTCCAGGCCGGCATGCTGCGTCCGAAGATTCCGTGACTTACGCTCGCCACCTCACCGTGTACAAAGTGCGCCGCGGAGATACGGTCGAGTCGGTGGCCGAGGATTTCGATCTCTCGCCGACCATGGTGCGCCGCTGGAATCGCCTGCGGGGCGACAGCCTCGCCGGCCGCCGCATTTTGTATATCCACCTGCCGGTGGCCCCGAACGCCTCTCCCAGACCGCATATCATTACCGATAACCCAAAGTCCAGCAAGACATTACAAGCGAAAAGCAGCGCCCCGGTCGTGCGCCACAAGGTTGCCCCCGGTGAGACTTTGAGTTCGATTGCCTCCACTCACCACACCACCGTGCAAGCCTTGCAGCGCGACAACGGCGTAGTAAGCCTCCGCCCCGGCATGGTCCTGGTGATCCGCGCCTCCCGCTAGCTCGGGGTCGCGAGGTTCGTCAGTGCACTCTCGAAAGCGGACATTCGCACGGCCTCGGGACCGTGCTCGACTCCCGCGCCCGTTCGCCAACGGATTTCCATGCTCAACTCCGGACTGAATTGGGTGTAGTATGCAGTCGAACCGTGCGGCAAATCGCTGTGCTATAATCGCGCCCCGTTCAGGCCAGAGCATGGCCGGCCGGTTGTCTTTTTAATTTCTCTAGCGCATGTACGCGCTTTAGCAAGATCCCGGCGCCGAAGGCGGCGGGAAACCAGGAGGAAACATGACTTTTGATGACGCCCTCTACGCCCGCGATGACGAAGCGGATGAATTCGGTGACAGTGCCGCCTACAGCGATTCGCTGGAAGAAGACTACGAAGAAGAAGAGGAAGAGGAGGAGGAAGCCGCGGTGCCGTTGATCGGGGAAGCGGAACCCGAGCCCGTAGCCCCACCCGCGCCGAAACCCGCCGGGGGCGGCGGAGGCTCATCCAAGCCGGCGGCCAAGAAACCGGCGAAAAAGAAACCCGCCAAAAAAGCTCCCAAGAAGAAGCCGGCCAAGAAAAAGCCGGCCGCGAAGAAGAAACCCGCCAAAAAAGCGGCCAAGAAAAAAGCTGCCAAGAAAAAGCCGGCCAAGAAGAAGCCAGCTAAGAAGGCCAAGAAGAAGCCAGCTAAGAAGGCCAAGAGGAAAGGCCGCCGCTAGAATCGTATTCCTGCGCAAACGGGACGGGGCCTTGCCCCGTCCCGCTGCCCTCCCCCGTGGTTGACTTGTTTCTGTTTTCTTTCCTCCCCGCGCAATCCCCTAGAACCAGAAAAGCTTCTTGCCGTGGCTGGCGATCAACAGCGCGCCCGCTGGTGCGGTTACAACCGTGTCAATCTCAGTACCGCCTTCCGAGAGAACAAAGTCCACCGTCACCGGCGCCGCAGAGCGCGGGTCCGGAGGAGCAAAGTTAAGCGTGAACGTGCCGGTGCAGTTCGAGTTCACCTGGTAAGTGCCGGTAGCTGGTGTTTCGGTGAGAAACGCGGCATGGGTGCCATTGACATTCACGGAGTCAATCTGGGTAAGGCCGCCCTGCCCGTCAAAAGTAGTCATGGCCACGCCCCGCATGGGGCCGGTCGGGGTGCCCGGAGGTCCGGCCAGTTTGTAGCCTTCCACCGTAAATGCGTAGTCCCCGTGAAGAAGGGCATTGTTACAGAACCTGGATTCGGTTTGGGCGGCGGCCATTCCGGCCACCATAAGCACAACCGCCCCCACAGCAAAGCGGGTTGCAAATTTTTTCAGCATACATAACTCCTTGGTCGATCTAGTTTTTGGCGGGCTCACTCCACGCCTTGGTCCGCATCTTGCGCCGGGCGGGGAAGGTCGGCAATGGAGGGAATCTGTAGGATTTCTTAATTCGCGCGCTGGAAATGACATAGAATGGCGCAAATCCCGCCGCTGGCGGGGTTTGCAGATGTCTACCCAGGTTATGAAGTTCAGCGATTTCGAGCTTGATCTAGCCGCTTATGAATTGCGCCGCGACGGGCGCAGCATCAAGCTGGAACGCATTCCCATGGAGTTGCTGCGTCTGCTGGTGGAGCAGCGCGGCCAACTGGTTACTCGCGACGCCATCATCGAAAAACTCTGGGGACGAGACGTTTTCCTCGATACCGACAACAGCATCAACACAGCGGTTCGCAAAATCCGCCAGGCGCTGGGAGACGATCCTGCGCAGCCGCGCTTCCTGCAGACGGTTTCCGGCAAAGGCTATCGCTTCGCGGCCGCCGTCACCGAGGCGCGCAACGGTTTGCGCCACAAGGGCCTGCCGGACTTAGAAGGCCGGATCATGCTGGCCGTGCTTCCCTTTGAAAACCTGACCAATGACCCTGACCAGGAATACTTCAGCGATGGACTCACCGAGGAGACCATAACCCATCTCGGCAGCCTCAGCCCGCAAGACCTGGGAGTGATCGCGCGCACTTCCTCCATGGCCTACAAACGAACCAGCAAGACGGTGGCGCAAATCGGCAAAGAGCTAGCCGTGGATTACGTGCTCGAGGGCTCGGTGCGCTGGGAGCAGAATCGAGTCCGCATCACGGCGCAGTTGATCCAAACCTCGGATCAAGTCCATCTCTGGGCGGAGAGCTACGATCGCGACCTGGGCAGCGCGCTGGGAGTGCAGAGCGAGCTGGGCATTGCCATCACCCGGCAGGTGCAGCTGCGGCTGCGGCCGCAGGCGCAACCGCCGCTGTTCCGCCTGCAAGAGGAAGACTTCCAAGCCCACGATACTTACTTGCGCGGACGCTATCACTGGGCCAAGCGTACCTACCCGGAAGTGATGCGCGCGCGCCAGTATTTTCAGCAAGCCATTCAGGAGAATCCAAACTACGCGCGCGCCTATGCCGGCCTAGCGGATTGCTTTATCGTGCTTCCGCTGACGAGCGATGCGCCAGCCCGGGAATGCTTTCCCCAGGCTCGCGCGGCGGCTACCAAGGCCCTGGAACTGGATCCAACCCTCGCCGAGGCCTACACCTCGCTGGGGACAGTCCACTTCTGGTTCGATTGGGACGCGGAGCGGGCGGAAAAGCAGTTTCAAACCGCGCTGCAGCTCAATCCCAACTACGCGTTGGCCAGGCTTTTTCGCGCCCATTGTTTTTCCAACAGCGGCCAGCATGAGGCTGCGCTCGAAGAAATCGCCCGCGGATGCCGGCTGGATCCCCTGTCGCCGATCATGCACACGCTGCGCGCCGAATTTCTTTTCCACGACCACCGCTATGGCGAGTCACTTCCGGAGTTTCACAACGCACTCGAACTCGATCCGAATTTCTGGGTCGCGCACGTCAATCTCGCCAAGGCCTACGAGCGCCTCGGACAATACGACGACGCCCTCGCCGCGCTGGAGAAGGCCCACGCCTTTTCCGGAGGCATTACCGAGGGCATCGGGCTGAGCGGCTATATTCTGGCGGTTTCGGGCCGCGTCGAGGACGCGCGAGCCGTCCTCGCGAAATTGCGCGATTTGGTCGGCCAGAAGTACGTTGCGCCCTACAATTTCGCCTTGGTTTATGCCGGACTGGGAGAAGAGACCGCGATGTACGACTGCCTGGAGCGCGCCTATGAGGAGCGCGACGTGCGCCTGACTTTCTTGATTGATCCCAAGTGGGACGTTTTCCGCGGCACTCCGCGCTTTCAGAACCTGTTGGCGAGGATTGGGCTGGAACGGAAAGCAGCGTAGCTGTAAAGAGCAGCCGGCTGGCTTTCCAGCGAGGCGCCTACTTCTTTCCCCCGACTGCGTCCAGGCATTTGCCGTAAAGCTCAAGCAGATGGCCGGCGTATTCTTCCGGCTTGGCCGCCGCGCCTCCGCCCTGGAAGCCGACTCCCGAAGAACTCGTTCTGCCGTAACCGGTGGTCATGGCGACGAATTTCATCAGATCGAGCGCAATATCTTCATCGCGGCGCGCCCCCGCCGCCGTGCTGGGTCCTTCCATGAGCCCCTCCGCTGAACCTGGAATGCTGGGAATGTCTTCGTCTTCGCCCATCGCATCACGAGCACATGATCGCGAAACGATGATAGCAGAGGTCGAGAGGGAAGCTTAGCCCTCCCCAAAAACCTTCCCTTGGCTTGTTTGGCGAATCTAGCCTAAGATGCATGAGCTTGATTATTTTCATTTTTCTGTCGGCCTAGATGCCGCCGAGTTTGGGCCGTTGCCCAGCCAATTCCACCAAGTCGAGGAACCCAATGCCGAAAAGCTGCCTGTGGATGCTCGTCATCCTCCCCGCCCTGCTCGCGGGTAGCCTACGCGCGCAGACCGCGTCGCAACCGCCCTATCTGAATACCGCATTGCCTTTCGAGCAGCGCGTCGATGACTTGGTCGGCCGCATGACGCTGGAAGAAAAAGCTTCCCAGCTCGTCAATCAGGCCCGCGCCATCCCGCGCCTCAACGTTCCCGCCTACGACTGGTGGAGCGAAGCCCTGCACGGCGTCGCCAACTCCGGCATCGCTACCGTTTTCCCCGAGCCCATCGGCCTCGCCTCCAGCTTCGATCCGCCGCTCATTCATGACATGGCCGTCGTCGTCGGCACCGAGGCCCGCGCCAAGCACAACATGGCCATACGCTCCGGCCAGCGCAGAATTTTCCAGGGCCTCGACTTCTGGTCGCCCAACATCAACATCTTCCGCGATCCCCGCTGGGGACGCGGCCAGGAAACCTACGGCGAAGATCCGTTTCTCACGGGTCGTTTCGCCGTGGCTTTCGTTACCGGCATGCAGGGCGACGATCCCAAATATTTTCGCGTCATCTCCACCCCCAAGCATTACGCCGTGCACAGCGGCCCTGAGCCTCTGCGGCACGGTATCGACGTGCCCGTCTCCAAGCACGACGAAGAAGATACCTACCTTCCCGCCTTCCGCGCCGCCGTGGTCGAGGGCAAAGCCGACTCCGTCATGTGCGTCTACAACAGCGTCAACGGCCAGCCCGGCTGCGCCAACGACTTCCTGCTCAAGCACACTCTGCGCGGCGCCTGGGGCTTTAACGGATACGTGGTGTCCGATTGCGATGCCATCGCCGACATTCAGCGCGGCCACCACTATGTGCAAACGCTCGCCGGAGCCGCCGCCGTTTCGCTCAAGACCGGAGTGGACAACGACTGCGCTGACTTCTTTGTCCCCATCATCGACAACTCCGATTACGTGCGTTACATCGATGCCGTGAAGCAAGGCTTTCTAAGCGAGGCCGACATCGACGTGGCACTCAAGCGCCTGTTCATGGCGCGTTTCCGCCTCGGCATGTTCGATCCGCCGGAGATGGTCAAGTACGCGCAGACTCCCGATTCCGAAAACGACAGCGAAGCCCATCGCCAGCTCGCGCTGAAAATTGCCCGCGAAACCATGGTCCTGCTAAAGAACGATGGGACCCTCCCGCTTCCGAGTTCCGTAAAAAGGATCGCCGTCGTGGGTCCGCTCGCCGACGAAGTTCGCGTCCTCGAGGGCAACTACAACGGAACGCCCTCCCGCGCCACCACCGCGCTTGATGGCATCAAGAGGCAATTCCCCAACGCCGAGGTCAGCTTCAATCCGGGCACGAATTTCCTACGCAATCCCGTGCCCGTCCCCGCCGCCAACCTCAGCCACGGCGACGGCCAGCCCGGCCTGCAAGCCGACTTCTACGCCGACGCGCAATTCACCGGTCAGCCCATCGCCTCGCGCGTGGATCGCGAAGTCAATTTCGATTTCATGACCGCCACCCCGCCGCCCGGCATCACCCACGTCTTCGTGCGCTGGACGGGCTATCTCACGCCCGCTGAATCCGGCGACTACAAGCTCGGCATGGGCGGCCTCATGAATCGCCTCTACGTCGACGACAAGATGGTCATCGAAGATCTCAAGCTGCACGGCCCCATGCCCCTCACCGTGACCATGCATCTGGAGAAAAGTCATAAATACGCCATCCGCCTGGATTCGCTCGGCGGACGCGGCCTGGCCACTCGCTTCATTTGGTATCGCGAAATCCCCGATCCCGCGGGGGATGCGATCGCCGCCGCCAAGAAGGCTGACGTGGTCGTCGCCGTCGTCGGCATCAACTCGCAACTCGAAGGCGAGGAGATGGACGTTCACGTCCCCGGCTTTGAGGGCGGCGATCGCACCAGCCTCGATCTGCCTAAGGAAGAAGAAGACGTGCTCGAAGCAGTCAAGACCACGGGCAAGCCGCTGATCGTCGTGCTGATGAACGGAAGCGCGCTTTCCGTCAACTGGGCTGCGCAAAATGCCAACGCGATTCTGGACGCCTGGTACTCCGGCGAAGAAGGCGGAGCCGCCATCGCCGAGACGCTCGACGGCTCGAACAATCCCGCCGGCCGCCTGCCCGTCACCTTCTACAAAGGAGTCGATCAGCTGCCCGACTTCACCAACTACGCCATGACCGAACGCACCTACCGTTATTTCCACGGTGATCCGCTCTATCCCTTTGGCTATGGCCTGAGCTATTCAAAGTTCGCCTACAGCAACCTGCAACTTTCCGGGACGACCGTCCACGCCGGCGACTCGCTGACCGTGCAAGTCGATGTGAAGAACGCCAGCGGCCCCGCCGGCGACGAAGTCGTCGAAGTTTATCTCACTCCCCCGCAGATTCTCGGCGCGCCCATCCGTGCCCTGCGCGGCTTTCAGCGCATTCACCTCGATGCCGGCGAGACCAAGCGCGCTCAGATCACGCTCGATCCGCGTGATCTGAGCCTGGTGAACCTGTCGGGCGACCGCCTGGTCACGCCCGGCGAATATCAGATCAGCCTAGGCGGAGGCCAGCCCACCGCAACCGACGCTTTCGTCAGCGCCAAGTTCACCATTGAAGGCGAGCAAAAGCTGCCGGAATAGATTTTGTCATTCCGAGCAGATTTATCGCGAGCATCCCTACCTGGATTCGATTGCCCAGGTAGGGATGCTTCGACTACGCGTGAGCCTCGCGGCGCCAGCCTCGCTCTTCGCTCAACCTGGCAGCAGCGCGCGTGAGGGCCGATCCCACGTCACCTATAGAATTCTCCCTATGCGTGCGTCGGAGGAATGGTAGTGCTTCGGCCATTCTCGCCGGCGCCCGGAAGGTCGTGCACCTGCGAGTCCGGCGCTTGACGATTTCAATTGGCACGCGTGGGTTCCAAATCCGAGAATAAGCTTTGCTACCTTTACGCGTGCGGGTCACAGCCTGCGAGGTTACTTTCGTACTCGCGGAATGTTTCGCGCAAGCAGCCGCCCCAAAATGGGCGGAGTATCGTAGAAGTCAGCCGCTTCCGCGGCTGCACGACAATCTGAACCGAATGAAAACCGCAATCCGGGTGGGGGTGACTCGACGAGCCAGAGAATTTTGCCCCAGCAAGGAACCGCGATGAAAGAAAAGCTGAGCCTGAATTCCGTGCGACTCTGTGTTTCGCTGGTGTTGTTGTCCCTTCTGGGAGGATGCGGCGGCGCCGCCAAGCCATTTCCTATTCCGCCGCCAATCGCCGGCTTGGAGTTTCTCTTTGCCACCAGCGACAACCAGGTTCTGGCCTATAGCATCAACCTCAACACCGGGGCGCTCGGCCAGCCGACCACGGCCACAGGGCCCGCTTCCGCCTCCAGCGTTTTGCTGAATCCCGCCGGGACGTTCCTCTACGCCGCCGACGCAATACACCAGACGGTGGACGTTTTCTCCTTCAGCCCGACCAATGGCGCCATGGCTGCCGTCAACGGCTCGCCTTTTTCCATTCAGGCTGAACCTCTGGGAATCGCCATGGATCCTGCGGGCAAGTTTCTGTACGCTCCGCAACAAGTCAGTCCCGGCGTTAACGCGTTCAACATTTCGACCGGACCTTTGACCGCGGTGGCGGGATCTCCGTTCTTGACCGGCGCTGGACCGGCGAAAGCAATCGTCGACCCTACCGCTAACTTCTTGTACGTCTCCGACTCCTCGGATGGCAACGGCGGCATCTCCGCCTACACCTTCAACTCCGCCAGCGGAGCGCCGACGGCGATCGCCGGCTCGCCTTTCACGTCGTTGCCAGGGTCCTTTGGCGGTCCGAGCAGCCTCGTCGTCCGGCCGGACGGCAAGTTCCTGTTTGTCTGCGAGGTAAACCTCGATGAGGTAGTGGCATTGCCCATCAACGCGAATGGCAGCCTGGGCGCCTTCGTCGGAACACCTTCGTTGACCGGCAACCATCCGGTGGGCATCGCGGTCAACCCTGCCGGGACCTATCTCTACGTTGCCAACAGTCTGGACGCAACCATTTCCGTTTTCTCCATCAACGCCAGCACCGGCGCGTTGACGGCAATCACCAATTCACCCTTTGCCGCGGGCGCGACGGTTAGCGGTGTGGCGATTGATCCTTCCGGCAAGTATCTTTACGTGACCAATCCGGCGGCCAACACCATTACCGGCTTTAGCATCAACGCCTCCACCGGCGCGCTCACCCAGTTCGCGGGCCAGCCCGCGGCCGCCGGGACGCAACCGACGAGTTTGACGACAGCGGTGATGCCGTAAGCTTTGTTTGTGGCGCTGTCGCCTCGCGGAAGTTATCCCGATCTCAACTTCCCTCTGCTCTGTAGAGACGTAGCTTCGCTACGTCTCCTGCGGCAAAGCGAAAGGAAGATTGTGGCGCGGCAGGCAAGACGTAGCAAAGCTACGTCTCTACGAGACAACGCGCTTAGGTCTCAATCCCCACGTAGCAAACGCGGCCGATCAGGTAATCGCGGGCGGATTTGCCTTCTTCCATGGGCATGACCTCGACCGGGTAGGCGTGGTTGTGCGGACGCAACACCAGATGGCGCCCGGCCTGTTCCACGTATTTCACCGTGCATGTGCCATTTTTGATCACTGCGTACATGTTGGGTTCCGCTTTGTGGTACGGCTTGAGCGAATTGTAATGGCGGTCGAGCAGAACCGTGGCGCCGGGCAGCAGGCGGGGATACATGCTCATCCCTTCGCGGGCATCCGCCTTGATGAGCACGAAGCGCTCCCAGTTTTCCCGATCGCCCTCCATTTCGGGGCGCAACTTCTTCAGGAAACTCTTCTTGAACTTCAGAATTTCCTTCACCCGCAGGCTCATGATGCGGGGTTGGGTGGCGGCGATGGCGCCCGTCACCAGGAGAACGTTGTCAAACTCGTCCGGGCTGGGCGGCAGGATGCTGGCGCGTTTGTTGACCTCGCCGGGATCGATGAGGTCAAGCACGGAAAGGCTCTGTACTTTGAGCACTTTATCCATGCCTTCGATGCTCAGGCCGCGCTTCTTGTTGAGGAAGTTGGAAATGTGCGCCTGCTTGAAACCGGTCTCCTTGGCCAGGCGCAGGCCGGTCAGATGGCCCTCCTCGATGCGGGCGAGAAGGGTCTTGCGCAGATTGTCCTGCAGCACTTTGAATCTCATGGCTGGGAGTATAGCACCGGGTTATAGCGACCCGCTATTTACCAGACAAGCTCAACGTGGGAGAGGAAATGCAGGGCTTGACGGGGATTGGGGGCGGGCGAAAAAGCCCGTGAAGATTATGAACCGCGAGCCGGACAAACCTTGCCCGGCCGTGCGTCTCCCGGACGAACCGGCTCGGGAAGCCCACTGTTCATTTACTGCGCGCCCCTCGCGAAGCCCTGGGCGGCAGCGCGCCCATGGTGGGAGCGCGCGTCATGGCTCCGCTGGCCGCGGAAGCGTGCTGTTGTTTCCGGCGCGATTTCCACAGAGAAAATGCGGATTGGCTATAGCGTGACGCTATTGTGAAGTCAAGCGCAACATCCGTAAGGAAATAGATTTCTTGACCACGTTAATCCACGGGCTATACGATGAAGTGTTTCATATAACTCATATGTTAGGACTCGAAAGCGTCATGTCCAGCAACAACTCACAATCCGAAAACGAGGAGAACAACTTCGTGGAGTTTCGCCGCAAGGTGCGCTCCGCCGAAGTGCTTTCCACGGACGTGGAGCGACTGCTGTGGTCGCTTCATTTTACGGGCCGGGTCAGCGTGGTGGTGCAGAATGGCCGCGTGCTGAAATCCGGCTATGAGGAGGGTTACTTCCGCCAACGTGAGTCGGCGGTGGTCTAGGCTTCGGCCGTCAGATTTTGGGGAGGGCCGGAAGAAAAATGCAATACTAATTCAATAGCTTAGCTTAACCAGGTCATCGTAAGAGAAACGAGCCCTGCGGCCGAGTCCATCGGCGCAGGGCTTTTTTTATTTCTGTGGAGGCAATCATGGAAACATCGCAGTGGGAAGTGGTGCAATTGGAATTGAAGTATTGCGAGCGCTGTGGCGGATTGTGGCTACGGCAACGAGGGGTGGAGGATGTTTGTTGCTGGCACTGCGCGCAGGAAGCGCCAGAGTTCCGCATGCTGCGCAAGTCGAAGCGCAGGCGGACTTTGCCGGTGAATCATGCCGGACCCTACGCGCACCTGGAACTGGTGCCGCCGCTCGGCGGAACGGGAGGCAACGCTTGACCGGCCCGCTGTTTCCAGCGGCGCCGGATGGGGCCGCGGTTCCGGCGCCGGAAATCTCCATTCCCGCAGGCCCACACGCCATCGCGGGGTTCGAACCGCTATTCGAGCGTGACCTTCTGGAAGACGAAGAACCTCTCGTTCTGTTCGAGGATGCGGAATTTGACTCGGACTTGTGGCTCTATCGTGACCGCACTGCGGCAATGTTGCGGCGTTACTTGCGCTACTCGATTGAAGTGGGGCGGCTGCCTTCGTTGTTGGGAAGGGAGTTTTTCCGCACCCGGGTCACTTGCTATCAGGCGGCCACGTTTGAAGATGCGGTGATCTTTGTCCACGACGTGCAGAAATGCCTGGCACATCTGGACGAGTTCGAGAACACGCTCATCGCCCGAGTGGTGTTTCAGGATTACACACAGGATGAAGCGGCGCAGCTGATGGGTTATCAACGGAGAACGGTTGTGCGCCGCTTTCCCGAGATCCTGGACCGGCTGAGCGAGCTCTTTCTGGACGGCGGACTGCTCACGCGGCTGCCGGTCGAGAAAATCTTGCCTCCGGAATCTTGTCAAGAGGGGGAAACTGAGGAAAACGAGTTAAGTGATTCTTAACAAACAGAAAAAAAAGTTCAAAACCATGTCTCATTTTCCCTATTCAATATGCTATGCTAGTTTCATAGATTGAGAAATTCACAGGGCGCGCCGCAAAGCGCGCCCTTAACTTTTTGGCCGGCAAATTTGCGGTAGAACGATCAGCAGCGGAATGGCAATCGCTGGATTGGACTACGCAGATTGCCGGCCAACGCATTTTGAGGCGAGAGTGATGACGAAGGCCAGGGCGAAAGCGGGGAAGAAGAAGACGAAAGCGGCGTCGGCCGCAAGCCGTGGGTCGCGGAAGCCGGTGGATCTGGAGGCGGTACGGCAGCAGATCAGCCAACTGGTGGGAAGCCAGGCGGTGGGCCTGGTGGAGACGACGATCGGGGAAGCCGACAAGGGACATTATGCGGCCATGAAGTATTTGTTCGAATTGATTGGGCTGTATCCGGCGACTGGGGAAGAGGAAGCTGCGCCGGGAGAAGATTCGCTGGCGAAAACTTTGTTGAAGCGGCTGGGAGTGCCAGAGGCGGAAGCGGAGCCGGCGCTGGAACCTGCGATTACGAAAGATTCTCCGGAAAATGCCGGGGCGGCGGCGCTTGGGATTGATGCCGTAGAATGAAAGCCAGTCAGTGGGAGATGGCGGCGGAACGGTTGCGAGCGGCTTTGCGGCATTCCGCGGAAGACGCGCGAGCGAAGCGCCCGCGCCACATCGCAGTTGGCGGAAAGTTGACGATGGACCTAACCTGGGTGACCGAGCGGCTCGCGGTGGGCGGCGGGATCTGGAACGCGGACAACATGGCGGCGGTGGTGCGGGCGGGAGTGACGCACATCATCGACATGCAGATTGAGTTTGACGATACCGAACTGGCGCGGCCTTATCCGGTCGAGGTGCTGTGGAATCCGGTGGAGGACGACTTCCAGCGAAAGCCGCCGGAACTGTTTCAGCGAGGAGTGGATTTTGCGCTGGAGGCTCTGGAGCGGCAGGACAGCAAGGTGCTGATTCATTGCGCCGCGGGAGTGCATCGGGCGCCGATGATGGCGCTGGCGCTGCTGTGCTCGCTGAACTGGCAGCTGGGAAAGGCAATGGAGTTGATTGAGAGGAAGCGGCCGGTGGCGGATTTCCCGGAGATGTATGTGAGCAGTGTGGAATGGTTCTTGGAACAACGGGTGGTGGGGAAGCCGGTCGAGCGGTAGCCCCTCCGCAGCTAAGAGCCTTGTGTTTCGTAAATGATTTATCGCAGCGCTAAGGGCGCTGCGCCAGCCCAACCCAGGTTGCATCAACCGGTGACATTTTGTGAGCGAGGGAGGAGTTATGTTCGACGCGCGCCGCCCGGTGGGGCGGCTTTTTTGTTTGCTGATGTCGGTGACGGCGATGTTGGCGGTGTCGCAGGCGCAGGGTCCGGCAACGACCACCATCAACGATGTGGTGTACCGCGCGGATGGAACGCCCGCCGGCGGAGTGCTGCTGATTTCCTGGCCGGCGTTCACGACCGCGGCGGGACAAGCGGTAGCCGCAGGCAAGAACAGCGTGACCCTGGGAACGGGTGGCGCGCTGACGGTGAGTTTGGTTCCCAATGCGGGGGCGACGCCCGCGGGGACGGTTTACACCGTGGTGTACCAACTGAACGACGGAACGGAGAAGACCGAGTACTGGACGGTGCCGACGACGTCTCCGACCACGCTGGCGGCAGTGCGCACGATACTGGGGACGACGAGTTCGGCAACGCAGATCGCCTCGCAGCAATATGTGAATACGGCGGTGGCGGCGAAGGCGAACGATGCGGCGGTCGTCCACCTGGCGGGCAGCGAGACGGTCACCGGGGTGAAGGCGTTTACGGCAGCGCCCAGTGTACCCACGCCGGTGCAATCGACGGACGCGGCCAACAAAGCTTATGTGGATGGAGCGGTGACGGCGGGAGGGAGTGGATCGTTTGTGAGCAAAGCGGGGGACACGATGACGGGGCCGCTGACGCTGCCGGCCGATCCGGTGGCGAGCTTGCAGGCATCGACCAAACACTACGTCGATGTGGGGCTAGCCTCGAAGTCGGATTTAATCGGGGGATTGGTGCCGGCCACGGAACTAGGCGCGGGAACGGCGAGTTCGTCCACTTGCCTGCAGGGCAACCAGACATGGGGACCATGCGGAACCAGCAGCAACGCGGTGGAGATTCAGAGCATTCCGGTGGATACGACAGCGCCGGCGGACAATCAGGTGATCACGTATGTGGCGTCGGCGGGAAAGTATGAGCCGCGAGCGGGCGGGGGCGTTTCGGGCGGCATGCAGTCGGTGAAGTATTCGTCGGACTTCAACTGGTCGCAAACGCCGGCTGCGGATCTGACGGCGGCGGGAGCGAAGACGGTGAACCTGACGGCATGCCCGCTGGGAGTGACGGGGACGGAGTCGCAGTACTACGTCTATATCGCGGGGACGGGGACGGCGGAAGCGGTACTGGTGACGGGGGGAACGTGCGCGGGGAACGGACAGCCGGGGTCGCTGCAGTTCACCACGGTGAACGCGCACGCGGCGGGATACACGTTGGGGAGCGCGTCGAGCGGGTTGCAGGAGGCGCTGATCGGGGCGCGGTTTTCACCGGACGCCATCGGAATGCAGTCCGGCAGGGTGGTGGTTACGCCGGGAAGCGAACTCTATCTATATGCCCGGGTGTCGATACGGTCGGGGAACATGACGGTGGACTTTTCGGGGTCGCTGGTGCGATGCCTGATGAACGACACCTGCATTTATGTGGGCGACCCCACGCAGATCAATGAGTTCTCGAACATCACGCTGGTGGCGCCGCACGGGCGGCCGGGAGTGGCGAATGGGCAGCATCCGTTCATCGAGGTGAACGCACAGAAGACGCGGATTTACAACGTGGTGACGCAGTATCCCTATCAGCAGACGAACGCGACTTTCAGCTCGTATGTGCAGGTGGATAGTGACGAGGCGTTCCTGCTGGATGGACTGGATGTGGCCTGGGGATCGAATTCGGGCAACAGCAGCGTGTTGTGTAATGCGACGACGTGCAATCCCATCGTTTATGCCCCTGGACCGAGCGGCACCAATTCGGCAGTGGGGTGGTTGAAGCACATGAATCTTACGCTGAACTGCGCAGCAAATGGAGTGGACTGGGAAAGTGGCAACAGCGTGCACATTTCGGACAGCGTGATCCAGGGATTTGCGCAGTATGGGGTGCGGGGCGGAACGGCGCGCGGCGGTTTTGTGGGGATGAAGGTCGATAACGTCTATGAAGAGACAGGGCTCTGTTCCAACCCGCAGGCAAACATTGGAAGCGCGGGAATCATCGCGCAGGGTGGATCGGTGGAAATCACCGGGCCGGCGGGGGTGGGAGTGTTAGGAAGCGCGGGCGGGCCGCAGGGGGTGATCCCGCTTTTCGCGAACACTGGAACCACCACGTATCGCTACTACGTGGTGGCGCACAACGCCAGTTTTGGGGCGTCGAATCCCTTGTATGCGGGATACGCGCTGACCAATGGTACGGGAAGCATCACCGTGACCACGCCGGACATCGGCGGGGCAGCGACGTTCGACCTCCTGCGTATCACGCTTCCGGCGAATTCGCAGAATCAGTTCGAGGCGCCGTACGGGACCGGCAGCTATGCGGTGGCGAGCGGGGTGACGAGAGGCTCAGCGTGCGCGAACGGGGTCTGCACCTTCACGGACACGCAAGCAGCGCTAAGCAGTTACACGGTGGCGGCGCCGAGCTATTTCCCGCTACTCAATTTCTGGCCGGGAAACCTCATCCTGGGAGCGAATCAAGACACGAATGGCGTGCTGGCGGGGGCGGTAGCGTTTATGCCCAGCATGCCGCAGGATGTGGTCGATGTGCAGGGAATGCTGATGAGCGCGGTGGTGGCGCAATACTGCGCGGCGTCGGGGGACTGGACTCCGATGTTGGCCAGCTGCTACGCGAACTATCCTCCGAGCGGGGTATTCGCGGTTCCGGCGCTGGTGCTGGCGACGAAGCCGGCGGCGGACGCGGGGCAGGCGACGAACCTGAAAGGGCGGCTGAACTTTGCCACGCTGGGAAGCGGCCCGGGGCACATCATTACATTGTCGGATTCCAATTTTCAGAAGACGGTGGCCACGAGCAATAACCGCCCAGGCAACGATGCGAGTGACGCGTATATCGGGTACGACCGGGGCGGCGGGCCGACGACCTATGGGATTAGCTTCGGAGCGCCGGTGTCGTTGTCGAACTACATTGGGAATGTGGGGGACGGAACTAACTGGCTGGAGCGGTTGACGTCCTCCTTGAAGGAGTTCAAGACGAATGTGCAAATGGATAGCGGGCTCACGGTGGCGGGGCAGGTGCAGGCATCTTCATTCTTATGGACGGGGAATGGACCGTGGAGCGTGCAGGCGGGATTTGGGACCCTGAGCGCGGCGCCGGCGGGGGAGTCGGCGATTGGATTTGGGACGAGTGGGAAGCTGCAGGTTTCGGAGAACGGCGGAGCGGTGGTGGAGGTGGCGAAGCTGGATTCGAACGGGAACGTCAGCGAGAACGCGGATACGGCAACCGCGCTGGCGGTGACGCCGGCGCAATGCAGTGGGAGCTTCGCGACCGGCATTCAGGCGAACGGCAATGCGAACTGCGGGACGGCGGATGTGGTGCAGCTGGCGGAGACTACGCCGCCCACGGGGATTGCGAACTTCGGGCTGTTCTGGTTCGACTCGACTTGCCATTGTCCGAAGGTGATCGATAACAATGGGCAGGTGGTGCAGCTGGGATTGACGAATGCGTTCAACAGCGATGCGCTGGGAACGAACGTGGCGAATGTGATTGAGGAGAGGAATGGGGCGAACCCGCAGGCGCTGCGCGTGTTCAACAACTATACGAACTCGAGCACATGGGATTTCTTTGGGATGGACTATGACAGTGTGAATTCGCGGTACCGGATCTGGTCGAACGATGCGGGGACGTCCGCACCCGGGATTGAGTTTCAAATTCAGGGGACGGTGCCCTGGTATATCAGCTCGAATTTGAATTTGCTGACGGGGACGGACAATGTGCGCGATGTGGGCGCGGACACACTGGGCATTCGCAATCTGTTCTTCGGGTCGTTTTTGGATGGGGAGACGGGCGGGGCGCTGGTGACGGAGATGGCGAACGCGGGTACCACGGGGACGACATTGAATGCGCTGGCGAAGTTGACGGGAGCGCCATCGACGACGGTGATGGCGGCAACTTCGGATACGGGCGGAGTGCTGGGAGTGGTGAACGCGAATGCCGGAACGACGTGCGCGGCGGGGACATCCGGAAAAGCTTGCATTGTGACGAAAGGGCCGGGGACGTGCAATTTCGACGGAGCGGTGACGGCGGGGGACTACGTGCAGATCAGCGCGACGACCGCGGGAGATTGTCATGATGCGGGGGCGACGTATCCGACGAGCGGGCAGGTGTTGGGGCGGGTGCTGGTTAGTAATGGGAGCGCGGGAACGTACAGTGCGTACTTCTTTGGAGCGGAGAGCCAGGGGGCGTTGAGTGGGGCGACAGCGGCGGCGACCTATGCGCCGCTGGCCTCGGCGGCGCTGACGGGAACCCCGACGGCGCCCACGCCGAGCGCGGGGGATGACTCGACCAAGATTGCAACGACGGCGTTCGTCACCAGCACTTGCCTGTGGACGACGTTTCCGACTACCAGCGGCACGGGCAATACGCTTTCGGCAACGGCGAACAAGGCGACCTTGTGGAAGGTGTGGCTGCCGGCGCCGTGCAGCACATCGGCGGTGACGTATGACATTGGCACGGCAGACAACACGACGAATACCTACGACCTGGGGTTGTACAGCGCGTCGGGAGCGCTGATGGTACATACGGGATCGACGGCGGGGACGACCTTTGCATCGGCTACCGGGGTGAAGGACGCGAACTGGACGGCGAGCACGGTGTTGGCGGCGGGGATTTACTACATTGGGTTGACGAGTTCGTGTACGGCGTCGTGCGCGACGCTGGCGGGGGCGAGCAGCAACGCGATCGCGCGGGAGACGAATACGACGGTGAGCGTGAGTTCTGGGGGAACGCTTTCGGCAACGGTGACGGCGCCGGTGGATGCGTCGTCGGGCGGGGCGCAGATTCCGGCGTTGATTGTGCGGTAAGTCAGTTCTCGGTTCTTAGTTCTTCGTTGAAAAGGCGTCCTTCGGGGCGCCTTTTGTTTTTGGGCTGACGAGGGATTCGATTCCAGAAGAGGATTAGCAAAATGGCTGGGAATAAGAAAGTCACGCTGGGCGCGCTGATGCTGGGTGCGGCTTTGGCTTGTGGCAGCACGACGGAGCTGGTGATTCCGCGGGCCTGCATGAAAACGGTGGAGCTGACGGAGCAGAGCGAATGCCATGGGCCGGACGGGGATCATATGAATTGCTCGGGGCTGGTGTTGAAAGTGAAGGCGGAATGCGAACAGGTGAGGGTGATTCAGTGAAACGACTGGCGATGCTGGTTTTGTTGCTGTGCGGCGGGGTGTCGGCGACGACGTATTACGTGGATCCGGCGGGATCGAACGCGAATTCGGGGCTATCGCCGGCGACCGCCTGGAGGACGTTGCTCAAGGTTGGGATCTCCACGTTCAATCCCGGCGATCAGATTTTGTTTAAGCGGGATGGGGTGTGGAATGAGTGGCTGACGCCGCCTTCGAGCGGGGCCGCGGGAAACGTGATCAAGTTCGATGCCTACGGAAACGGGCGGCCGCCGGAGTTTACGGGAGCTTACACGACAGCGGCGTCGCAGTGGGCAAATTTATCGGGGAATGTTTGGCAGATTACGCTGAGCGCGACGCAGCCGATTTCGCAATTGAAGTTCGTGCAGTTTGGGACGGTGTGGGGGAATGCGCAGAGCGCGCAGGCGAATTTAGCGCACGACCGGGATTGGTATTTCGATCCGGTGGCGCAGAATTTGTTTGTGTGGTCGGCGGCGGGGAATCCGGTTTCGCATTATGGATCGGTGACGCCGATGATTTTGAGCGGGCAATCGCTGATCAATATCAATGCGGTCAGCTACTTGTCGATTCAGCACATCAAGCTGGATTGGTATGACGGGTATGGCGTGCAGGTGCAGGGGGCAAGCGATCACATTTGGCTGGCGAATATTTCGGCGGACAGCCAGGTGCCGAACGCGACGGTGCCGATTGGGTTTTATGTGCATCCGACGGGGACACCCTCAGACATTCATATTTACAACACGGATGCGCACCGCAACTATGTGGGTTACCGGTTCGATGGGACGGGGACGGCGTACGAACTTAAGAATTGCCGCGCCTATGCGAATCGAACTTACGGACTTGTCGACAACACGGCGGCGGTGACTTATTCCTACTGCCATTTTTATGCGAATAATCTGGCGACCGGAATCTCGACGGACATTTCAGGAACGCCGGGGCCGATCGACGGGGGGAATAACTTGCCGGCGGACACACCGCCGAACGTGCGCGGGTTCATGCGGTATCCGGCACGAATTACGCTGACGTTCGACGATCCCGGATTGCTGGATGGGCCGCATGAATACATTGCGGCCTTGCTGCCGACGATCCAGGCGAAAGGCGTGCCGCTGAGCATTGCGGTGGTGACCGGGTATCAGCTATCGCAGCAACTGGCGCCGACCTTTCAGTCATGGATCAACGCGGGGTGGGATGTGAACTGCCATTCGGTTTCACATCAGTACTTTGTGTTTCCCAATGCGTTCACCATTCAGTACACGGGAACGGCGGCTTCGAGCGTGACGCTTTCGATTTCGAATAAGACGCTGACCATTACGGCGCCGGGCGATGCGAATGCGCAGGTGAGTTGGAATTTTGCTTTGTCCGGGACGGACATGGTGCCGAGCGGGCTGGATACTTTGGGCGGCGTGGTGGCGACGCTGAATCAGCGCGGGGTGTTTGCGGTGACCGCGGATCCGAACATGAAGGCGGCGGTGAAGAGCGAGGACCTGGCGGACGTGGTTTCGCAGGACATTATGAGCGCGCCTTACACGCTGCTGATGGACAAGACGCGGTTGATGACGGACGAACTGAATTGGTCGATGGCGTGGATGTCGGCGAATTTGACGGGACTGCCGGCGAACCGGGTTTACGTTTATCCGGGAAGTTACGAAGACACCTCGACGGAAGCGATTGCGGTGGCGGCGGGGTATAAGGGCGCGCGCGGGTCGGGGACGATGCAGCCGTCGCCAAATGCGGCGACGGTTTTGGCCAGCGGGTACGACGTGCAGAATATTTTGAGCGAGGGCATGGTGCCTTATTTTCAGAATATTACGGATCAGCAGTTTGCCAACCGGTTTCGCGCGATGGTGTTCAAGTCGGGGGTGTGGGGAGTTCCGTTCGGGATTTTCTGGCATTGGAATGAGCTGACGCCGCACCAAGTGGGGCTGATGATCGACACGCTGAAGGCTTCCGGGGCGACATTGATGTCGAATACGCAGCTGGTGAATTATCTGCTCAGCACGCAGCCGAATTCCGGGACGACCTATTACGCGGACTCGGCCACGGGGACGGCGGATATGCGGCCGACGGCAGCTTCGCCAGTGGTGGACACGGGAGCGGGGCTGGGGACGGGGTACAAATACGACCTGATGGGGATCGACCAGACTCTGTTTGGGACGGGGTGGGAGATGGGGGCGTTCGTTTATGTGCCGGAGTCGGCGGGACAAGTGAAGCATTGAGTTTGATCGGATGAGGGTCCCCGGCTCCGCTCGGGATGACAGATCTTAGAGTCACACATGGGAGCGTTTGCTTTGACTGGAGATATTTTGCTGTTGCGGGAGTTGGGAGCGGCGCTGGACTTGGCGACCGAGCGCGAAGGCGCGGCGCGGGTGCGGGACCTGCTGGCTGAAGGTTTGCTGAAAGTGCGTAATAAGAAGAGAGGTTTGGTGCGGCTGCGGGCGAATCGGGCGCAGCGGGAATTTGCACGGAACTGCACGCGGCGCAACATCGTGCTGAAGGCGCGGCAACTGGGAATGACGACCTACGTAGCGGCGCGGTTTTTTATCCAGACGATTACGCAGCCGGGGACGCTGACGGTGCAAGTGGCGCATTCGCAGGAATCGGCGGAGGAGATTTTCAACATCGTGCGTCGCTTCTGGGAGAACCTGCCCAAGGGGATGCGCTATGGCGCGCTGCGGACTTCGCGCGCGAACGTTCGCCAGTACGTCTTTCCGAAACTCGACAGCGAGTATCGTGTGGCGACGGCGGCGGACCCGAACGCGGGGCGCGGGATGACCATCCATAACCTACATTGTTCGGAGGTCGCCCGCTGGCCCCGCGACGGGGCGGAGACGCTGGCTTCGCTGCGCGCGGCAGTGCCGGAGGACGGGGAAATCGTTTTGGAGTCGACGCCGAACGGGGCGGGCGGAGTTTTTTACGACGAGTGGCAGCGGGCTGAGGAGACTGGGTATACGCGGCATTTTTTTCCCTGGTGGTATGAGGAGAGCTATCGGGTAGAGGGGGTGGGCGGGCGGAATTCCGAAAAGCGAACAGCCGAGGGCGGCTGTCCCCACACGATTCTTCCTCACACGATTCTTCCCGAGGAAGAAGAGTTGATGTTGCGATTTGGGTTAAATGAGGAGCAGATTGCGTGGCGGCGGATCAATCGGGCGCAACTGCGCGGGCTGGCCGCGCAGGAGTATGCGGAGGATGCGGTTTCCTGCTTCCGGGCTTCGGGGGAATGTGTTTTTGAACTGGAGGCGATTGAGCGGGCGCTGGCGGCGGCAGGCGATGCCATTGAAGCGCGGGAGAATTCGCGGCTGATGATTTGGCTGCCGGCGCAGGCGGGGAAACAGTACATCATTGGATGCGACCCCGCGGGTGGTGGGTCGGAGGGGGATTATTCTTGCGCGCAGGTGATTGAGCGGCGATCCGGGCTGCAGTGCGCGGAGTTGCATGGGCATTTTCCTCCGCGGGAGTTGGCGGGGAAGTTGATCGAATTGGGGAAGCTGTACAACGGCGCGTTGCTGGTGGTGGAGCGGAATAATCATGGATACGGCGTGCTAGCCCATTTGCGGGCGGAGCGGGCGGGGAATGTTTTTCAGGATGGCGGGCAGGATGGGTGGCTGACGTCGGCGGTGTCGCGGCCGGCGATGATTGAGAATCTGGCGGCGGTGCTGGCGACGGAACCGGGATTGTTTCGGAGTGGGCGGTTGCTGAATGAGTTTCGGACGTTTGTGCGGAATGCGGATGGGTCGTCGGGGGCGGCGGCCGGGACGCATGACGATTGCGTGATGGCGATGGCGATTGCGCTGGGGGCGCGGATGAAGTTGGCGGGGAATTTGCCCCGGAGTGGGGCGCTGGAGTTGGCCAGTTTGGCGAGAACGGGGTGAATGTTCATTCGTCACATCTTCCCGGAGCGGGGGTGGGATAGGATGGCGCGGCTGCGGGTGTCGGCGGTTTTGTCTCGGACGGGGTGCGGGCGGGACGCCCGCACTATAGCCGGCGAGACCCTTCGACTGCGCTCAGGGCAGGCTTTGGCGCTACGAAACGCGGGCGAGGGCGCCCGCGCCACACGGAATCATCCTTGGCGATTGCTGCGGTCCAACACGTGCGGCGGATGCGAGGCGGGGCGCAGGGGCATTTGATGCGCTGCTCGGACGGAAATTTTTATGTGGTGAAGTTCCGGAATAATCCGCAGCATTTGCGGGTGCTGGCCAATGAAATGTTGGCTACGCGGCTGGCCGATGCGGTGGGGTTGCCAGTGCCGACCACGGAAGTGGTCGAAGCCAGCGATTGGTTGATCGAGCATACACCGGAGCTGCGCATTGAGCTTGCGGGGCAGACGATTCGGTGCGAGGCGGGCTTGCAGTTTGGGTCGCGATTTGTGGTCTCGCCGCTGGAGGGACAGATTTTCGATTATTTTCCGATGAACATGTTGCGGAAGGTGCGGAATCTGGAAGCTTTCGCCGGGATGCTGGCGCTCGACAAGTGGACCTGCAACGCGAATGGGCGGCAGGCGGCGTTTTGGAAGAAGTCGCGCGAGCAGAAGTATACGGTTTCGTTTATCGACCAGGGGTATTGCTTCAACGCCGGGGAGTGGTCGTTTCCGGATCATCCGCTGCGCGGGGTGTTCGCGCGTAATGAAGTTTATGAGAGCGTGAGCGGGTGGGGCGCGTTCGAGCCCTGGCTTTCGACGATTGAGAATTTGTCGGAGTCGCGGATATGGAGCTTGGCGGAGGATATTCCTCCGGATTGGTACGGGGCGGAGTGGGAGAGTTTGGAGCGGCTGGTGCGGGAGTTGATTTCGCGGCGGGAACGCGTGCGAGAGTTGATTTCGCTGTTTCGGGTTTCCGCGCGGAAGCCGTTTCCGAATTGGAAGGAAGATGCGTAGAAGCTCTGGGCCGGTTTTCGTAAAAGCAAAATCTTAAAGCGCAGAGGGCGCGGAGAAACATCCGCGGAGGACGCGGAGAGTGCGGGGCCTGCGAGTGTGAACCTGAAATTGGTTAGCTGAAGGCTGACGGCTGAAAGCTAATGGCTGACTACAAGCAACTCGAGTTTTTCTTGCTGCGGTATGTGCCGGACGCGGTGAAGGGAGAGTTTGTCAATATTGGGTTGTTGATGCGCGAGCCTGGTGAAGGCGACGGGCGATTCAGCGCGGTTCGCATTACCGAGGATTGGTCGCGGGTGCGCTGCATTGATCCTGAGGCGGATTTGGAAGTTCTGACGGGGATGGGATTGCAGTTGCAGCGGGAGTTAGCGGAGACACAAGACTGGAATTTGCTGATTCGGAAGCTGGAGGATTTGTTCTCGAATGTGATTCAGGTTTCTCCGGTGAAGGCGTGCCTGGCGGAGGATGCGGCCAAAGAGGCGGACGTTCTGGAGCGGCTTTATTTGCAGACGGCGCGGCGGGCGGCGAAAGGCGTGGTTTCGGGGCGGCAGCGGATTCTTAAGGGGATGGAGTCGGCCTTTGAATCGGCGGGGGTTTTGAAGTTGATGCAGCGTGGGATTTCGGTGGCGGAATATACGAGGAAAATCGGCGATCCACTTAGGTTTGATTTTGGGTACGGGGTGGGGGATGAGGTCAAGTTCTTGCAGGCGGTTTCATTGAAAGGGAATTTGCAGTTGGCGATCGGGTTGGGGGTGCGGTTTCCTGGAGTGGCGCGGGATATTCGCGAGGCGCGGCAGGTTGAGTCGCATTTGACTGTCGTGGTTGAAGATGACTTGAATCGCGGAGAGCAAGAGGTTGGATTTGTGCTCGGGTTGATGGAAGAGAATCGGATTCGGGTGGCGGCGGTTGGGGAGATGGCGGGGATTGCGGCGGAGGTGCGGGGGGAGTTGCGGGCGTGAGCGTTCGACCTTTGACGAGAAGAAATGCAGGTCCTTCGACTTCGTTCGGCTTTCGCCTCACTTCGCTCAGGACGACAGTTTGCAGGGTACGTTTGCGGCGCGGCTGAAGCCGAGCTCTGAAACAAAACAAGATCACGCGGGCGGGGGCGCCCGCGCCACACGGGCAAGAAAGCGGACAGGAGTGTCCGCTCCACACAAGCGGAAGAAAAGACATCATGAACATTACAGAGAAGTTGCGCGGCGCTATGCGCCGGATGGCGGGAGTGTCGCTGGCCGCGGCGAACGTGGAGAAGAAGCGGCGGACGGTGGCGCTCCCTTCGATTTTCAACACCTACGGGCCGGCGGTGAATGTGTTGCCGAAACCGACGGCCGCCAATCTGCGGCGCCTATCGGAGACGCCGGTGGCGCGGAAAGCGATCAACACGATTAAGGACCGGATCGCGGGGATGCGGTGGAGAATTCAGGCGCGGCAAGGGTGGGCGCTCGAGAACATTCCTGACGGCGCCGAGCGCGTGAAGATCCTCACGAACAACCTTCAGGCTCCGAATCCGGAAGATTCGTTTCGGTCGATGGTGGAGCAAGTGTTGGAAGACGTGATTGTCGGCGGCTTCGGGGCGATTGAAGTGGACACCTCCGGTGACGCGCAGCAGCCGCTGGTGTTGTGGCCGGTGGATGGGGCGACGATTCGGGTGAATGCGAACTGGGACGGGCAGCCGAGTTCTCCGCGGTACGAGCAGGTGACGCTGCAGATGGGGACGAAGGGCAAGATCGTGTTGAGCGATGAGGATTTGATTTATATCCGGCTGAATCCACGGACGTACACGCCGTTTGGGTTGGGGCGGATGGAGGTGGCGTTCGAGGCGGTCAATTCCTTCCTGGGAGCGCATCGGTATGCGGGACGGCTGGCGTCGAACTCGGTGGTGGAGTACGCGCTGTGGTTGCAGGATTTGACGCCGGAGCGCCACGAACGGCTGATCCGATGGTGGCAGGACGAGATTGAGGGAACGGGGCGCGTACCAATTTTGTCTGTCGAAAACAAGCCGGAGGTTCTGCGGTTTGGCGGCGGCACCGACGCGGATTTGCGATTGCAATGGCAGGAATTCTTGCTGCGGATTATCGCGGACGCGTTCGATCTTCCGGCGCTGGCATTGGGGCTGGAGAACGATGTGAACCGTTCCACGGCTGAAGAACTGGATGATGAGGCGTTTCGCTCGGCGATTGCGCCCACGGCGCGGCTGCTGGCGGAACATTTGACGCGAGACGCCATCGGCAAGCGCCTGGGATGGAGCGATTTGGAATTTGTGTTCGCGGAGTTGGATACGACCGATCCGCTGGAGGAAGCGCAGATCCAGCAGATTCTGTTGCAGATGGGAGTCTTGACGGTGAATGAGGTGCGGCGGATGCGGGGGTTGGCGCCGCTGGACGGGGCAGTTAGCAGTTAGCGGTTGGCGGTCCGGGTTCCTCGATCAAAACGAATGCAGGTCCTTCGACTGCCCATGAAGTCCGCTTCGCGAACTTCATGCTTCGCTCAGGATGACAGGGTTTAGAACGCTCAGGATGACAAACATTATGAATATTGAATTGGAATCGATGGCCATTGAGATGCCGGCGGTGGAGGGGCATCCGAACCGGGAAGCGTTTCGGGGTGTATTGACGCTTGTCGATGTGACTTCGGACAGGGCGCCGTCGGGGGCGCGCGGGCATCGCGTGGTGCTCACGCGCGCGGCGGCGGAGGAAGCGCTTGCGTCGTTGTTGGGGATGGCGCTGGACTATTCTCCGACGCTTGATCGGCATGATGCGCGGCGAAAGGTTGGGGTGATTACGCGCGCGGAGATCGTCGGGAGGAAGTTGGAGTTGGGCGGGCATTTGTTTGCCAAGGATTTTCCGGAGATTGTGGCGGAGATTGGGAAGAGCGGTCGAATGCGGTTGAACGCGGGCGTGGGCGCCCGCGCCACACGCTCTTTGGGGATGTCGTACGAGATTACCGATGCGCGGATCGCGGACTCGCGGGCACAGGTTTGGACGCTGACGCATGTCAGATTCACGGGCGCGGCGATTTTGCGGCGGGATAAGGCGGCTTATGGGGAGACTTGGATCGAGCTGGTGTAGGCGGACGGAGTTGATTCCGGGTGTAGCGAGGGCGGAAAGCCCCCGGGACAGCCGGCGAGACACGGGTGCGACGTAGAGATTCATGTGCCGCGCGGCCTTTTGCCCTCCCCTGGGTCTTCGGGCTGCGCGGACATGAGGGGTAGTAATTTTGCGAAAGGAGAAAACATGAGCGAGGAAATTACACAACTGGCGGCGACCGCGGAACGATTGGCGGCGGCGGCGGAGACTTTGGACCGGGTCCTCGGAAAGCTGGATGCGCAGCAAGAGGCGCTGAATGCCAAGGTGGACCGGATTGTGGCGGCTGTGGAGGACGGACTTGGCGAAGACCGTGAGCTGATCGCGGAAAACGGGGGGCCGAAGAGGTTGCAGGAGCGGGTGACAGAGTTGGAAAAGGCAAACCAGGATTTGAAGGCGCAGGCGGCACGAATGGCGAGGAAGACTTTGCCTCCGATGATTGCGGCGCTGTTGGGAAAGGATGGGAGCGAGAGCGGCGATAAGCTGGACGCGGGGGCGCTGGACAAGACGTTGATCGGGCTCAGCGTGGAGCAGCGGATTGCAGTGAAGGCGGAGATGGCGCGAGCGGGGATGATCGAGTAGCGGTTCCCGGTTGCCGGTTCTCAGTTCTTAGTTGCGGGAGCGGGTGCGACTCCGGTCGCGCCCTTTTTTCTGGGCGAGCGTAGCGGGCGAGGGCGCCCGCTCCCACACAAGCCCTCAAACATTTCATCAAGTGGGTAAATCTTTTTCTCAGGAGACAACATGAGCGCACAATTTCTCGATCTGCATGCGGCCGCCGACTTTCTGGGGCCGGGCGCGATCGAAATCAATCGATATCAAACCGAAATCACCGACATCGTGCGGCGGCGGGGCGTGTTCGGACAGAGGGTGAAGCAAGTGCCGGCGACGGGGCATCCTTCGCGATTCTTCGAAGAGACCGCGATCAATTCGCCAACGGCGGCGCAAGCCTTCATGGATCCGCGGAACATCGTGCCGGTGGCGGGCGCACCGACGCGGGTGGAACGCACGGTGCCGCTGAAGGCGCTGGTTTCGCAAATCAATTACAACCTGTTTGACCTGGAAGTGGGAGCACAACAGCAACAGTTTGCCTACTTGCAGGCCAAGGATCTGGCGGACTCGGTGGAAGGCGTGCTGCGCACGCACGATGTGGCGTTGTGGAACGGCAACGACACTTCGCTCAGCACTCCGACGACCTCGCAATACTTCGGGGCCATCGGGCAGATCGAGGCGGGTGGAAACACGACCACGATCGGCACGACCTCCAGCATCGTGGACGGATTAAAGGGCACGATCGCGCAGATGGTGGCGAACTCTTCTTTTGCGGCTCGGCCGACGGCGATTTACGCCAACCCGGTGCTGTTGGACTTGATCGACCGGGAAATGAAGGCGGAGTTCAACGTTGTTCTTTCGACCGTCGAAATCACGGCTGGGCTGCGAGTGAAAGCACTCTCGACCCAGGCGGGCGATTTGCCGCTGATTCCGGAGTGGGCGCTGGGCTACACGGGAACGCCGGGAAGCGGGACTGCGACACTGCCGGCTTACATCGTGCAGGAGGACATGATCGAGTACCACTGGCTGACGGATCCGAATCCGCGGGTGTTCAAGCTGGGGTTGCCGGAAGCGCTGACTTCGCAGCTGGTGGTGGTGAAGTTCGGCGGGATCGTGGTGAAGGGCGCATCGTATGCGCATTACGAAGTGAAAGTGACGCGGTAAAAAGCAGGCTTCGAGGCGTAGTCGTCGGTCGTCAGCCGTCGGTCGTCGGGGAAAAACAAAGTCCCTCGGCTGGCGCTGACGACTGATGACTAACGACTGAAGACTGAAGACGGAGTCATATGAACTATCTTTCTGCGACGGATTACGAAAATTACGGGCTGCCGGCGACGACGCTGGCGGCGTGGATAACGGCGGCCTCGGCGGTGATTGACGCGCATTGCCGGCGGACAACGCTGGCGGTGGCGCAATACGAGGAACGGATACGGCTGCAGACTGGGCGGAACACGCTGCGGCTGAGCTACGTTCCGCTGGCGGCGCTGGCGCCGGCGACCTCGCCGATTGTTTCGGCGCAGGGGCGCTTCACGCTTCCGCGGCGGGGCGGTTTTCCTTACGACGACTTGAGCGCCGACGTGTCGCTGCTGCTGGGACTGCCCGGGACGTGGAATGCGATCAATGCGACCACCATCGATTTCGATGTGAGCACCGGGGAGCTGATGTTGCCGCTGAGTCCGCTGGGGCTTTGGTTCAGCGAAGTGGACGTGGTTTATACGGCGGGGCTGGCGACGATACCGGATACGGTGAAGGTGGCATGCGCGCAGATTGTGCGCAACGCGCAATCGACGCCGGGGTTGAATGTGCAGTCGGGGAACGTGGACAACATGCATCTGCAATATTTTTCCGACAGCCTGATCGATGACACCACGCGCTCGCTGCTGGCGGCGTACGTCGCCGAGAAAGTGGGTTGAAATGGGAAGCACGGGAATCCAGATGGGGGTGAGCGGGACGGCGGTGTTGCGCGCGGCGGAGGCGATGTTGCGCGCGCTGGGAGGAGATGAAGTCAGCCTGGTGCTTCCGCTGGTGGCAATGCCGAACGATCCTAGCGCGCAGCTGGGATTGGTGGATCCGGGAGTGCAGGAAGTGAAGTTTTGCCCGGTGGTGGTGCGGAATCTTCCGACTTCCAATAGCGGGCCGCGGCGGCGGATGGAATTCCTGCTGTCGGGAAGCGCGGTGTCCGCGGCTGTGGTGGCACAGAACGCGGCCTCGGCGCAGGCACTCTTTGACAGCGCGCTGGGCTTGTCGCACTGCGGAAATTTGTTTCACATCGAGGGCATCACCACGGAGTATTTCGCGGGGATGGCGTATTTGTACCGGCTGGTGGGAGTGGAGTGAAGAGGCTGCTAGCTGCTAGCTCCTAGCTGCTAGCTTTCAGCATTCAGCTGGTTTCGGGAGCCAAATTAACCCCAGAGGGCGCAAGGGAACAGCGAGGAGCGCGGCCGGGGGAAAGCACAAGGTCCCTCGACTTCGCTCGGGATTACAGTGCGAAAGACGATTCAAGCCAAAAGCTAGGAGCTAGAAGCTAAGAGCTAATTATGCAATTTACAAAAGACAGTTTCTACATGGCGCTGCAGACGCGGCTGGCGGCTTTGAATCCGCAACAGACGGTGACCTTGAGCGGAGCGACGCGGCCGGCGGTGATTGTGGCGGAGAACGAATTGGTCATTCCGATCGTTCCGCTGCCGAACGCGTTTTATATCGAATGGGGCGCGGCGCAGGTGGCGGCACGACAGACGGGCAGCCGCGAACTGATGGAGATGGAATGCGTGATCTCCTATCACACGTTTGGAACGGTGGAAAGCGGAGTGGACCGCGGGCGAACGCTTGCGGCTCTGGATACGGAGCTGCTGACAATTTGCCAGCCGCAGCACACCTCGAAACGCGATTACACGCAGGCGCCGAGCGTGGATGTGGGAACGAACATCGTGTGGACGGCGCCGGTGCTGGGGAAAGTGGCGGGGAGCGAAGCACCTCCGAACCAGGCGCTGCCGCGCGGGACTGAAGGAGTGAGGCTGGAACGAGTGGTGAGTCTGAAGGTGCTTTTCTTTCCTGAGGTGACTTTCTTATGAGCACGTTGCCGGTACGGGCGGCGATGGTTCCGATCACGCGGCGGATGCGGGCATACTTTGCGCCGATGAATCGGACGGCCGGGACGCCAACGATTTTTGATCCAGGCAAGTACGGAATGTTTCCTCTCGACCAGCCGCCGGCGCCGTGGCTTGATCTGGGGTGGATCGATAACTTCCAGAGATTTTGCCTGACGGTGACCGAGCCACTGCGGGCGGGCGCGCAGGGCGCGCCGACGGCGCAATTCCACAAGCCGCTGGACGCGCGCGTGGAATTTGATTTCCGCGAGTGGGGCAAATTGCAGATGGCGCTGGCGGGAGGATCGGAGCACATGAACGTGCTGGCGTCGGATCCGAATGCCAACGCGCAACCCTCGGGCGGGACGCCGGTGGCGGCGGTGTATGCGCTGGCGGGATCGACGGCAAACTTGATTGTGCTGGGATCGGGAGCGGTGCCGGGGTTTTCAGTGGGCGATCTGATCGCGGTGGATGCGGACTACGCGCAGCAGATTGGATATGTGGGCACGGGGATTTCGGCGGCGTATGTGAGCAATCCGGTAAATGTGAATCAGGATGCCAATTACATCCGGCGGGTGACGTTCAATTTGGGGCGGGTGGCGGAAACGACGGTGACCGGGTTGATGCTGGCGCAGCCGCTGCTCGGGGGCGCGCCCGCGGCCGGAGTGGGCGTGCAGAAAGTCGTGGCCTTTGTGGATCGGGAGGGCGGATCGTTTTTTCAGGAGTGGTCGGCGCTGTTTGTGGCGGAGGAGGAATCGGGCGGGCGGGTTTGCTTCCACTATCCCCGGTTGAGCCCGACAGTTTCGGTACAGACTTCGATGCGGTTGAGTCTGACTTCGCAGGCGGGATCGGCAAAAGCGTTCCAGCGAGAAGAAGACGTGGAGGTTGCCGCGCCGATCGGCGCGCTGGCTTTGCGCGCGGCGTTTCAGGCGATGCCGCACGTCGATGAGAACGATGGCCAGACGGTGGTTTGCTATCGGAGTTATTTCCCGGCGGCGATGGCGGGGGTGTACTAGGGGAAGCATTTGTTCCAGCGGAAGAACGAGGAAGAGATTCCCGTTGCGGTAGGGATCCTTCGACTGCGCGAGCCGATTCGTAAACGAATCGGCTCGCTCCGCTCAGGATGACACGAAATCCATATGAAATTGCAGATTGACAATCTCGACGGCAACGGGGCGATTGACTACTCCATGGCGATTGATGGGTTGAAGCCGCCGCAAGTGGTGCGAAAGCTGAATGTGCCTGCGGAGCTGCAGTGCAGCCTCTTGGCCGATGGGCCGGAGTTCGTGGCGCCGGCGAATGGCGCGCGGATTACTTTGGCGAAGACGAGCGGACAGGATGTGTTTACCGGGTACTTATCGAAGCCTCCGGCATTCGAGTACCTGGGATGGGGGGAGCGAAGGCCGGTTTATCGCTACAACCTGGTGGCGTTGAGCGATGAGTCGGTGTTGGATCGGAAGCGGTTGCCGACCCGCTCCCCTTTTGTGGCGCGAACCGCGGGAAACGCGCTGCGGCAGTTGACGCAGGATTTGCTGCCGGGAGTTTTCGATACGACGGCGGTGCAGGATGTGGATGTGCTGGCGTCGTACATACCGAATCCGCAGCTGACCTGGTCGCAACATGCGCTTGCCCTCGCGTTGCAGTGCCGCGGCTCGTACCGGGCGATGAACGGGACATTGATGTTTGCGCCGGTGGACGCGGCGGTCTACACGCTGAACGAAACGGACACGAATTTTTCCCCGCAAGGATTGAATCTGCTGCCGGTGGATGGGCTGGTCAATGACGTGACCGTGGTGGGAGAGATTGAGCCGGAGGCTTACGTCAAAGACTACTTCGTCGGCGACGGGCTCACGCTGAAATTCTATTTGTCGCAAACGCCGTTCCGGTCAACCAGCCTCACGTTGTTCGATGAAGAGTATACGGATGCCACGCTGGATGTGACGCGATGGAACGTTACGGACCCGGCGCACGCGGTAGCGGTGAACAACGGGCAGCTTCAGGTCGCAGGCGGAACCGGCGCGGACGGCGCGACCACGGTGGCGTTTGTCGAACAGATTGAATTGGGCGGGGCGACTGTGCTGCAGCACGGAGATGTGAGTTTTGGCGCGGGGTCGACCGGAGTGTTGGGCGGTTTGTATCCCGGAGCGGTCTCGATTGCCGGCTGCTTCGCGGGATTTCAGATCACGCCGAATGGAACGCTGTCGAATATTCAAGCGCTGGTGAATGGCGTGGCGACCGGCGCAGTGTTCAACACGGTTGCTGGACATCTGTATGCGCTGACCACGCGGCTGTATGCGCTGGAAATGTTCCGGCGGGAGCAGACGTTCCATTCGCCGGCGAATCCGGCGGGCAGCGGCGTGGGCGGGGCAGCGGTTTCGGCCGATGTGCGCGTGGTGTTGGAAGTGCACGATATCGATCCGACGAATCCGGCGACGCAGGTGGCACCTTCGACTGTGCTTTATGACAACGTGATTTCGAGCGCTCCGGGCTATTGCACTTATGCGTTGATCAATGCGGCGAACATGCAGTGCGAAATTGCGTTTACGCAAGTGACCCAGGCGGCCGACACGGAAGTGCGCAGCGCGCTGCCGGGACAGGGTTACAACACGCAACTGGTGGGAGCATTGGCGGACGGCGCGGCGTGCACGATCGACTCGGGGCCGTCGCTGGATTTCTTTACTGCGTATGTGCCTGCCCCGAACCAACTAATTGAGGTGCGGTATCGCGGGCGAGGTCGATCGATGACGCGGGTGACGAATCCGGCGAGCATCGCCGCGCAGCACAACGGCGCAGACGACGGGATTCGCGGAGTGTTGCGGCATGTCAAAGAGCCGATGGCGCGGACGTCGGTGGATTGCGAGAACGCAGCGCTGACGATCTTGGGTCGGGCAACGGCGGTGGCGTGGGCGGGCGAGTACGACACCTGGAGCGATTTTCTGCCGGGGGCGGCAAGCGATATTTTTCCGGGGGATGCGTTGCAGGTGAATGCGGCGACGCGGGGAGCGGCGTTCCAGGCGACGGTGCGAGAAGTGAATATCGTGGTGAATGACTTCGCGGACGAGCATTGCAGCTACAAGATCAAGTTTGCCGACGATAACGCCAAGGAGCTGGCATTTCAGTTCGATGCAGCGAATCTGGCGAATCTTCCCGACGTGAGCACGCTTATCAACACGCAGGTTGGCAATGTTTACCTGGCGGACTTGACGGCGGCGGAAATCACGCAGGTGGGATCTACGACGCTCAGCGTGGACGCGGGGATTGCGCCGCCGAGCGGCGGCGGGGTTGAGGTGAGATGGAGCGACCAAGGGTGGGGCCCGGCGAATAACCAAAACCTGGTGGGACGGTTCGCGACGGAGGGTTTCACGATTCCGCGCCTGTCGCGAGTGCAGACCTGCTACTTGCGGCAATACGATGCGTCGGTGCCGCCGAAATATTCGCGTTACAGCGCGGCGTTGCATGTCGATTACCCATCATGACAGACAATTTTGAGGACGAGGTTTCTGGGCGCTACGCGCATCACGGCGGCGCCGGCAAGCAGCCGCTGGTGGTGCGCGTGATGGACAACGACTTTCAGCGCGAAGTGTTGGAGAAACTGGGGCGGCTGGAAGCGCGCATGGAAATGCTGGTGGGCAGCGGGCAGCCGGGGCGCATGCAGCGGGCGGAGGATCGGCTGGTGGCGTTGGAGCGCAACGACATTCGGCGCAGCGTTTATGACCGGCTGGTGAATGCGGTAATTACGGTGGGAATCAGCGCGGCGATTGCCATGCATGACCGGTGGGGGATTCGGTAAGGGCGCCATCCCAAGGCTCAGCATGACAAGACACAATATAAAAGGAGACGGAATCATGAATTTCTTGGCGAAGTTGCTGCAGGGGATTGCGTACGTTCCCACGGTCGTCAATGGGATTGAGGGATTGTTTGGCACGCGGTCAGGGGCGGAAAAGAAAAATGCGGCGTTGTCGTTCTTGCAGGCCGCGATTTCGATGAGCGACGCGGTCGCCAGCCGGCAGATTGTGAATGAGGCCCAGTTCAAAGAAGGATTGGGAAAATTGATTGACGGCGCGGTGGAGTGTTTGAACGCGTCGGCTTGGGCTCGGGCGAGGTAAAACAAAAGATCCTAAACACAGAGGGCACAGAGTCTCACAGAAGCAGACCACACAATCGGCACCTGCAGACGTAGCAAGCTACGTCTCTACGGGTCAATTATCCGACGTCCTCGCTCCAGTTTTCCAAAGTCTTTTTGACGAACGCCATGAATTGGTCGGCTACGGCGCCGTCGATGAGGCGATGGTCGTAGCCGAGGGTGAGATGCACCAGGGAGCGGATGGCGATGGAATCGTTGCCGCTATCGTCGGTGACTACGACTGGGGACTTGGTGATTCCGCCGACGCCCATGATGGCCGCGTTTGGCTGGTTGATGATGGGCAGGCCGAAGACGGCGCCGAATTGGCCGGGGTTGGTGATGGTGAAAGTCGAACCTTCGACATCCTCGGGCTTGAGTTTTTTCGTGCGGGAGCGCTCGCCTAGGTCGGCGATGCCGCGCTGCAGGCCCAGGAAGTTTAGGTCGCCGGCATTCTTGAGGACGGGCACGATTAATCCCCAGTCGAGAGCGACGGCGATGCCCACGTTGATGTTGCGATGGTAGCGGATGGCGTCGCCTTCCACCGACGCGTTCACGATGGGGAACTGTTGCAAGCCGATGATGGCGGCGCGGACGAAGAACGGCATGAAGGTGAGGCGCGCGCCGTGGCGCTGCTCGAATCCGGCTTTGGTTTTGTTGCGCAGCTGCACAATGCGGGTGAAATCGACCTCAAACATGCAGTGCACGTGGGCGCTGGTGCGGCGCGATTCGATCATGCGCTGGGCGATGATCTTGCGCATTTGGCTCATGGGAGTCAGATCGCCTGGGATCGCAACCGGCGCGGGCTTAGCTGCCAGCGCGGGCGCCGCAGTGGCGACCGGTGCGGCGGCAGGTTGCGCGGGCGCGGGCTGCGCCGGGGACGATTCGGATTTCGCGATGAAATCCATGACGTCCTGCTTGGTGATGCGGCCACCCAAGCCGGTGCCGGGAATCTGAGAGAGATTGAGATTGTGATCGCGGGCGATCTTGCGCACGAGCGGCGAGGAACGGGCGTGATCATCTTCTTCTTGCTGTGCAGGCGGTGCGGCTTGCACGGGCGCAGCCGGCGACGGAGCGGCGGGCGGAACTGGCGCGGCAGCTTTCGTCGCCGGCGGGGCGGGCGCGGCGGCCCTGGGTGCGGCGGCTTCGCCGTCGGCGGCGATGGTCGCGACTACGGTGTTGACCTGCACGGTCGCGCCTTCGGAAATCTTGATGTCCTGCAGCACGCCGGAAGTTGGGGCGGGAATTTCGGCGTCCACTTTATCGGTGGAGATCTCGAAGAGCGGCTCGTCGCGCTGCACTTTGTCGCCCGGCTTTTTCAGCCACTTGGTGATGGTGCCCTCAAAGATGGACTCGCCCATTTGGGGCATTATGACGTCAGTCGGCATGGTTTCCTTTCGCGCGGTCCCCGTCACAATAATACAGTTACGAAACTCTCTAATTATATCGAAGGCGATAGATGGTGGCCCTTTCGGTACCGTCAATGCGCCGCGGAGGCGTTTTCGAGTATGATGCCGGGAGGGCCTCTTCCCCCGTCCCAGAAACGAGGAGGTCACCGATGAATGTTGCCGAGCGGAAGCTGCGTTACAAAGCAATAGAGGATTACCGTAAGCGACCTCTAATCGTTTACGCGACCAGCACGCGGCCTGTTGCCACGCCCCAGGGTTTAGCCGTTGGCGGTTCGATGTCAGCGGACACTGCCCGGGAGTTTGTTGACCAAGCCGACGCAATTCCTGCGAACGAAAAAGCAGTTGACATTTTGGTGCACAGCACTGGCGGCGATCCGCTGGCCGCTTGGAAGTTGATGTCGTTGATTCGTGAGCGTTTTGAGAAAGTGGCGGTCCTCGTACCGTTCATGGCGTTCAGCGCTGCTACCTTGTTCGCGCTCGGTGCCGACGAAATTGTGATGCATCCGCATGCATCGCTTGGCCCGATTGACCCTCAAATACAAATGCCACAGCCGGACGGAACGGTGAGGCGCTTTGCGTATGAAGACGTCGGGGCATTTCTGCGATTCTTGAGCGCTGAGGTCAAGATTAGCGAACAAGCCCAAATTGCAGCAATCATCGAAAAGTTATTTTCGGTGGTTGATCCTGTTAACGTTGGCGCGGCGAAGCGGGCCAGCGAGCTTTCGTCAGATATCGGCGAGCGCCTCTTGCTGACGCACATGAAGGGGGAGGAAACCGAGCGGGCCCGTCAAATCGCCGAGAACCTCAACAAAAGTTTTTTTGCCCACGGCGACGCGGTGTCGCGTCGCAGAGCAAAGGAGTTGCATCTAAAGATTGCGAGTGAAGACGCTCGGTTTGAGAGGTTGATTTGGGATGCCTATGTCGGACTGGAAAGCTATATGGAGTTTCGGGTGCCGTTTATTCCGCTCCAGGTATATATGGCAAACCCGGTCGCGGCTGCCGTTCTTCGACCTGTTGCTCCAATAGCCTTGCCTGCGAACGCGCCGCCTCAACTAGTACAGCAGATATGGCAAACGGTCTTTCAGAACGCAACACAGAACCTATCGAACGCTGCAGTTGAGGTTCCGTATTTCCTTGTCAATGCTGTCGTGGAGAGTACGCGAATTGCATCCGAGTTTCGAACCGAGGGCAGGCTCTCCGCTTTTCGGGGCCCGAATGGGGAAATCCAGATTATGGGAAACGATACCTATTCACGGTGGGGTATCGTCGTGCAACCACAGCTGGTTGTGGCGCCTGCGCAGGTTGAACCTTCTCCACCGATCGATCCGGGGAATCAGTGACTTGGGGCAGAGACTCTGGTAACCTTTGGCGACGTTCGAGCCGATAGTATTCTTTTGTGAGGTAATCATGCCTAGGCAAGCAAAACCCGATGCGATTGGGCCCGACTTGGTTGGGAGAACCCCGTTTGAACACCAACTTCCTGCGGAGCCGTCCGAGTCGTCTTGTGAAACCGTAAGGGCTACGAAGGCGGTCGGAACCTGGCGTACGCAGGTCGGCACTGTCGCGCGAATGCCCGTCCTTCCGGCCTGGATGACGCAGGTGGGCAAGGAGTAGTCCGCTCGTCCCGCACTCTTGGTGCTTCCACTATTTTCCTTTCCCCATATCCATATCCTTCATGTCCCCAGACGACCCTTGCGGACCAACGCCGTAAGCTTTCTTCCAATAGTCCTGCACTGGGGGAGGCAGCTTTTCGAGATGCGACAGAAAGGCCGTGACCTTCCATATCTGCTCGTCGGTTAGCGCTTTGTTCCAGGCGGGCATGCCGGTGTAGCGGATGCCGGTTTGAATGGCGTAGTGGATGTGCCACTCGGGATCGTCGAGGGGCTCGAGAATGATCTGCGGCGCCGGCGGATAGAAAGAGTTCTCGAGCGGGCTGCGTTTGTTGTCGAGCGTGCCATGGCAGCCGGAGCAATTCATGGTGTAGAGCTTCATGCCGTCGATCAAGTTGTCGTCGGTGGGCGGGATGGGGCTGCTCAGGCGCGGGGCGTGACGGTCCATGGAGGCGTCGAGGGCGTTCATGGCGATTTTCATCTCCATGTGCGGCGGCGTGGCGTCGGCGTTGGTGGGCATGTAACCGAGCAGGGCGAAGGCCAGAGCGCCGAAAGCCAACAGGAGCAGAGTGATGACGACGCCGAGAATGAAGTTGCGCATGAATCCTCCGGAAGCTTGCACTGTTTATTTGCGGGCTGAGGTCAGCCGGTTGGCGCGGTCTCGTGCAGGATGGCCAGGGCATCCTGAGCGTCGGACTCGGCGACCTCCAGTTTGATTCCGCCCAGTATATGCGAATGCCAGCCTGCGATGCGAAGCATGTTCTCGTCGCGCACAAAACATTCGATGCCGGCGGATTCGAGACGGGTGCGGGCGAGCAGAAATTCGATTTCGGTGCGGAAGACGGCGATCGGGATTAGGGGTTCGGGCTCGGTGAGCATTTTCGCGTCGGGCATTTTCGCGTCGGACCTCGCTTCGCTCGGTGGACAGCCGAGGCGGCTGTCTCCACGTGATTCTCTCCGCTTAGTGATGCCAAAATCGCGCGAGCAATTCAGCAACGAGCAGCACAAAACCGAACAAGAGCGCACCATTAGACCAAAGGTTAGTCGTTTTGCCGGGAGTGCGTGGCTTCCGAAGTTGAACCACCAGAAAGTAGTTCATCAACGCGAGGCAAAGCGCCGATATCACGGCCCACAGCCACAGCGGTGTGCTTGGAGGGACTAAGAACATCGATAGAGCAATTCCTAGCAATCCCCCGAAGTTCAATACCGCGACTTTCTTCCAAGTGCTCATAATTCTAGCGAACTCTAATACGCCTTCAGCCTTCTTGCTTCGCGGACTATATCGCTGACCTTGGGCAAGAAATATTCTTCCTGCGGCGGGGAGAATGGGACGGGGGAATCCTGCGCGGTGATGCGGACGATGGGGCCGTCGAGCGCGTCGAAGGCTTCTTCGTTGATGATAGCGGCAAGCTCGCCGGCGATGCCGCCGGTGCGGGTGTCTTCGTGCAGCAGGATGACTTTGTTGGTCTTGCGCACGGTTTGCGCGACGGCTTCGCGGTCAAGCGGAGCCAGCGTGCGCATGTCGAGAATCTCTGCTTCGATGCCTTCTTTACTCAGAAACTCGGAAGCCTCCAAGGCGGTGTGAACCATGGCGGCATAAGTAATGATGCTGAGGTCGCGGCCTTGGCGTGCGACGCGGGCTTTGCCTAACGGCACTACGTAGTCTTCCGCGGGGACTTCCTCCTTGATGCGGCGGTAGAGATATTTGTGCTCGAAGAAGATGACGGGATTGTTGTCGCGAATGGCGGCTTTGATCAGGCCTTTGGCGTCGTACGGCGTGGCGGGGCAAGCGACTTTCAGGCCGGGGTTGTGGACGAACCACATCTCGGGATTCTGCGAATGGAACGGGCCGCCGTGGACATTGCCTCCGCTGGGCCCGCGCAGGACGAGCGGCGCGGGCGCGCCCCAGAGATAGTGAGTTTTGGCCACCATGTTGCTGATCTGGTTCATGGCGCAGGGCATGAAGTCCATGAACTGAAATTCGGCGACGGGGCGCAGGCCGGTGAGCGATGCCCCGAAAGCCGCGCCTACGATCGCGGATTCGGCGATGGGCGTGTCGATGACGCGCTCGGCGCCGAAGCGGTCGATGAAGCCATCCGTGACTTTGAAAGCCCCGCCGTAGATGCCGATGTCCTCGCCCAGGCAGAAGACGGCGGGGTCGCGCTCCATTTCCTCCCAGAGTCCCTGGCGGATGGCTTCGAGATAAGTGAGTTGGGGCATGCAGCTCGCTGTGACGATTCTATCGTGCAGAGAAGCCGCCGGCAGGAATTACACCCATCGCGACGTTTGAGCGGGTGGCGTGCGGCTTGGTGGCGCCATGGCTCCGAGTTGGCGGCGGGAGGACAACGACTGTGAAAGGCGCGGAATCTACTTCGCGCACCTTGTAGGCGCCGTGGTCCTCCGTGCAATCTTTCACCCTATGCGTTAGGACGCGCTGATACCACCAAGCGGTAAGAACGGCGTGGTCGTCCGCCTTGACCTCGCTTTCGCAGTTGTCCAGCCCGCAAGAGACGGTAGCTTTCAATTTGATGTCCACCCAGCGGCCGGGACTGATCGCCAAGTACGCGGCTGGATCGCCGGGCTGAGCGAACAGAGCGCCTTCGGATTGCAGCGGGATGGCAATGCTCTTCTTGGCGCTGGCAGTGAGGCGGAAACTGATGTCCGCGACCTCGTATTTTTCTTCGGTGCCGTCGGCGGAGACGTGAGCTACTTGCTCGCCGTCGGGCTGCCATGGGATGAGGATTTTGTCGGCTCCAATATTCTTAAGTCGTACGGTAGCGATGAAAACTCCGCCGACGCGCAGCTTGGGCGGGGAGATTTCCGCGACGGTGAGTTCGATTTTGTCCGCCGATGCCGGCGATCCCGCCGGCGCTTGCGCGATTTCGCCATCTGAGACCGTGCTGCGAAGGTTCGGGCAAGTGGCCGATGAAGGTGAGGGGACGTGGTCGGCGGGAACGCGCCAGGATGTGGTGAGATCGCGGAAGCCGGCTTGCTGAGCGGAGCACAGTGCGGCCAATCCAGTCGAAAGCACCGCTGCGACGGCCAGCTTGGTGACGACCTGCATTCGGTTATAGATTCTCGCCTCGAGCCCGCCGTTGCCTGAGATCACTTTAAGTGGGCGGCCGCCCCGGTTTGCTTCAGTCTGGCGGTCTCCACTTTCTTCACTTTCGGCATTGCGTACTTGGGCTTGATTTCGTGGCAGCCGTCTTCACAGTAGACGCCGCCGGCGGCGGATTCGGGCGTTGGCATGGGAGAAGCCACGGCGGCTTCGCGTTCGCGCTCGATCTCTTGGTCAACTCCGGCGATCAGCTTTTGGTTCTCGGCGGGAGTCAGCCACTTCTTCACTTTCACCAAGTAGTTTTCGAAGCGGGTGATGGGATCGCGCTTTTTCCAGTACTCGAAGAGCGGCCGGGGAACGTAATCCGCCGCGTCGTGGATGGCGTGGCCTTTCATGCGCATCATTTTGGCTTCGATGAGCGTGGGGCCTTCGCCGCGGTGGGCGCGCTCGACGGCGTCGCGGGCGGCGTCGTAAACCTGGCAGGCGTCAGTGCCATCGACGATCACGCCGGGAATGCCGTAGGCGATGGAGCGCTCGGCGAGGTCTTTCACTTTGTATTGCAGTTCTGACGGCGTGGAATACGCCCAGAGATTGCTTTCGACGAAAAGCACCACGCCGAGATTCTGCACCGCGGCGAAGTTCAGGCCTTCGTAGGTGACGCCGGTGGACTGGCCGCCGTCGCCGATCCAGGTTAGGGCAGCGACGTTGCGGCCTTGCAGGCGCGCGCCGAGCGCAACGCCCGCGAGCACGGGGATGAGATCGCCGAGCATGGAAATGGGTGAGACCATGTTGCGCTCGTAGATGTCGCCGAAGTGCGACGTGCCGTCGCGGCCCTTGGTGGGCGAATCGGCCTTGGCCATGTACTGCATCATGGTGTCGCGGGCGCGAAAGCCGCGCACCAGCAGCGCGCCCTGGTTGCGAATCATGGGCGCGAACCAGTCGTCTTTGTCGAGCGCGTAGGCGCTGGCGCAGGAGCAGGCTTCCTGGCCGAGTCCGAAATAGACGCCGCCGACAACTTTGCCTTGCTTGTAAAGATTTTCGAGCGCCTGCTCCATCTTGCGATTGAGCAGCATGTAGCGGTAGATCTCAATGTGCTGTTGTTTGGTCAGGTACTTCGATTCGCGGATGGGCGGGACAGGCGCGTTGAGATTGCCTTCGACCTCGTAGCGGGTCTCGTTGTCTTTGCCATTCCGAATCTGGCGGACGGTGTAGTTGGGGTGCTCGAGGCGATAATCGGGGATGGTGTAGGTGCGCGTGGAGTTGTCGGGCGAGGGCCGGCCATTACGGCTGGTCGCTTTAGCCGCTGCGCGCTTGGGTTTCTTGGGCATGGAGGGCAAAGTCATTATATTCCGCGCTCGCCAGCCGCTCGGAACCAGGTGCAACGTCTTGATCATCTACAGGCACCCGGCAGGCCACGGAAAAAGCAGATCCCTCCGCTTCGCTTGCTTCGCTGCGCTACGGTCGGGATGACAGAGTTGGGGAGATCCGAGCATCCCACTCAAGCCGCAAAGAACGCGGCTTGAATCGGCCACCGGCCCGGTTACGTCAGGAGCGCATAGTCAGGCTCGCGATAATGCTGGCGACGTAGCAGGCCAAGGAGATGCCGATGCCTTTGAGTGGCGAACTGAAAAAATAACGAGAGCGCCGCATTAGCGATCCATTTCTGTTTTGCGGCGATTTCTTTGCTTGCTGGTGACGCTCCATGATTCTATGCTGCGTGCTTGTGTTTTGACGAAAATACAAAGCCCTGGGTAGTGTTCTAGTTTGAGGACAGTAGCAAGCCCTGCACGCCGAAGCATTGCCGAGCTACGCTCGGCTGGACAGCCGGGGGCGGCTGTCCCCACGTGAAATCCTACGGCTATGGACTTTTGGAACCACCGCTGCGATTGACTTGGAATGCCGCTGCCGTCCAGACTGAAGGGTCATGAAGAAACTGCGAGTGGGGATTTTGTTTGGCGGGCGGAGCGGGGAGCATGAAGTTTCGCTGCTCTCGGCGGCGTCGGTGTTTAATGCGATCGATAAAGATATCTATGAAGTGGTGCCCATCGGCATTACCAAGCAAGGGCGATGGGTTACGGCGGCGGATGCGGAGAGATTGCTTGCTGGCAAAGCGGGCGGGGGCGCCATTGGGGCAGGTAAAGAAGCGGGCGGGGGCGCCCGCTCCACACAGGCAGCTTCCACACAGGCACACTTGCGAGCGGGCGACCCGGAGGCTACGCCGGGGGCGGCGGTGCTCGCTCACGGCGAAGGGGTGGTGGTCCCGCCGGAGCCGCAGGCGCACGGCGGATCGCTGGCGCCGTTTCAGACCGATGTTCTCAGCCGCCGCGCCGCAGACCGCGCCATCAATGTGGATGTGATTTTTCCGGTGCTGCATGGGACGTTTGGCGAAGATGGGACCATCCAAGGGCTGCTGGAACTGGCGGACATTCCTTACGTTGGCGCGGGGGTGTTGGGATCGGCGGCGGGGATGGATAAAGATGTGATGAAGTCTTTGTTTCGTGCCGCCGGGCTGGCGATTGTGAAGCATGTGACGTTCTTGCGATCACAATGGGAAGATGACCCGAAGCAGGTTCAGAAGCTGGTGGAGAGCAAGTTGAAATATCCGGTCTTTGTGAAGCCGGCGAATCTGGGATCCTCGGTGGGGATTTCGAAGGCGCACGACCGGAAGGAATTGGGGCCGGCGATTGAAGAGGCGGCGAAGTTTGATCGCAAGATTGTGGTCGAGCAGGGCGTGGGAGGGAAGAAGCAAAAAGCGCGCGAGATCGAGTGCGCGGTGCTGGGCAACGACCGGCCGGAGGCTTCGGTGCCGGGAGAGATCGTTCCGAGCACGGAATTCTACGATTACAAAGCTAAGTACCTGGATGAAGGTTCGCAGCTGATTATTCCCGCGAAACTTAGCCGGCGGGAAACCAAGACCGTGCAACAACTGGCGATTGGCGCGTTCAAGGCGGTGGATTGCTCGGGGCTGGCGCGGGTGGATTTTCTGATGGATCCGAAGACGCGGAAAATTTACCTGAACGAGATCAATACCATGCCGGGGTTTACGTCGATCAGCATGTATCCCAAGCTGTGGGCGGCTTCCGGGATGCCTTATCCCAAGCTGATCGAGCGGCTGATCGAGTTGGGGCTGGAGCGGCACGCGGAGAAGATGAAGAATCAGTACAGCCGGTAAGCCGGACAAGGTCCAGATGCGAGGATCCAGCTGAGAAAACGCCGCACCCTGATCGCGCCTCCTTTGACGTGGGAGATGAACGCCATGCCGGTGCCTCCGCCGGTGATTCCGGTGCTGGCGGAGCGCGGCGGGACGCAGCTGCAAACCCCCAAGCCAGTGCTGCTGGTAGACACTCGGGAACAAGACCCACTGGATTTCGCGCGTTTTCGGGGATGGTTCGAGGGAATCGAAAAGCGTCCGCTGCAACTCGGGGATTATTCGCTCGCCGGCCTCGAGGAATTCTGCGTGGTAGAGCGCAAGAGTCTTGGCGATCTGGTGCAATCGTTGTCCACGAACCGCGCGGTTTTTGTGGAGCGGTTGCGGGCCATGAGTGAAGTGCCGCACCGGCTGCTTCTGATTACCGCGTCTCTGAGCCAGGTGAAAAGCCCCTACGCGCACAGCGGGGTGGACCCGAACCGCATCGTGCAATCACTGATCGCATGCCTGGCCGGACTGCGGGTGCCGTTTCTCTGCGCCGACACGCATGAACTTGGGGAGGAGGTGGTGGCGTCATATCTCTGTCAGGTCCACCTTTATTGCTGGCTGGAGGCGAACGGATACGGGGAGCGGTTGGTGGATGGCGACCTGTGATGGCCGGGTTTCAAAAAGACCTTCGCGTCGCGACGATTTACCCTTGATGGGGCGCGGTAGCCAGCTCCGAAAGCCGGTGCATGCCGGAACGGCGCAGCGCGAAGAGCACCGTCCACACCAGCGCCGCCAGCCGCCGCTTAGGAATCTGCCATGCAAGCCAAGGAACATCGCCCGAAGTGGAAGACGTTGTTGGCCTTCGCGATTATCTATTTTGTGTGGGGATCCACATTCCTCGCCATTCGCATTGGCGTGCGTGAAGTTCCGCCGTTTCTTTTGGCGGCGATGCGCTTTCTGGTGGCGGGACTGGTTCTTTACGGCTGGATGCTGGCGCGGGGCGAGCGTTCGCCGAGCCGGTGGCAATGGATGTCCGTAGGCTTGCTCGCCGTGCTGATCTTCGTTCTCGACTACGGGCTGTTGTTTTGGGCGGAACAGCGGGTGCCCTCGGGCATTGCGGCGGTTATGTTGGCCACCATCCCGGTGTTCATGGCGCTGTCGGAAATCATTTTTCTGCGCACCCAAAAGCTTACCCTTCGTCTGGCTTTAGCTCTGTTGACCGGGATTGGCGGAGTGGCCGTGCTGATGAGCCGCTCGTTGAATCTAGGCAGCGCGCCCATCGACCGGTCGGGGGCGGTGGCGCTCATGATTTGCGCGATAAGCTGGTCGGTGGCGTCTGCGCTGACGCGCAAGCTGCCGCTTCCGGCGTCCAAAGTCATGAGCTCGGGGGCGCAGATGCTCGCCGGGGGAGTGTTGCTGGCGCTTACGGCGGCCACGCTGGGAGAATTTCGTAATTTTCATCCGTGGAGCGTCTCGCGCGGAGCGTGGCTGGCGTTGATTTATCTGATTGTCGCGGGATCCATTGTCGCGTTCACCGCCTACGTGTGGCTGATTCATCACGAATCGCCGACTAAAGTCGGAACCTACGCGTACGTGAATCCGGTCGTGGCCGTTCTGCTGGGATATTTCGTGGGCGGGGAAGCGCTAGGCCCGCGAACGATTCTGGGGACTCTGTGTGTTCTTGTTAGCGTGGTGGTGATCACGACGACGCGTACGAAGAAGCCAACAGCGGCCGACGCGGTCGAAGATATGGGGTAACGCGATGCAATTGTCAGAGAGAGCGGCCTTGTGTACGGCCCCATGCGCGGCGAGTTACAATCACCGCGAATGCTCGCCGAGAAAATCGTCTGCCGGTTCCCGATGCTAGTCCTGATGCTGTGCGCCGCGCCGCATCTACTCCGCGCGCAAGCGCCGCCTGCGCCTAGCGCTCCGCCAGCGTCAGTACCCGCATGGGCGCAACCGGGTTCCGCAACCCACGTTCAGGTGGCGCCGCCACCGGACTTTCACCGGCCGAGCAAGAATTTCGATACGCCAATTGGTTTATTTGAGGGCCAGTCGGATATTGGAAGCGCGGTGGTGCCGGGCAGCGCCAGTTACGATGGCGGCTCGAAGCAGTACACCATTAACTCCGCCGGCTACAACGTCTGGTACACGCGCGACGAGTTTCGTTATCTGTGGAAGAAAATGTCGGGGGACGTTTCGCTCGCGGCCGACATCGCGTTTCCGGATCCGGCAGGCTACGGCGACCGCAAAGCGGTGCTCGTGATTCGCCAGGATTTGGACGACGATTCCAAAGAGGCCATGGTCGCCCTGCACGGCGCCGGCATGATCCAACTGGCGCAGCGGCCCGAGAAGGATGTCCGCGTCAAGGACATGGAGTTTCGCATGGGAGGGCGTGGCCGTCCCGGCGGCTCCAGCCCTGACAGCTTGGTCCCGATCTTCGCTAAGCGTATCGGCATCGAAAAGCGCGGCGATTCCTTCGCGCTGTTCGTCAGCCTGGAAGGCGAACCCATGCATCAGTTCGGCCCACCCATCACCCTGCACCTCGACGAGCCCTTCTACGTCGGCATCGGCTTCTGCTCGCACCTGCCGGATAAGTCCGATACCGCCGTGCTGTCGAACGTGGTGCTTGAGAACGCCGCCGGCATGGTCCACTAAGCGGCACCGAGTCGTACCACTCTCTTGGCGAAGCTCGATAAGAACAGAACTAACGAGCAGCTCGCAGCCACACCGACCAGCCGGTCACTCCAGCGCTAAGCACGCCAGGGAAATTGTTATTGAAAGCACCCCACCCGGTGCTCGGGTTGACGCGGTTTTTTCATCGTGTGTTCACGTGCCATTCACACTCTTCTGCTATCCCTGGTGCGGCAAATATTTCGTCGCCGGATCGCCACCTAGCTGAGGTGACGTGCCACACCGGCGCAAACCGCATGGCCGTTATGCGTCACATTGAAGGAGAGGATTGTATATGCACACCAAAGAATGGGCGAAGACCAGTTGCGCTTCGCTGATGATAGCCGCGCTAATGATGCAGCCTGTCGCTACGCTGGCGCAAGGGCCAGCGGGAGACTGGTCCAACCACGAGAAAGTCGTTGACATTGGTCCGAGATCGGGCGACGAAGTCGCACGCCACACGCGCAGCGTGGAAGACTCGCCTTATCTTTCGCATGGCGAGAAGCTCGAACTGCTGCGCAGAAAAATCAAGTACGTCTTCGTTCTCTTCCAGGAAAACCGGTCGTTCGACTTCTACTTCGGCACCTACCCGGGAGCGCGGGGCCTATTCTCGCAGCGGGCCGGAAAGACTCCCGGCTTTGTTCAGCCAATCGTTTTGACCGACGGCTCGGTTGGCAAGATCTCTCCGTTCCTGTTTCCTCAATCCGTCACCGACGTCAACGGGAAAACAGTGCTGCTCTATCCGGAGGACACGGATTCGGTGAATCATGGCCATACCGCCATCGACGCCAAGCTGGATCTGGATACCAATCACGTTGCCCAGAATGATCGTTATGCCGTCGTAGAGGAAGGGTTGGCGGGTACTCTCAGCGCCGATGGATCAACTTATACCGGACCGCTGCCGACGGAGAAGCAAGTGCAAAAGGGCGAACTGGTGGTCGGTCACGTGGATTGTGACACCGCTCCATTCATGTGGAACTACGCGGATCGCTTCACGCTTTTCGACAACTTCTTTGACACCGTAATCGGGCCCTCGACGCCGAACGCCATCGCCATGATCGCCGGCCAGTCGGGAAAAACTCAATGGGTTGAACATCCTGCGCTGGGCAGCAACGTGATAACGACAAACGCGCAACTACCGGTTACGGCCGACCCGCAACCGTTCTGGGGATCCGCCCTCGACGTTCTCACCCCTGCGAGTGAGAAGCAGCCGGTCGACAATCCGGGTGGAGTGAGTTCAAACCCGGCTTCCAATCTGACGTTTGCCAGCCTTCCGCTCTCTTTCATGGGGGACCAGATTGAAAACATCACAGGCAACGACTTGGACCCCACCTTCGACCTTCAGGATGTGCAGGGAGACATCAAGAAGATCGCCGGCGACAATAACAAGCCGGTGAATTGGGGCTGGTACCAGGAAGGCTACGATCACGAGCCCACCGATCCCGCGGGGCCCGCAACCAATCTCGACTACATTGCCCATCACAATGGCCCGCAATACTTCGGTTACGAAGCCAACAACCTGGATGAAACCAAGGCGCACCTGAAGGGCTTGGGCGATTTCTATACTGCAATTAAGGCCAACGCGCTGCCGAAAGACGGTGGCGTGTTCTACGTTCGCGGCGGATACGGCAATCTCGACGGCCTCATTCCCCGCTCACCCAGCAAGGCAGTCCAGGCCGCGTTCATGGGCAACGACGACCATCCAGGCTACTCCGACGCGCAGATCAGCGAAGCCCTGCTGGCCGACTCGATCAATGCGATCGCCAGCAGCAAGTATTGGAAGGAAAGCGCTATCATCATCACCTACGATGAGACCGATGGCCTCTACGACCACACCCAGCCGCAAATTCGCTCCTTCGATCCGCTGGGCGGCGCACTCGATCAGGGTCCCCGTATTCCGACGATCGTGATCTCCCCTTATGGCCAGGTCCACGCCATCTCCCACGAAGCCACCGAGCATGGCTCCATCATCAAATTCATCGACGAGCTCTTCGGCCTGACTCCGCTTGCCGACCTTCCTGACGAAGCTGCGGCACGCGCGCTGGGTGAGAAGACCTACGGACAGAAGTACCTAGGGCCCTCCGATGACAAGACACCGGGAGTGGGCAACCTCTTCTCTGCGTTTGACAATGCCCGCCTGCTAGGTTTTGCGGAGCCGTTGCCGCCTGAATACGCAATGATCCCGGCTTCTGTGGTTCTGAGTCTGCCCCACGCCGGGGCACAGGGCTGCCGCGCGCTGGGAATCACTCCTACTGATTATGTCCACGGCAAACTGATTGATCCGGCTCCGGCCGATGTCAATCCTCGTCCCAGCACCAACCCGGGTCTGCCGACGTCTGGCACCTGGCCCACGAACTAGCATCCTCCCGAATTGTTTCACGGCGGCGACCGGATTTCCTTTCCGGTCGCCGCATTCTTATACGTTGGCTTAACTTTTGGTAGTTGAAGGAACCGGACCGCATGAACAGAACCGTCCCCCTGCTAGTCTTCTTGATATCGCTGATGCTCGGAACAGCCTTGACGGCACACGCCGGCGCCACGCTCGATAAAATCAAAGCCGCCAATTCACTTCCCTGCGGAATCAACACCGAAGAGCCCGAGTATTCCACCCAAGACGCGCATGGGAATCATTCCGTCTTAGACCTGGACATCTGCAAGGCCGTGGCTGTGGCCGTGCTCGGGGCAAACGCCAAATTCACGGTCCTGCCTTTTCGCGACGAGCAGGACGCGCTGAAAGCTCTCAAAGCCGGCAAGATCGCGCTCCTCGCCACCGGGTCTCCTAATTTCATCAATACGGCGAACACAGGCTTCGGCTTCACCCGCCCCATTTTTTACGACTATCAAGGTTTCCTGGTGAATAAAACGATGGGCATTAGTTCTCCGCAGGACCTTGCCGGCAAGAAAATCTGCTTTCTCGGCGGCACCGAGATTGAAACTCAGCTGGGAAGTTACATGCAGCGCGAGGATATAAAATGGCTGCCGTTTTCCTTCCAGGAAGAAGGCGAGATGGAAGCGGCATTCATCACCGGCAACTGCGCCGCCATCACCGCCGATGTTTCACAACTGGCCTACGAACGCATTGCCTTCAAGGGAATGGCGCCGCATTTCGAGATCCTGCCAGAGGTCGTCGCCAAGGATCCGCTCGCGCCCGCCTACCGTCTCGATGACCCGCAATGGGCGACGATCGTCAACTGGACGGTCGAAGCGTTGATCCAAGCCGAGGAAAGTGGAGTGACACAATCGAATGTGGCGGAGATGAAGAAGAGCGACGATGCCGTGATCCGGCGTCTGCTCGGCAGCCAGCGCGGCTACGGCCAATTTATTGGACTCGACGACGCTTGGGCGGCTCGAGTCATCGAAGCCGTGGGCAACTATGGCGAGATGTTCGAGCGTGATCTGGGCTCGGGGTCGGTGATGAAGCTGGCCCGTGGTGCCAACAACCTCTGGACCCGAGGCGGGCTGATGTACGCGGCGCCGATGCGCTAACATTCATCTTGGCGGCTCCACTAGCGAATGCCCGCTAGAAACCCTTGACGAACGGCCTTGGCCTAGATACCATAACCAACAAGTTTGCTCTTCGGAGCAGACCTTGGATTTCATGCAGAGTGGCTGAGGGACGAGCCCTAGGAAGCCACGACAACCGGATCGGGAGGAAACTTCCGGTCGCCCGGTGTCAACTCTCGCCCTACACAGGGGGAACATGA
>Ga0209415_10000197_pt1 | contig 103455 bp, 102 predicted proteins | sample PeaSoiSIISIP2007_FD_187696 | JGI IMG/M metagenome (GOLD analysis project Ga0209415, IMG submission 187696) | Peat soil microbial communities from Weissenstadt, Germany - SII-SIP-2007 (SPAdes) (version 2) | ecosystem: Environmental > Terrestrial > Soil > Wetlands > Peat | place: Germany...
CTCGTCGTCAACAAGCTGCGCGGCGGCCTCAAGGTCGCGGCGGTGAAGGCGCCGGGCTTCGGCGATCGCCGCAAGGCCATGCTCGAGGATATCGGCATCCTGACCGCGGGCCAGGTCATCAGCGAAGATCTCGGCATCAAGTTCGAGAACGTCACGCTCGACATGCTCGGCCGGGCCAAGCGGGTGCGGATCGAGAAGGAGAACACCACCATCATCGGCGGCACCGGCAAGAAGGCCGACATCCAGGCCCGCTGCACCCAGCTCCGCACGCAGATCGAGGAGACCACCTCGGACTACGACAAGGAGAAGCTGCAGGAGCGGTTGGCGAAGCTCGCCGGCGGCGTTGCCATCATCCGCGTCGGCGGCGCGACCGAGGTTGAGGTGAAGGAGCGCAAGGATCGCGTCGACGACGCGATGCACGCGACCCGCGCGGCGGTCGAGGAAGGGGTCGTCGCCGGCGGCGGCGTCACGTTCCTCTACGCGAGCAAGGCGCTCGGTAAGCTCAATCCTGCCAACGACGACCAGAAGGTCGGCATCGACATCGTGCGCCGCGCGCTCCAGGCGCCGGCGCGGCAGATCTTCGCCAATGCCGGAGCGGACGAGGCCGTCATCGTCGGCAAGCTCCTGGAAAAGAACGACACCACGCACGGCTTCGACGCGCAGACCGGCACCTACGTCGACATGGCGAAGGCCGGCATCATCGACCCGACCAAGGTCGTGCGCCTCGCACTGCAGGGCGCGGCCTCCATCGCCGGTCTCCTCATCACCACCGAGGCGATGGTCGCCGAGGCGCCGGAGAAGACCCACGCGGCGGCGGGCGGCGGCATGGAGGGCGGCGAGTACTGAGCGGCCCGGAAGCGGCTTCGTCGTATCTGAACCGCCTCTCCCGCAAGACGGGAGAGGCGGTCGTTTTTCTTTTTGCGATCAACGGAGGACGAAAATGGCGGTTCGCACGGTTGGCGGCAAGCAGCAGCACGAAGGGTGGCTGGTGGTTCGCATGGCCCCTTGGAACGTGATCGGAGTCTATGACGACCTCGCTCAGGCAAGGAGCATCACGGCCGCCTCCGGCCCGGATTACGTTGTCAAATGGGGCAGCATTCCCGCCGGCGCCGCGCAGCAGGCCTGAACCGCAAGGACGCGTCGCGTCAGCGCGCGCTTTCGGGGTCTTCGGCCGCCTTCGCGAAGTGACAGGCGACGAAGCGGTTGGGCTCGAGTTCGCGCCATTCGGGCTCGACCTCGGCGCAGCGCCCGGCGGCGAGCCAGCAGCGCGTACGGAAGCGGCAGCCCGACGGCGGATCGATGGGGCTCGGGATTTCCCCCTGCAGCACGATCTTGGTGCCGGTGCGCAAAACTGACGGCAGCGGCACCGGCTCGGACGACAACAGCGCCCGCGTATAGGGATGGAGCGGCGCTTCCATGAGGCGCGACGCCGGTCCCAGCTCCACCAGCTTACCCAGATACATCACCGCGATCCGGTCCGCGATATGCGCGACGACGCCAAGATCGTGCGTGATGACGACATAGGTGAGACCCAGCTCGCGCTGCAATTCGGCGAGCAGGTTGAGCAGGTCGGCCTGGATCGACACGTCGAGCGCGGCCACGATCTCGTCGCACACGATGAGCCTGGGATCGAGCGCCAGGGCACGCGCGATGTTGACGCGCTGCTTCTGGCCGCCGGAAAGCTCGTGCGGGTAGCGGCGCGCGAACTCGGCATCGAGGCCGACCCGGTCGAGCAGGTGCAGGACCCTTGCGTCGCGCTCGGACCGCGGCGTCTCATCGGCGACATCGAGCGGCTCGCGGATGCTGTGCCCGATCGTCATGCGCGGATCGAGCGCCGCGCTCGGATCCTGGAACACGATGAGAAAGTCGCGCCGGTGCCGGGCGAAGTCGCGCGCGCCCAGGGCGAAAGGGTCCTCGCCGTCATGGAGCACGCGGCCGCCGGTCGGCCTGACGAGACCGACGAGCGCCCGGCCGAGCGTGGATTTGCCCGAGCCGGACTCGCCGATGACGCCGAAGGTCTCGCCGGCCGCGACGGTGAAGCTGACGCCGTCGACCGCCTTGACGGTTTCGCGCTTGTTTCCGGACGGGAAATAGACGCGCAAATCCTCGACCGCGATGAGCGGCGCGTCGCGTGCCGGCGCATCGCTCACGCCACCGCTCCCGGCAGGCGCAGCTCGCCGTGGCGGCAGCAGCGCACTCTGCGCCCTGCCTCGTCCTGAAGAACCTGCGGCGCGGCGCATTCGGGCGCGGCATGGGCGCATCGCCCCGCGAAGCGGCAGCCGCTCGGCCGGTTGAGCAGCGACGGGACCCGCCCCGGGATCGACGGCAGCAGCGATTTGGGCGCGCTCAGCCGCGGGATCGAGCGCAAGAGGCCCGACGTGTAGGGATGAAGCGGCCGCGCCAGGAGATCGTCGATGCCGGCATCCTCGATGAGCTCTCCGGCATAGATCGTCAGTACGCGCGAACAGGTCTCGGCGACGACACCGAGATCGTGGGTGATGAACAAGAGCGCGGTGCCGCTTCTCCGCGTCATCTCCAGAAGCAAATCGATGATCTGCGATTGCACGGTGACGTCGAGCGCCGTGGTCGGCTCGTCGGCGATGAGAAGGCGCGGCTCGCACGACAGCGCGATGGCGATCATCGCGCGCTGCCGCATGCCGCCCGACAATTGGTGCGGGTACTCGTCGTAGCGCCGGGCGGGGAGGGGAATGCCGACAGCGGCCAAGGCTTCGATCGCGCGCTCGCGCGCCTCGCGCGCGCCGACCGGGAAATGGGCCTGGATGGTCTCGGTGATCTGCCGCCCGATGGTGAAGACGGGATCGAGCGCGCTCATCGGCTCCTGGAAGATCATGGCGATGCGGCGGCCCCTGATGCGCTGCATTTCGCGCCGGCTCAGCCTGGTGAGGTCCTTTCCCTCGAGGCTGATCCGGCCGGTGATCCGGCTCGCATCCGCCGGCAGCAATGCGACCAGGGACAGGCCGGTGACGGTCTTGCCGCAGCCGCTCTCGCCCACCATGCCGACCGTTTCGCCGGGCCAGATCGCGAATGAAAGGTCGGAGATGACCTGGACCTCGCTCGCCCCGCGTCCGAGAAAGACGTTGAGCCCCGATACGTCGAGCAGAGGCTCGCCCGGCATTTGCGTGGCGCCGCCGCTCATGTCTAGGCGCGTTCGAGCGCTTCGCTGGCCTCGATCCAGCGCGCTTCCGCCGCGGCGAGACGACGCTCGATCTCGGCGCGCGACTTCATCAGCGTGCCGACGCCGTTCGTTCCTTCGTGACGCTTGGGCTCCAGCAGGGCGCGGTCGATCGCGCCGCGCTCCTTGGCAAGCCGTGCCATTTCGGTCTCGGCCTCGGCGACCGCCGCGCGCAAAGGCTGCGTGCGCTCGCGCGCCCGGGCCGCGATGCGGCGCTCGTCCTTGCGGCTCACGCGCTCGGGAGCGAAACCGCGATCCGCGGCGCCGGGATCGGTTTCGCCCAGCACCATCTCGCGATACTCGTCGAGGCTGCCGGCGAAATCGGCGGCGGTGCCGTTGGCGACCAGCACCAGGCGGTCCGCGGTGAGCTCCAATAAGTGGCGGTCGTGGCTCACCACGATGACGGCGCCGGAATAGTCGTTGAGCGCCTCGACCAGCGCCTCGCGCGCCTCGATGTCGAGATGGTTGGTCGGCTCATCGAGGATGATGAGGTGCGGCGCGTCGCGGGTCAGGAGCGCGAGCGCGAGGCGCGCCCGCTCGCCGCCCGAGAGGTTGCCCACCGCGACCTGGACCTTGTCGCCCGAGAAGCCGAAGCGCGCGAGCTGCGCCCGCACGTCCTCGGGCCGGCCCGACGGCAGCACGCGGCTCATGTGCTGGAACGGCGTCGATTCGGTTCCCAGCTCCTCGACCTGGTGCTGGGCGAAATAGCCGACCTTGAGCCGGCCGCTCGCCGTCATCTCTCCCGCCATCAGCGGCAACTGCCCCGACAAAAGCCGCGCCAGCGTGGTCTTGCCGTTGCCGTTGCGCCCGAGGAGCGCGATGCGGTCGTCGGGATCGATGCGCATGGTGAGACGCGACAGCACCGGCCTGTCCGCGACATAGCCGACGGCGGCGCGCTCGAGCGCGATGAGCGGCGGGCGCAGATCGTCGGGGTTGGGGAAATCCATCCGCAAGGTCGCGTCCTCGCTCAATTCCTCGACCGGCGCCATCTTGGCGAGCGCCTTCAAGCGGCTCTGCGCCTGGCGCGCGGTGTGGGCCTTGTAGCGCCAGCGGTCGATATAGGCTTGCAGCTTCTGCCGCTTCGCCTCCTGGCGCTGCTGCTGCGCTTCGGCCTGCGCCCGGCGCTCGCGCCGCTGTAGCGCGAAGGAATCGTAGCCGCCGCTATAGAGCGTGGTCTTGCCGTCCTCGAGGTGAAGGATGTGATCGACGACGTTGTTCAACAGATCACGCTCGTGGCTCACCACGACCAGCGTCGCGCGATAGGACTTGAGAAACGATTCGAGCCACGTCTCCGCCTCGAGGTCGAGATGGTTCGACGGCTCGTCGAGCAGCATGAGATCGAGATCCGCGAACAGCACCGCGGCCAGCGCCACGCGCATGCGCCAGCCGCCGGAGAACGAATCGAGCGGACGGTGCTGCGAATCGGTATTGAAGCCGAGGCCCGCGAGGATTCGCCCCGCGCGCGCCGGCGCGGCATAGGCGCCGATCGCGTCGAGCCGCTCGTGGATTTCGCCGATGCGGTGCGGCTCGGCGGCGCGCTCGGCCTCGGCGAGGAGCAGGCTGCGCTCGCGGTCGGCGGCGAGCACGGTCTCGAACGGCGTGGCCGCGCCGCCGGGCGCCTCCTGGGCGAGATAGCCGACGCGCGCCCCGCGCGGCATCTCAATGGCGCCGCCGTCGGCCTCGATCATTCCGGCGATCAGCTTGAGCAAGGTCGACTTGCCCGAGCCGTTGCGGCCGACGAGCCCGATGCGGGCGCGCCACGGCATCGCGGCGACGGCGCGATCGAGCACCACATGGCCGCCGAGGCGCACGGTCACCGCATTCAGAGTCAGCATTCCGGCTCTGATAGCAAAACGCGCGCCAAATGTCAGCGCGCGCCGGCGGCAGTGCTGCTCAGGCGATCGCGGCCTTGGTGATCTTGCCGCTCGCCTCGACGAACCAGCGCTCGCTCGCGAGCGGCACGCCCTTGAGCCGCGCCTCCATCCATTCGGCCTGATAGCGCCGCGGTTCCGGCCCGTTGGATGTCGCCGCGGTCGAGCCGATGGAATGGTCGCCGCCCTCGTAGACCACGAGCTGCTTGGGGCCGCCGAGCGCCTTCATGAAGGTCTCGGTGTGCTCCAGCGGGCAGAGCTGGTCGTACTCGCCGGTGGCGACGAGATAGGCGCCTTTGACGTTCTGGGCGTAGCCGTTCCAGTCGATGGTCTTGCGGAATTCGTCGAACTCGGCCTCGTCGGTGATGCCCGACATGAACATGAAACGCTTCTTGAAGGTCGGCGAGGCCTTCTCGAAGATGGTCCAGCCGCCGGGCTCGTAGCAGCACCCGGTCACCGCGCACGCCTTGAAGCGCGAATCCGACGCCATCATGATCGCCGAGAAGAACGAGCCGAAGCTGACGCCGGTCATGCCGATCTTGCCGGCGTCGATCTCGGGCCGGGCGGCGAGCCAGTCGGCGATGGTCTTGCCGGTCTCGGCCCAGCCCGGCACGTCGACATAGAGGCCGCGCACCGGCGCCTCCCAATAGCCCGGCCCCTCCATCGCCAGGACCGCGAAGCCGCGCTCCATCCACGAATCCGAGTGCAGCGCGACCGAGCGCTCCTTGTTGCCGTCCATGCCCGAGACCGCGACGATGACCGGCACCTTGTCGCCGCTCTTGTAGCCGGGCGGCAGGTGGAAGATCGCGGGCAGCGTCTTGCCGCGATAGGGCAGCTCGGCCCATTCGATATGGTGGTCGGCGAGCGCCATGTATTTCGCGAAAGTCTCGCGCTTCTTGTCGTTCTGCATCTTGATGCGGTCGTTCAGCTCGTCGATGGTCCACATCGCGGCGGCCCAGTAATTGGCGGCGATGAAGTAATTGTCGCGCGCGACGATCTTGTCGCCCAACTGCTCGGACTCCTTGGCGAGCGCTTCGCGCTTCTTGGCCATGGCCTCGAAGGCCGGGAGGATGTCGACGAGACGCTTCACCCTCTCGCGCAAGGAAGCCATGTCGGGGACCACGTCCGGCCCGCACGAGCGGACCATCACAGCGGTGTGACTCTGGTCCCAGTCGATGCCGTTGGCGCGGATCACATTGTCGAGCACCCAGCGCTGCTCGTCGAAGCGCTTCATCGCCGGCGCGCCCTTGGGCGCGCGCTTCGACCAGTCGCGCCCGCCCGCGGCGGGGGGCGTTTCGGCCGCCGACGATGCTGCGACGGTGACGGCCGAGCTCGCGGCGGCGAGAGTGGCCGAATGCAGGAAGGCGCGGCGGTCCATGATGTTTCCTCCTCGTTTATATGGCCGTGCAGGCCCGGAACCCGGCCCGGAGCGCGGCTTCGTCGAGATTGCGGCCGATGAAGACGAGGCGGCTCGCGCGCGTCTCGTCCGGCTTCCAGGCGCGCTGCCAGTCGCCTTCGAGCAGCATGTGAACCGCCTGGAAGACGAGGCGGCGGTCCTCGCCCTCGACGTCGATGATGCCCTTGGCGCGCAGAATGTCCCGTCCGTGCGTCGCCACCACCTCTTCGAGCCAGCGGGAGATCATGGCGCCGTCCATCGCCGCGCTCGCGGTCAGCGAGACGCTGCCGATGTCGCTGTCATGGACATGATCGTGTTCGCCGTGCTCGTGGCCGCACGCATCTTCGAGCGACGCGATGCGCTCGAGATCGAAGCCGCCGCGCCCCAGGACCTGGTCGAGCGCCACGTCCGCGCGTCGCGCGCGATGAATGGGCGCCAGCGGATTGAGCGCGCGCAAGCGCGCCTCGATGCCGCGCAATTCCGCTTCGGAGACCAGCTCGGTCTTGTTGAGCACGATCTGGTCGGCGAAGGCGATCTGCTCCTGCGCCTCGCGGCTGTCGGCGAGGCGGAGAAGAATGTGCTTGGCGTCGACCAAGGTGGTCACGGAATCCAGCACCATCCGTGCCTGCAAGAACGCATCGACCAGGAAGGTCTGCGCCACCGGGCCGGGATCGGCGAGGCCGGTGGTCTCGACCAGGATCGCGTCGAAGGCGCCCGGCCGCGCCAGCAGCCCATGCAGGGTGCGCACGAGATCGCCGCGCACGGTGCAGCAGATGCAGCCATTGCTCATCTGGAACAATTCCTCGTCGGCGCTGACGATCAGCTCGGAATCGATGCCGATTTCGCCGAACTCGTTGACGATGACGGCGTAGCGCCGGCCGTGATCTTCGCCGAGAATCCGGTTCAAGAGCGTCGTCTTGCCGGCGCCGAGATAGCCGGTCAGCACCGTGACGGGGATGCGCGCGCTCATCGGCGGCAGATGCTGCGCCTCACTGCCACGGCATCAGCGAAGCGTGGATCACATCCTTGACGCCCTGGCCGCCGACCGAGCGGATGGCGAGGTCCACGTCCTTGAGGCCGAAGCGGTGGGTCGTCACCTTCTCGAGCGGGAAGCGGCGCGAGGCGAGCTGCTGCAGCGCCAGCTCGCAGGCGCGGTAGCTGTGACCGCGCGCGCTCTTCATGGTGATGTACTTCACCGTCATCTTGCCGATCGGGAAATTGGGAAAGTCCGCCATCTCGCCTTGCACCACGATGATCCCGGCCTTGCGCTTCAAGGCCTCGACGCCGAGCAGGATCGGGATGGTGCCGGCGCCGGCGGTGCAGTCGAGCGACACGTCGACGCCTTTGCCGCCGGTGATCTCCATGATCCGCGCCAGCGGGTCCTCCTTCTGCACGTCGATGACGTGATCGGCGCCCAGTGCCTTGGCGACCTCCAGGCGCGCGCCGTCCTTGGACGTGCCGGTGACGATGATGAGCGAAGCGCCGGCCTGCTTGCAGATCACCGTCTGCGACAGGCCCTGCTGGCCCGGGCCCTGGATCAGCACCGTCGAGTTGTAGCCGACCTCGCCCTCGAACAGCGACCATTCGATGCCGTTCGCCATCGGCGTCACCAGGCCCGCGAGCTCGGGCGTCACGCCCGCCGGCACGCGATGCACCACCGCGTTCCACGGCAAATAGACATATTGCGCGAAGCCGCCCCACAGATGCGGCGCCTTCTCGGCCGAGGTGTAGCCGTAGCGGATCGAATCCGGGTTGTTGCGCCAATCGGTGTTCTCGCAATGGCGGTACTCGCCGAGATGGCACCACTCGCACTTGCCGCACGCGACATAGTGTTCGACGAAGACGAGGTCGCCTTCCTTGAAGCCCTTGCGCCTGGTGAACTCGCTTCCGGCCTTGGCGATGATTCCGATATTCTCGTGGCCCATGATGACCGCGGCGGGGCCCGGCGGGTGCTGGTAGAGCTTCACGTCGGTGCCGCAAATGCCGGCCACTTCCATCTTCATCAGCGCCGCGTCGGCGGCGATCTCCGGCATCGGGAATTCGCGGATCTCGGTCTTGCCCGGACCCACCCTCAAGGCCGCCAGCACCTGTTCCGCCATTGCGAGCGACTCCTTATCGCCATCGTCACGACGCCGCCGACAGTCTAGGATCGGCGCTCGACCGGTCAACCGCGACGTTTCCCGCCGCACGCGTGCCATGCTTGGGTCGCTGAAGAAAAGCCCCGCACATCTCCAGGCCACCGATCGGGTGGGCGCGTGGACGCGCGCGCGGTTCAGGCTCGCCGAGGAGGCAGCGGTCCTGGTCGCCGAGGTCGCGTGCGCGCTGCCCGGCTGTCCGCCGCTCGAGACCGTGGTCGCGTTCTGGACCGAGGGCGACAGGCGGCATCACTTCAAGCTGTTCAAGCCGGTCGAGGCGGTGGTCGAGGACGACCTTCCGCCGTCGTGGATGATGAACGCGCTGGCCGCGGACGACGATGTCAGCCTCGAATGCTGCTGAGGCGAGGGCCGTGCGTCCTTCGACTACGCTTCGCTCCGCTCAGGATGAGGTGATTTTCTTTGTGCCATTAAGACTTTTCCTCACCCTGAGCGGAGCGAAGCATAGTCGAATGGGCGCAGGTTGCTATCACAGCGCCCGCGCTCATCCGTTGACACTGCAACGGTCGGAGGGGATCATCGGCTGAGGCCCAAAAGAGGACGCACCATGGCTACCCAGACGAACATGAAGAAGCCCCAGCTCGCGATCATGAACGCGGTCCATGACCTGCCCGTGCTGGTCGCCCGCGACGAGGGCTACTTCAAGGACGAGGGCTTGGACATCGAGTTCGTGACCACGCCCGGCATGGCGCAGGTCACCACCTCGCACATGGTCAAGTTCGACTCCGTCTTCGACCGCCCGCTCGACTCGGTCTACAACGAGGGCGGCATCGACCAGTACCGCATGTGCGAATGGGGCATCATGAAGCGCGCGGTCGAGGCCGAGACCGAAGGCCTGCGCGGGCGCAAGATCGTCGCGCTGGGCGCCTCGATGTCGTCCTTCGCGATCGTGGTGACAAGGGACTCCGACGCCTACGAGCCGGAGCAGCTCAAGGACAAGGCGATCGCGGTGACGCCCAACAACGGCTCGCACTTCACCACGCTCAAGATGATGGAAGGGTTTTTGACGCCCGAGCACATCAAGACCACCAACGCTGGCACGATGCTGAAGCGCATCGAAGCCTTGCGTGCCGGCAAGGTCGCGGCGGTGAGCCTGATGGAGCCTTGGATCAGCGTCGCGCAGAAGATGGGCCTGCGCATCCTGATCGAATCGCATTCGACCCGCAGCGAGGCGGCGGGCGACGATCTCGACGGCCCGACCCTGGCGGCGATGTTCCGGGCACAGGCGCGCGCGGTGAAGCGGCTGGAGAAGGACCCGACGCCCTACGCGCATTACCTGACCGCCGAGACCGGCGGCCTGCTCGAGCCGAGCGAGCTGCAGACCTGGCGCCTGCTGCACGCCCCGCCGCAGCCCTACACGCGCGAGCGCTTCGAGGACACCTATAACTGGACGGTGAAGTGGAACATGGTGGTGCCCGGCGCCACCTACGAAAACATCGTCGACAACCGCGCCTGGGCCTGAGCGGGCCCTCGCATCATGGCGGACAAGGTCACGCTGCCCGCGCTGCGGCAGATGAAGCGCGAGGGGCGCAAATGCGTCGGCGTGGTGGCCTGGGACTACCAGGTCGCGATGATCGCGGACCGCGCCGGCGTCGACATCGTCTCGGTCGGCGATTCGGTCGGCGTCAATCTGTGGGGCCACGAGAATCCGCTCGAAGTCACCATGGAGGAGATGCTGGTCGTGTGCAAGGCGGTGCGCCGCGGCGTCAAGCGCGCGCTGGTCAGTTGCGACTTCCCGTTCGGGCCGCTCCAGGAAGGCACCGACAGCGCGCTCAAGGCCGCCATCCGCCTCGTCAAGGAGGGCGGCGCCGACATCATCAAGCTCGACGGCGGGGCCGACTTCCCCGATGCGATCCGCGCCCTCGTCCGCGCCGGCATCCCTGTCTTCGGGCAATTCGGCCTCACGCCCCAGACCGCGCTGCAATACGGCGTGCCCTACAGCGCCCAGAATTCGCCCGGCACGGAGGCGACGCCGGAGATGACGACCAAGCTGGTGGCGGAAGCGAAGCTGATGGAGGAAGCGGGCGCGTCGCTGCTCGACTTCACCAATTCCGGCCCGGTGGCCGGCGCTGCCGTGGCGCAGGCGGTGTCGATCCCGGTGATCGGCGGCTTCGGCGGCGGCCCGTGGCTCGACGGACGCATCCGCCTGGTCCATACCGCGATCGGCTACGCCGCATCATCGCTCGACGCGAAGGTCGATTCCTACGCCAACGTCGCCCAAGCCACGCTCGACGCCTTGACCGCATTCTCCGCCGACGTGCGGGCATCGCGCCAGGTCAAGGGACGATAAGCCCGCGCTTTATTCAGCGGCTTGCGCGACGCGGATGGGCTTGGTGCGCGGCAGGTCCTTGATTTGCGGATAAACCTCTTTCGCAAAAAGGGTCATGCTGCGTACCGTCCGCTCGTGGCTCATGAAGCCGGCGTGATCCATCATCAAGAGATGGTCGAACCCGCCGACGAAATCGTAGAAGCGCTTCACTTGCCGCGCGACGCTGTCGGGCGTGCCGGAAATGAGAATGCCCTGATCGCGCAGTTGCTCGAGAGAGCCCTGGCGCAAATTCCGCGCCCCGCCGCTCGCCGCCTGCTTCATCGCCGCGACCTTGCCCTTGACCGGCATGTAGCCCGGCGGGTCGCGAAATTGCGGCTCGGAGCGCGACGAGGTCAGGTACCAGCGCAATTCCTCGGCGCCCCCTTCCGCCTCGCTTTCGGAATCGGCGGTGTGAACCAGCGGCATGTAGGCGATGCCGCCGCCGCCGGGCAGTCCACGCTCGACGAAGCGCTCGCGATAGGAGTCGAACAACGGCCGCACCTGCTGATGCGGCAGCAGGAACGTGGCGAAGACATAGCCGCGCTCGGCGCAGCGGTGCGGCGTCGCGACGTCCGTCGAGCCCGTCACCCAGATCTGCGGATGCGGCGTCTGGTATGGCCGCGGCCACAGATTGATGCTGCGCCGGTGCCAGAACGCGCCTTCGTAGTTGAAGGGGCCGTCCGTGGTCGCCCACGCCTTGAGGCAGAGATCGATCCCCTCCCACAGCCGCTCGCCCGACCGCGTCGGATTGGCGTTCGACGCGAACACTTCGTAGGGCACGCCGCGCACGAAGCCGCATTCGAGCCGCCCGTAGGAGATGCAGTCGATCATGGCCATCTCTTCCGCAACCCTGACCGGATCGTTGCGGTGGCCGACCGGGTTGCCGAGGATGAGGAGCCGTGCACGCTTCGTTTGCCGTGCCAGGATCGCGAGATTGAGCGGCGCCGCCGTGTCGATGCAGGTCGGCGTCTGGTGATGCTCGTTGAGCATGATGTCGAGCCCGAGCTCGTCGGCGATCGCGTGCTCGTCGAGATAGCGGTTGTAGAGATCGGCGCCGATCTTGGGATCGAAATGCACGCTCGGCAGGTTGATGCGGGTCGAGGGCGCGTCGGGCGGCAGGTAGGGATAGGGCATTTCCGTGAAGTGCCACGCTTGCATCGCAGTTTCCCCTGTCTTCTCAGCGCAGAAACGCGCCAACGCGGCGCATGAAGTGGCCGGGTTGCTCCAGATGCGGATAATGCGCGGCCCCGGCGATCAATTCGAACTCGGCGCGCGGGATCAGATTGGCATAGCTCCTGCCGTAATCGGAGCTCACGATGCCGTCCTTCTCGCCCCAGACCAGCAAGGTCGGGACCGCGATCCGCTCGAGCCGGTGGCGGAGCTTGGGATTGTGCATGTAGGGTTCCCAGCAGAACCGGGCGAAGGATTCGAGATTGCGTGCGATGATTGCGAGCTGCTCGTCGCTCATGGTTGCGATGTCGCGCTGGCCCGTCGCGGGGTCGCACCACTTCAGCTCCATTACCGTGCGCGGCGACAGGGTCCACATGTCGGCGATGTCGCGCTTGGCCGCGCCGCCGAATTTCACGCCGTAGGGAGCGACGAGCACGAGCTTCGCCAGCCGCGACTGATCCTTGGTCGCCATCTCGGCGGCGATCCATCCGCCAAGCGAGCAGCCGATGATGCAAACGTCGCGCAGATCGAGCCGCTCCAGCAGCGAAAGATAAAGATACGAAACATCGTCGACCGAATCGATCCAGTCCGGCCGGCTGGAGCGGCCGAAGCCGGGCGGCGAGGGGATCACCACATCGAAGGATCGGGCGAGCGCGGCCGCGGCCTCCGAGTCGGGTTCGAGCACGTCCTCGCCCGGCAGCAGAAGCACGGTCCGGCCTGTCCCGCGTCGCTCGACCTCGAGTTGGACGTCCCCGATCCGCACGAAATCCGCGCCCATGGCGATCTATCTCGCTGGCTTTCCACCCTAATCTAGCCCACGCGCGCTCCCTTGCCCAGGACGCGGGACGGCCGCTTAATGCCGGTGTTCACGTTTTGAACGCCCCGTCGCGCTTTACGTTCGCGCCGTGAACATGGTATGAGGAATACGCCATGGCACGCTTGCGCGAGGACGCGAAAAACGACGAGGCGGTCGGCATCGTGCTCGGGATGCTGAGCGCGGTCGAGCGCGACAGCAACGTGACGCAGCGCCATCTCGCGCGCGAGCTCGGCATCGCGCTGGGCCTCGCCAACGCGTACCTCAAACGCTGCGCCAAGAAGGGCTACATCAAGGTCCGCCAGGTGCCGCTCAACCGCTACACCTATTACCTGACGCCGCGCGGCTTCGCCGAGAAGAGCCGGCTCACGGCGGAGTATCTTACCGTCTCGTTCGATTTCTTCCGCCGCGCGCGGCGCGATGCCGTGTCGCTGCTCGCCGCTTGCAACGAGCGCGGCTGGAAGCGCGCGGCCTTGTGGGGCGCGGGCGAACTGGCCGAGGTGATGGTGCTAAGCGCGGCAGAGGCGGAAGTCGAGATTCTGTGCGTCGTTGACGCAGCGTCCGGCCAGCAAAGCTGCGGCGGACGCCCGGTGGTGGCCGATCTTGCCGCTGCCATTGCGTTGGCCGGTCCGATCGCCGCGATCGTCGTCACCGACGCGCGCACGCCGCGCGAGAGCCTCGATGCGGCCCGCGCTGCGGCGGAACGACTCGGTATTGCCGCCGAGCGCGTCGTCGTGCCGGAGATGCTGCATCTGTCGCCGCTGTCCGCGGGGGCCGCGCGATGATGCGATGGTACGCGGTCCATACCCGTCCCTGCGCCGAGGCGAAGGCGGTCGAGAATTTGCGGCGCCAGGGCTATCCCACATATCTGCCGCGGCATCGACGCTGGGTGCGCCACGCGCGACGGCGCGCCATCGTGCTGCGGCCGCTGTTCCCGTCATATCTTTTCGTCGGTATCGACCGCGCGGTGATGAGCTGGCGGCCGGTGCTTTCGACCATCGGCGTCGCCGGCATGGTGCGCGGCGGCGACGAGCCCATCCCCGTCCCCGGCGCGATCATCGACTTGCTGCGCCAGCGCGAATGCGACGGCGCCTTCGACGAATTGACGCCGGCGAGCCGCCTCAAGCCGGGCGATCCGGTGCGCATGAACGACGGTCCGCTCGCCACTCTCGTCGGCCGGCTCGCGGCTGCGGGCGAGGACGAACGGGTCGTGATCCTATTCGATTTTCTCGGCCGCACCGTCGCGACCGAAGTTCCGGCTTCGTCGGTCGAAGCCGCCTAGAGCCGGCCCGGCGCGCGCTTTCGCCGGGTTTCCGCAGCGCAGCGCTCCGGTGACATCCCCGTCACCCGGACTGCGGTAGCATGAAAGACGCAAGCTTGGATCAGGTCCAGAGAAAGCCAAAGCCGCCCGCCCGCGTCGCGGTCGTCGGCGCAGGATATTGGGGCAAGAACATCGTCCGCAATTTCGCGGAGCTGGGCGCGCTCGCCGCGATCTGCGATCCCGACCGCGGGTCGGCGGCGCCGCTCGCCGAACGCTACAAGGCGCCGCTCGCCGAGTTCGCAGATGTGCTCGGCGATCGCGACATCGAAGCGGTCGCCATCGCGGCGCCCGCCGCGCTCCACGCCCACCTCACGCGCGCAGCGCTCGAGGCCGGCAAGCACGTGTTCGTCGAAAAGCCGCTGGCGCTCGACCTGGCCGAGGCGGAGCAGCTCTGCATGCTCGCCGAGCGCGCCGGGCGGCAGCTCATGGTCGGGCATTTGCTGCAATACCATCCCGCCTTCGTGAAGCTGCGCGAGCTGGTGCGCGGCGGCGCGCTGGGGCGGCTGCAATATCTCTATTCCAACCGGCTCAATCTCGGCAAGGTGCGGCGCGAGGAAGACATATTGTGGAGCTTCGCGCCCCACGACATCTCGATGCTGCTCGGGCTCGTCGGCAGCGAGCCGAGCCGGGTCACGGCGGAAGGGGCCTATCATCTCCAGCGCCAGATCGCCGACGTTACGACGACGCATCTCGTCTTTCCCGGCGGCGAGCAGGCGCATGTCTTCGTGTCGTGGCTGCATCCCTTCAAGGAACAGAAGCTCGTCGTCATCGGCGACCGCGCCATGGCCGTCTTCGACGATGGCGAACCATGGGCGCGCAAGCTCGTGATCTACCCGCACCGCATCGAATGGCGCGAGCTTCTGCCGGTGCCGCAGCGGGCCGAGGCCGAGCCCGTTGCGCTCGAGGAGGGCGAGCCGCTGCGGCTCGAGTGCCAGCACTTCCTCGATTGCATCGCCACCGGCGCCAAGCCGCGCACCGACGGGCGCGAGGGGATGCGAGTGCTGCGCGTGCTGGCGCAAGCGAGCGCCGCGCTGAAGGCCAGGACCGCCGCGCCCGCGCCCATTCACGAGGCGCGCCATCCGACCTATCCGGGCGTGCAGATCCACGAGACCGCCTTCGTCGATCCGCCGGCCGAGATCGGCGAGGGCACGCGCATCTGGCATTTCAGCCATGTGCTGGCGCGGACCCGGATCGGCCGCAATTGCGTCATCGGCCAGAACGTGGTCGCGGGCCCTGACGTCGTCGTGGGCGACGGCTGCAAGATCCAGAACAACGTCTCGATCTACAAGGGCGTGACGCTCCAGGACGGCGTGTTCTGCGGCCCGTCCTGCGTCTTCACCAATGTCGTCAATCCCCGCGCCGAGATCGAGCGCAAGGACGAGTTCAAGCCGACGCTGGTGAAGCGCGGCGCCACCATCGGCGCCAATGCGACGATCCTGTGCGGCCACACGATCGGCGCCTATGCCTTCATTGCCGCGGGTGCGGTAGTGACCAAGGACGTGCCGGACCACGCACTGATGGCCGGCGTTCCAGCGCGCCGCATCGGCTGGATGAGCCGCGCCGGCGCGCGGCTCGGCGACGATCTCGTCTGCCCCATCTCCGGCGCGCGCTACCGCAAGATTGCGGGCGGCGCGCTCTCGCTCATCGAGGAGTAGGACCATGCCCGACAGTTCCGCGCGCGCGCCGATCGCCTTCATCGACCTGAAGGCGCAGCGCGCGCGCATCGCCGCCCGCCTCGACGCCGCCGTGCGGCGCGTGATGGAGCACGGCCAGTTCATCCTCGGGCCCGAAGTCGCCGAGCTCGAGCGGCGGCTCGCATCTTTCTGCGGTGCGCGGCATTGCGTCACCTGCGCCAACGGCACCGACGCGCTGGCGCTGGTGCTGATGGCGCGCGGGGTGAAGCCGGGCGACGCCGTGTTCGTGCCGGATTTCACTTTCGTCGCGACCGCCGAGATCGTGGCCTGGCTCGGCGCCACGCCGGTCTTCGTCGACGTGCTCGCGGACAGCTTCAACATGGACCCCGCGAGCCTCGAGCGCGCGGTGGCGTGGGCCAAGGGCGAGGGGCTGAAGCCGCGCGCGGTGATTCCGGTCGATCTCTTCGGGCAGCCGGCGGATTACCGCGCGCTCTTGCCGATCGCTGAGAAGGAAGGGCTCTTCGTCCTCTCGGATGCGGCGCAAAGCTTCGGCGCGAGCCTCGACGGGCGCCGCACCGGCCGGTTCGGGCTCGCCACCGCGACCAGTTTCTTTCCGGCGAAGCCGCTCGGCTGCTATGGCGACGGCGGCGCCGTCTTCACCGACGACGACGAGCTCGCGGGCGTCCTGCGCTCGCTGCGCGTCCATGGCCAGGGCAGCGACAAGTACGACAATGTCCGCATCGGCATGAACGGCCGGCTCGACACCATGCAGGCGGCGATCCTGCTCGAGAAGCTCGCGATCTTCGAGGACGAGATCGCCGCGCGCCAGACGGTCGCCGCGCGCTACGCCGAGCGCTTCGGCAATTCCATCGCGGTGCCGCCGGTGATCGCGGGCGCGGTCTCGGTATGGGCGCAGTACACGATCGCGAGTCCGCGGCGCGACGCAATCGTCGCGTCGTGCAAGGCGGCAGGCGTGCCGACGGCGATCTATTATCCGCTGCCCCTGTCGCGGCAGACCGGATACCGGCATTACCCGAGCGTGCCGGGCGAAACGCCGGTGTCGGAGCGTCTGTCCCGCACCGTGGTCAGCCTTCCCATGCATCCCTATCTCGAGGCATCGACCCAGGACCGGATCGTCGACGCGGTGCGGCACGGGCTCGACTGAAAAGGAACGCATCGTCCCATGGATATTCGCGGCAAACGGGTGGTGGTGATCGGCGGCGCTGGCCTCATCGGCTCGCACACGGTCGATCAACTGACGCGGCAGGATGTGGGCGAGATCGTCGTCTATGACAATTTCGTGCGCGGGCGGCCCGAGAATCTCGCCGATGCGCTCAAGGACCCGCGCGTCAAGATCTTCGAAGTGGGCGGCGACATCTGCCAGACCGACATCCTCGAGGCGGCGCTGGCGCGCACGGACGCCGTCTTTCATTTCGCCGCCCTGTGGCTGCTGCAATGCCACGATTTTCCGCGCGCCGCCTTCGACGTGAACATTCGCGGGACGTTCAACGTGCTCGAGGCCTGCGTGCGCGCCGGCGTGAAGCGCCTGGTCTATTCGTCCTCGGCCTCCGTCTATGGCGACGCGGTCGAGGAGCCGATGACCGAGGACCATCCGTTCAACAACAAGAATTTCTACGGCGCGACCAAGATCGCCGGCGAGGCGATGGCGCGCGCGTTCCACCATCGCTACGGCCTCAATCTCGTCGGATTGCGCTACATGAACGTCTACGGCCCGCGCCAGGATTATCAGGGCGCCTATATCGCCGTGATCATGAAGATGCTCGACGCCATCGACCAGGGCGGCGGTCCCACCATCCTTGGCGACGGCAGCGAGGCCTTCGACTTCGTCGCGGTCGAGGATTGCGCCCGCGCCAATCTGTGCGCCATGGGCGCCGAAAGCGTCGACCGATTCTACAATGTCGGCACCGGCCGCCGCACCTCGCTCAAAGAGCTGGCGGAGCTGCTGCTTGCGCTCACCGGCAGCAACCAGCCGATCAGTTACGCGCCGCGCAGCCAGGCGACGCTCGTGCGCAACCGCATCGGCTCGCCCAAGCGTGCCAAGGCAGAGATCGGCTTCGGCGCCGAAATCGATTTGCGCGAAGGATTGGAACGCCTGATCGCGTGGCGGAAATCGCACAAGGCCGAAGTCGAGGCGCGCCGCGCGCTGGCGTCGTGAGATGGACCTGACGATTGCCTGACAAGCGCAAGATCCAGATCGCGCGCCCCAGCATGGGCGAAGAGGAATGGCGCGCCCTGCGCGAGCCGATCGACAGCGGCTGGCTGACGCAAGGGCCCAAGGTCGCCGCGTTCGAGCGCGCATTCGCCGAGCGTCATCGGGTCAAGCACGCGGTTGCAGTCACCTCCGCGACGACGGGGCTGCACCTTGCGCTCGCCGCGCTCGGCATCGGCCCTGGCGACGAAGTCATCGTCCCGTCCTTCACCTGGATCGCGACCGCCAACGTCGTGCTCTATTGCGGCGCGACTCCGGTTTTCGTCGACATCGATCCCGTCACCTTCAACATCGATCCGTCGCTCGTCGCCACCAAGGTCACGCCGCGCACGCGCGCGATTATTCCCGTTCACCTGTTCGGGCTGTGCGCCGACATCGACGCCATTCGCAGGGTTTTGCCGGCCGGCGTCCACATCGTCGAGGATGCCGCCTGCGCCGCGGGCGCCGAGTATCGCGGGCGACCGGCGGGCGGCCTCGGCACCGCGGGCGTGTTCTCCTTCCACCCGCGCAAGTCGATCACCACCGGCGAAGGCGGCATGCTCACGACCGACGACGATGCGCTCGCCAAGCGCGCGTCCGCGCTGCGCAATCACGGCGCCAGCGTTCCCGAGGAGGTGCGTCACGCCGGACCGAAGCCCTATATTCTCGCCGAATTCAACCTGCTCGGCTTCAACTACCGCATGACCGATCTGCAAGCGGCGGTGGGATTGGTGCAGCTCAAGAAGCTCGACCGGTTCGTCGACGAGCGCAGAGACTGGGCCGAGTATTATCGCCGCCATCTGCGCGATCTTAATTGGCTGCGGCTGCCGCGCGAGCCCGAAGGCGGCCGGCATGCCTGGCAGTCCTTCGTCGTGCAGATCGACCCCGTCGCTTCTCCCTGCGCGCGCGACGAGATGATGGCACGGCTGGAACAGGCCGGAATCGCGGCGCGGCCGGGGACCCACGCAGTGCACATGCTCGGCTACTACCGCGACCGGTTCGGCCTCGCGCCCAATGATTTCCCCGCGTCGCGCGACGCCGACCGCAACAGTATGGCGATCCCGCTGCACAACGAGATGAGCCGCGACGATTACGACTATGTCATCGAGACGATGCGGGGGTTGGCCTGATGTGCGGCGTCGTGGGCGTGTTCCATCGCGACGGCGAGCCCGCCTCGGCCGCGATCCTCCGGCGGATGACCGATGCGCTGGCGCATCGCGGTCCGGACGGGGAGGGGAGCTTCGTCGATGGCTCGGTGGCGCTCGGCCACCGGCGGCTCGCTATCATCGATCTGACGCCGGCCGCGCACCAGCCGATGCAGACGCCGGATGGCCGCTTCGTCATCTCCTACAACGGCGAGATCTACAATTTCCAGGAATTGCGGTTGGAGCTCGAGGCGCTCGGGCACAAGTTCCGTTCGCGCTCCGACAGCGAGGTGCTGCTCTATGCGCTGGCGCAATGGGGCGACAAGGCGCTGCTGCGCCTCAACGGCATGTTCGCCTTGGCATTGTGGGACCGGGAACGGCAGGAGCTGTTGCTCGCGCGCGACCGCTACGGCGTGAAGCCGCTCTATTACGCGGCGATCGGCCCGACCTTCCTGGTGGCGTCGGAGATCAAGGCGTTCCTTCAGCACCCGGCCTTCCGCGTCCGCGTCGACCACGAGGCGCTGCTGGAATATTTCACGTTCCAGAATTTCTTCACCGATCGCACCCTCTTCGCCGGCGTACGCCTGCTGCCGGCGGGATCGTTCCTGCGCATCGGGCGCGGCGGCGGCGCGGCACGGGTCGAGCGCTACTGGGATTTCAGCTTCGCCGAGCCCGCGAGCGGCGGAACGCATGGCGACTATCTCCGCGAATTCGATCATCTCTTCCGCCAGGCGGTGAACCGGCAGCTTGTGAGCGACGTGCCGGTCGGCTGCTACCTCAGCAGCGGCATGGATTCGGGGTCGATCACCGCGATCGCAGCGCGCCAGATTCCGGAGATCAAGACCTTCACGGTCGGCTTCGATCTCAATTCGGCCTCGGGGATCGAGCTCGGCTTCGACGAGCGCGCCAAGGCTGAGCACATGTCGTACCTGTTCAAGACCGAGCATTACGAGATGGTGCTGAAGGCGGGCGACATGGAACGCGTCATGCCGCGGCTCGTCTGGCACCTGGAAGAGCCGCGGGTCGGGCAGAGCTATCCGAATTTCTATGCGGCGCAGCTCGCGAGCAAATTCGGCAAGGTCGTGCTGTCGGGCGCGGGCGGCGACGAGTTGTTCGGGGGATATCCGTGGCGCTACTACCGCGCCGTCGTCAACGACGACTTCGAGAACTACATCGACAAATACTACCGCTTCTGGCAGCGCCTCATCCCCAACGCCGAGATCCGCAAGGTGTTCCGCCCGATCTGGCCCGAGGTCGAGCACGTGTGGACGCGCGACATCTTCCGCGACGTGTTCCAGCGCCACGCGCCCGAGCTGACGCGGCCGGCCGACTACATCAACCACTCGCTCTATCTCGAGGCCAAGACCTTCCTCCACGGGCTGCTCGTGGTCGAGGACAAGCTGTCGATGGCGCATTCGCTCGAGACGAGGGTGCCGTTCCTCGACAACGACCTGGTGGATTTCGCGTCGCGCGTGCCGGTCAATCTGAAGCTCGGCAAGCTCGGCGAGGTGGTGGAGCTCAACGAGAACGAGCCGGGCGCCAAGACGCTCAAATATTTCGAGCGCACCCGCGACGGCAAACTGCTGCTGCGCCAGGCGATGCAGCGCTACATCCCCGCCGACGTCACCGAGGGCGAGAAGCAGGGCTTCTCCGCGCCCGATGCGAGCTGGTTCCGCGGCGAGAGCATCGATTACGTGCGCGCCAAGCTGATCGACGGGCATGCGCGAATCTACGAATTCCTCGATCGCGATGCGGTCGTGGCGCTGGTCAACCAGCATCTCGAGGGCCAGCAGAACCGGCGCCTCCTCATTTGGTCGCTGGTCTATCTCGAGGAATGGTGCCGCATATTCCTGGGCGGGGTGCGCGCGTGACAGTCGCCGACGCTGCCATCGCCGGTATCGCGATCGAGCCCATGCTCGCATCTGATCGCGCGGTTTACCACGAGTTCCTCCATGCGCTTCCGGAATCGCTGCTCTATTACAGCCTTCCCTATCGCGCGTTTCTCGAAGACCTGTTGGGCTGCCGGTCGACCTACTGGCTCGCGCGGCGGAACGGCCGCATCGCCGGCGTGCTCCCGATCATGGAGCGCGACGGTCCGTGGGGGCGGGTCCTCAACTCGCTTCCCTATTTCGGCAGCAATGGCGGCGCGCTCGCGCTGGACGAGAAGGCGGCGGCGGCGCTGGCGGGGCAGTTCGACCGGCTCGCCGGCGCGCCCGGCATCCTCGCCGCGACCTGGGTGTCGCATCCTCTGACGCCATCGGCCGGTCCGATCGTCGCCCACGACCTCGTCGACGAGCGCATCAGCCAGTTCACCTCGCTCGCGGGCGGCGAAACGGCGATCTCGCAACGTATCGATCCGAGCGCCCGCCGCAACATCAACAAAGCCCGCGCCTCCGGCGTCGCGGTCTCGGTGCAAAACGACGCATTCGATTTCCTCCAGGAGGTGCATGTCGCCAACATGGCGGAAATCGGCGGCAAGCCGAAGGAGCCCGACTTCTTCGCAAAGATTCCGCGCCATTTCCGCGCCGATGAGGATTATCGCATCTACGTCGCCGAGCGCTCGGGACAGCCGGTAGCGGCGCTGCTGCTGTTCTATTTCAACCGCACCGTCGAGTATTTCACGCCGGTCACCCGCGCCGAGGAGCGCAACGTCCAGCCGATGGCCCTCATTCTCCACCAGGCGATGATCGACGCCGCCGCGCGCGGATTCGCGTGGTGGAATTGGGGCGGGACCTGGGTCGGCCAGACGGGCGTCTGGCGCTTCAAGGCCAAATGGGGCGCCGATGAGCGCCGCTATCGCTACTACGTGAAGCTGAACGACCGAGGCATCCTGGCGCGCAGCGCACAGGAGCTCGCCGCTGCCTATCCGGGATTTTACGTCGTGCCGTACGCGGCGCTGGAGGAGCGATGACCCAGGCGAGCAAGCGCGCGGTCGTATTCGGGACCGGCAGTTATGCCGAGGTGGTCGATTTCTATCTCGCCGCCGACAGCGATTATCGCGTCGCCGCCTTCACGGCGACAGCGGACGTGATCGCATCGGACACCTATCTCGGCCGCCCGCTGGTCGCGTTCGAGACGATCGAGGAGCGTTTTCCCCCCGCTGAATACGACATGTTCGTGGCGGTGGGATATGCCAAGCTCAACACGCTGCGCGAGACATTCTGCGGCGCGGCGCGCGCCAAGGGCTACAAGCTCCTGAGCTATGTCTGCTCCAAAGCGACCCAGTGGGGCGCGACCGAGATCGGCGACAATGTCTTCGTCTTCGAAGACAACACGCTGCAGCCTTTCACCAGCATCGGCGACGGCACGATCGTGTGGAGCGGCAACCATATCGGCCATCACAGCCGTATCGGCAAATACTGCATGATCACCAGCCACGTCGTCGTGTCCGGGCATTGCCGCATCGGCGACCGCTGCTTCATGGGCGTGAACTCGGCGATCGCGGATTCGGTCTCGATCGGCGACGACAACCTCATCGGCGCGGGCGCCGTGATCGAGAAGAACACCGGCCCGCGCGAGGTCTACATGCCCGAGCGACTGAAGAAATTCGCCAAGGACAGCAGCTGGTTCTTCCGGTGAGCGGAGACTTGGACCTGGGCGCGGTCGCCGGGCTCTACGAGGCGAGCCTGGCGCAGCACGGCGAATCCTCGCCGGCGGTTGGCTGGCGCGATCCGTCGCAGCATCGGCTGCGCTTCGGCAAGCTCGCGAGCGTCATCGAGCCGTCCGACGGCGCGGTGGGCGTCAACGATCTGGGCTGCGGCTACGGCGCGTTCCTGCCGTTCCTGCGCGAGGCGGGCGTGGCGGTCGCGCATTTCCGCGGCTACGATATCAGTGCGCAGATGGTCGCGCGCGCGCGCGCGAAATTTCCGGAGGGCGAATTCCGGGTCGGCGACCGGTTGGACGAGCCGGCCGATTTCTCCTTCGCCTGCGGCATCTTCAATGTCCGCCTTACGCATTCCGAAGAGGCATGGCGCGAGCACATCCTGAGGACGCTCGAGAATTTGGCCGCGTTCAGCCGCCGTGGCTTCGCGTTCAATCTTCTCACTACGCACGTCGATTACCGGGAGCCCCATCTCTACTACGGCGATCCTTGCTTTTTCTTCGAGCATTGCCGCCGCAGCTTCGGCCGCCGCATCGCCCTTCTGCACGGCGCGCCGCCCTACGAATGGACCATCGCGATCAGGCTCGCATGACCGGCCCAGACGCATCGATCATGGAGTGGGTCACGGACGGAGCCGCGATCCGCTTCCACACGCCCAACGCGATCCTGCGCCAGCTCGCCGAAAGCGCCGCAACATCCGAGCCGGAGACGCTCGATTGGCTGCGCGCGGCGCGTCCCGGCGAGACCTTGTTCGACGTCGGCGCCAGCAACGGCATCTACACGATCTTTGCCGCGATCGTCCCGCGTCTGCGCGTCATCGCCTTCGAGGCGGAGGCGCAGAACTACGCGACGCTCGAGATGAACCTTCATCTCAACCAGGCGGCGTTGACGATACGCCCGCGGGCCTATTGCATCGCCGCCAGTCGCGCAGCCGGATCGCAGGACATCTACTGCGCGCGCTACGAGGCCGGTTACCATATGAAGATTCTGGGCCGCCCAGTCCGCGTCGGCGAGACCAGCGAATTTCGGCCGGACCACGTCCAATCGGTCCTGACGATCGCCCTCGATGATGCCGTCGCGCGCTTCGGGCTGCCCGCGCCGAACCTGCTGAAGATCGACGTCGACGGCTCCGAGGAGGACGTGATCGTCGGCGCGTCGGCGCTCCTCGAGACCCCGGCGCTGCGCTCTGCGCTCGTCGAACTCGTCGAGCCGGCTGGGCGCAGCGCGCAGATCGTCGCACGCCTGGCCAAAGCCGGACTTCGCCTCGCCGCGGCGCATCCGGTAAGGCATCTGCGCGGCGGCTTTTACGAGGGCCTGTTCAACTGCATCTTCGAGCGCGAGGGCGCCTGACATGCGCGATCAATACATGAAGGACGGCTATGTCCTGCTGAAGGGCCTGCTCACGGCGACGGAGCTCGGCCGGATCGTGATGGAGATTCACGACGTTTTCGCCCGTTCCGCCGCCGCACGCGGCATTGCAGTGACGCGCGGGCCCGACGGACGCGTCCCCGACCGCGTGCTGTTCGAGCTGTTCGACCAGGACCGCGCGACCTACATCGCATCGATGCGGCTCATCCAGAACCTGCCGTCGCTTTTCGCCTTTGGCAGCGATCAGCGGCTGCTCGCCGTCCTGCGCGAGCTCGGACTCGATCAGCCGGTTTACTCCTCCCGCCCGATCGTCACACTGTCGAGCCGGCGCACCTCACAGAACATCGGCCATTGGAAGACGCCGCCGCATCAGGATTGGCGCAGCGTCCAGGGCAGCCTCAACGGCGTCGTCGTGTGGCATTCGCTGTTCGACGTCGTGCCGTCGCTGGGGCCGCTCGAGGTCGTGCCTGGATCGCACCTGCTGGGCCTGCTCGAGGCTGAAGAAGACATCTGGTACATGCGCGTTCCGGAGACGGTCGAGGCGAAGATGAACTTCGTGCCGGTGGAAACGCGCGCTGGCGACGTCCTGGTCTTCTCGCAGTTTCTCCTGCATCGCAGCGGCACCAATCTCGAGGAGCGGCATCGCTACGCCATTCAGTACCGCTATAACGACGCGTCGGAGCCGACTTACCTCGCGCGCGGATATCCCACCGCGTACCGGTCGGACGCCGCGATGACGAAGCTCGTCACGCCCGGGTTCGGAACCGCCCGCGATGTGGCCGCCATATTCGGAGACCGGACCGCGTGACCGCCGGGCCGCCGCGAAAGCTGAATTTCGTCAAGCGCGGTCTCGTGTTCCGGCCCGAGGGACAGCGCGCGTGGATGGTGAGCCACGCCGCCTGCCCGGTCGCGCTGCCGTTGGGCAGGGACCGGCTGCGAATTTATTTCGGAACGCGCGACCGGCGGAATTACGGCCATGTCGCCTTTGTCGAGATCGACCCCCGGACTCCCGCCAAAATTCTCGCGCTCTCCGACGAGCCGGCGTTCGCGCCGGGCGCGCTCGGTCATTTCGACGAGAATGGCGTCTATCCCGGAACCATCATGCAAGTCGGCGATAATTTGCGCATGTACTATATGGGCCGCCTGAATTACGAAGGGTCGCGTTACGGCATGGCGATCGGCGTCGCCGAAAGCACCGACGGCGGCCTGGTTTTTCGCCGTCTATCGCCGGCGCCCATCTTCGACCGCAATCCCGAAAGCCCGTGGATGGTCTCGACGCCCTGCGTGATGCGCGCGGGGCGGCAATGGCGCATGTGGCATCTTGGCGGCACGGGCTGGAACGACGCCTCCACCAAATCCTATTACCGCCTCAAATCGGCGCGCTCGAAGGATGGCTTATCCTGGCAGCCCGAGCCTGGCGACACGGTCCCGTTGCTTACCGGCGAAACCAATCTCGCCAGCCCCACGGTGTTGCAAACAGGGGGCGGCTGGAGGATGTGGTTCTGCACCTATGCCCGCACGGGCTATCGGCTGGGATATGCCTGGTCCGCCGACGGCGACGCTTGGACGCGCGACGATACCGCCAGCGGCGTGGCGCCGGGTCCCGACGGTTTCGATTCGCGCGAGATGGCCTACCCGCACGCGCTCGAGCACGATGGACGGACATACCTCTTATACAGCGGCAACGGCTTCGGCCGCGACGGGTTCGGCCTCGCGGTCGCCGAGGAGGCGGCGTGAGCAGTCGGACGCTGTGTCTTTCGTTCGATCTCGACTGGGCGCCGGATTTCGCGATCGACCGGGCAGCCGAGCTTTGTATCAAGAGCGGCGTGAAAGCGACATGGTTCGTCACCCATTCGTCTCCGGCCGTCGACCGGCTCGCGCGGCACGGCGAGCTGTTCGAGCTCGGCATCCATCCGAATTTCATGACGGGTTCCTCGCACGGACGAACATACGAAGAAGTCATCGCCTATTGCCGCGCATTGGTGCCGAATGCCGTTAGCGTCCGGACGCACGGCGTGTATCAGAGCGGGCCGCTCCTCGCGCAGATCATGTCCCAGACCGGCGTGCGGGTTGACAGCTCCATTCTTCTTCCCGAAATGCCGCATATCCGCGCGGTGCGCGTCCCGACCGGCGCCGGTTGGCTGACGCGCATCCCGTGCTTCTGGGCCGACGATTACGAACTCTCGAAGGATGCTTCGAGGTGGACGCCCGCCGATTTCGCGATCGCGCCCGGAGTGCAGGTGTACGTGTTTCACCCGATTCACGTTTTTCTGAACACTGCCTCGTTGCAGCAGTATCAAGCAATGCGCGCGGCGACGCCGGAGCTGTCGAAGGCGACGCCGGAGCAGCTCGAGCGTTTCGCCAACCCGCGCGGCGACGCCGGCGTCCGGGTCATGCTCTCGCGCCTGCTGGACGACATCGCGAGAGAAGGCGGGGGCGTGGAAATTCGCGACTTCGCCGAGGTCGGGCGATCGTGACGCCGCCCTATGGATGGTCGGACCAGCGCGTGCGGCGGCTGCTGCCGAGGATGATCGACCGGTTCAAGCTGTCGCTTGACGGCATGGTGGTCTACACCGAGGCGGCGTCGGGCGCCTATCTCGGCACGCCGGTCCTCGCCGCGCTCGCGGGTGCGGCGCGCGTGATCGCCGAGACGCGGGACTCGGCCTACGGCAGCGTCCGCGCGGTCGCGGACGCGACGCTCAAACTCGCGACGCGCCTCGGCGTCGAGGACCGGATCGAGATCGTCGACCGGCGCCGGCACGATCTCCTCGCCGAAAGCGACATCGTGACCAATTCGGGCTTCGTGCGGCCGATCGATCGCGATCTCATCGACGCGCTGAAGCCGACCGCCGTCATTCCGCTCATGTGGGAGACGTGGGAGTTCGTCGAATCCCAATTCGATCTCGCCGCGTGCAAGTCGAGCGGCATCCTGGTGCTCGGCACGAACGAGCATCGCCCGCCTTGCGACATGGTTCCCTATTGCGGGCTGCTCGGACTGAAGCTGCTGTTCGAGCTCGGGCTCGAAGGGCATGACTGCGATGTGCTCGTGCTCGGCAACCCGCCCTATCCGGGCGGCGCGCTGGTCGAATTCCTGCGCCGCGCGGGCATCGCGGTGACTTGGTTCTCGGGCGAAGATGGCGGCGACTTCCGCTATTCCGATCTCGCAGGCTTCTTCGAGAGCGACGGAAAGCGCTTCGACGCGATCCTCGTCTGCGATCATGCGCACCCGAATTGTCTCCTCGGCGCGCGCGGGTATCTGACCTTCGAACTGATCAAGCGGGTCAATCCCGACATCGCCATCGGCATCGTCACCGGCGCGATCGATGTCGAAGGTCTCGCCGAATCCGGCATCGCCTATCTTCCGCGCAGCGTTCAGCCTTTCGGGCTGATGAGCTATCAGCCCTATCACCTGGGGCCCTATCCGGTGCTTCTCCTCTACGCCGCCGGCTTGAAAGTGGGCGAAGCGATGGCGAAGGCGCGGCGGCGCGGATTGCCGGTCGCCGAAGCGGCGGCGGATGCGCTGGCCTCGAGCCCGGCAATGGATTTCGAAGGAGCGCGCGCATGGCTCTCGACCCGGACCTGACCAAGCTGCTCGGGGATTTGCGCGCGCTGCACCATCACCTGCGCGCGGAGACGCGCGAGAAATACCGCCGCATAAACCCGTTCTTCGAGGATCTTTTCGAGTGGAAGGAGCGCGGCGCCTTTTGGACGGATTCCGGCAAGGACATCACGATCTATAATTCGACCTCGCTGGTCGGCGATGTCGAGATCGGCGACCACACCTGGATCGGGCCGTTCTGCTCGCTCGACGGCACCGGACGGATCGTCATCGGGCGCTATTGCTCCATTTCGCTGGGATGTCAGATACTTACCCACGACACGGTCAAGTTCGCGCTGTCCGGCGGCGCGCTCAGCTACGACTACGCACCGGTCTCGATCGGCGACCGCTGCTTCCTCGGCGTCCACGCGGTGGTGTTGCGCGGCGTGCGGATCGGGCAGCAATGCGTCGTCGGCGCCGGCGCCGTCGTCACCCACGATGTTCCTGACCGCACCGTCGTCGCCGGCGTTCCGGCGCGGCGGATCGGCTCGGTCGAGGTTAAGTCCGACACCGACATCGCCCTTCGCTACGATCATCCGGAGCCATGAACCGCGTCGCGTTCCTTGCGCTTGCCAGGCGTGCCGACGCGATGCTGCGTTACGCGCTGCTGCCTGTGGCTCTGCCGCTGGTCGTGCTCGCCGCTTGCGTCGCCCGCGCGCTCACCATGGCGCGCCGCGCAGCGGGCAAGCGGCCGCGCAACATGTGGGGCCCGGTGCCGCTCGTCAGCAACATCTACGCGGCCAAGGCCCTACGCCGCTATGGCTACCGCACCGCCAGCGTCGTCTGCGAAGGCGACCGCATCTCGGCACCGACCAAGTTCGATCTCTACCTGCCCACATCCGTGCCCTCGGGCACGTTGAAGGACATCCTGCGCTACGCCTATTTCGTCCATTCGCTTTTCGCGTTCGACGTCATGTGGTTCCTGTTCGTTGGCGGCTTTCTTGGCCTCACGCCCCTGCGCCGGATCGAGATGCAGCTTCTCCATCTCGCGGGCAAGCGGATGATCCTCATGCCCTTCGGCAGCGATATTGCCATCCCCGAATATCTCGGCCCCTTCCGCGACAGCATGATGTCGGTCGATCCCGCGCTCGCCGCGCGCGCGCCATCGGTGCGGCGCAATGTCCTCTACTACTCGCGTCACGCCGACTTCGTCATCCGCAACTTCCAGGTCGGCTTCCTGCCGCGGCACGACGCCTTCGTGCCGAACTTCATCGCCATCGACATGGAACTGTGGTCGCCGAACCGGGCCGACGCCGCGCGCGCCAAGCCGCCCGACGCGGAGATCGTCGTCGTGCACGCGTCCAATCACCGCGCCATCAAGGGAACCGACGAGATCATCGCCGCCGTGGAATCCCTTCGCGATGAGGGTGTCGCGGTGCGGATGTCCCTGATCGAGGGACAGTCCAACGACGCGGTGCGCGCGGCCGTGCAAGGTGCGGATGTCGTGGTCGAGCAGCTCATCTGCGGCTATGCCATGTTCGGGGTCGAGGGCATGGCGGCGGGAAAGCCGGTGCTGTCGAACATGGAGTGGGTCCCGCCGGAGATGCGCGCCGGAAGCTGCATCGCCGATTGTCCCATCGTCAGCACGACGAAGGAAACGATCAAGGAGAATTTGCGCGCCATCGTCACCGACGCCGAGATGCGCCGCCGGCTCGGCGCCGCTTCGCGTCAATATGTCGAGAAGCACCATTCGCTCGAATCGGTCGGCGCGATCTTCGACGCCATCGTCCGGCACGTGTGGAACGACGAAGCCCTGCCGTCCTTCATCAGGAAGCTGCCGGCGAGCGCCTGAATGAAGCCGCACCTTGCGCTGCTCGGCAAAAGCATCGTCGTCTATGGGCTCGGCGATTTGCTCGCGAAGTCGCTCGGCCTCATCGCGATCCCGCTCTACACGCGGCTTCTGACGCCCGACGATTACGGCGTGATCAGCGTCGCGGCGGCGGTCAGCGCCGTCGCCTCGGTCATCACCAATTTCGGCATTTCCGGCGCGGCGATCCGGGCCTATTACGAGGAGAACAGCTTCGACAATCACGTCATCGCGGTATCGACCGGCTTCTGGGCAATCACGGCGTGGAGCGGCTGCGTGTTGGCGGTCGCCCTGGTCTTGGCGGTGCCGCTGTCGGCGCTGTTCTTCGGCACGGGCGCGCGATGGACGGTGATCGTGCTGGCGTTTCTCGGCGTTCCGTTCGTGCAGATCCTGGCGTACACGCAGGACATACTGCGCATCCATTTCCGCACCTGGAGCGTGATCGCGCTGAGCCTCGGCAGTCAGATCGTGCAGATCGCGCTCGCCTATGTCTTCATCGCGCGCTTCGACATGGGCACGACCGGGTTCTTCGTCTCCTTGATCGTCGCCAACCTGGCGGCCACGTTCCTCGGCGTCGCCTTCATCTGGCGAGAGCTGAGGATGCGTTTCTCGCGGCGGCTTGCGCGCGAATACGCGGCGATCGGCTCGCCCATCGCCTTGAGCGGCCTCGCCAACAATCTCTTCGCCGTCACCGACCGCAACGTGCTGAGCCGGTTCGTGGGATTGGACGCCGCCGGCATGCTCACGGTCGCCACGTCGATCGCGTCCATGATGTATCTCGTGACCGGCGCCTTCGGCCGCGGCTGGAGCGCCATCGCGTGGAAGATGCGGCAGGAGATGCCGGACTACAAGGCGGCCTATGTCGACATCCTGCTCTATTTCCTGACCGTGATATCGGTCGCGGCGGTGGGACTGTCTTGCTTCGCGCCCGAGGTCGTCGCGATCATGACGCCACCCTCGTATCGCGGTGCCGCCGGCGCCATCCCGCCGCTTGCCATCTACATGTTCGCCAATGGCAGCACGCAGGTGACGGCGCTCGGCATCGGCCTCACCGGGCGGACCGGGTATCTCGCCACGCTCTATTGGTCGGCGGCTTTGCTCAACCTGGTGCTCGATCTCGTGTTCGTGCGGTTCTGGGGGATGCTGGGTGTGGCCTGGGCTACCACCTGCGTCGAGGTGGCGCTCACGATCGCATTGGCCGTGGTGACGCAGCGGCTCCATCCGCTGCCCTACGACATCAGGCGGTTGGCCGCGCTGTCGCTCGTCTTCCTCGGCTTCGTGGTCATGACCTATGCGCTGCCCTCCGGCTTCGTGTTGCCGATCGTGCTGCTCAAACTGTGCTTCGTTGGAGTCTACTGCATCATGCTGCTGGTCTTGCGCATCATCACGCCGTCCGATCTGACGGCGGCCTTGTCGTTCGCCCGGATCGGGCGAAATGCCGAGTCGAAGACATGACCTGGCTCGAGGACCTTCTCGGCGCCCAAATGCCGGGCGAAGGCGGAGCGGTCGACCTCGGCGGCATCCGCTATGTCCGGTCGGGCGGCATTCTGCGCAGCCAGTCGGTAACTTCTGCGGCGCAGGCGCAAACATCCGATGCCTTCGGCTTCAAGTGGCATCGCCGCGACACGTTCGAGAGCCCGCAATCGCTGGTGCGCATTAAGCAATGGCTGATCGAGCGCTATGGCGATGTCGCTTCCGCGCCGTGGCTCATGGATCGCGCGGAACCGCCGCTGATGCTCGACGCGGGCTGCGGCGGTTCCGTCTCGGCGATCGAGCTGTTCGGTCCTGCGTTGAAGCGCGTCCATTATCTCGGCATCGACGTCTCCAACGCGGTCGACGTGGCCCAAGAGCGTTTTCGCGAACGCGGATGGCCGGCGGAGTTCCTGCAATCCGACCTGATGACGGCGCCGCTGCCGAAGGCGTCGGTCGACATCATCTTCTCCGAGGGCGTGCTGCACCACACGGATTCGACCGAAGCCGCCGTCAAGACGCTGGCGCCGCTGCTCAAGCCCGACGGGCGCTTCCTATTCTATGTCTATCGCCGCAAGGGACCGGTGCGCGAATTCACCGACGACTATATCCGCCAGCAGCTCCAGCACATGACGCCCGAGGCGGCGTGGGAGGCGCTGCGCCCGCTGAGCCGGTTCGGTAAGGCGCTGGGCGACCTCGACCTCGAGATCGAGGTCCCCGAGGCCATCGACCTGCTGCAGATCCCCGCCGGGCGGATCAATCTGCAGCGCTTCGTCTATTGGCACGTGTTCAAGGCTTTCCATCATCCCGAGCTCACGCTCGAGGAGATGCACCACATCAATTTCGACTGGTACGCGCCGAAAAACGCTCATCGCCAGTCGGCAGAGGAGGTGCGGGCCTGGTGCGCCGAGGCGGGCATGGCGATCGAGCGTGAAATCGTCGAGGAGGCCGGCATCACCATCGTCGCGCGGAAAGTCGGACGATGAGAATTCTCGTCACCGGCGCCGGCGGATTCATCGGCCGCAGCCTGTGCCGGGCGATGGCAATGCGGGGCGACGAGGTCTTCGCCGTGCTGCATCGGCCGGTCGCGCTTTCCGGCGTGACGCCGATCGTGCTCGATCTCGCCGCGCCGCTCGACCGGGCGCGGCTGCCGACGCGGCTCGATGCGATCGTCCATCTCGCGCAATCGGCGCGCTTCCGGGAATTTCCGGGCGGCGCGCGCGACATGTTCGAGGTCAATCTGCGCTCGACCTGCGAGTTGCTGGAGTTCGCGCGCGAGGCGGGCGTGAGGCACTACGTCTATGCCTCCTCCGGCGGGATCTACGGCCAGGGCGCGCGCGACTTCTCGGACGCCGAACCGGTGGTGATGAGCGAACCCTTGGGATTCTATCTCTCGACCAAGCTGTCCGCGGAAATCCTGGTCGAGAACTACACCGATCTCTTCGCCACCGCGACCTTGCGCATCTTCTTCGCCTATGGCCCGGGCCAGCAGGCGGACCGTCTCATACCGCGCCTCCTCGACAATGTGCGGCATGGCAGGCCGATCACATTGGACGGCGAACACGGCCTCGCGATCAACCCCATCTTCGTCGACGACGTGGTCGAGATCGTTCTGCGCGCGCTTGGCCAATCGCGATCGATGAAGGTCAATGTCGCGGGGACCGAGGTGCTGACCCTGCGCGATATCGGCGACATGCTCGGCGCGCTCGCGGGCCGGGCGCCCGTTTACGTCAACCAGCCGACGCGGCCGTCGCCGCGCCTCGTCGGCGACATCTCGGCGCTCATCGCGAAGCTCGGCTATCGGCCGGCGATCGGCTTTCGCGACGGCGCCGGACGTCTTGCCGACGCGATGGCATGAGGGTGGTATTCATCGGCAATGTCGCCGGCGGCGCCTACATGATGGCGCGGCCCGTGGCGGCGCGCGGCGTGAACGCCGTGCTCATGCTCGCGCCGTGGGAGGGCACGCTTGCCAACCCGGGCTGGGAAGAGCGCGCCGAGCCCGATCCGGCGACATTCGCCGTGGTGCGCTACGGCGTCGCTGCGTCCAAGCGCGGGCGGTTCGGCCGGATTTGGGCGCGGGCGGGCACGGCGCTGTCCTGCCTGGCCGAGCTGCCGTCGCTGCTGCGGACCGATGTGATCCAATCCTTCACCGGAACGTTGTTCGGTTCCTGGGCGTGGCTCATCGCATTCGGCATCTTGCGCCTCCGGCCCTACATCGCCTGCGCGACCGGCAGCGACCTGCGCGAGGTCGCGGCCACCGGCACGGGCTATGCCGGCTGGCTTTACCGCTTCTTCTTCCGGCGCGCCGCGGTGGTGCTGCTGCTCAATCTCGACATGCCGCCGATCGCGGACCGGCTGCATCTCGCGCAGGCGCGGTTCTTTCCCTTCGCGGTCGACACCAGCTATTTCCGGCCGCGCGAGGTCGAGCGCCGCTATTGCACGCCGGACGCGCTGCTCATCTTCATGCCGTCCCATCTCGACTGGGGCGAGAGCGACGACGCGCATGGGCGATCCTCCACCAAGGGCAACGACCGGCTGGTGCGCGCCTTCGCGCGGATGCTCGGCGAGGGCGGACGCGGCCATCTCGTGCTCCTCGACCGCGGACCCGACCGCGCCGCCGCGCACCGCCTCGTCGAAGCGCTGGGGATCGCGGCCCACGTCACATTCCGCGCCGAGATGACCAAGTCCGAGCTGACGGCGCATCTCAACATGGCCGATGTGATCGCCGACCAGTTCGACATCGGCGCCTTCGGCACCATCACCCTCGAAGCGATGGCGTGCGAGAGGCCGGTACTGGTTCATGTCGATGCGGCATGCGCCAAGCGCAGCTATGGCGATCTGCCGCCGGTCCTGAGCGCCACGACCGAGGACGAGATTCTCGCGGCGCTGCTTCGCGCCGGCGACCTCCCCTTTCGCCGCTCGCTCGGCAAAGAGGCCCGGGAATGGGTCGTGCGCCACCATGATGCGCCCCTTGTCGCATCGCTTCTCATCGACATCTACCGCGGGCTGTCGCAACGATGACAAACCTGCCCGAGGACTGGGATGCCTGGATGCGCGATGTCGGGGCCGAATCCAGCTTCACCCAGACCAGCCACTGGGCGCGCATCCACGAAGCCATCAACGGCGCCGCGCCCCACTGTCTCGAGCTGCGCGACGGCGACCGCCGCGTTGCCGCCGCCTTGTTGGGATATCGCCGTCAGCCGATCGCTTCGATCCGGGATGTCGCACGGGCGGCGCTCCGGGGACGGGGCGGCGTGCTGGAATGCTTCGGCGGACCGGTGATCGCCTCGGCGCATCCGGCCCGCGCGCTTGCCCGCATCCTCGACGATGCGAGCGCGCTCGCCGCCCGCCTCGGCGCCGCCGGCTTGGTCTTCACTTCGCCGCCGCCCAACGCGACTTGGCTCCGCGATCCGGACATCGAGGGCACCTACGCCGCGCAGGGCTACGTTTGCGCGCCGTGGATGACGGCGCTCGTTGATATCGCGCGTCCCGACGCAGCACTCCTCGCGAGCTTCCGCCAGTCCGCGCGCAAGGGGATCAGGCGCTGCGGCGAGTTCGGCCTCGCCGTGCGCGAGTGCCGCGATGCGGCCGACTATGTCGAGAATTTCAGCCGGCCGCTTTTCGCCACGCGACGCGCGTTCGGGCTGGAGGCGCCAGCCGGGCGCGCGGAGCGGCACTGGTGGCACTTGGACGAAGCGCGGCATTACCGCTATTTCATGGCCTTCGATCGCGACGGACAGGTGCTCGGCACGCTCGGCACCTACCGCTGGAACGGAGTGGCGACGGAAATCATGTCCGAGCGCACGCTTCCTGCCCGCGAAGCCCACGTGCCGGTTCAGGACCTGCTGCACTGGCATGCGTTCCAGGTTCATCGCGCGCTCGGCGACCGGCTGTTCGACCTTGCAGGATTCAATCCCAACCCCGGCAACGAGAAGGAGCAGGGCATCCGCGCCTTCAAGGAGAAATGGATGGGAAGGCCGGTCGCCATTCCGCGCTTCGAGCGCATGCGCGACAAGCTGCAATACCGCCTGGCGCGCACGCTCTACCGCCGCCTCGCGCCTTCGCCCAATGGTCACCAGCATGCCGGATGACGCCGGGCTCTATCTCGTCGACGGCAAAAATCTCACTGCAGACGAATGCCGCGCCGCCTTTGCCGGGGAAAGGCTCGGCGATCGGCAGAACAAGGTCATGGAGCGCATTGAGGGCGACTTCATCGTCGATGTCGGCTGCTATTCCGGCGCTTTCGTCGCGGCGGCGGCGCGGCTTTTTCCGGGAAAGCGCGTCCTCGGCATCGACTATTTCGAGGACAATGTCCGGATCGCGCATTTGCTCCACCCGGATCTGCGCGACCGCTTCCGGCGCATGAGCGCCTATGCGCTCGAATTCGCCGATGACAGCGTCGACTGCGTCACGCTCCAGGAGGTGATCGAGCACTTGGAAGGCGCGGCCAGCGCCATCAAGGAGATCAACCGCGTGCTAAAGCAGGGCGGCGTTCTCCTCGTCAGCGCGCCTAACCCGTTCTATTGGCGCCAGATGCTGATGTTCTTCGCGCTGGAGCTGCGCAATTCGGCGGCGCGGCTCGTCGGGCGCCAGCCGCGCATGGCGATGCAGATTTACTTCGCCAATGTCGAATGGAACCGGCACATCTATGCCTGGACGCCGGACACGTTGATGACGCTTCTCGCGGTGAACGGTTTCGCCTATTGCGACCATTGCTACGAGCGGGCCGGCAAAATGCTGGAGCGCGCGCTGCTTCGCGTCCTGCCCTTCCTCGGGCCGACGCAGATCCTCAAGGTCCGCAAGATCGCGCGCGCCCGCACGGACCTCGTGTGATGGACGCGTCGCCGGGCACGCTGCCGTTCGTCGAGCCTTTCGTCGCGCGTCTGCTGGCGCGGTTCGTCGATGCCGGGTCGGTCATGCTGGACGTAGGCTGCGGGCCGGCCGGCTACCGCGCGGCGGTGAAGGGCCGCTATGTCGGCGTCGACATCACCGATGTGCCCTACACGCCGACCGCCGGAAGGCGGCTCGACGCCGCCGCCGCAAGCGACCGTCTGCCCTTTCGCGCGCAGAGCTTCGATCTCGTCATGTGCAAATCGGCCTTCTTCCTGATGCCGGATCACCGCGCCACCCTCGCCGAGTTCCACCGCGTGCTGAAGCAAGGCGGCCGGCTGCTGCTGCTCGATTACAACCGCCGCACCCAGCGCCGCCTCTCCGCGCGCGAGGGCGTGCCCTATCCGTGCTGGACCCAGTGGCAATTGCGGCGCCTCGCGCAGGAATGCGGCTTCCGTCAATGCGGCTTGCTGCCGACCAGCGAGCGACATGAAGGAGCGATGTGGCGATTGCTTACGCCCGTGCTGCAAGAGGTGTTTGGAACCTGGGCGATCGTGACGGGGGTCAAATGACGATCGCCGCCGACCGCCTCATGGTGATCATCCCCGACCGCCTCTCCGATATCATACTCAAAGGGGAGATCGCGCCGCGCTACTACAATCCCGGCGACCTGTTCGGCGAAGTCCACATCGTCATGCTCAACGACGACCGGCCCGATCCCGCCGCGGTGCAGCCTATGGTGGGAAGGGCGCGGCTCTATCTCCACAATCTCATGGACTCGCGCCGGCTCTTCTTCCTCAAGACAATGGGCTGGCAATTGCCGCTGATCGAGCCGCTCCTGCGCCGGGGCGCGGAGCTGGCGCGACAAATCAAGCCGCAGCTGGTGCGAACGCACAACAATTTCCTCGAGGGCATGGTCGCGCGGCGCATCAAGCGCGAGCTCGGCATCCCCTATGTCGTGTCGCTGCACGGCGTCTGGGACGTCGATGACCGGACCACGGCGATGGGTCGTCTCCAGGCCAAGTTCCGCGCCAAGCTCGAGCGGGCGGCGCTGGAAGACGCCGACGCGGTCATCGCGGTCTATGCGCCGATCATGCGCTACGGCCGCGAATTCGGCGCCAAGCGGATCGAGCTCATCTACAACATCGTCGCCGGCGCCAGTGTCAGGCACAAGCGCAGCTACGAGCTCAGCAGCCCGCCGCGGCTCCTCACCGTCAACCGCCAGCTTCCGGAGAAGAATCCGGCCAACATCGTCCGCGCGGTCGCCGCGCTCGACTGCTCCTACACGCTCATCGGCGACGGTCCGCTGCACCAGCCGCTTCAGGCGCTGGCGCGCGAGCTGGGATGCGCCGACCGGGTGAAATTCATCCGCTCGATGCCCAACGCGGAGCTGTGCGCGTCGCTGGGCGATTACGATTTGCTCGTATCGCACTGCGATTATTGGGGCATGTCGAAGACGATCATCGAGGGTGCGTTGGCCGGCTTGCCCATCGTCATCAACAAGCATCCCACGATCGCCATCGCGGAATACGAAGGCGGCTGGATCGTCGAATGCGAGAATTCGCCGGAGGGCTACCGGACCGCCATCGCCGGCCTCCTGGGCGATTATCGGCGGCGCATGGAGTTGGGGCAGCTCGCCTATCGCAAGGCGCGGAATACGTTCGATCCCGTCCGCATGGAGGAGCGCACCGTCGCGCTCTATCGTGAGACGATCGGCCTCGCCAATGCGGCCTAGCGCGCGATGGTTCTGAAGGTGACGAGCGTGGTGGGCGCGCGGCCGCAATTCATCAAGGCTGCCGCGGTCAGCCATGCCATCCGCAATTGCGGCGGCCGCATCGCCGAGACCATGATCCGCACCGGCCAGCACTACGATGCCGCCTTGAGCGACGTGTTCTTCGTCGAGCTTGGCCTGCCGGCGCCCGGCCGCAATCTCGAGGTCGGATCGGGCACGCACGCCGAGCAGACCGGGGCGATGTTGCGCGGCCTCGAGGCGTGCCTCACCGAGAGCCGCCCGGACCTCGTGCTGGTCTACGGCGACACCAATTCGACGCTCGCCGCCGCGCTCGCCGCGGCGAAGCTCGTCATTCCCGTGGCGCATATCGAGGCCGGACTGCGTTCGGGCAACAAGGATATGCCCGAGGAGATCAACCGCATCGCCGCAGATACACTCAGCGATCTGCTCTTCACCGGCACCGACACGGCCCGGCGCAATCTCGAGCGCGAAGGAATGGGTGCGCGCGCGTGCGCGGTCGGGGACGTGATGTACGATTGCGTTAGGCTCTATCGGCAATTCGCGCCGTCCCCGGCCGATCTTGGGCGCCGCTTCGGGATCGCGCCGCATAATTATGTGCTCGCCACCATCCACCGCGCCGGCAACACCGACGACGCCAAGCGGCTTGCCGCCATCGTCGCGGGCCTCGATCTCGTGGTGCGCGATACGGGCATGAAAGTCCTGCTTCCGCTTCATCCGCGCACGGTGGCGGCCTTGACGCGGTCGGGCGGCGCGTCGGATTCGTCATCGTTGCGGGTCGTCAAGCCCGTCTCATATTTCGACATGATCGCACTCGAATCCTGCGCCCGGCTCGTCGTCACGGATTCGGGCGGCGTGCAGAAGGAAGCGTTCTTCCACGGCGCCCCTTGCGTTACGGTGCGGGACGAGACGGAATGGGTCGAAACGGTCGAGAGCGGCTGGAACCGCCTGGCGGCGGCTGAGCCCAACGCAATACTCGCCGCCTCGCGCACCATGCTCGCGTTCGATCGCGCATCGCCGCGCCCCGATTTCTACGGCGACGGCCACGCCGCGGAGAAGATCGTGGCGCATCTTCTCGAATGGCGCGAGGCGGCACGCCCATGATCCGCGCCGCCATCGACCGCGTCGGCAGGGCCGCCGCCAATCCCGCCCAGGCAGGGTTTCATCTGTGGTCGCGGCTTCACCGCGACAGCCTGTTTCGCCGCTACCGTCAGCGCGCCCTTGCTGCGGGGTTGCGGCGTCTGTTCCTGATCGTGTCGTTCGATTGCGACACGGAGGAGGACATCCGCGCCGCCGGCGAGGTGCAGCGCCGCATGCGCGAATGCGGCATCCCGCCTTGCTTCGCGGTGCCCGGCGAGCTGCTCGCGGAAGGCGCCGACACCTATCGACGGATCGCCGCCACCGGTGCGGAGTTCCTCAATCACGGCAATCGCCGCCACACCTACTTCGACACGGACGCGGGCGCCTATCGCAGCTGCTTCTTCTACGACCAGCAGCCGCTCGCGACGATCGAGGACGACATCGTCGCGGGCGACCGCGCCATCCGCACGGTCCTCGGCACCGCGCCGCAAGGGTTTCGCACGCCGCATTTCGGCACCTTTCAGAACCGCGCGCAGCTCCGTTTCCTCCACGCTCTCCTGCGGCGCCTCGGCTATCGCTTCTCAAGCTCGACCTCGCCGTTCTTCGCTTTCAGCCGTGGTCCCGTGTTCGACGCGCTGGGCGTCAAGGAGTTCCCTGTCTCCGGCGGCGGCACGCGGGCGCTGACCATCATCGACAGCTGGGGCTGCTTCGCGTCGCCCGGACACGGGCTCGATGTCGATGATTATTTCAACGAGACGGTGGGCCTCGCGCGCAGGCTCGCGGGCGGTCCCGGCATCCTCAACTATTACGCCGATCCGAGCCATGTCGCCGGGCGGCCGGAATTCTTCGCCGCGATGGCAGAGCTCGCGCGCCTCGCCGAGCCCGTGACCTTCGCGCACCTGGTGAGCGAACTGCAATGAGCGGGCCTCTCGTCGCGCTGTTCCGCGATCCGTGGGCGGGTCTGGCGGAGGAAGCGGTCACTTGGCGCAACCCGCGCCTGCTGTGGCGCAAGGCGCAGTGGTTCAAGGCCAACCCGCGTTCGGAAGCCTATATGCGCGCGCGCCTCGCCGAGCATTGGCCGGAGGCGGAATTCGTCGACGTGGCGGCGGATCCGGCCTGGGAGACCAGGATTTCGGGCGCGGCGGAGATCGTGCTGCTTTATCCCGACGCGATCGGCATCGGCTTCCGCGGACTCGAGCGTCGGGTGCGCGTGCATGCGCCCCGCGCCGCCATCCAGGTGCTCAACGGACGGCGCCGCGTCTTCCTCCTGGACCCGGCCACGGCGCGTGCGCTGCGCGTGCGGCGCTTTCTCGAGCGGACCATGCTGCTCGACGTGCTCATGGGCCTCGCCTTCCTGGCCGCGACGCCGGTGCTTCTCGCATGCGACCTCGCGCGCGGCCGGCGATGAGCGAGCGCGAGCTCATCACCGACTGGTGGTCGTCGCGGCCGATGACCTATGGGCGCACCCACGGTGCCACGGATTACGCCGGCGGCGAGGCGGAACTGGGCTCACGCGAATTCTTCGAGCGCGCCGACCGGCAGCTCTACGCGTGGAACGCGCCGCTCCACCGCCGCCGTCCGTTCGATCGCCTCTTCGCCTACGACGCCTATCGCGGCCGGAACGTGCTGGAGATCGGCTGCGGCATGGGCGCGATGGCCGCCAACTGGGCCGCTTCGGGTGCGTGCGTGACGGCGGTCGATCTCACGCCGGTCGCGATCGAGCAGACGCGGCGGCGCTTCGCCTTGGCCGGCCTCGACGGCGACATCCGCCAGGCCGACGCGCGCCGGCTGCCGTTTCCGGACCAGCATTTCGACTATGTCTATTCCTGGGGCGTGCTCCATCATTCGCCCGATCTTTCTCGCTCGGTCGCGGAGCTGGTGCGCGTGCTGCGGCCGGGCGGCGGCTTCGGCGTGATGCTCTATCACCGCCATTCCTTCCTTTATGGCTACATGGTGCGGTTTCTCGAGGGGTTCCTGCACCGCGAATCCCGCTTCCTTGCACCGCTCGCGCTCGCCTCGCGCTATGGCGACGGCGCGCGCGAGGAAGGCAATCCGCACACTTGGCCAATCGCCAAATCCGAAGCACGCATGATCTTCGGCGCGCACAGCCGCGACATGCGGCTGCGTGTGCTCGGGACCGACCTCGACGGCATCCTGCCGTTCGTTCTTCCCGGCCTCGGTCACGTGCTGCCGCGCTTCGTCAAGAAGCCGTGGGCGCGCCGCTTCGGCTGGAGCCTGTGGATCGAAGGCCACCGGGGCTGAGCGCGGGCGATGTGCGGGATCGCCGGGGCGATAGGGCTTTCGGCCGACGCCGGCCGCGCGGCCGTGGCGCGGATGATCGCGGCGATCCGTCATCGCGGCCCCGACGACCAGGGCGACTTCGCCGCCGACGGCATCGCCTTCGGCATGTGCCGCCTCAGCATCATCGATCTGGCGCAAGGCCATCAGCCGATGTGGGGCGCCGGCGGTGCCGGAATCGTCTTCAACGGCGAGATCTACAACTACCGCGCCCTGCGAAGCGAGCTCGAGGCGGGCGGCGCGGTCTTCCGGACGCAATCCGATACCGAAGTGGTGCTGCGCCTCTATGAGCAGCGCTCGCTTGACGCGCTCGATCGCCTCGACGGCATGTTCGCGCTGTGTCTCTATGATGCGGCGCGGCGGCGCCTTCATCTGGTGCGCGACCGGCTCGGCAAGAAGCCACTGTATTACGCCGAGCTGGGCGGCGTCTTCTATTACGCGAGCGAGGCCAAGGCGATCATCGCCGCGCTCGACGACCGTCCCGGGATCGATGCGCAGGCACTGCATCATTATCTCACGCTGCGCTATGTGCCGGGGCCGGCGACGGTGTGGCGCGGAATCAAGAAGCTGCCGCCCGGCACCGCGCTCACGCTCGATCTTGACCGGCGCGAGGCGCCGACGCTCGCGCGTTACTGGTCGCTCGCGTTCAAATCGGAGACGGCCGATCCTGGCCGCGACTATGTCGGCGAATTCGAGACGCTGTTCCTCGGTGCGGTCGAGAAGCGGCTGGTGGCGGCGGATGTTCCGGTCGGCGTGCTGTTGAGCGGCGGACTCGATTCGAGCGCAGTCGCCGCGGCTTCGGTCGAGCTGGGCCATCGCGCCTTCCACACCTTCTCGGTCGCCTTCGCCGAGGGCGGCGAGGCGGACGAGACGCCGTTTGCGCGCCAGGTCGCGGCACGGCTCGGCACGCGCCACGACGAGATCGTCATCGGCCAGCGCGAGTTCCTGGACTTCCTGCCGGATCTCGTGCGCTGCAGCGACGAGCCGCTGGCCGATCTTGCATCGGTGCCGCTGTTCTTCGTGAGCCGGCTGGCGCGGAAGGCGGTGAAGGTCGTGCTGTCGGGCGAGGGCGCCGATGAAATGCTCGCCGGCTACGATCTCGAGCAAACGGCGCGCACGATCGACCGAATGCGCCTTCTCTTGCGCATCGTGCCGCGATCGGTGCTCGCGCAAGCCGCGCGGCTTCTCCCAACGCGGATGAGGGACGTGCTGACCGACGTGACGCGGGTCGGCGTCGAGGGGCTGTTCCCGGCACGCGCCACGCACATGACGCGCGTCTGGTCGGAGGCGGAGAAGCGCGCGCTGTGGCGCAACGCGGCGGTCATGGAGTCGACCGACGATTTGATCCGCTCGTGGTACGAGGCGGCGCGGTCGCCGGAGCCGATCGACCAGTTGCAGCAGGTCAATGCCGGCTCGTGGCTGGTCGAGGACCTGCTGATGAAGGCGGACAAGATGAGCATGGCGAATTCGCTCGAGCTGCGCTGTCCGTTCCTCGATCACGGCCTCGCCGAATGGTGCGCGCGTTTGCCACTGGCGTGGAAGGTCGGGTCGCATGAAACGGGCTACCGCTCGAAGCGGATCTTGCGCGCGTTCGCGCGAAGCCGCCTGCCGGAAGCGATCATCGAGCGGCCGAAGCGCGGCTTCCCGGTGCCCGCCTATCGCTGGCTCGAAGGCCCGCTCGGCGCCTGGGCGGAGGATCGGCTCATCAGCGGCCGGCGCCTCGATCGCTTTTTCGACCTGCGTACGGCGCGCCGCACGCTCGATCTCGCGCGGCGCGGCGACGAGGCGGCGCAGCACAAGGTGTGGAACCTCCTCATCCTCGATCACTGGCTCGAGGCGTGGGCGTGCGGCTGATCTTTCTCTCCTGGGCCTATCCGCCGATCGTCCAGCCGCGCGCCGTCCAGGTCGCGCGCCTCGCCACGGCGCTGGACCGACCCATCGAAATCTACTGCGCGGGCGACGCGAGCTGCGAGGATGGCAAGCGATCCATCCATCGCATCGCCGAACCGGATACGTGGGGACGCATCGTGCCGCGGGCGATGCGCGGGATCGTCGCCCCGCCCGATCCGCAGCGTCCCTGGGCGCTCCAATGTGCGCGCGAGATCGCGGCACGGGCGCCGCCGGGCTCATCCGACCTGATCGTGACCTTTGGCCAGCCCATGTCGTCCCACCTCGCCGGGCTCGCGCTGAAGCGACGCTTCGGCAATCGCTGGATCGCGCATTTCAGCGATCCCTGGGCCGATAATCCGATGGCGGTCCTGCCGCTCCTTCATCGCGTCGCGAACCGGCGCCTGGAGCGGCGCGTGCTCGGCGCGGCGGACCGGGTGCTCTTCACGTCGCACGAGACGCTCGATCTGGTGATGTCGCACCATCCCGAATCCTGGCGCGGCAAGGCTGGACTCCTGCCGCATGGTTTCGACGAGACCCTCTATCCGCCGCGCGAGAAGGCGACGGGTCCGATCGTGCTGCGGTATCTGGGCGCTCTCTATGCGCGGCGCGGACCGGGGCCGCTGCTCGAAGGGTTGGAATTGCTTGCCCGGCACGACGTGGCCCTGCTGCAGCGCCTGCGCGTCGAGTTCATCGGCGCAGTCTCGCGCCGCTTCGCGGGCGCCGAGGCGAAGGCGCTTGCCGGCACGGTGCGGTTCTGCGCGCCGGTCGACTATGCCAACTCGCTGGCGCTGATGCGGTCGGCCGATCTGCTGCTGCACATCGACGCGCCGGCCGCGACCAGCGTCTTTCTCGCGAGCAAGCTGGTGGATTATCTGGGGTCGCGCCGGCCGATCGTCGGCATCACGCCCGAAGGGACAGCGGCGACGCTCATCCGCGCGATGGGCGGCTGGGTCGCCGATCCGGCCTCGCCGCAAGCGATCGCAAGCGCGCTCGCCGCAGCCGTGGCCCATGTCGAGCGGCGCAGGGACGACGATTGGGGGAACGACGAAGTGCGGCAACACTATCGCATCGCGACTGTCGCCGTGGACTTCGCCGCCATCCTCGACGCGCTCGCGCGCTAATCCCGCCCACGGATTGCGACATATTCGTCGCAATGCGAACCGAGAAGTCCGAAGAGCGCGCAGCGATGCTCGAACACGCGCTCCATGACGAAGCCCATGCGGGCGAGCGCCTCCGTTACCTCGCCGGGCTCGGTCGATTCGTAAGGATGCCCGCCGAGCCAGTCGTGCACGTCGTGCGCCCAATCCATGCCCCTTACCGACCGGTACTGCGCGATGTAGCGCCGCGGGTTGCGGCCGGTTACGACCAGCCCCGCGACATAGGCGGTCTTGTAGAGCGCGCGCGCCAGCGCCTGAACGAGCGGCGGCGCCGCGGCATAAACGCGCTTCTCGCATTTCCAGAAGCCGCACATCGGACTGCGGCGATAGAGCGCCAGAACCAGCCGCCCGCCGGGCGCCACCATCGCGGCGGCCCGGTCGATCGCCTGTCCCATCGCGCCGGTGTGATGGAGCGCGCCCCAGCTATGCACGACATCGAACCGGCCGAGGCGCTCCGGATCGAGATCGAACACGCTCATGACGCGCGCCGACCACGTGCCCTCGACCGCGTGACGGGAGAGCAGCGCGCGCGTGGCCGCGACCGAATCGGGGTCGATGTCGACGCCCTCGACGAACGCCGCGCCGAGGCGCAGCGCCGCGAGCATCGACAGGCCCGAGCCGCAGCCGATGTCGAGAATGCGGCGATCTTTCAGCGCCGCGCGATCCACCAGCCGCTCGAGCCCGCGCCCGGCCTCGGCGATGCTCTCCGGCGTCACCCTGTCGAGGAACGAGAGCCAATTCTCGCCGAAGCGGAAATGCGCCTCGCCTTGATCCGGCGGATCGCGCTGCGTGGGTTCTGTCGCGGCGCCGCTCCTCACACCCTCGCGGGCTCGCGAGCAGACTTGTCGCGCTCGACCTGCTCGTCCTCGCTCCTGAGGCCGGTGGTGGAGAGGTCGAACTTGTTGCCGTCGATGTCGCGCGCGGCGTCCTCGATATAGGGCCGGCCCGGCGGCGGACTGGAGGGCGACTTTTGCGTCTTCTCGAGGCCGAACACGTCGATATGGAACTGCGCGAGCCGGTCCGGATCGTCGGTATAGATCGCGAGATGTCGGATCTTGGCCATCGGCGCCTCGATTTCTTGCGTGCGGCAGAGACCTAACACATCGCCGGCCCGGCCGCCACAAGGAGGCGGCTGCGCCGCTCCTTGTCTATAATGCGGCCCACCAGCCATGCACGCCGATCCCCCGCCCTTGCCCGCCCATCGCGTCGCGCGCTTCCTTTTCACGGGCGCGCTGGCGGCGCTGGGACTCTGGATCTTGTGGGATTTCCTGCCATCGCTCATTTGGGCGACGGTGTTCGCGGTGGCGACGTGGCCGCTCTACGACCGGTTCCGGCGCGTCATGCCGGGCGCGGGCGAGGGCACTGTGCTGGCGCCGCTCGCCTTCACGCTGGTGGTCGGCTGCGTGTTCCTGGTGCCGCTGGTGACGATGGGAATCGCGCTCGGCCGCGAGGCGCTGTTCGTCGCGCGCTTCCTCCCTTCGCTCGAGGAGACCGGGGTGCCGTTGCCGGACTGGCTCGGCGAGCTGCCGCTGGCGGGCGGCTACGTCGCGCGATGGTGGCAGAACAATCTCGCCGATCCGCATGCGGTGACGGAGCTGCTGGGGCGGCTCGACCGCGGCACGGTGGTGGACTGGACGCGGGAGATCGGGACCCAGCTCGCGCGCCGCTCGACGGTGCTGATCTTCACCCTGCTGACCTTGTTCTTCCTCTATCGCGATGGCGACGGGCTGGTGCGCCAGCTCGAGGATCTGGCGGTCGCGCTGGTGGGGCCGCAGGGACGCCGCGTCGGGGTGCATATGGTGCTGGCGGTGCGCGGCACGGTGAACGGGCTGGTTCTGGTGGGCTTGGCCGAGGGCCTGCTGCTGGGCATGGCGTACCTGCTGCTCGGCGTGCCGCATCCGGCGCTCTTCGGCGGCTCGACCGCGGTGCTGGGCATGATCCCGTTCGGCGCGCCGGTGGTGTTCGGCATCGCGTCCTTGGTGTTGCTCGCGCAATCGGGCGTGGTGCCGGCCGCGATCCTGTTGGGCCTGGGTACGGTCGTGGTGTTCGTCGCCGACCATTTCGTGCGGCCGGCGCTCATTGGCGGCGCGGTGAAGCTGCCGTTCCTTTGGGTGCTGCTCGGCATCCTCGGCGGGCTCGAGGCGTTCGGGCTGGTGGGGCTGTTCCTGGGGCCGGCGGTGATGGCGGCGCTCATTGCGCTGTGGCGCGAATGGACGGCGCTGGCGCGGCGTGCGGCGGCGGCGGATTAGAGCTTGTCGAGGAACGCGTTGGTGTAGAGCGAGGTCGGGTCCTTCACGTCGGCGAACCCGACCGAGCGCAGCGCGTCGCAGCCTGCCTTCCAGCGCCCCGGCAAATTGCGCAGCAAGGTCTCGGGCTTGCCGTCGGCGTACCAGTTGTCGCCGATCGCCTGGCGCAGCTGCGCCGAGAGCATGGCGATGTCCTTGGCGCCGGGGATCTCGAAATCCTTTGCGGCGCGCTCGAAGATCGGCTCGATCGGCCCCTTGATGATTTCCTCCATCGAGGCTTTGAGCGCGCGCATCACCTTGAGCGTGAGCTCGGGCTTCTTCTCCAACGTCTCGCGGGTCGCGTGCAGGACCTGGCCGGGCGCCGGCACCGGCAAGTCGACCGAGAGGAATTCGAGCGGCTCCTTCGTCTGGCGCAGCACATAGGCGACCGAATAGGTGCAGATGAAGCAGTCGATCCGGCCCTGGCGAATGAGATCGACCTCGCCCGGGCTGTTGCCGGTGACGAGCAGGTTCGCGTCCTCTTTGGCCATGCCCGATTTGGCCAGCAGCACCTCGATGAACGTCTGGGTGGTACCGCCGTAGGACAGGAGCCCGATGGTCTTGCCCTTGAGGTCGGCGCCCGACTTCACCGGCTTTTCTTTGAGCGACACGACGTGGAAGCCGGAATTCTGCCGCATGGTGGCCGCGGCCCTGAGCGGCGCGTCCTTGGCGCCGACGGCGCGGATGAAGTCGATGCCGGAGAAGCGCCCGTAATCCGCCTGGCCGGCGATCACCGCCTGGATGTGCTGCACCGTGCCGGTGGCGCCGAGGACCTTGGCGTCGAGCCCCTCGCGTGCGAGATGGCCGCCCGAATAGGCGTTCATCAGGTCGATGAAATCGGAATCGAATCCGAACGGCGTGATCAGCGTCACCGGCTCGGCCGCGCGCGCGGAGCGGATGATGGCGGGGAAGCCCAGGCTTGCCGCGGCCGCGCCCGCGAGCACCCGGCGTCGCGTCGTCATGGGGTACGCCTTATTGCGCCGCCGTTCGCTGGGCGCGCCGCAAAAGCTTCGCCGGCGACAGGACCGGGTCGAGCTTGAACAGGCGGCGCGCGTTCTCGCCGAGGATATTGCGCCGCGCCTGCTCGCTGAGGAACGGCAGGTCGTAGATCGTGCTCGGCAAGTCCATGTCCCAGTGCGGATAGTCGGACGAGTAGAGAAGCTGCGTCTCGGCCTTCATCATCTCGAGGCTGACCTCGAGCGCCTTGCGGTTCTCGACCCCTTCCATGGGCTGCGTCGTGAAGAACATCTCGCGCATGTAGTCGCTGGGCTTGCGCTTCAGGCCCGGCGCCTCGGATGTCCGCATCATGTACTCGTTGTCGAGCCGCTGCATCAGGAACGGAACCCAGGCGAGGCCGCTCTCGATCCAGATCACCTTGAGCTTGGGGAACCGCTCCGGCAGCGCGTTCATGATCCAGTTTGAGAGGTGCAGCATGTTGAAGAAGGTGAAGCCCAGCGCGTGCACCACGATGAAGCGGTTGGCGAGCTGGAACGACTGCTCCTGCCACGAGAAGCCGCCATGGAAGGCCAAGGGCAGCCCGCGCTCCTCGAGCATGGCGTAGAGCTTCATGTAGGCGTTGTCGAACACGCCGCGCTGGCGCGGCGCCGTCACCATGAAGCCGATGACGCCCTTCTTGTCGGCGAAATCCTCGACCATCTTGATGCTGCCTTCCGGATGGTTGAACGGAAGGTAGAGCATCGAGCGGATGCGCGGCTCGTGCGCCAGCACCTTCTCGCAGAGCCAGCGGTTGTAGCCGCGCGCCAACTGCACCTCGCTGTCGGGCCGGGGCGACATGCCCAAGGACAGCATCGGCGTCGGAAAGAGGCAGATGACGTCGACCCCCATCGCGTCCATCCAGCGCAGGGTCAGCGTGATGTCGCGATTCTCGCCCGCCGGCGTCTGCTCCTTCGCGCGGTGGCGGATGCGAGTGATGCGGCCGCCGAGATTCTGGTAGTTGGCGTCCGCGTCGGCGACGCCGCGCCTTCCCCAGCCCTGCACGCGCGCCTCGTTGCGGAACACCGGGTCCTCGATGAAATCGGTGATCTCGGTGTGCGACTCGTTCTCGTAGTGGTGCGCGTCGACATCGACGATCATGAAGTCGTCATAGCGCCGCTTCGCCGCCTGCTCGCGCGCGTTGGCGAGCAGCCTGGTGGTGTCGAACTCCTCGAGCGCGGGGTCGCGGAAACTCGAATCCATGTCGGTCCTCCCTGGGGCGGGGCGTCTGCTAGGCCCAAGTCTAATCGATCGCGCGCGGGCGCGCCACGGCCCGCGCTAATGCATCGCCGAGCCGCCGTCGACCAGCATGGTCTGGCCGGTCATGAAGTCGCTGTCGCCCGAGGCGAGGAAGACGACCGTGCCGACCAGGTCCTCGGGCACCTGTTCGCGCTTCAGGGCGCGCGTCGCGACGTTGGCGGTCCTGAGCGCGCCGTAATCGTTCCGCCCCTTGACCACCTCGCTCAAGGTGAGGCCCGGGGCGATCGCGTTGACGCAGATGCCGTGCTCGCCCAGTTCGCGCGACAAGGCCCGCGTCATGCCGATGACGCCGCCCTTGGACGTCACGTAATGCAGCATCATCGGCACGCCCTTGAAGACGGTGCCCGAGGCGATGTTGATGATCTTGCCGTAGCGCTGCCGCTTCATCACCGGCAGCACCGCCTTGACGCACTCGAAGGGGCCGCGCACGTTGACCGCCATCACCCGGTCCCATTCCTCCGAGCTGATCTCGAAGAACGGCTTCTGCGAAATCTTGCCGAAGAGCGCGGCGTTGTTGACCAGCACCTGGACGCCGCCGAACGCCTCGTCGGTGGCGCGCACCAGCGCCGCGACCGCGCTGGGGTCGGTCACATCGCAGACGCGGCCGATCGCCTGGCCGCCCGAGGCCCTGATCTCGCGCACCACGCTTTCCGGCGACTCGACGTCGCAGAGACACACCTTGGCGCCCTCGGCGGCGAGGCCCCTGGCGTAGGCCGCGCCGATTCCCTGCGCCGCGCCGGTGACGATCGCCGCACGTCCCGAAAGTCGCGCCATGCTGTTCCTCCTCTATTCGGCGGCTGCTTCCGCCATGCCCGCATAGTCCTTGTCGGTGAGCGCCTGCAGCGCCGGCAGCACTTCGCGCGCGAACAAGGTCACGTTCTTCTCGGTCAGTGCGCGTGGCAAGGTCGCGAATTGCAGTACCGCGAGGAAGTTCTGGAACCCCAGCGCGTGGTGGCTCTCGATCAGTTTCCTTCGCACCGTGTCGGGCGAGCCGCACAGGAAGATGCCGGTCTCCATGAGCCCCTCGATCGAGACCTTGCCGCCCTGGATCGCCGGCCGCCGCACCGCGCGCATGCCCTTCAGGGACTGCATCGACAGATAGCCCGGCGGGAACAGCATCTCGAAGGGCAAGGTGAGGAACTTGGTGAACAGCGCCTCGATATGGGGCCGCGCCTCCGCGACCGCTTCCTCGTCGCTCTTGGCGACATAGATGGGCGCGGCCCAGCCGATCTGGTGGGAGCTCGCCGTGTAGCCGTGAGTGCGCTCGGCCATCTGGCGATACATGTTGAGATAGCGAATGACCGCCGCGACCGGGCTGAAATTCTGGATGTAGACATAGCGGCGTGACTTGTGGCTCGCCCATTCGACCGTCTCGGTGCTGCCGAGCGAGGGACACCAGATCGGCGGATGTGGCTGCTGATAGGGCCGCGGCCACACATTCACGTATTCGAAATTATAGTGACGTCCCTCGAACGCGAAGGGGCCGGGCCGCGTCCAGGCCTGGATCACCAGGTCATGCGCCTCCTGGAAGCGGGCATGCGAAAAGGCGGGATTGGCGCCGAACGAGAAATACTCGGCGCCGATGCCGCGCACCATGCCGGAGATGAGTCGGCCGCCGGTTAGCACGTCGATCATGGCGTGCTCCTCGGCCAGGGTCAGCGGGTGCTCGCGCAGTCCGAACGCGTTGCCGAGGATCGCGATCTTGGCGGTCTTGGTGCGCCGCGCCAGCGCCGACGCCATCACCACCGGCGACGGCATGAGGCCGTAAGCGTTCTGGTGATGCTCGTTGACCGACACGCCGTCGAAGCCCAGCTCGGCCGCGAGTTCGAGCTCGTCGAGATAGCGGTTGTAAAGCTCGTGCCCCTTGACCGGATCGAAATAGGTATTGGGCAGCACCACCCAGTCAGTCTTGTATTTTTCCTGATAATTGAGATCGAGATAGGCGTAGGGCATCAGGTGGAAGAACAGGACCTTCATGACGCGATCCCCGCGATGAAGCGCTGCGTCTCGTCGGCGAAGCGGTCAGGCGCCTCGACGGGAAGCAAATGGCCCGCGCGCGGGATCAGAGCGAGGCTCGCGGCCGGGATCAGCTCGACCAGCCTTCGTCCGTAGGCGGGCGGAATGATCCGATCCTCCTCGCCCCACAGGATGCGTGTCGGCCGGTCGATGCGATGCAGCCACTTCTCGAGCTTCGGGTCGAAGAGGCGCGGCTGCCAGCAGAACTTGGCGGCAGCGAAGCGGTTCTTGTCGATGATGTCGAGGGCGTCGGGACCCGCTTGCTGCTCCTCGGTCCACGCCTTCCAGCCGTCGCCGGCGAAGAGGAGCCGCGCCAGCTCGTCCGGGGTGCAGATGAACATGTCGGCGCGCGGCACGCCGGCGATGCGGATGCCGGCTGGGGCCGCGAGCACCAGTCCCTTGATGCGCCGCGTCGAGCGCACCGCCATTTCGAGCGCGATCCAGCCGCCGAGCGAATGTCCGACAACCGCCGCGCGCTCGAGCCCGAGCGCGTCGAGCAGGTCGAGATAGAAGAAGGCGAGATCGGGCACGTCGTCGAGCCAGTCCGGCACGTCGGAGCGGCCGAACCCCGGATGATCGGGCGCCAGCACCTCGAAGCGCCGCGCCAGCATCTCGAGCGCCGGCCCGGAGCCCGCGTAGCCCTGCGCTCCGTGCAGGAACAGGAGCGGCGCGCCCGCGCCGCCGCGCCGCATGTTGAGCCTGACGCCCCGCACCTCGATCGTGGTCTCGTTGAGCATGGCCCGTTCCTTTACCCGCGCCACAGATCGCGGAACTGCGTCGCCACCACCTGCGCGTAGGGCACGTCGCTCTTGAGCACGCCGAGGTCGCGCGTGAATTGGTTCATGCCGGCGACGAATCGCTCTGAAATCGTGGCGTCGTAATAGGGCAGGTCGCGGCGGATGAGCTCGGCGATGAGCGCCGCCTCGGCCGGCGGGAAGAGCTTGTTCCCGACCGCGGTGGCGCGCGCGGGGTCGGCCTTCAGCGCACGGTGCGTCTTGACGATGGCGCGGATCGCGCCGGCGGCCGTCTCGGGCGAGCGCTGGATCAGCGCATCGGTCGTCGCCAGCGCGGCCATGGTGTAATCGAAGCATTCCTTGGGGCCGTCGCCGCGGCGCACGTCGATCAGCACGGTGCCGAAGCCGCCGCGCACCGCCACTTCTGCGCCCATGCCGTTGGCCCAGAACCCGTCGATCTTGCGCTCTTCCAGCGCCTTGGCGGCGGCCAAACCGAAATTCACGCTGCCGCCCGAGAACGCGCCCGGCACCGGCGCGATGGCGATGCGCTCGCGCGCGGGATCGTGTCCCGCCGCGATGAGGAGTCGCCGCAGCCCCATGTCGACCCACGGCGCCGCGCCAATGGTGCGGCCCTTCAGCACCGAGAGATCGCCGCGCGCCGCGCCCAGCTCGCGATGGACGACCAGGAACCAGTACATGCCCTGGCCCTGCGCGCAGAGCAGCTTCGCGCCCTGCCACTCCGGAAACGCCGCCAGCGCCGAATGGGCCGAGCCGCCGACGAAATCGATCGCGCCGTCGCGCAACTGGCGATAGCAATTATCGACCGGATAGACGAGCTCGAGCGAAACGTCGAGCCCTTCCTCCTTGAAGAAGCCAAGCTCCACCGCCGCCGCGGCGGGGAAATATGAGGGCGAGATGAGATCGGGAATGGCGAGCTTCATCGCGCCCGCGTCACTTCGCTTCGTCGAAGTAATGGATCTCGTAGAGGAGGCACCCGGTGTCCGAGCGGAACGGTCCGTGCGCGGCGCCGGGCGGGCGGCAGGCATAGGTGGGCGCGAAGAACGGCTTGCCGCCCTTGCCCTTGGCGTCATTGCCGACCACGAGATCGCCCGAGACGAGATAGACCTCTTCCCAGTGCTCGTGGACGAAAGGCGCGGTGGTGAAGGCGCCGCGCTCGAAGCGCAGGAGGCGCGTGCGGCTGCCCTTGCGGCGCTGCTCGTCGAGGTCGCTCGCCAGGATCTTCTGCTGGATGGTGGGCGGATAGCCCTCCATCGTCTCCCATCCGCTGGTCATGTCGATGGGATGGAATTCGAGATGGGGCTTGTTGAATAGCATGCGGCGCTCCGTCCTGCTATTGCGCGGCCGCGGCGCCCGGCGCGTTGCGCGCCAGGCAGCGGACCAGCATCTCGGTCGACATGATGTCGCCGAAGGTGAGATAGAACGCGGTCAGCGACGCGTTGTGCTCGGCATCGTTGGCGGCGGCGTTGCCGTCCGTCACCATGACGGTCTTGAAGTTCATCATCATGGCGTCGCGCGCGGTCGATTCGCAGCACACGTTGGTGACGGTGCCGGTGATGAGCACGGTGTCGATGCCGCGCCCCCTGAGCCGCGTCGCGAGATCGGAGGATTCCGGCAGGAACGCGCTGAAGCGCTGCTTGTCGATGGTCATGTCCTGCGGCAGCGGCTCGAGCGCGCGCCACAATTCATAGCCCTGGCCGCCCGCGGACAGCGCCTCCATCCGCTTCGCGCGCCGCTCCGGCGTGAGGATTTCCCAGCCATGCGACCATTGCGTCAGCGAGTCCTTGGTGAAGAGGGTCTTCACCCACACCACGATGCCGCCGGCATCGCGGGTCGCGCGGGCGAGGCGGTTGATGTTGGGCACGATCTCGCGCGCCTCGTCGCATACGGCGTGGCCCACGCCCTCGAGCATGAAGGCGTTCTGCATGTCCACGACGACGAGCGCCGTCTTGGCCGGGTCGAGATCGTCGAAGCAATGCTCCCGTCCCCGCCGCGCGGTCACGCGGTCGATCACGCTTTGGGCAATCGCGACCTTGTGCATGTCGGGCTCCTTCGCTGCCGGCAGCGAAGCTTGACAGACCGGACCCCCTCGTTCAAGAACGCCGGCCTTCGCAGGCATTGGACGGGTTTCGATGGCGCAGGAGAGACCGCTGGTTCTGATCGCGGGCGGCGGGCCGGTGGGGCTCTTCGCCGCGCTGCTGCTTGGGCGCCGCGGCATCCGCGTGCGATTGTTCGACGAGAATCCCGGCCCCCAGGCCGATCCGCGCGCGGCGACGACCCATCCGGCGACGCTCGAGGTGCTGGACGAGGCGGGGCTCGTCGACGACATGATGCGCGTCGGGTTGGTCGCGCCGGTGGTGCAGTTCTGGGACCGGCCGTCGGGCGAGAAGGTGGCGGAGTTCGACCATGCCCTCCTCGCCGCCGATACGCGCTATCCCTTCGTCGTCCAGTGCGAGCAGTTCAAGACCGCGGGCCTCGTGATCGAGCGCCTCGCGGGCATGCGCGACGTCGAGCTTATGTGGGGCCGCGAAGTGACCGGCGTCGCGCAGGGCGCCGACCATGTCACGGTCGAGGCGATGGGACCCGGCGGCGTCGAGCGCCATGACGGTGCCTGGCTCATCGGCGCCGATGGCGGACGCAGCGCGGTGCGCAAGGCGGCGGGTCTCGCGTTCGACGGCTTCACCTGGCCCGAGCGCTTTATCGTCTTCTCGACGCCGTTCGATTTCGCGACGCATCGCGGCTACGGACCGCGCAGCTACTTCGCCGATCCCGATGAATGGTGCAACTGCTTCAAGATCGCGGCCGACGGGCCGCCCGGCCTGTGGCGCACCGTTTTTCCCGCGGAACCGGCGCTGAGCGAAGAGGAATTGCTGAGCGACGAAGCGGCCCAGCGCCGCTTGCAAAAATTCTTTCCCTCATCGCAGCGCTACGAGATCGTCCACCGCAACCTCTACGTCACGCATCAACGCGTGGCGGCGCGGTTCCGCACGGGGCGCGTGCTGCTCGCGGGCGACGCCGCGCACGTCAACAATCCGATCGGCGGGATGGGATTGAATGGCGGCTTCCAGGACGCGGCCAACCTCGCCGACAAGCTCGCGCACATGATTCTGGAGGGCGCGGACCAGAGCCTCCTCGACCTCTACGATCTGCAGCGCCGCACCGTCGCCGTCGAATTCGTGCAGCAGCAGACGATCGAGAACAAGCGCCGGCTCGAGGAGCGCGATCCCGAGCGGCGGCGGGCGACGCTGGCATCCTTGCGCGACACCGCCGCCGATCCCGAGCGTGCGCGCCAGTTCCTGCTGCGCTCCGCCATGATCGCGATGCAGCGCCGCGCCGCCGCCATCACGCTCGACGGGTAGGGCTACTCCTCGACGTGGTCGTGGCCGCCGATGCGGCCGGGGCGCCAATAGCCTTCGGAGTAGATCTGCGCCCGGGTCAGGCCGCGCGCGATGAGCGAATGGCGCTGGGCGCGCACGTTGCTGGTCTCGCCGATGATGATGGCGTGGCCCTTGCCTTGGGGCAGCGCGAAGCCGTCGATCGCGTCGGGCAGGATGCGGCTCGGCCCCGGTGCGGCGCCCATGCGCGACAGCCACGTCACGCGCAGATCGGCCTCGCCGGCGAACGGCAGCTTGTCGTCGTCGCCGCCGATCTCGAGAAAGACATGCGCCTTGGCGCCCTTGGGCAGCGCCTCGGCGAGGGCGAGGATCGCCGGCATAGCGGTCTCGTCGCCGCTGAAGAGATGCCAGTCGGCGTCGGGAGAGAGCGCGATCCGGCCGCGCGGTCCGCGAATGTCGATCGCGTCGCCCGGCTTCACGTCGAGCGCCCAGCGCACCGCGGGCGCGTGCTCGCCGTGGAGCACGAAATCGACGTCGATCAACCCGCTGGCGCGGTCGAAGCGCCGGATCGTGTAGTGCCGCCGCGCCGGCTCGCCGCCATTCTGGGCGATCTGCAGCACGATCTCCTGGGCCGGCTTGGGCTGGAATTCGGCGAGATTGTCGCCGGTGAGCTGCACCCGGCGCAGATGGGGCGTAAGGTCGGCGACGCCAGCGACCTTGAGCGTCCACGGCCGGCCGCGGCGGCGTTCGAGCTCGGCCTCGCTCAGCGGCGGGCGCGGCGCGGGGCGGGCGGGGATGACATCGTCCATGCGGGACCTTCCTTGGAATTCGTCAAGACATGGTGCCTCCGATCCGGCGCGCGTTCAAGGCGGATCGGTGGCCTTTCGCGCCGCCGCGTTGGTGTTAACATCCCCGCCGGCGGCGCCGCGTCGCCGGGGGGAGGTTTCCGTATGAGCGCATTCCTGATCTTCGTCTTGGTGCTGGCGCTGCTCGCGCTGGTGACGGTCGCGGCGGGGGTGAAGACGGTGCCCCAAGGCCAGCAATGGACGGTGGAGCGGTTCGGGCGCTACCGCACCACGATCTTCCCCGGCCTCAACCTGATCATCCCCTATGTCGACACGATCGGCCGCAAGGTCAATGTGCAGGAGACGGTGCTGCCGATCGCGAGCCAGCTCGTCATCACCAAGGACAACGCCTCGGTCACGGTCGACGGCATCGTGTTCTACCAGGTGCTGGACGCGGGCAAGGCCGCCTACGAGGTGCAGAACCTCGAGCAAGCCATCTCCAACATCACCATGACCAACATCCGCACCGCGATCGGCGCGCTCGATCTCGACGAGACCCTGTCCAAGCGCGACGAGATCAACGACCGGCTGCTGCACGTGCTCGACGCCGCCTCCGAGCCGTGGGGCACCAAGGTCACGCGCGTCGAATTGAAGGACGTGCGCCCGCCCGAGGACGTGGTCTCGTCGATGGCGCGCCAGCTCCAGGCCGAGCGCGAGAAGCGCGCCGCCATCCTCCAGGCCGAGGGCGTGAAGCAGGCGGCGGTGCTCAAGGCCGAGGGCGAGAAGCAATCGCAAATCCTCGCCGCCGAGGGCCGCCTGGTCGCGGCCAACCGCGACGCCGAGGCGCGCGAGCGCCTGGCCCAGGCCGAGGCCGCCGCCACCGCCTTCGTCTCCAAGGCCGTCACCGAGGGCAACGTGCAGGCGCTCAACTATTTCGTGGCGCAGAAATATGTCGAGGCGCTGACCCAGATCGGGCGCGGCGAGAACACGCGCCTGGTGCTGATGCCGATGGAGGTGGGCGGCCTGGTCGGCAGCATCGCCGGCATTAGCGAGCTGGCGAAGAGCGGCGTCCTCGGTCCGAGCGCCGGTCACGCGGGCGGGGCGGGGCGGCCATGAGTCCCTGGCTCTGGGCCGTCGCCGCGGCCGTCGTCGCGCTGGCCGAACTCCACGCGCCCGGCTTCTATCTCATCTGGATCGCGCTGGGCGCGGCGGTCACCGCGATCGCCGGATTCGTCTTCGCGCTGTCGTTCGAGGCGCAGCTCATCGTGTTCGCGGCGGCGTCGCTGGTGAGCTGCGTCGCCGGGTACTACGTCTACCGGCACTTGCTACATCCCCGCACCGGCATGGCTGCGATGAACGAGCGCGGCCAGCACATCATCGGCGAGCGCGGCGTGGTGATGGAGGCGCTTGCCAACGGCCACGGCAAGATCCGCCTCGGCGACACGGTGTGGCTGGCCGAGGGACCGGACCTGCCCGCGGGCGCGCCCGTCGTGGTCAAGGACACCCGCGGCACCACCGCGGTGGTCGAGGCGCTTTGAGGCGCCGCGATCTCATCGCCGCCGCCGCGCTGGGCTGGCCGCTCCGGTCATTCGCGCAGCCGGCACTAGGTTCGCCGCTCGTTGCGGTGCTATGGCCCGGCCGACCGGAAACCGAAGTCGACTTTGACGCTGCCCTTCGCAGTGGCTTGAAGGACGGAGGTTACGTCGAGGGGACGAACTTCGCATTCGCGATGCGCTATGCGACCGGTGATCTCGGCCGCCTTGCGCCGCTTGCGGCAGAACTTGCCGCGCTCAAGCCACGCGTGATCCTGACGGGAAGCGACGACGCCGTCCTTGCGGTGCATCGCGCTGCCCCAACCGTCTCGACCATCACGGCAGGCATGACCGCCGATCCAGTAGCGCTAGGCCTGGCCGAAAGCTATGCGCGACCGGGCGGGACAGTCACCGGACTGACCTTGAACGCCGGCGGCGGCGAGGAAGCCATCACCGGAAAGCGGATTGGCCTTTTGAAAGAAGTCGTGCCCGCCCTCGCACGGCTCGGAGTGATCGGTGTCGCGGACATCCCTCTAACCACTGCGGCGCTAAACGGCGCGAAAGGTGCGGGCGCTCGCCTTGGCGTTGATGTGCTGCCGTTTCTCGTGCGAACGCTCGATGATGTAGATGCTGCTTTCGCGTCCGGGGTTCGTGCAGGGGCCGGCGCGTTTTATGTCGTAGGCGCACCCTTGCTGATGACCAACCGCGTCAAAGTGGCGGAACTCGCGGCCCATGCGGGAAAACCCACCATCGGACTGTTGGTGGAACAGGCCCGCGCGGGGCTCCTTATGTCCTATTCGAGCGATCTCGTGGAATGCTGGCGCCTTGCCGGCGGCTACGCTGCGAAGATCCTCGCTGGCGCCAAGCCCGGCGACCTCCCCATCGAGCAGGCGAGTAAGTTCACTTTCGTGATCAATCTCAAGACCGCGAAGGCGCTCGGCATCACCGTGCCGCCGCGTCTTCTGCTGCTCGCCGATGAGACCGTCGATTAGAAATTCGCCCGGAGGAACACCATGCCCCCACGCAACCCGGCCACGCCGCATCCGACGCGCCGCCCGTTCTACACCGCGACCGCGGATTTCGCCGCCGGGCGCGACACGCCGCGCGCATATCTCGAGCGCTGCCTCGAGACCATCGCCGCGCTTGAGCCGATGATCGGCGCCTTCGTCGCGATGAACCTCGACGGCGCGAAGGCCGCCGCCGACCGCTCCACCGCGCGCTGGCGTGCCGGCAAAGCGCTCTCGCCGATCGACGGCATGCCGGTCGGCATCAAGGACATCATCGAGACCGAGGACATGCCGACCGAGCAGGGCTCGCCCATTTTCACCGGCTGGCGCACCGGGCGCGACGCCGCCACGGTCGCGGCCTTGCGCGAGGCGGGCGCGGTGGTGGTCGGCAAGACCGTCACCACCGAGTTCGCCGCCAGCGAGCCGCGCGGCACGCGCAATCCCTGGGACCTCGCGCGCACGCCGGGCGGCTCGTCGTCGGGCTCGGCCGCGTCGGTCGCGGTCGGCATGCTGCCCGTGGGACTTGGCACGCAAGTCGTGGGGTCGATCGTGCGGCCGGCGAGCTTTTGCGGCGTGATCGGCTTCAAGCCCAGCGTCGGCGCCATCAATCGCGGCGGCAGCTATGACGGGCTGTCGCAGAGCTGCGACGGCGCGCTCGCGGCGACCCTCGAAGACGCCTGGCTCACCCTGCGCGAAATTTCGGCCCGCGCCGGCGGCGATCCCGGCTATCCCGGCCTGTCCGGCCCGCGCGAAGTGCCCGCCGCGCGAAAGCCGGCGCGGCTCGCTCTCCTCGAGACCGCCGGCTGGGCGGAGGCGTCGGCGGCGGCCAAGGGCGCGCTCGAGGCAGCGGCGGGACGGCTCAAGGCGGCGGGTGTCGAGATCGTGTCGCGCCGCGACCGCGCCGACATCGCGGAGGCGGAGACCGCGCTCGCCCAGGCCATGCCGGTGACGCGCGCGATCAACAATTGGGAAGGGCGCTGGCCCGCCAATGTCTATCGCGACCGGTCCGGCCTGAGCCAGGCGATGAAGGAGCGTCTCGCTGCGGCCGAGGCGATGAGCCTCGAGGACTATCAGCGCCTGCTGGCCGAGCGCGAGCGCATCCGCGCCGCTTACGCCAAGTTGGCGGCCGCGTGCGACGCCTGCATCACGCTATGCGCGCCCGGGGCGGCGCCGATCGGGCTGGGCTCGACCGGCAATCCGATCTTCGTCGCGCCAGGCTCGATCCTGGGGGTCCCGGCCATCGGTTTGCCGCAGCTCGAGGAAGACGGGCTGCCGCTCGGCTTCCAGGTGCTGGGCTTCGCGCAGAAGGACGCCGGCGCCGTCGCGGTGGCGCGCTGGATCGACGCGACCCTCGGCGCCGCGCGCTGAAGGCAGGCCCGGCGGTTCTGCTGCAATGCACAAATTAATTAACCATGACAGGCGTTTAATGTAATTTTCGTTAGAAACTATTGCGGAATGATACGGTTTTCCTAGGATGCCTCGAAAGAAGCATGCCCATGCCTCCGAAGAAGGCAGGGCCAATAGCTTCGCGACAGACAACGAGGCGAGGAAACCCGTGAACACGAACCCGACTGCCGGGAGGACGGCCACCGTACCGACGAACCGATGGCAGCAGCTCGTCGTGGCCGTCATGTGCATGGTGCTCATTGCGAACCTGCAATACGGCTGGACGCTGTTCGTCAGCCCGATGAACAAGGCGCACGGCTGGTCGCTGGTGGACATCCAGTTCGCCTTCAGCCTGTTCGTCGCGCTCGAGACCTGGCTCACGCCGCTCGAGGGCTGGATCGTCGACGCTCTCGGACCGCGGCGGGGACCGAAGCTCATGGTGGCGTTCGGCGGGGTGATGATCGCCATCGCGTGGGTCATCAATGCGCAGGCCGAATCGCTGACCGCGCTCTATGTCGGCTCTTCGCTGGCGGGCATCGGCGCCGGCGCGGTCTATGCGACCTGCGTCGGTAACTCGGTCAAGTGGTTCCCGGACCGGCGCGGGCTTGCGGTGGGGCTCACCGCGGCGGGATTCGGCGCCGGCGCGGCGCTGACCGTCATCCCGATCAGCATCGTCATCGCCAACGTCGGGTATCAGGCGGCGTTCCTCTGGTTCGGCCTTGCACAGGGCGCGCTCGTCTTCGTGGCCGCATGGCTCATGCGCGCGCCGTTCGTGAGCGAGACCCCGAGTTTCGTGGCGGTCAAGGTCATCCAGTCGAAGCGCAGCAACACGCCCGGGCAGATGCTGACGACGCCGGTGTTCTGGCTGCTCTATGTCATGTTCATCCTGGTCTCGGCGAGCGGCCTCATGGCGACGGCGCAGATCGCGCTGGTGGCGAAGGACTACAATCTCTCCAGCACGCCGTTGCTGCTCGGCGCCACGACCCTCACCGTGGCGTTGCTGGTGGATAATGTGATGAACGGCGCGGCGCGGCCGCTGTTCGGCTGGGTGTCCGACATGATCGGCCGCGAGAACACGATGGCGATCGCCTTCATGGTGGGCGGGATCAGCTATTGGCTGCTCGGCTCGGTGGGGACGTCGCCCTGGGCGTTCGTGGTTTTCGCCGGCCTGATCTTCCTCACCTGGGGCGAGATTTTCAGCCTGTTCCCGTCGACCTGCACGGACACGTTCGGCCCGAAATTCGCCACCGCCAATCTTTGCTTCCTCTACACGGCCAAGGGCGCGTCGGCCTTTCTCGTGCCGCTGGCCAACATCATCAAGGCGGAGACCGGTGGCTGGCACGCGGTGTTCGTAGTGACCGCGGTGATGAATTTCGTCGTCGTGGCGCTCGCGCTCGGCGTGCTCAAGCCGCTGCGCGCCCGCTACATGACCGGGGCGAGCCAGCAGGCGCAATTGGCGGGCGCCGGCTGAACTTCGGGGCGAGCCCTACTCGGCCGCGCGCACCGCCGTAACCGGCTCGATCCGCGCGGCGCAGAACTTGAACTCGGGGATCTTGCCGAACGGGTCGAGTTGCGGGTTGGTCAGGATGTTGGCCGCCGCCTCGGCAAAGCAGAACGGGATGAACACCATGCCGGGCGGCACGCCGCCGTCGGCGCGCGCCTTCAATTCGATGGCGCCGCGGCGCGTCGCGACCCGGATCATGGCGCCGGGCGCGAGCCCCATGCGGCGCAGATCGGCCGGCGCCAGGCTCGCCACCGCCTCGGGCTCGAGCTCGTCGAGCACGCTGGAGCGCCGCGTCATGGCGCCGGTGTGCCAATGCTCGAGCTGGCGCCCGGTGGTGAGCACCATCGGGTATTGCGCGTCGGGCTCCTCGCCGGGCGGGACGATCTCGACGGGGACCAGGCGGCCGCGGCCGCTGGCGGTCGGAAATCCGTCGGCGAACACGATGTCGTGGCCGGGCTGGGTCTCGCCGTCGCACGGGTACGTGACCGAGCTTTCGCGCTCCAGCCGCTCCCAGGTGATGTTGTCGAGCGACGGCATCGCCAGCTTCATTTCGGCGAACACGTCCTTGGGGTGGGTGTAGCGCCAGTCGAGCCCGACGCGCCGCGCCAGCTCCTGCACGATCCACCAATCCTCGCGCGCGTCGCCCGGCATCGGCAGCGCGCGCCGTCCGAGCTGGACCTGGCGGTTGGTGTTGGTGACGGTGCCGGTCTTCTCGGGCCAGGCCGAGGCCGGCAGGATCACGTCGGCATAGCGCGCGGTCTCGGTCAGGAAGATGTCCTGCACCACGAGATGCTCGAGCTTGGCGAGCGCTTCGCGCGCGTGCTGCACGTCGGGGTCCGACATGGCCGGGTTCTCGCCCATGATATACATGCCGCGGATGACGCCGTCATGGACCGCGTTCATGATCTCGACCACGGTGAGGCCGCGCTTGCGGTCGAGCGTCGTGCCCCACAGCGTCTCGTAGAACTGCCGCACCTCGTCCTTCTCGACCGGCTGATAGTCGGCGTAGAACATCGGGATGAGGCCGGCGTCGGAGGCGCCCTGGACGTTGTTCTGGCCGCGCAGCGGATGAAGCCCGGTGCCGGGCCGGCCGACCTGTCCCGTCACCAGCGCCAGCGCGATGAGGCAGCGCGCGTTGTCGGTGCCGTGGATGTGCTGCGAGATGCCCATGCCCCAGAAAATGATCGACGCCCGCGCGCGGGCATAAAGCCGCGCGACCTTGCGCAGGGTCTCGGCGTCGATGCCGCAGATCTCGGCCATGCGTTCGGGCGTGCGGTCCTTGACGCTGTCGGCGAGCTTGGCGAAATCCTCGGTATGCGCCGCGACATACTGGCGGTCGATCAGTCCCTCAGTGACGATGACGTTGAGCAGCGCCGACAGCAGGCTTACGTCGCGGCCCGGGTTGAACTGCAGCATGTGGGTGGCGTGCCGCGCCAGCGCCTGGCCGCGCGGGTCCATCACGATCAAGGTCTGGCCGCGCTTGGCCGCGTTCTTGAAGAAGGTCGCGGCGACCGGATGGTTCTCGGTCGGGTTGGCGCCGATGACGATGATGACCTCGGCGTCCTCGGCCGCCGTGAAGGGCGCCGTCACCGCGGCCGAGCCGATCCCCTCCATCAGCGCCGCCACCGACGAGGCATGGCACAGCCGCGTGCAGTGATCGACATTGTTGGTGCCGAATCCGGCACGCACCAGCTTCTGCACCAGCCACGCCTCCTCGTTCGAGCCCTTGGCCGAGCCGAAGCCGGCGAGCGCCTTGCCGCCATGGGCGTCGCGGATGCGCTTCAGCCCTTGCGCCGCGCGGTCGAGCGCCTCGTCCCACGAAGCCGCGCGGAAATGGGTCCAGGGATTGGCGGGGTCGATCTCGTCACCGGTGCTCTTCGGCACGCCGTCCTTGCGCACCATCGGCACGGTGAGCCGGTCCGGATGATGGACATAGTCGAAGCCGAACCGGCCCTTGACGCACAGCCGGTTGAGATTGGCCGGCCCGGCCTTGCCGTCGACATAGAGGAGCTTGTCGTCCTTGATGCGATAGACGAGCTGGCAGCCGACGCCGCAATAGGGGCAGACGCTGTCGACCGAGCGGTCGGGCGTGCGCGCGAAGGCACCGGCCTCGTTCAACACCGCTTCGGGCATGAGCGCGCCGGTGGGGCAGGCCTGGACGCATTCGCCGCAGCCAACGCAGGTGCTCGCGCCCATCGGATCGTCGAAGTCGAAGACGATCTTCTCATCATGTCCGCGCCGCGCCATGCCGATGACGTCGTTGCCCTGCACCTCGCGGCAGGCGCGCACGCACAAGGTGCACTCGATGCAGGAATCGAGATGGACCGCCATGGCGGGATGGCTGCGGTCGGGGGCGGGTTCGTGGGCGCGCAGCGCGAAGCGGCTTCCCTCGATGCCGACCTTGTCGGCCCAGCGCCAGAAGCGCGAGGAGGGGTCATGCGCGCTGGCGCGCGCGGGCTGGTCGGCGAGCAGGAGCTCGAACACGGATTTGCGCGAGAAGCGCGCCCGCTCGCTCGCGGTCTCGACCTTCATGCCGGCGGCGGGCTTGCGGATGCACGAGGCGGCGAGCACGCGCTCGCCCGCGATCTCGACCATGCAGGCGCGGCAATTGCCGTCGGCGCGATAGCCGGGCGCCGGATGCCAGCACAGATGCGGAATCTCGATGCCGCGCCGGTGCGCCACCTGCCAGATGGTCTCGTCCGGCGCCGCCTCGACCTCGACGCCGTCGAGGGTGAAGCGGATCAAAGCGCCGTCGCTCATGCCGGTCTCCTTGTCACGCGTGCGCCCGCGGGAACAGCTTCGCGCCGTTGCCGCGCTCGATCGCCGCGAGTTCCGCCGCCGCTATGCCGAGCTTGCCGAGGCGCTCGACATTGTCGACCACCGAGATATAGGGATAGTCGGTGCCGAACAGAATCTGCGAGGCCGGCACGAACTTCAGCAGCGCCGCCATGGTCGGCGCATAGGCCGAATTCGCGGTCTCGTAATGCAACCGCTGGAACTCGTAGGCGAGGCCCTTGGGCGCGAACTGGTCGCGGTCCTTGGACGCGCGTGCCGAATTCTCGATCCTTCCCGCCAGCATCGGGATCGGGCCGCCGGCGTGGCAGAAGATCCAGGTGATGTCGCGGAAGGCGGCGAACCGGCCGTTGAACAGGAGGCTCAGGATCGCGCGCCCGGAATCGTAGGGGTACTCGATGATCGCGTTGCCGACCTTCGGGACCAGGTTGAGGCAGCAATAGGGCGCCAGCGGGTGGACGAAGACCTTGGCCTTACGCCGGTTCAGCTCCTCGAGCACCGGCACGAAGGCGGCGTCGCCCGGCCACTTGTCGTCATAGCTCGTCATCAGCCCGACGCCGTCCGCCTTCAACTGATCGAAGGCGAATTCGATCTCCTTGAGCGCGCCCTCGACATCGGGCAGCGGCAGGAAGGTGAAGAAGCCATAGCGGCCCTTGTGGTCGGTCGCCATGCCTGCCGCGTACTCGTTGCAGGTGCGCGCGAGCTTGCGCATGCCCGCGGCGTCGAGCGATTTCCTCAGCTCGGCACCCGACGAGGTCGAGACGATCGCCGTGGCGATGCCGCCCTCGTCCATCGAAGCGAGGCTGCGCGCAGGCGTCCAGGCGCGCACGTCGGGAATGAGCCCCTCGGCGCGCGCATCGGCCTGCGCCGCGAGCATCGCCGGCGGGAAGTAGTGATGATGCACGTCGACGCGATGACGGGGTTTCGGCGCTTGCGCCTCTGCGGTGGTGGCCATGCTGCTTGCTCCGAGCGCGAGGAGGGAGGCGAGAAACTGGCGGCGGTCAGGCGATGGCATGGCAATCACGCCGCGCGACGCTGACGTTTGACCCAGCGGGCGAGCAACTCGTTCACGCGGGTCTGCCAGCCGGGGCCTTGCGCCTTCAAGGCCGCGAGCACGTCGGGATCGAGGCGGATCGTCACCGGGACCTTCTTGCGCTCGGCGAGGGGCCGGCCTCGTCCTCGCCGCGCGAGCTGCGCGATCCGCCCGACCTCCGGGTGCGACAGGCGTCGCGCGCGCGCGAATTGGGCATCCGACATGAGCCCCGCGTCAGGGTCATTCCGTGCTGCCTTGGTGATAGCCGTGTCCTCCGCGTCCGAGATCAACCTCAGCGACCGCCGCGCGCGGAGGCTGGCATCACGAAGCGAGCCGAGCTTCTTTCTCATATCGTCGTACCTCACGTCGATTGGCCTTCCGCAAACTGATCACGCGGATGTCGGGATCGCGGTCGGCGAACACGACAACGTACACTCTCTCGGCAATCAGGCCGTACGCCAAGCGTCTGCGTTCGCCATAGTCACGTCGCCGATCCTCGACCAAAACGGCTTTCTCCCACTCAAAAGCCTCGATCTCGGCGAAGTCCACGCCGTGCTTGCGAAGATTGGCGGCGCGCTTGGCCTCGTCCCACACGACGCCCATGAATTACCGTACATACGGAAAATCGTCGGCGGGGTCAAGCGCCTGGCGGTCCGTTTCGGCCGCGCTTCTATGTCACGTCTCCGGCGAAATGCTTCAGCACCATCTTCACGGGGTTCATCGCCGCCTGGCCGAGGCCGCAGATCGAGGCGTCGCCCATCACCCGCGCCAGCTCGGCGATCAGCGGCGCATCCCAGGCGCGCGCGCTCAGCAGCGCCACCGCCTTCTCGGTGCCGACCCGGCACGGCGTGCATTGGCCGCAGCTCTCGTCCTCGAAGAACTTGAGGAGGTTGAGCGCGACGAGGCGCATGTCGTCCTGGTCCGACAGCACCACCACAGCGGCCGAGCCGATGAGGCACCCGTGCGGCTCGAGTGTGCCGAAATCGAGCGGCAGGTCGGCCATGCTTGCCGGCAATATCCCGCCCGAGGCGCCGCCCGGCAGGTAGCCCTTGAAGACGTGGCCCTCTGCCATGCCGCCGCAATATTCGTCGATCAGCTCGCGCGCGGTGATTCCGGCGGGCGCGATCTTGACGCCGGGCTCCTTGACGCGGCCCGAGACCGAGAAGCTGCGCGGCCCCTTGGCGCCGCGTCTGCCTTGGCTCGCGAACCATTCGGGCCCCCGCTCGACGATGTCGCGCACCCAGTAGAGCGTCTCGACATTGTTGATGAGGGTGGGGCGGCCGAACAGCCCGACCTGCGCGGGGTAGGGCGGCTTGTGGCGCGGCAGGCCGCGCTTGCCTTCGATGCTTTCGAGCATCGCCGATTCCTCGCCGCAGATATAGGCGCCGGCGCCGCGCCGCAGATCGATGCGGATGTTGGCGGTGAGGCCCGCCGCCTCGAGCGCGGCGAGCTCGGCCTGTAAGAGCGCACGGATCTGCGGATACTCGTCGCGCAGATAGAAATAGACCTCGCGCGCCTCGACCGCCCAGGCCGCGATCAGCATGCCCTCGAGCACACGGTGCGGGTCGGTCTCGAGGAAGTAGCGGTCCTTGAAGGTGCCGGGCTCGCCCTCGTCGGCATTGACCGCCATGAGGCGCGGCGCCGGCTCCGCCCGCACCAGCGCCCATTTGCGTCCCGCGGGAAAGCCCGCGCCGCCGAGACCGCGCAGCGCCGATTCCTCCAGCTTCTTCAGCACCGCATCGACGGCGATCTCGCCCTTGAGGCAGGCGCGCAGCAGGCGGTAGCCGCCGTCCGCCAGATAGGATGCGAGATTGCGATAAGGCGGCGCATACGGATGGGTCTCGCCCGCGGCGGCGGCGACGGCGACGCCGTCGAGGCTCGCATGCTCGTGCAGCGCGTGGCCCAGCGCCACGACCGGCGCGTTGTGGCAGCCGCCCATGCACGGCGCGCGCACCACGCGCACGCTTGCGCCGAGCTTCGCCGGCAGGTCCGCCAGAAGATTTTCGCCGCCCACCAGCGCGCAGGTGAGGCTGTCGCACACCCGCACCGTCAGCGGCGGCGGCGCCGTCTCGTCGTCCATGACGATGTCGAAATGGGCGTAGAACGACGCCACCTCGTAAACCTCGACCAGCGCCAGCTTCATCTCCTGCGCCAGCGCCGCGAGATGGCGCGCATGGAGGCAGCCGAAGCGGTCCTGCAGCAGATGCAGGAACTCGATCAGGAGATCGCGCCGGCGCGGCTGCGCGCCCAGGAGCGAAGTCACCTCGGCCAGCGCCTGGAGCTCGACCTGGCGGCCGCGCGGCAGGTTGCGGCCGCGGCGGCGGCCCGAGCCGGGATGGATGCGATTGCGAGGCGGCGTCGGCTCGCTCATGCGCGGGGTCCGCCCCATCTCATCGCTTCAGCACGTCGCGCATGGTGGTGCCGAGCGCAGCCGGGGATTGGGAGACGACCATGCCGGCTGCGCGCATCGCGTCCATCTTGGCCTGGGCCGTGCCGGTGCCGCCCGAGATGATCGCGCCGGCGTGCCCCATGCGCCGGCCCGGCGGCGCGGTCGATCCGGCGATGAAGCCGACCATGGGCTTCTTCACCTTGCTGCGCTTGAAGAACTCGGCCGCCTCTTCCTCGCCTGAGCCGCCGATCTCGCCGATCATGACGATCGCCTGGGTGTCGGCGTCGGCCAGGAACAGCTCCAGGCAGTCGATGAAGCTGGTGCCGTTCACCGGGTCGCCGCCGATGCCGATGCAGGTGGACTGGCCCAGCCCCACCGCCGTCGTTTGTGCTACCGCCTCGTAGGTGAGCGTGCCCGAGCGCGACACGATGCCGATATGGCCCTTGGCATGGATGTGGCCGGGCATGATGCCGATCTTGCACTGCTCCGGCGTGATGACCCCCGGGCAATTGGGGCCGATGAGCCGCGTCTTGGAGCCGGTGAGCGCGCGCTTCACCGTCACCATGTCGATCACCGGAATGCCCTCGGTGATGCACACGACCAGCGGCACCTGCGCGTCGATCGCCTCGAGGATGGCGTCGGCGGCGAAGGGCGGCGGGACATAGATCGCGCTCGCGGTGGCGCCGGTGGCCGCGACCGCCTCCGCCACGGTGTCGAAGACCGGGAGGTCGAGATGCTTGGTCCCGCCCTTTCCCGGCGTCACGCCGCCGACCATCTTGGTGCCGTAGGCGATCGCCTGCTCGGAATGGAAGGTGCCCTGCGCGCCGGTGAAACCCTGGCAGATGACCTTGGTCTCGGAATTGACGAGGACCGACATCACGCCGCCTCCCGCACCGCCGTCACCACCTTCTCGGCGGCGTCGGCGAGATTGTCGGCGGCGAGAATGGGCAGGCCGGACTCGGCGAGGATCTTCTTGCCCAGCCGCACGTTGGTCCCTTCGAGCCGCACCACCAGCGGCACCTGCAAACTCACCTCGCGCGCCGCCGCGACGATGCCCTCGGCGATCACGTCGCAGCGCATGATGCCGCCGAAGATGTTGACCAGGATGCCCTCGACATGCGGGTCGGAGAGAATGAGCTTGAACGCCGTCGTGACCCGCTCGCGCGTGGCGCCGCCGCCCACGTCGAGGAAGTTCGCGGGCTCGCCGCCGCACAGCTTGATGATGTCCATGGTCGCCATGGCGAGCCCGGCGCCGTTCACCATGCAGCCGATATTGCCGTCGAGCTTGACGTAGTTGAGCGAATGCTTGGCCGCCTCGAGCTCGGTCGGGTCCTCCTCGGCCTCGTCGCGCAGCTCCTCGACGTCCTTGTGGCGGAAGAGGGCGTTGTCGTCGAAGTTCATCTTGGCGTCGAGCGCCAGCACGTCGCCCGCGCCGGTGACGACCAGCGGGTTGATCTCGACGATCGACGCGTCGAGCCCGGTAAAGGCGCGGTACATGCCGAGCAGGAACTTGGTCGCGGCCTGCACCTGCTTGCCTTCGAGACCGAGGGCGAAGGCGACGCGGCGCGCGTGGAAGCTTTGCATTCCGGTGGCGGGATCGATGGCGAGGCGGACGATCTTCTCGGGATGGTCTTTCGCCACCTCCTCGATCTCCATGCCGCCCTCCGACGAGGCCATCACCGTGATCTCCGAGGTGCGCCGGTCGATCAGCATGCCGACATAGAGCTCGCGCTTGATGTCGCAGCCCTCCTCGACATAGACGCGCTTCACTTCGCGGCCCTTGGGTCCGGTCTGCTTGGTGACGAGCACGTGGCCGAGCATCTTGCCGGCATCGACGCCGGCCTCGGCCGGCGATTTGACGATGCGCACGCCGCCCTTGCCGCCGGGATCGTCCTTGAAGCGTCCGGCGCCGCGGCCGCCGGCGTGGATTTGCGCCTTCACCACATAGACGGGACCGGCGAGCGAGGCGGCGACCTTCTCGGCCTCCTGCGGCGTGTAGGCGACGCCGCCCTTGGGCACGGCGACGCCGTATTTCTGCAGCAGCGCCTTCGCCTGGTATTCGTGGATGTTCATCGCCGGTCCTCTCGCGCCTCCTATTCAGCCGCCATCGTCTTGGCGCCGCCGAGCGCGCCCGAGGCCTTGATCTCCGCGATCTTCTGCGCGTCGAGCCGCAGCACGTCGCGCAAAATCTCGTCGGTGTGCTCGCCCAGGAGCGGCGAGCGCTTCACGTCGGCGGGACTGTCGCTCAGCTTCACCGGCATGCCGACCGAGAGATACTTGCCGCGCGTCGGGTGGTCGATCTCCACCACTGTGCCGGTGGCGCGCAGGCTCGGCTCGGCGGCGATCTCCTCCATCGACAGGATCGGGCCGCACGGGATGTCGTCCTGGTTGAGGATGTCCATGGCCTCGAACTTGGTCTTGGTCATGGTCCATTGCTCGACCGCGGCGAAGATTTCCTTGAGCCGCGGCAGGCGCGCGTCGGGCTTGGCGTAATCCGGATGCGTGATCCATTCCGGCTTGCCGATGACGGTGCAGATTTTGTCCCACACCGGCGCCTGGGTGATGAAATAGATATAGGCGTTGGGATCGGTCTCCCAGCCCTTGCACTTCAAAATCCAGCCGGGCTGGCCGCCGCCCGAGGCGTTGCCCGCGCGCGGCACCGCGCTGCCGAACTTGGTGTGGGGATATTGCGGATACTCGGTCATCACGCCGGTGCGCGCCAGGCGCTGCTGGTCGCGCAGCTTGACGCGGCACAGATTGAGCACGCCGTCCTGCATCGCCGCGTGGACGCGCTGCCCGCGCCCCGTGGCTACGCGCTGATAGAGCGCGGCGACGATGCCGAACGCCAGGTGCAGCCCGGTGCCGCTGTCGCCGATCTGCGCCCCGGTGACGAGCGGCGGCCCGTCGTCGAAGCCGGTGGTCGAGGCGGCGCCGCCGGTGCATTGCGCCACGTTCTCGTAGACCTTGCAGTCCTCGTAGGGGCCGGGTCCGAACCCCTTGACCGAGGCATAGATCATGCGCGGGTTGAGCTCTTGGATGCGCTCCCAGGTGAAGCCCATGCGGTCGAGCACGCCGGGGCCGAAATTTTCCACCAGCACGTCGCAGGTTTTCACCAGCCCCTCGAGCACTTCCTTGCCCTTTGGGTTCTTGGCGTCGAGCGTGATCGAGCGCTTGTTGTGGTTGAGCATGGTGAAATAGAGGCTGTCGGCATTGGGCACGTCGCGCAGCTGGCCGCGCGTGATATCGCCGACCCCCGGCCGCTCGACCTTGATGCAGTCGGCGCCGAGCCAGGCGAGAAGCTGGGTGCAGGTGGGACCTGACTGCACATGGGTGAAGTCGAGTATCCGAATGCCGTCGAGTGCCTTGCCCATCGTCTCCTCTCGCTCACTTGTACATCGTCTGCGCCTTGGTGCCCGGCGCATATTCGCGTGGATCGACCCACACGTTGACCACTGCCGACCGGCCGGTCCGTGCGACCGCGTCGCGGGCGCGATTGAGCGCCGGCGCGATCTCGGCCGGGTCGCGCACTTCCTCGCCGTGGCCGCCCAGCATCTCGGCGAACTTGCCGAACGGCACGTCGCCCAGGAGATTGCCGACATTGCCGCGCTGCTCGCCGTACTTGGCGAGCTGGCCATAGCGGATCTGGTTCATCGCCGAGTTATTGCCGATGACGGCGATATAGGGCGCCTTGAACCGGTTCGCCGTCTCCATGTCGAACGCCGTCATGCCGAACGAGCCGTCGCCGTAATAGCACAGCACCTCCTTGTGCGGATGCGCGAGCTTGGCCGCAAGCGCGAAGCCGGTGCCGATGCCGAGGCTGCCGAGCGCGCCGGGGTCCATCCAGTTGCCGGGCCGCCTGGGCCGCACCGCCTGCGCCGAGATCGTCACCACGTCGCCGCCGTCGCCGATATAGATCGTGTCGTCGGTCAGGAACTCGTTCAGCTCCCAGGCGACGCGGTAGGGATGGATGGGCCGGCTGTCGGAGCGAAACAGCGGCATGAGCTTCTCGGTCGCGGCCTCCTCGGCCTTGCGCAGCTCCTGCATCCATTCGCGGCGGCGCTGGTGCTTGCCCTTGTCGATGCGTCCGCTCGCGGCCGCGCGCACCGCGCCGAGGATCGCGCCGGGATCGCCCGCCAGGCCGAGCTCGACGTCGCGGTTCTTGCCGACGGTGCGGTAGTCGAGATCGATCTGCACCACCTTGGCGTTGCGGCCGAGGCGGCGGCCATAGCCCATGCGGAAATCGAACGGGGTGCCGACGATCACGATCACGTCGGCCTTGTCGAAGCCATAGGAGCGCGTGCGGTCGAAATGATGCGGGTCGCCCGGCGGCAGGAGGCCGCGCCCGGCGCCGTTGAAATAGGCCGGGATGTCGAGCGCGCGCACGCATTCGATCGCCGCCACGTTGCCGCGCGCGGTCCACACCTGGCTGCCGAGCAGGATGACCGGCCGCTCCGAGGCGACCAGGATGTCGGCGAGCGCCTCGATGTCGGCGGGATCGCCCACCGACTTGGTCGAGGCGCGGTAATGGCCGGGCTTAGGGATGACCGCCTTGGCGATGTCGATCTCGCGGTCGAGGATGTCGCGCGGAATCTCGAGATACGCGGGGCCGGGCGCGCCGGCGAAGCACTCGCGCGCCGCCATCGCGATCATGTCGGCGATGCGCTCGGTCGAGCGCACCCCGGCCGAGAACTTGGTGATGGGCCGCATGATGTCGACATGCGGCAGGTCCTGGAGCGAGCCCATCATGTGCTGCGTCAGCGCGCCCTGGCCGCCGATATGGAGGACGGGACTCTCGGAGCGGAACGCGGTGGCGATGCCGGTCATCGCGTTCATGCAGCCCGGCCCCGCCGTGGTCACGACGCAGCCGAGCTTGCCGGTCTGGCGCGCATAGCCGTCGGCGGCATGGGCCGCCACCTGCTCGTGGCGCACGTCGATGATGCGGATGCCCTCGTCGACGCAGCCGTCATAGATATCGATGATGTGGCCGCCGCACAGGGTGAAGATGGTGTCGACGCCCTCGTTCTTGAGCGCCTTCGCGACGAGGTGGCCGCCCGAGACGACGTTGGGGTCCCGGCTCTTCTGCTTGAGGGTGTCGTCGGCGGTCGTCGTATCGCGCTTCGCGGTCGCCACTGCGTCTGCCATCGCTTCCTCCGCTGCGGTCGAACGCGTTGCCCGGCGCCGTTCCGCCGCCCCCCATGTAACTTTCCGTCGCAATGGAGTCAAACGGTTGCCGGTCGACTCGGCTTGACAGGCGGAGCAGCGCAATTTAGACGCGAGACCCATGCGCGGAGGCTTTCACGCGGACTTCGCCGGGCGGCTCGTCATGGTCGGCTTCGGCAGCATCGGACAAGGCGTTCTCCCGCTGCTGATGCGCCATGTCCGCATGAAGCCATCGCAGATCGTCATCCTCACCGCCGAGGAGCGCGGCCGCGCCGAGGCCGAAGCCATGGGCGTCGCGTTCCGGGTCGAGCCGCTGGCGCGGGACAACCTGGCGCGCGTCCTCGCGCCGCTCTTGGGGCCGGGCGATTTCCTGCTCAATGTCTCGATCGAGGTGTCGAGCCTGGCGCTCATCGAGCTGTGCCAGCAGCGCGGCACTCTCTATCTCGACACCTGCATCGAGCCGTGGCCGGGGGGCTATACCGATCCCGCCCTGTCGGTGTCGCAGCGCTCGAACTATGCGCTGCGCGAGGCCGCGCTGGAGCTGCGCCGCCGCTATCCCGCCGGCCCGACCGCGGTGCTGACGCATGGCGCCAATCCCGGTCTCGTGTCGCATTTCGTCAAGGCCGCGCTCCTCGAACTTGCCGGCGACGCGGCCAGGCCCGAGCACCGCGCCCAATGGGGCGGGCTCGCCGAGCGGCTCGGCGTCAAGGTCATCCACGTCGCCGAGCGCGACACCCAGTCGCCGCACGAGGCCAAGCGCCGCGACGAGTTCGTCAACACCTGGTCGATCGACGGCTTCTTCGGCGAAGGGTGCCAGCCGGCGGAGCTGGGCTGGGGCACGCACGAGCGCCAACTTCCGCCCGACGGCGCGCGCCACGAATTCGGCGGCGGCAGCGCGATCTATCTCAACCGACCGGGCGCCGGCTGCCGGGTGCGGAGCTGGACCCCGCTCGAGGGTCCCTATCACGGCTTCCTCATCACTCACAGCGAGGCGATCTCGGTCGCCGACTACTTCACGGTGACCGAGAACGGCACAGCGCGTTATCGCCCGACCGTGCATTATGCGTACCATCCGTGCGACGCCGCCGTGCTCTCGCTCCACGAGCTCGCCGGCCGTAACTGGCGGCTCCAGGAGCACAAGCGCCTCCTCATGGGCGAGATCACCGCCGGGATCGACGAGCTGGGCGTGCTCCTCATGGGCCACGCCAAGGGCGCCTTCTGGTACGGCTCGCGCCTTTCGATCGACGCGGCGCGCGCGCTCGCCCCTTACAACAACGCGACCAGCCTGCAGGTGACCGCGGCGGTGCTGGCGGGCGTGGTGTGGGCGCTCGAGCATCCGCGGCGCGGCATCATCGAGCCCGACGAGATCGACCACGAGCGCATCATCGAGATCGCGCGGCCCTATCTCGGCGATGTGGTCGGCGTCTACAGCGACTGGACCCCGCTCAAGGACCGCGCCCGCCTCTTCGCCGAGGACATCGACCCGTCCGATCCGTGGCAGTTCAAGAATTTTCGGGTGGCGTGAGAACGATCATCCCATCCTCGACCGCGATCGCCGCCGGCGCGAGAAACTTGCCGATGCAGGGACCGCGCACGCACAGCCCGTCCTCGGGCCGGAACACCGCGCCGTGGGTCCCGCACAGGAGATGCTCGCCGGCGCGGTCGAAGAACCGGTCCTCCAGAAAGTCGAGCGGCGTGCCCATATGCGGGCAGGAATTGACATACGCGCGCAACGCGCCGCACTTGCGAATGACCAGGAACGCGGTCTGATGCGCGCCCTGGCCGAGGCGGAAGCCGCGCCCCTTGCCCTCCGCGATCTCGTCGGCGCGGCAGAGCGGGACGCGACTCACGCCTTGACGCCGGCCATCTTGGCGATGATGCGCCATTCCTCGGCGCCGATCGGCACCACGGAGAGCCGCGACTGGCGCACCAGCGCCAGCTTGGAAAGCTTGGGCTCGGCCTTGATCGCGGCGAGCGTCACCGGGGTCTTCACCGGCGCGAGCGGCTTCACGTCCACCATCACGAACCGGCCGGCCTCGTCGCTCGGGTCGGGATAGGCTTCCTTGGCGATCTCGACGATGCCGACGATCGCGGGTCCCGCGCCCGAATGGTAGAAGAATGCGCGGTCGCCGCGCTTCATCGCCTTCAGGTTGATCGCCGCCTGGTGATTGCGGATGCCGTCCCAATGCGTGCGCCCGTCCTTGACGAGCTGGTCCCACGAATAGGTGCCGGGCTCCGACTTCATCAGCCAGTACTGCATTCCGGTCCTCCGAGGCGTCTTATGTCCGCGCCACCATGAAGATGCGGCGGAAGGGAAGGAGCGTGCGCCCGTCGGCGCGGCGCGGATAGGCCGCGCGCAATTTCGCCGCGTAGTCGCGCTCGAAGCCGCGCGCCAAGTCTTGCGGCAGCGATTCGATCACCGGCCGCAAGGCGCTGCCGCGCACCCATTCGAGCACCGGATCGTCGCCTTCGAGCACGTGGAGATATTCCGTCTCCCACAAATCGAGCTCGCGCGCCAAGGGCCGCAACAGGTCGTAGTAATAAGCCGGCGGCCCCACCGGATCGAGGCGCAAGAGGGTGCCCTGGCCGGTGCCCGTCCGGGTCTGTGGCGCGAGCGTCGCGGCCCAAGGTCCATGCGCGGCCGTCTCGCGCATCAGCGCATGCGACGGCGCGTCGAAATTGCGCGGCATCTGCACCGCCAGCACGCCGCCCGCCGCGAGCTGGCGCATGAGATGGGGGAACAGCCGCTCGTGCCCCTCGAGCCACTGCAAGGTCGCCGTCGAATAGACCAGCGCCGCCGGCGCGGGCGTGGACCAGCGCGCGATGTCGGCCTCGATCCAGCGCACGCGCGACGGCTCGGCGGCGGCCTCGGCCAGCATCTGCGACGATTTGTCGACGGCGATGATGTCGCGATCCGGCCAGCGCTCGGCCATGGCGCGCGCATGGACGCCGGTGCCGCATCCCAGTTCGTAGACCGGTCCCAGCGGCAGGTCGCCGACCTGAGCCAGGAGATCGAAGCCGGGCCGTAGCCGCTCGCCCGAGAATTTCAGGTATTGCCGCGGATCCCAGCTCATGTGCGGTTATCCCGATTTCGGCCGGTATAATACGCGCGGCGCGGTGATCTGGAAGGCTTGGCCTCCGCAGTATTAAAACACATAAATATTGTGTTATATCGTTCTATTGACATTACAAGAATGTAGATTATCTTCCAATGATAGAGAATCACGCGGAGGTGCAACGATGCTCCCGCTCTTCATCGATCTGGCGCGCTTGCGGCTCGTTTTGGTTGGCAATGGCCGTGCGGCGCTGCGCCGCCTCGCGTTGCTCGAGGAAGCCGGCGCGCAGCATATCGAGATTTTCGCGGCTGCGCCGTCGCACGAGATCGCCGCGGCCGCGGGCGATCGGCTGACGCGGCGCTGGCCGGCATGCGAGGACCTGATCGGGGCGCAGCTCGTCTTCATCGCCGATGTGCCCGAGCCGGAGCGGGCCGCGCTCGTCCACGCCACGCGCGGCCTCGGCGTGCTGGTTCATGTCGAGGACGAGCCGTCACTGTCCGACACGCAAGCGCCCGCGGTGCTGCGGCGCGGATCGCTCACGCTCGCGGTCTCGACCGGCGGCGCGAGCCCGGCGCTGGCGTCGCAATTAAGGGATTTCCTCGGCCGCCTGTTCGGACCAGAATGGCGCGGCCGGGTCGACGAAGTGTCCCGGAAGCGCCACGCGTGGCGCAAGGCCGGCGTGGCGCCGGAAACGATCGCGCATCTGACGGGAGAACTGGTGAGCCGGCGCGGATGGCTCCCAACCCCTGCCACGCGACACTGAACCTGGAGGCACGACCATGACGTTGCGAATCAACTCCGAAGCCCCGAACTTCACCGCCGAGACGACGCAAGGCAAGATCGATTTTCACCAATGGATCGGCGATAGCTGGGCGATCCTGTTCTCGCATCCCAAGGATTTCACGCCGGTCTGCACCACCGAGTTGGGATATGTCGGCAAGCTCAAGGGCGAGTTCGACAAGCGCGGCTGCAAGGTGATCGGCCTGTCGGTCGATCCGGTGGAAAGCCATGCGCGCTGGGCCAAGGACATCGAGGAGACCCAGGGCGCCACGGTCAACTATCCGCTGATCGGCGATCCGCAGCTCAAGGTGGCCAAGCTCTACGACATGCTGCCGGCCGAGGCCGGGGAAACGTCGGAAGGCCGCACGCCGGCCGACAACGCCACCGTGCGCTCCGTCTTTCTCATCGGGCCCGACAAGAAGATCAAGGCGATGCTGGTCTACCCGATGGCGAGCGGCCGCAATTTCGACGAGGTGGTCCGCCTGCTCGATTCGCTGCAGCTCACCGCCAAGCACCCGGTCGCGACGCCGGTGAACTGGAAGCGCGGCGAGGACGTGATCATTGTCACCGCGGTCTCCGACGAGCAGGCGAAGCAGCGCTTCCCGAAGGGGTTCCGCACCCTCAAGCCCTATCTCCGCCTGACCTCCCAGCCCTAGGCCGAAAAGCTCAATAACACTAAAAGCTCGTGATATGAGCATATTTGACAGTACGCCAACGTGTGATAAAACTATTCACACAAACCGGTTGGATGAGGATGTGGGCATGACGCAGCCGGAGGTGATGCGGCTGGTGACGGCGAACCGCTTGCGCGACGGTGTGCCAGTTTATCGTACATCCGACGGCTGGTCGCCGGCGATCGCCGACGCGCGGCTCGTGGTCGAGGACGCGGCCGAGGACTTCCTTGCCGCGTCCCAGTCCGGACCCCGGCCGCTGCCGGTGGTGGCGCCCTATGTTGTCGAGGCCGTGGTCGAGGCCGGCAAGGTGCGGCCGCTGGCGTTGCGCGAGCGCATCCGCGCCCACGGTCCCACGGTCTGAGGGGCCGCGCCCGTGTACCGCTACGACAGCTACGATCACCGCTTCCTCGAGGAGCGCGTCGCGCAGTACCGCGATCAGGTGCGCCGCCGCCTCGCCGGGCTCCTCAGCGAGGACGAGTTCAAGCCGCTGCGCCTGATGAACGGGCTCTATCTCCAGCTCCACGCCTACATGCTGCGGGTCGCCATCCCCTACGGCACCTTGTCGTCGCGTCAGCTCCGCATGCTGGCGCACATCGCGCGGCGCTACGATCGCGGCTTCGGCCATTTCACCACGCGGCAGAACATCCAGTTCCACTGGATCAAGCTCGAGGAGACGCCCGACATCCTGGCCGACCTCGCGACGGTCGAGATGCACGCGATCCAAACCAGCGGCAATTCCTTCCGCAACACCACGGCCGATCCGTGGGCGGGCGCGGCGGTCGACGAGATCGAGGACCCGCGCCCCTATTGCGAGATCATCCGGCAGTGGTCGACGCTGCATCCCGAATTCTCGTTCCTGCCGCGCAAGTTCAAGATCGCGCTGTCGGGCGCGCCTTCTGACCGCGCGGCGGTGCGGATTCACGATATCGGCCTCTATCTGCGCCGCAACGAGGCGGGCGAGGTCGGCTTCGAGGTGCTGGTCGGTGGCGGGCTCGGGCGCACGCCGCTGCTCGCCGAGACCGTGCGCACGTTCCTCCCGAAGCGTCATCTGTTGTCCTATCTCGAGGCGATCCTGCGCATCTACAACCAATACGGACGGCGCGACAATCTCTACAAGTCGCGCATCAAGATCCTGGTCCAGAGCCTCGGCATCGCCCGCCTGCGCGACGAGGTCGAGGCGGAATGGGCGGCGATGGACAAGGAGGAGCTGTCGCTCCCCGAGGACGCGATCGCCGACATGGCGCGGCATTTCCCGGCGATGGATCCGACCCCGGCGCCCGCCGACGGCGACGCCATGCGCGCGGCGCTCGCGGCCGAGCCCGGCTTCGCCCGCTGGGTCGAGCAGAACGTCGCGCCGCACAAAGTGCCGGGCTATGCCATCGTCAACATCTCGCTGAAGGAGCCGGGCGCCACGCCGGGCGACTGCACCGGCGAGCAGATGGAGCTGGTCGCCGACCTCGCCGACCGTTACGGGAAAGGCGAGATCCGCGTCACGCACGAGCAGAACCTGGTGCTGCCGCAAATCCGCCGCGTCGATCTGTTGGCGCTGTGGCGGTCGCTCGCAAGCGCGCGTCTCGCCACCGCGAATATCGGGCTCGCGAGCGCCATCATCGCCTGCCCGGGCATGGATTATTGCAGCCTCGCCACCGCCCGCTCGATTCCGGTGGCGCAGCGTCTCGCCCTCGCCTTGGCGCCGCGCGAGCGCGAGATCGGCGATCTCCAGATCAAGATCTCGGGCTGCATCAACGCCTGCGGCCATCATCATGTCGGCCATATCGGCCTGCTCGGCGTCGACAAGAACGGCGAGGAATTCTACCAGATCACCCTGGGCGGCAGCGCCGACGAGCACGCCGCCGTGGGCGCGATCATCGGTCCCGCCGTCAAGAGCGACGAGATCGTCCATTCGGTCGACACCATCGTCGATGTCTATCTGCGCCTGCGCGCGGACGGCGAGCGCTTCCCCGAGACCTATCGCCGCGTCGGCGCCAAGCCCTTCAAGGAGGCGCTCTATGCCGCTCATTAAGGGCGGGCGCTTCGTCGCCGATCCGTGGCACGCGCTCTCCGACGACGAGCCCATACCCGAGGCGCCGCGGCTCATCGTCTCCTACGCGCGCTGGCTCAAGGAGCGCGACGTGCTCGCGCTGCTTCCGGCGCAACTCGGCCTGCGCCTGCCGAACGATGTCTCAGCGGCGAAGCTCGGCGACGATCTCGACCGCTTCGCGCTGATCGCGCTGTCGTTCCCGCGCTTCACTGACGGGAGAGCCTATTCGCAGGCGCGGCTGCTGCGGGGCCGGCTCCGCTTCACCGGCGAGCTGCGCGCCGAGGGCGACGTGCTGCGCGACCAGCTTCTCTTCATGCGGCGCTGCGGCTTCGATGCCTTCACGGTGAGCGAGCGCGCGCTGTTCGAGGACTGGCTCCAGGCCTTCCGCGAGTTCGACGTGTTCTATCAGCCGGCCGAGGACCGGCAGATTTCGCTGCTGCGGCGCCGGCTTGCGGCCGCGCGCGGCGATTTTACGGTTGCTTAAGCCGCCGCTGCTAGCCTCGTTTCCGTGGTGTACCACCCGGGCCGGTCGCCCGGTCTTCATCTGGCATTATAGTTGGTTATCGCGCGCGAAGATCGCGGCCGGCGGCGGTCCCCCCTCAACCGCTCCGGCCGCGATTACTTTGCGGCCACCCTCGCGCCCTCATTCACCAGCGCCGGCATCACCTCATCGCGGAAGAGCGCCAGCGAGCGCATCTCGCGCGCGTGGCCGAGCGATCCGAACGCCAGATGCAGCACCAGATAGTTGAAGCCGATGCGCCGCGCCTGCGCCAAGAGCTTGCGCCGCACCGTCGCCGGCGAGCCGGCGACCAGCGAGCCTGACTCCGTCGCCTCCTTGAAGTCGGGCGACAAGGCGATCGGCGGATAGGAGCCGTTCTCTTTCCACAGCCACACCAGATTGTCGAACCATTGCTGGTGCGCCGGACCGGCGATGCGCTCGGCCTCCGCGTCCGTGTCGGCGACGAAGACGGCGCGCATCGCGCCGATCAGCGGCTCGGCGTTGGGCGAGCCCAGGCGCCGCCGCTCCTCCGCGTTCTTGTCCCATGCCGCGCGGAAGCGCGCGTGCGTCGCCGCGATGTGCTCGTCCGAGCCCAGCGCCACGACATTCATGCCATAGCGCGCGGCGAGGTCGTGGCCATAGTTGCTGCGCAGCCCGTACCACAATTGCGGCAGCGGGCGCTGCAACGGCCGCATCACCATGGTCAGGCCGTCGATGCGGTGGTGCGGGCCGCGATAGGTCAGGCGATCCTGGGTCAGGCCCTGGTAGAGGATCGCGAAATTCTCCTCGAATTGTTCGCGCGCGGTGGCGAAGTCGGCGCCGAGCGCGGCGAACTCGAAGGGCGACACGCCGGTGCCGACGCCGATATCGAGCCGCCCGCCGCTCAGATGATCGAGCATGCACATCTCCTCGATCAGCCGCACGGGATTGTAGAGCGGCAGAAGATAAAGCAGCGTGCCGAGCCGCAAGCGCTTGGTCTCGCGCGCCGCGGCGGCCAGGAACACCGTGGGCGAGGGCGCGAGCGACAGCGGCGATGCGTGATGCTCGGTCAGGTGATAGCCGTGGAATCCTGCCTCCTCGGCGGCGCGCAGCAGCGCCATGCGCTGGTCGAATGTCGTGGCGGCGGGCTCGTCGCGGCGGTCGATGTAGTCGAAGATGCCGAACTTCATGCCCCGTCCTCCCGCGCCGGTTGCCGCACCAGCGGCGCTTCTCTAGCATCGAGCCTAGCATGAAGGCGCCGCAGGAGGACACGATGGACATCGAACAAATGCTCGCCGAATACGAGGTGCGCCGCGTCCGCCAGACCTGGGCCTTCGCGCGCGATCACGGCGAATGGGAGACGATGCGCGCGTGCTTCCACCCCGACGCCACCGTGTGCGTCTCGTGGTTTTCGGGACCGGCCTCGACCTTCATGGAGCGCACCATCGCCATGGCGAAGGAGCGCAAGCCCGAGGAAAGCAGCCAGCACTGGTTCGGCAACTCGCGCGTCTCGGTCAAAGGCAACCGCGCCATCCTCGAGATGGACACGATGGTGCTGGGCCGCGACCGTTTCGACGGCCATCTGTTCGATTTCACGATCTATCTGCGCATGTACGACCGCATCGAGCGGCGTGACCGCCAGTGGCGGATCCTGCGCATGAACCCGATCTACGACAAGGACCGGCTCGATCCGGTGATCCCGGGCTCGGTGCCGGCCGCGTTCTTCGACGGCGTGCGCCTCACTGGGCGCGACGCCGCGACCGGCTTGATGCGCTGGCGCAGCGAGAAGAAGGGCCGCAAGGTCCCGCCCGACATCGACATCGGGGGCGCCGACAGCGAAAAGAAACTCCGCACCGAAGCCGAGGCGTGGCTCGCGGGAGGGTGAGCCGTCAGGGAGATTGCTTCGTCGGCCTGACGGCCTCCTCGCAATGACAATTCGATGCGTCATTGCGAGCGTAGCGAAGCAATCTTCTTCAGGCAGCGGCGCGGCGCTTTTGCCGCCTCACCTCAACCCATAATCCGCCTGGTCCTCGTAGATCGCGCCGCTCTTGGTGAGATAGCTCGCCACCAGGCTGAAATGGTTGACTGGGAAGGGTGCGGCGCGGAAGAGGGCGTGCTCCGCGAGAAAGCCCTGCACCCGCGCGTCGGCCTGGCCTTTGAGGCGCGCCAGGGTCACGTGCGGCGCAAAGCGCCGACCCTCTGGCTCGAAGCCCAATCGCACGATCGCGCTCTCGATTTTCTCGTAAAGATGGAACAGCGCGGGCTGGCGCTCGACCCCGACCCACAGCATTCGCGTGCCGAAATGTCCGACGCTGGCGAGCGTGAGCGAAAAGCGCGGCGCGTCGATCCGCGCCAGAGCCTCGTCGATGTCGCTCGCCGCGCCGTCGTCGACCTCGCCGATGAAGCGCAGGGTGACGTGCAGGTTTCCGGCATCGACCCAGCGCGCGCTCGGCACACCCGAGCACAGGAGCGACACCGCGAGCTTCAGTTCGGGCGGAAGGTCGATGGCGACGAACAGCCGCAGCACCGCGTCAGTCCTTGTTTACGGCCTTGCTATGCGCGCCCTGCAGCAGGCTCTCCACCATCGGCGCGAGGCGGCCGACGATCACCATGACGCCGTCCGCGTTGGGATGGAGTCCGTCGCCCTGGTTGAGCTTCGGGTCGAGCGCCACGCCGTCGAGCAGGAACGGATAGAGCGGCACGCGATACTTGTCGGCGAGCTTGGGATAGATCGCGTCGAACGCTTCCTGGTAGTCGCGGCCCCAATTGCCGGGCGCGCGCATGCCGACCAGCAGCGTCTTCACCCCAGCGTCCGTGAGCCGCGACAGGATCTGGTCGAGATTGGCCTCGGCCTCCTTGGGATCGAGGCCGCGCAGCATGTCGTTGGCGCCGAGCTCGACCATGGCATAGCCCGGAAGCGGCTTGTCGCCCAGGGCCCAGGCGAGGCGCGAGAGCCCGCCAGCCGTGGTGTCGCCCGAGACGCCGGCATTGATGACTTGGGCGTCGAAGCCGTCCGCCGCGAGCCGCGCCTCGAGCTTCACCGGCAGCGCTTCCTGCGGCGCAAGCCCATAGCCAGCGGTGATGCTGTCGCCCAAGGCGAGGATGCGCGCGGGCTCGGCCGACGCGGATGAAGAGAGCGAAATCACGACCATCGCGACGACGATGCAGTTGACAAGCATGACCCCGCCATCATATCCGCCCGTGCACCATCGCCGGCAAAGAGAAACCATGTCCGCCGCCCCAACCGATCCGCTCGTCCGCGTCGACGACGTGCACCTTACACTGGGGAGCGCGGCGGGACCCGTCAATGTGCTGCGCGGCGTCTCGCTTACGATCGAGGCCGGCGAATCGGTCGGGCTGGTCGGCCCGTCGGGGTCGGGCAAATCGACCTTGATGATGGTGCTGGGCGGGCTCGAGCGGCCGAGCGCGGGCCGCGTCGTCATCGCCGGCGCGGATTTGGGCGCGCTCGGCGAGGACGCGCTCGCGCGCTTCCGGCGCGACACGATCGGCATCGTCTTTCAGTCCTTCCATCTCTTGCCGACCATGACGGCGCTCGAGAACGTCGCCATCCCGCTCGAGCTGGCCGGGCGCGGCGATGCGTTCGCCCAGGCGCGCAGCGTACTGGACGCGATCGGGCTCGGCGCGCGCGTGCTCCATTATCCATCGCAGTTATCGGGTGGCGAGCAGCAGCGCGTCGCCATCGCCCGCGCCTTCGTCGCCCGGCCGAAGCTGCTGCTGGCCGACGAGCCGACCGGCAATCTCGACGGCGCCACCGGCCGCATCGTCATGGATCTGCTGTTCCGGCTCCGCGCCGAGCGCGGCACCGCGCTCCTCCTCATCACCCACGATCACGAGCTGGCGCGCCGCTGCGGCCGCATCGTGGGATTGGCCGACGGGCGCATCGCCGGCGACGCTTCGGTCCCGGCCGCGCTCGCCGGGGCGCCATGATTTTTCCGCTTCCCCTCCGCCTCGCCATGCGCGAGTTGCGCGGCGGCATCGCGGGGTTCCGCATCTTCATGCTGTGCCTGGCGCTCGGCGTCGCGGTGATCGCCGGGGTCGGCTCGCTCGGCGCCGCGATCGAGGCGGGCTTGAAGGCCGATTCGCGCGCGCTGATGGGCGGCGATGTCGAGTTCACGCTGGTCTTGCGCACCGCCACCACGGACGAGCTGGGCTATCTCGAAGCGGCCGGCCAGGTCTCGCACGTGGCGCAGCTCCGCGGCATGGCGCGCACATCGGACGGCCAGAACCGCAGCCTGATCGAGATCAAATCGGTCGATGAGGCCTATCCGCTCTACGGGTCGGTCACGCTCGCGCCGGCTGCCGCGCTCGCCGACGCCTTGGCGAAGCGCGACGGGCAATGGGGCGTGGTGGTCGCGCCCGCCCTGATGGACCGCCTGCGCATCAAGCCCGGCGACGCCATCCGCATCGGCGACGCGACGCTCGCGGTGCGCGGCGGCCTGGTCCACGAGCCCGACGGCATCAGCGGCCTCATCGAGATCGGGCCGCGCGTGATGATGGCGTCAGGCGCGCTCGCCGCCACCGGCCTCGACCAGCCGGGCGTCCTCGTCAATCACAGCTACCGCGTGAAGCTGGCGCCGGGCGGTGACGCCGCCGCGATGGTTGCCGGCGCAAGGACCCGCTTTCCCGACGCCGGCTGGCGCATCCGCCAGTTCAACAACGCGGCGCCGAGCCTGCAGACGCTGCTCGACCAGATGACCGTGTTCATGGCGCTCGTCGGCCTGGCCGCGCTGGTGGTCGGCGGCGTCGGCGTCGGCAACGCCATCTCGAGCTATCTCGCCGGCAAGACCGAGACGATCGCCACGCTCAAATGCCTGGGCGCGTCGCGCCGCGAGGTGTTCGAGACATACCTCGCCGAAATCCTCGCCCTCGCCGGCTGCGGCATCGCGCTGGGCTTGGTCGCTGGCGCGGCCGCGCCCTATGTCGCGGTGCCGCTGCTGCCGGCGGCGCTGCCGGTGACGGCGCGGCTCGCGCTCTATCCCGCGCCGCTCTTCGAGGCCGCCCTCTTCGGCCTCCTCACTACGCTCGCCTTCGCGCTGTGGCCCCTGGGCGCGGCCGCGGAAGTCGCGCCCGCCAGCCTCTTCCGCGCCAAGGTCGAGCCGCTCCTTGGCCGGCCGCCGAAAATGACGATCGCCGCAGTCGTAGCATTCTGCGTACTTCTCGCCGCGCTCGCCATCGTCACCGCGCCCGACCGCGCCACGGCGTCGTGGGCGGTGCTGGGCACGGTAGCGGCGATGCTGGTGTTCCGGCTGGCCGCCATGGCGCTGGTGTGGGCAGCGCGGCGCGGCGGGCGGCCGCGCTATCCGAGCCTCCGCCTCGCGCTCGCAAATCTTTATCGCCCGGGCGCGCCGACCGCTGCCGTGGTCGCGTCGCTCGGGCTCGGGCTCGCGGTGCTGGTGGCGATCGCGCTGGTCGAGGGCAATGTCGCCGAGGAGATCGACATGCGCCTCCCCGAGCGGGCGCCGTCGTTCTTCTTCATCGACATCCAGCCCGATCAGGTGGCCGCGTTCGACGCGCTGCTCCAGGGGATGCCGGGCGTGGTCGAGGAGGGCCGCGTGCCGAGCCTCCGGGGCCGCATCACGCGCATCAACGGCGTGCCGGTCGACAAGGCACGCGTCGCGTTCGACGCCCGCTGGGCGATCCAGGGCGAGCGCGGCCTCACCTACGCCGCGGCCCCACCGCGCGGCTCGCGCGTCGTCGCCGGCGCGTGGTGGCCGACGGATTATCATGGCGAGCCGCTCTTGTCCTTCGATGCCGATCTCGCCCGCGGCATGGGGCTCGCGCTCGGCGACACGCTCACGGTCAATGTCCTCGGGCGCGAGCTCACGGCGCGGATCACCAATCTGCGAGAGATCGACTGGACCTCGCTCGGCATCAATTTCGCGATCGTGCTGTCGCCGGGGGCGCTCGACGGCGCGCCGCAGACCAACATCGCAACCGCGCGCACCGCGCCCGAGAACGAGGCCGCGCTCGAGCGCGCCGTCATCGACCGCTTTCCCAACGTCTCGGCGATCGCGGTCAAGGATGCGCTGCAGGCGCTGGGCGACATGGTCAGGGCGATCGGCGCGGCGGTCACCGCGGTGGCGGCGGTGGCGCTGGCGGCGGGGGCGCTGGTGCTGGCGGGTGCGATCGCGGCCGGCCATCGCCGCCGCGTCTACGATGCCATCGTGCTCAAGGTGCTGGGGGCGACGCGCCGCGACGTCACCTTGTCCTTCCTTATCGAGTACGGACTCATGGGGCTGGCAGCCGCGGGGCTCGCCGCCGCCATCGGCACGCTCGCCGCCTGGCTGCTGATGACGCGGGTCATGCACGCGCCATGGAGCTTCCTGCCGGGCGTAGTGGCGGCAACGGTGCTCGCGGCCACCCTGGTCACTCTGGTCGCCGGATATGCCGGGACCTGGCGCGCGCTGGGCGCCAAGGCGGGGCCCTATCTTAGGAACGAATAGGGCCCACGGCGTCATTGAATTGATCGGCCAGTGTGCCAATATGCTCCCCGGAAACCCCCTTCGGGGTGGAAGAGGTCAGGCAATGGCATACGATTCGGGCAACCGTTGGACCGCGCGCGCGACGATGCCGCAAGTCGGCATCGATGTCGGGCTGCGCGACTATATGTTGCGCGTGTACAACTACATGGCCGGAGGGTTGACGATCACCGGCCTGGTCGCCTTCTTCGCCGTGCAGAGCGGCTTCTACCAGGCGATCGTCGGCACGGCGTTCTACTGGGTCGTGGTATTCGCGCCGCTCGCGGTGGTGCTGCTCCTGAGCTTCCGCATCCAGAGCATGAGCCTCGGCGCGGCGCAGCTTACTTTCTGGGCCTATGCGGCGCTTGTCGGCCTGTCGCTTTCCTACATCTTCATCGTCTATACTGGGGCGAGCATCGCGCGCGTGTTCTTCATCACCGCCGCGACCTTCCTCACCATGAGCCTCTATGGCTACACCACGCGGACCGACCTCGCGCGTTTCGGCTCGTTCCTGCTCATGGGGCTCATCGGCATCATTATCGCCGGGCTCGTCAACCTGTTCATCGGCTCGACCGCGATCCAGTTCGCGATCTCGGTGATCGGCGTCGTCATCTTCGTTGGCCTCACGGCCTGGGACACTCAGCGCATCAAGGAAATGTACTGGGAAGGCGACGCCGACGTGGTCGCCGGCAAGAAGGCGATCATGGGCGCGCTCGCGCTCTATCTCGACTTCATCAACCTGTTTGTCATCATGATGCAGTTCATGGGCCAGCGGCGCGACTGACGCCGACGAACGGCCGGCCTCGATGAAGGGACCCTCGGACTGCCGCGGGTCCCTTTCTCTTTGCCCCCGAGTTCCGGGGCGGCGGCGCGTGAAATCCTTGCCCCTGGCGGCGGAATGTCCCAGGATGCGCTGGGGATATTAACCATAAGACGCGTGTTGAACTCGAGGGGGAACAGCATGCCATCCGCGCCCGAACTGGGCCGGCGGCGGTTTCTGGTGCAGGGAGCAGCAGCCTCTCTGTGCTTCTTGGCCGCGCCCGCCATCGCCACGCCGCGCGCGCCGCTGCGCCGGGTCGTCGCCTTCGATCATCTCCACACCGGCGAGCGGCTCGACATCGTCTATTGGGCCGACGGGCACTATCAGCCCGGCGCGCTCAGGCGCATCAACTGGCTGTTGCGCGACTTCCGTAACGACGCCGTGCACCCGATCGATCCGCACCTCATCGACCTCCTGGCCGTGCTCCGGCAGCGGCTCGGGGCGCACGCGCCGATACAAGTGCTTTCTGCGTACCGCTCGCCCGCCACCAACGCGATGCTGGCGAGCATGTCCGAGGGCGTCGCCACCAACAGTCTCCATCTTCAGGGACGCGCCATCGACATTCGCTTGCCGGGCCGGCCGCTCTCCGCGGTGCGCCGAGCCGCGCTCGTCCTCAGGGGCGGGGGTGTCGGCTACTACCCGAGATCGAACTTCGTCCATCTCGACGTGGGCAGCGTGCGGCGCTGGTAGCGTGGGCCAAAAACGGCTTGCTCCCCGCCACGGCCCGACTTATGTGAAGGCCCCGTCGCCGGCGTCCGCTCGCGACGTCAGCGCCGAGAGGAGCGATCACCAGCCATGAGCGATGTCGTCACCGTGCTCGGCATGTCCGGCAGCCTGCGCAAGGGCTCCTTCAATACCGCCGCGCTGCGCGCGACCGGCGAGCTGCTTCCCGAGGGCATGACGCTCGAGACCATCGGCCTGGGCGACCTGCCGCATTATGACGACGACGTGCGGGTCAAGGGCTACCCGCCGGTGGTGCAGCATTTTCGCGACCGCATCAAGGCCGCCGACGCGATCCTCTTCGTCACGCCCGAATACAATTATTCCGTCTCGGGCGTGCTCAAGAACGCGATCGACTGGGCTTCGCGGGCGCCCGACCAGCCGTTCAACATGAAGCCCTGCGCCATCATCAGCGCCTCGGGCAGCCTCCTCGGCGGCGTGCGCGCTCAATATCACTTGCGTCACATGTGCGTGTCGCTCAACTGCTTCCCGCTCAACCAGCCGCAGGTCTACATCACCGAGGCGGGGAAGAAGATCGACGCCGAGGGAAGGCTCACCGATACGGTTGCGCGTGACCTGATTCGCCAGCTCATGGCCGAACTCAAGAGCTTCACCTTGCGCTGGAAGCGCGGTGCCGCCTGAGCCCGCCGCCGCTCAGCTTTGGACCCATTTGCTCTCGTCCTCGCGTCGCTCGCGGTCTTCCTCGGCGGTGCGTTAGCGGCATCGCCGCCTATACGGCCCGCCGCTCATGATCTACCTGCTCGGCATGCGGCTCCCCAAGGACGAGTTCGCATCGGGCATTTCGCTACTCTATTGAATCGCGGCGCTCAGTATCTTCCTCGGCATCTATGTGTTGCGCGCGTCCGATCTCTCGCCGTTCGGCCCGTCCGTTCTGTTGCTGTTGCCGGCGGGCGCCGGGATGTGGCTCGGCCGGCGCGTGCAAGTACGATTGAGCGAAGAGACGTTCCGGCAAGTTCTCATCGTCGTGTATCTGGCGACGGGCGCGCGCTTCCTGGTCGAGGCGTCAGCTTAGAGACGCGTCACGGCACCAGAACCGCCGCGCCGGTGATCCGGCCTTCGCGCAAGCGGCGCAGCGCCTCGTTCGCGTTCGCGAGCGGAAACGCCTCGGTCACCGTCTTCACCGGGACCGCGGGCGCGATGGCAAGGAACTCCTCGCCGTCGGCGCGCGTCAGGTTGGCGACCGAGCGGACCTGCCGCTCTCCCCACAAGATTCGATAAGGGAAGGTCGGTATGTCACTCATGTGGATGCCGGCGCAGACCACGGTTCCGCCTTTAGCCGTCGCCGCGAGTGCGGCCGGCACCAAGGCTCCGACCGGCGCGAAGATGAGCGCGGCGTCGAGCGGCTCGGGCGGCGCTTCGTCCGATCCGCCGGCCCACGCCGCGCCCAGCGCGCGCGCGAATTCCTGACCCTTGCGGTCGCCGGGCCGGGTGAAGGCAAAGACGCGCTGGCCGCGATGGCGCGCCACCTGCGTCGCGATATGCGCCGCCGCGCCGAAGCCATAGAGCCCAAGCCGTTCCGCCGCGCCGGCAAGTTTCAACGCGCGATAGCCGATGAGCCCCGCGCAGAGGAGCGGCGCCGCCTCGACATCGCTGTAAGACGGTGGCAAATGAAAGCAGAAGCGCGCATCGGCGACTGCGAATCCGGCATAGCCGCCATCGATCTGGTAGCCGGTGAAGCGCGCCTCGGCGCAGAGATTCTCGCGACCGCTGCGGCAATAGACGCAGCGCCCGCAAACCGAACCGAGCCAGGGTACGCCGACGCGGTCACCCGGCCTCAGCCGCTCGACCTCCCCGCCAACCGCGACGATGGTGCCGACGATCTCGTGTCCGGGCACGAGCGGCAGCTTCGGACGATCGAGTTCGCCGTCGACGATATGCAGGTCGGTGCGGCACACGCCGCACGCCGCGACACGGATCAGCACCTGGCCAAGTCCCGCCTTCGGCTCCGGCGCATCGGTGGCGAATCGCAGCGGTCGATGCGCTGCCTCGAGGATCATCGCCTGCATATCTCCCCCGCGTTTTCCGGTGACCGAAATTTCCCGATGCAATTATGCCCCGTTAATTAGGATGGCCCTATCAAGAGCGAGCGCAAGCGGCGACAGCACTCGCTTCGTTCGCCTTTGCCTTTGCCGAGCGAGAAATCGGTTGGAGGACGAGCGCGATCCGTATGTCGCGTCAACATGCGGCGCATTGCCGCAGGAGAGCATTCGCATGATCGAGGACGTGGCCCCCGCTTCGCATCCGATCGACCGCCATGTCGGCGTGCGCATACGCCTTCGTCGCAACGCGCTGCGGATGAGCCAGGGCGCGCTCGCGGCGAAGCTTGGCGTCTCCTTCCAGGCGGTGCAGAAATACGAGGCGGGCACGGTGCGGATCTCGGCGAGCAGGCTATATGACGTCGCCCAGGCCCTCGCGACTAATCCCGCGTTCTTTTTCGATGGCTTCGCCGAGGGCGGCGCCAAGGGCCTGACCGGGCTCGAGGACCGCGACATGGCGGCACTGCTGCGCAATTTTTCCCGCATCCGCGATCCCCTGCTTCAAGCCGAGCTGCGTCGCTTCATCGCCACCCTCGGCGAAGGCGCCGAGTAGAGCGTGGCCACCGGGCGCTTTGACGCGCCGACGCCGGCGCTTATGATGCGGCCCCGCCGTCCCGGAGGCGAGACATGCCGCCCAAGCGCAATCCGCTCAATCTCAACGCGCTGCAGCTCAAGACCCTGACCTTGCTGCAGGCGCTGGCGCTGTTGTCGGAGCATGCGCGGCCTTCGGGCGACGACGGCTCGATCCTGGTCTCGGATCTGCCGCGGCCGCACGGCGATCATTTTCATCTCGGCGACGCAGTGGTGATGACGCGCGACGCGACCGGGCTCGCCAATGAGGCGGCTTGGATCGCGCTCGAGCGCAAGGGCCTCATCCGGGCGCAGTTTCCTTACGCCGCCGTGGTGACGAGGGAAGGGCTCGATTACGTCACCGGGCTGGGCGACGTGATCCTTCACCGCGCCGACCACTGAGCCTACCAGCGTAAGCCAGCGGCGACCGCGAGCGGCACTTCACCGCTCCGCTCCAGCGCCGCGGCGATGCGTGCGTGCTCCAGGCTTTCGCCGGGCGCGAGGCCCAGCTCCTCGGCGTGAATGCCGCCGACGATCCAGATGCTGTCGATGCCGGCGCCCCGGGCGCCAGCGATATCTGTACGCAAACTATCACCAATTGCCAGAATGCGCCGCCGGTCGGTGACGCCGAGGAGGCCGAGGCAGGCGGCATAGACCGAAGGGAACGGCTTGCCGTGCCAGCGCACGCGGCCGCCCAGCGCCTCGTAGCGCTCGGCCAGCGCACCGGCGCAGATGACGCGGCGGCCGCCATGGACGACGACGAGGTCGGCATTGGCGCACACCATGGGGAGGTCGTGCGCCCGCGCCGCCTGCAGCACCGGCTCGTAGCCCGCGGTGGTCTCGTCCCAGCCCCAGGGTCCGGTGTTGAGGATGAACTCGGCCGCCGCCACGTCCCGCTCGCGCGCGAGGTCGAGGCCCTCGAGCATTCCTTCGTCGCGCTCCGGCCCGATCAGGTAGCAGCGCCGGCCGAGCGCCGCATAGAACGGCTCGTCGCGGCGCTTCAAGTGCTGCCACACCTCCTCGCCCGAGGAGTGGATCGCGCGGTAAAGCGCGGCGGGAACGCCGATCTCGGTCAGCCGCTGGGCGATGGGCGCGGCGCGGCGCGGCGCGTTCGACAGCAGCACGACCGGCTTGCCCGCTGCCTTCAATCGCTCGAGCGCGTCAATGACGCCGGGATACGGCTCATTGCCGTCATGCACCACGCCCCAGAGGTCGAGAATCAACCCGTCATAGGGCGCGACGATCTCGCCGATGCCGCCGACGATGCGTGGGCTCATGCCGAAAGCGATTCCGCGGCGCTTCCGACCGCGGCCGCTACGCTCGGGTAGCCGTCCCGCGCCAGCAATTGCGCGAGATCGTGCCTTATGCGCCCGACCAGGCCGGGCCCGTGATAGACCAGCGCGGTATAGAGCTGCACCAGGCTCGCGCCGGCGCGGATCTTGGCATAGGCGTCGGCGCCCGAGGAAATGCCGCCGGTGCCGATCATCGGCAGCTTGCCGCCGGTGAGGCGGTACATCTCGGCCAGAAGCGCGGTCGAGGGCTGGAACAGCACCGGCCCGCTGAGCCCGCCGGGCTCGGGCGCGTGCCGGCTCTTCAGGGTCGGCGGCCGCGCCACCGTGGCGTTCGACACGATCAGCCCGTCGATGCCCGAGGCGAGCGCGACCTGGGCGATGTCGGAGCGCTCCTCGGCGGTCAGATCGGGCGCGATCTTGAGCACCACGGGCGGCGGGTCGCGCGACACCGCCGCCTGGCGCGCCGCCATGACGCGCTCGATGAGCCGGCTCAAGGCGCTCTTGCGTTGGAGGTTGCGCAAGCCCGGCGTGTTGGGCGAGGACACGTTGACGGCGAGATAGTCGGCCAAGGGGGCCAGCATGGCGACGCCCTGGACATAGTCGCCGATATCGTCCTGGGTGTCGCGGTTCTTGCCGATATTGGCGCCGACGATGCCGCCCTTGCCGATGCGCGCCCGAAGCCGCGCCGCCACCGCGGGCAGGCCCTCGCTGTTGAAGCCGAAGCGGTTGATGAGCGCCTCGTCCTCGACCAGCCGATAGAGCCGCGGCGGCGGATTGCCGGGCTGCGGCCGCGGCGTCACCGTGCCGATTTCGACGAAGCCGAAGCCGAAGCCCAGCATCGCGTCGGGCACCTCGGCATGCTTGTCGAAGCCCGCGGCGAGCCCGACCGGGTTGGGAAACTTGCGCCGCCACAAGGTGACGGCGAGGCTCGGCGGATCGTCGCCGCGTTGCTGCGGCGCGAGGCCCGCGGCCAGCGCGCGGATCGTGAGGCGGTGCGCCGCCTCCGGCGGCAGCGCGCGGAGCAGCGGCAGGGCAAGATCGAAAATCGCGGCCATCGGGAGAACGCTAGCGCAGGCGCGGGCGGGGGGACAAGGGTGCGTGCGTCGGGCGGCGTCTCAGCAAGCGTTTTTGCGCCAAACCGATTCCGAACAGGGGGCTTAGCGGTCGGGCGCCGGTCCAACCGTATTCGTCACCGCGCAGCGATCATCCCGCACCGGCCGGACAGGAAGGCGCGCGGCTGTTCCTCGCGTGCTACAGTATGGTCACTGTGCCGGGGGGAGTGAGACCGTGGGGCGGCAGCACATTAAAGGCGGATGCCGTCATCTGCTTGGGCGGCGCGACTTTATGGCAATGCTCGGCAGCGCGGCGGCGCTGTCGCCGACCGTTTCGTTCGGTCAGCAGTCGCTGCGGGTGCCGCGGATCGGTGTGCTCGTCGGCAGCGCATCGAGCGCGGACGACCCAGCGGTGCGCGATGGGCTTCAGGTATTCCAAGACGCAATGCGAGACGCCGGATGGATCGACGGCAAGAACATCCGCGTGGACTACCGGTTCGCACCTGGTGAAATTGTCAAAACCGACGCTGGCGCCGCCGAGCTTGTGGCGCTCGCCCCCGACTTGATCTACGGACAGGGGTTGCCCGCGGCGCAAGCCCTGCATCGGAAAACGCGCACGATCCCGATCGTGTTCTCGCTAGTGGTCGATCCTGTCGGCTTCGGCTTGGTTGCGAGCCTCGCGCATCCGGGCGGCAATGTCACCGGCTTCATGGTCTACGAGCTGTCAATCGGCAGCAAGTGGATGCAGCTTCTCCACGAGATCGTGCCCGACCTCAGCCGGGTCGGGGTCCTCTACCATCCCGACACAGCGCCGTACGCCGCGACTTTGATCGCTTCAGCGAAAGCCGCCGCCGGCCGCGATGTTGCGGTCATCGAATATCCCGTCCATGACGATCGCGAGATCGAAACCGCGGCAGCGTCACTCGGGTATGAACCGCATGGCGGGCTCATGGTCGTACCATCGTCTTTCACCGGCGCGCATCTGGTTCAGATCATCGCCCAAGCTGCCCGATTTGGCCTGCCGAATCTCATGCCCCACCCCGGCGCGGTGGAGCGGGGCGCATTAATCTCGTACCTTTACGCACCTGACGCCTGGATGCGGCAGCCGGTCACCTACATTGACCGTATTCTGAAAGGGGAATCACCGAGTGATCTCCCCGTGCAGGCGCCGACCAAATACGAATTGGCGATCAATCTCAAGACCGCGAAGGCGCTTGGCCTGACCGTTCCGGTGCGGCTGCTTGTCAACGCGGACAAGGTGATCGAGTAGGAGCGGCGGCGCGAACTCATGGAAATGCACGTCGCCTGGCATGGCCAGGCAATGCATCCGGCCGGCATGACGCGAGGGAGGAGCAAATGCTGCGAGCAGCGATGGCGGCGGCGGCGATGATGGGATTGGCGACCGGCGCGCAGGCGGCGGACACGATCAGGCTTGGCTTCATGGCGAGCATGAGCGGCGTTTCGGCGACCGCCGGTCTCGACCAGCAGCGCGGCCTCGATCTCGCTCTGGGCGATCTCGGCGGCAAGCTCGGCGGCGTGCCGGTCAAGCTATTCACCCAGGACGATCGGGGCGATCCTCCCGCCGCGGTCCAGCTCGCATCCAAATTCATCGACGAGGACCAGGTCGACATTCTGACCGGCCTCACCGGCTCCAACACCGAGATTCCGGTGGTCCCGCCCTTGCTCGAGGCCGGAATCTTCGTCGTGGCGGCGATCGCGGGACCGGAGGAGTTCGCCGGCAAGGATTGCAAGGCCAATCTCTTCTCGACCGACCAGGAGAACGAGGATTGGGGCGATGCGCTCGCCGAGCGTCTCTTCGATGACGGCATCAAGTCGATTTTCTTCATGGGCGCCGACTATCAGGCGGGATGGCAAAAGATCGGCGGCGCCATGCGGCACTACAAAGGCAAGGCGTTCGGTCCGGTCTTCACGCCGTTCCAGTCCCAGGTCGACCTCGCGCCCGAGCTGTCGCAGGTGCGGGCGGCCAATCCCGATGCCGTCTTCGTGTTCTATCCGGGCGGCGCCGGCATCGCCTTTCTGAAGCAGTTCGCGGGGGCGGGAATGCACGGCAAGATCAAGATCTACAGCGAGGGCGACTTGTCGGACGAGACGGTGTTCGGCGGCCAGGGCGACGCGGCGCTGGGCATCATCCAAAGCACCAACTGGTCCTACGAGCTCGACAATCCGGCCAACAAGAAGTTCGTCGCGGAATACAGGGCGAAGTACACGAGCCGCCCGACCATCTTCGCCGCCCTTCAATACGACGCCGTCAACCTCATCGACAGCGCGGTCGCCGCGGTGCATGGGAACATCGCCGACAAGGACGCCTTCCGCGCGGCGCTCAAGAAGGCCGACTTTCAGTCGGTCCGCGGGCCGTTCAAATTCGACAACAACCATTTCCCGATCCAGAACATCTACCTCACCGAGGTGGTGAAGGACCCGGACGGGCAGATGCGCCTTGCCTTGCGCGGCCAGGCGGCGCGCGACTGGCACGACGACTTCCACGACAAGTGCCCGATGAACTAACCGGCCGGCTGGGCGGAAACGAGAGCGGCGGCGCGGTCGCCTACGCCGTCCGGCGTATCCTCTCGGCCGCCTGCAAATCGACCGAGACGAGCTGCGATACGCCCTTCTCCGACATCGTCACGCCGAACAGGCGGTGGACCCGCGCCATGGTCAGGCGGTGATGCGTGATGATGAGGAAGCGCGTCTCGCAGGTCTCGGCGATCTCCTCGACCAGGCGGCAAAAGCGATCGACATTGGCGTCGTCGAGCGGCGCGTCGACCTCGTCGAGGATGCAGATGGGCGCGGGGTTGGTGAGGAACACCGCGAAGAGCAGCGCCAGCGCGGTCAGCGCCTGCTCGCCGCCGGAGAGCAGCGACAAGGTCTGCAGTTTCTTGCCCGGCGGGCACGCCATCACCTCGAGCCCGGCCTCGAGCGGGTCCTCGCCCTCCTCGTTGTCGAGCCGCAGGAACGCCTGGCCGCCGCCGAAGAGCTGCACGAAGAGCTTGCCGAACTGCTCGTTGACCTGCTCGAACGCGGCGACGAGGCGCTCCCGGCCCTCGCGGTTCAGGGTCTGGATGCCGTGGCGCAGCTTGGCGATCGCGGCGACGAGATCGTCGCGCTCGCCGGTCAGGTGTTGAAGCCGTTCCTCGACCTCGTGCGCTTCCTGCTCGGCGACGAGATTGACCGGCCCCATCGTGTCGCGCTCGCGCACCAGGCGCTCGAAGCGCGCGGCCGCGTCAGGGAGCGGAGGCAGCGTCTCGGACGATTCGATCCCGGCGGCGCCGAGAACCGCGTCGGGGGCGCAGTCGAGCCGCTCGGAAATCGCCTGGGCCAGCGCGCGCTGCGAGTCCTCAGTTTGGTCGCGCTGCGCCTCGCAGCGCACGCGGTCCTCGCGCTCGACGGCCAGTGCGGCGTCGGCGCCCTTGGCGGCGCGCTCGGCGGCGGCGAGCCGGGTCTCGCCCTCGGCGAGCGCGTCGGCGGCCACGTTGCGGCGCGTGGTGGATGCGGCAATGGTCTCGGCCAGCGCCTCGCGCTGCGCCGCGATCTCGGTCGGGCGCCGCGCCAGCGCCTCGATCTCGCTCACCAGCGCGTGCCGGCGTTCCTCGAGCGTCGCATGCTGGCGTTCGGCCGCTTCGGCGCGGTCTTGCCACGACGCGGTCTCGCCGGCGATGGCGTCGATCCGCCGGCGCCGCAGCTCCGTCTCGTGCGCCAGCCGGTCGTGCTCGCCCTGGCAGGCGACGTGGTGCAGGCGGCGCTCGGCGAGAAGCTCGCGCAACTGTCCGACCGCGTCGCGGCCGAGCGCCGGATCGGGCAACGCGGCGAGCGCGGCGGCGGCATCGTCGCGGCCCTGTCGGGCTTCGCCGAGATCGCTCGCAAGCCTTTCGGAGGCGGCTTCGAGCGCTTCGAGCCGCGAGGCGACGGCGGTAGCCTCGCGCGCGAGCTTGGTTTCGATGTCGCGCGATGCTGCGAGCGCGTCGAGCGCCTGGCGCGCCATCGCGCGCGCCGCGCGCTCGGCCTCGATGTGGCGGCGCGACGCCTGCTGTGCGGCGGCGAAGCTCTCGCTCAGCGTGGCGATGGCGCGCTCGGCCTCGCGCAGTGCATCCTCGATCTCGGCGAGGCGGTTGCGCTGGCGCAGGCGCTGCGCCGCGGCGGTCGGCGTGCCGGCGGCGCGGCGGAACCCGTCCCAGCGCCACAAGCCGCCGTCGCGACTGACCAGACGCTGGCCCGGCGCCAATTGCGGCTGCAGCCGCTCGCCCGAAGCTTCGTCGTCGACGATGCCGATCTGTGCCAGCCGCCGCGCCAGCGCGGGCGGTGCCGTCACGTGCGCGGCGAGCGGCGCGCAGCCCGCCGGCAAGGACAGCGCCGTGTCGTAAGGCGGTAAACCGCGCCAGTGGATCGGCGCGGCGTGGTCGAGCGGCGCGGTCAAATCCTCGCCCAGCGCGGCGCCGAGTGCGGCCTCGAACCCGCCGGTCACGGCGATGCTGTCGAGGATCGGCGGAAAGCGCTTGTCGCTCGCCGCGGCGAGGAGCTCGTTGAGCGCCTGCGCCTCGGTCGCGAGCTTGGCACGGCGCTGCTCCGCGGCTTCGAGCGGCGCGCGCGCTTGCGACTCCGCGTCCTGCGCCGCGCGCAGTTGCTGCTCCGCCGTCTCGGCTGCGGCGCGCGCCGCTTCGAGCGCGGCCTCGGCGTCCCGCACCGAGCGCGCCGCTTCGGCGGTGCGGGCGGCGGAAATGGTCTCGGCCTCGAGCGCGGCGCGGGCGTTTGCAATCTCGGCCTCGCGCTCGGCCAGGCGCGCGATGCGGTCCGCTGCTTCTTGCCGGCGCGTCTCCAGCGCGGCGCGGCGCGCCTCGGTCGCGGCCACCTCTTCGGTGAGGCGCGCGAGCTCGGCTTCGAGCGCGGCGACTTCCGTGCGCGCGGCGGCGAGCGCCGTGGCTGCGTTGGCGCGCGCTTCGCTCTCATGCGCTTGCGCGGCTTGGAGCTCCGCCTGCTCGGCGGTGAGACGCGCGAGCGCGGCGCGCGCGTCGGCGGCGAGTCCCTCCTCGCGCACGCGGTCGGCGGCGATCTGCTCGAGGCGTTGCTCGGCGGTGGCGCGCGACGCGGCGATGCGGCGCTCCTCGTCCTCGAGCGCCTGGCGTGCATGCACGAGACGCTGCAACTCGGCCGACGCGGCGGCCTCGCTTTGGCGCAGCGCCGGCAATGCGCCGGAAGCCGTCTCCTTCTCGCGCTCGGCGGCGAGCGAGGAAGCGGTGCGGTCGGCGACGGCGCGCTCGGCGACGCGCAGCCGTTCCTCGGCCGCGACGCGCTCGGTGGACGCGGCGAGCCAGCGCAGATGCAGCACCACCGCCTCGGCGCGGCGGATATGGTCGGAGAGCCGGCGATAGCGCGAGGCCTGGCGCGCCTGCTTCTTCAGCCCATCGAGCTGCGTCGCCAGCGTTTGCAGAACGTCCTCGAGGCGCAGCAGGTTGGCATCGGCGGCCTTGAGGCGCAGCTCGGCCTCGTGACGCCGCGCATGCAGGCCGGTGATGCCGGCCGCTTCTTCCAAGAGCGCGCGGCGGTCGGCGGGCTTGGCGCTGATGATGGCGCTGATGCGGCCCTGGCTCACGATCGCCGGCGATTGCGCGCCGGTCGCGGCGTCGGCGAACAGGAGCTGCACATCGCGCGCGCGCACCTCCTTGCCGTTGACCCGATAGCCGGAGCCCTCGCCGCGCTCGATGCGGCGCACCACCTCGATCTCGTCGTACTCGTCATAAGGCTTGGGCGCGTCGTGGCGCGAATTGTCGAGCGAGAGCGTCACCTCGGCGAGATTGCGCGCCGGGCGGTCGGCGGTGCCGCCGAAGATCACGTCGTCCATCTCGCCGCCGCGCATGCGCTTTGCCGAGACCTCGCCCATCGCCCACGAGAGCGCCTCGACGAGGTTGGACTTGCCGCAGCCGTTGGGGCCGACGATGCCTGTGACGCCCGGCTCGATCAACAGCTCGGTGGGATCGACGAAGGACTTGAAGCCGGCGAGGCGGAGCTTGGCGAAATGCACTTGCTGCTCACTCGTTGCCAACGACAGGGGCGGCCGCGCCGAGCCGCAAGGTTCCGGCACTCGCCATCGCATCGCTCAGCTTCTTGGCGAAGTCGTCATAAGACAGCGCGCCCACGACCTTCTTGCCGTTGATGAAGAAGGTCGGGGTCGAATCGACGCCATACTGATTTTGCGCCACCAGGCGCTCGTTGAGGATGCGGTCGGACATGGCCTTGTCGGCGACGCAGCTGTCGAACTTCTCCTCGCTGAGCCCACCGAGGCGCGCGATTCGCGACAGCGCCTGCGTCACCTGGTCGGGGCCGCCCGCGGTCGCCCAGCTGGTCTGGCTGTGGAACAGCACGTCGATGAAGCTGAAGAACCGCTCGGGCGGGGCGCAGCGCGCCACCATCGCCGCCTTTAGCGCCATCTGGTCGAGCGGATAGTCGCGAAAGACGAGCTTGGCCTTACCCGCGTCGATCCATTCCGATTTGACCTTAGGGAAGGTCGCCTCATCGAACTCGGCGCAGTGCGGGCAGGTCAGCGAGGCATATTCGAAGATGGTGATCGGGGCCTCGGCCTTGCCCAGGATGATGTCGTCCGAGGCGAGCGCAGGGACCTGATCGGCAGCCTGCGCGAGGCCGACGAAGGCCAGCATGAGTACGGCGGAGAACCACCAGATATGACGCATATCGCTCTCCGATCCACCAGATGTTGATGCTAAGGGTTGTTTCGCTTCATTGCAAGCCGGGCGCGGACACGCCGTTCAGCGTCCCCGGTCCGACCCGATCACCGCCTCGCCGAGACGGCGCAGAGCGTCGCGAAGGCCCGGATCGTCGATCCCGGCCAGACGCCGGTCAAGCGCATCGCGGTCGCCCGGGGCGAGCGGCCGCAATGTCCTCGCCGGCGGGCGCGGCGGCCTGAGCGGCGGCCCCTGCACCAGGACCAGGCGGGCAACCGCGGCATAGCCGAAGAAGCCGTTGATGCGCTCGAGCAATTGCGGCGCGCGATGCTGGATCTCGGGCGCGCAGCCGGCAGCGACGCGCACCCTGAGCGTGCCGTCGCGGCGCTCGCCAGGCGCGAAGCTGAGGCGCTCCGGCGAGATCTTGCCGGCCCACTCGGACCCGACCACCGTCGCCCACTCGGTGATGAGCTGGGCCGACCCGAAGCCGCGCTTGCCCAGCGCCGGGGCGGCGATCCTCGCCACCTCGCCGGCGAGCGCGCGCATGTGGCCGCGCCGCTTTTCCACCAAAACCTCCTGGCCGCGCATTGAGGGCCATGTCAGGATAGCTTCGATCAGCCGCGCCGTCGAATGAAGCCAGTCGCCAAAACCACAGCACCCGACGCAGCGGTCCTCCTTGCATGGTACGATCGCCAGCGGCGCGATCTGCCGTGGCGCGCTAAGCCGGGCGTGCGGCCCGACCCCTATCGCGTCTGGCTCAGCGAGGTCATGCTGCAACAGACCACGGTCGCGGCGGTGATGCCGTATTTCGACCGCTTCCTCGCGCGCTGGCCGGATGTCGGCGCGCTGGCCGCGGCTGGTCTCGACGACGTGCTCCATGCCTGGCAGGGGCTCGGCTATTACGCCCGCGCGCGCAATCTCCATGCCTGCGCCAAGGAGGTCGCGGCACGGCATGGCGGGCGCTTTCCCGACACCGAGGACGCGCTGAAGGACCTTCCCGGCATTGGCGACTACACCGCCGCGGCGATCGCCGCGATCGCGTTCGATCGCCACGCCATGCCGGTCGATGGCAATGTCGAGCGCGTTATGGCGCGTCTCTTCGCGGTGGAGACGAAGCTGCCCGAGGCGAAGCCGGAGCTGAAGCGCCTGGCCCGGTTGCTCGTGCCGGCAACGCAGGCAGGCGACTATGCGCAGGCGGTGATGGATCTGGGCGCCACCATCTGCGTGCCGCGCCAGCCGCGCTGCGTCCTCTGTCCGTGGCGCGAGTCCTGTATCGCGCGAGCCCAAGGCATCGCCGAGCGCTTGCCGGCGCGGCGCGCCCCGGCGGCGCGGCCGATCCGGTTCGGGGTCGCGTTCTGGACCGTGCGCGCGGACGGAGCGGTGCTGCTGCGCCGGCGTCCGGAGAAAGGGCTGCTCGGCGGCATGATGGAGGTGCCATCGACCCAATGGCGCGGGCGCCGTTGGGGCGACGACGAGGCGCGGGCGCACGCGCCGGTGCGCGCACGCTGGCGCCGCGTGCCCGAGACGGTGCGCCACACCTTCACCCATTTCCAGCTCGAGCTGGCGGTGATGGCGGGCACTGCCCGCGCCGACGCCGAGGCGGACGGCGTTTGGGTTGCGCTCGATCGGCTGAAGGATCACGCGCTGCCGAGCGTGATGAAGAAGGTCATCGCCCACGCCGGCGGCGGGGCGCGCTGAGCTAGCCCATCTCGGCGCGCACTTGCTGGCGCAGCAGGTCGATCGGGATCGGCTGGCCCTTGTGCATGACCCACCAGAATTCCCAGCCGTTGCAGGCGGGCGCGCCCTGCACCGCGGCGGCGACCTTGTGGATCGAGCCGCGCGTGTCGGCCGAGATCACCGAGCCGTCGGCGCGCACCTTGGCGGTCCAGCGCTTGCGCTGGTCGAACAGCACGTCGCCCGGCCGCACCAGCCCGCGCTCCACCAGCGCGCCGAAGGGAACGCGCTTCTCCTCGCGCTTCTGCGGCGTGTGGATGAGATCGGCGGCGGCGGATTCGACCGCGTCGATGCGCTCCTCGGCGAGCGCGGCGTAGTCGCGGTCGCGCTCGATCCCGACCCAGCGCCGCCCCAGCCGCTTGGCGACGGCGCCGGTGGTGCCGGTGCCGAAGAACGGGTCGAGCACCAGATCGCCGGGCCTGGTCGCGGCCAGCAGCACGCGATGCAGCAGTGCCTCGGGCTTCTGCGTCGGATGCGCCTTGCGCCCGTCGACCTTGAGGCGCTCCGGTCCGCCGCACAGCGGGATGAACCAGTCGCTGCGCATCTGCAGGTCTTCGTTGAGCGCCTTCATGGCGTCGTAGTTGAAGGTGTAGCGCGCCTCGCGCGAGCGCGCGCACCACAGCAGCGTCTCGTGCGCGTTGGTGAAGCGGCGGCCGCGGAAATTCGGCATCGGGTTGGCCTTGCGCCACACCACGTCGTTCAGGATCCAAAACCCAAGGTCCTGGAGGATGGCGCCGACGCGGTAGATGTTGTGGTAGGTGCCGATCACCCACAGCGTCCCGTCGGGCTTGAGAAGGCGCTGCGCGGCCTCGAGCCAGGCGCGGGTGAAGCGGTCGTAGCTGGCGAAGTCGGCAAATTGGTCCCACGACTCCGCGACGCCGTCGACCCGGCTCAGGTTCGGGCGGGTGAGGGTGCCGGCGAGCTGGAGATTGTAGGGCGGGTCGGCGAAGACGAGGTCGAACGAGGATTGCGGCAGCCGCGCCATCAGTTGGACGCAGTCGCCGACCAGGATCTCGCCGCCCGAGTCGGTACGCATTGTGGCCCCTTTGGGGAATTCCGGGCGGGCACTCTCCCATGGCGCGACTCGGACGGTCAATAAGATTGTGGAGTCAGAGGGTTAAGCCGAGTCGCCGGAGTCCTGGGCGAGGCGCAGCGGGGCGAAACTCAGGCGGTGGTGGGGGGTGGGGCCGAGCGACGCGAGCGCGGCCAGGTGCTCCGCCGTGCCGTAGCCGGCGTTGCGCTCCCAGCCATAGCCGCCATGGCGGGCGGCCAGCAGCCGCATCAGCCGGTCGCGCGTCACCTTGGCGACGATCGAGGCGGCGGCGATCGAGAGCGAGAGGCCATCGCCCCCCACCACCGTCTCGACCGCGCAGGGGAGGCGCGGCGCGACGTTGCCGTCGACCAGCGCCAATTCGGGCGCGCAGCCAAGCGCCGCGACCGCGCGGCCCATGGCCACGAGGGTCGCCTGGAGGATGTTGAGGCGGTCGATCTCGGCGACGCTGGCCGCGCCGACGCCGATCACCGCCGCACCCTCCCGCAGCAGCGCCGCCAGCTCCTCGCGCACCGCCGCCGAGAGCTTCTTGGAATCATCGAGTCCGTCGCGCAATTCGCGCGGCAGGCGGGCGCGGTCGAGAATCACGGCCGCCGCGACCACGGGTCCGGCGAGCGGCCCGCGCCCGGCCTCGTCGATGCCGCAGACGAGGCCGGCGCAGCGCCGCTCGAGCGCGAAATCCGGCATCACGCCGCCACCGTGACGGGGCTTCCGACCGCGAGGCCCAACGCCGCGTCCGCGTGGCCGAGATTGACCGCGATCTCGGCCAATCCATTGGCGTTCTCGTACCACAAGGCCTCGCCGGGCGCGGCGTCGGAGAAAGTGCGCGCGCGAGGAATGGCGCGGCCCCCAGTCTGCAAGCGCGCGCCCGCAGGCAGAACGCTGGCGCGCAAGCCGGTGATGGCGTTGCCGTAGTGATCGACATAGACGATCGCGGCGAGATCGTCGGGCCAAAGGGGCCGGCGCGCGGATGCGGCATCGCGCCGGGTCCAGGACGGCGCCTCGCCGCGCGCGATCAGGGCCGCCACCGGCGCGAACAGGTCGCGGCCGTGGAAGCTCGCCGACAAGGTCTCGGGCCGCCACGCGATCTCCCACACTTGCGCTGCGGCGGCGCGGCGCAGCGCGATCTCGAAAAGCCCGTTATCGGGGCCGACGAACCAGCGCCCGTCAATGAGCGCCGCCAAGGCCGCGCGCGCCCCGCCCACGCCGGGATCGACCACCGCCAGGAACACCGTGCCGGCGGGAAACCACGCGGCATAGGCGGCGAGGAGATATGACGCCGCGCGCGGGTCGCGCGACGGCGCGTCGGCGAAGAGATCGATCACCGGAACCCCGGCCGCGTCGCGCGCCAGCGCCGCCTTCATCTGCCCGGTATAGGGACCGGCGAGGCCGAAATCGGTGAACAGCACGATCATGGCGGGAGTATGCGGCCGGGACGGCGAAAATGTCTCGCTCGTGTACGCTTTTCGACTTTTGGGGCCTGAATCTGTCCGCTTTCGGTCAAGCGCGGGTACGTTTTGGGGGAAAATCGTCGCGGCCCGGTGACTCGCGACTTCGCAACCCTCTCCCCCACGCGGTGGGGGAGAGGGCAGGGTGAGCAACTGTCATTTCGGCTCAAGCGGCCACGGGCCGCCAAGCTGCATTTTCGCGGGCCATGGCGTTGAGC